>Ga0105054_10012260_pt1 | contig 10522 bp, 8 predicted proteins | sample BON02_FD_78091 | JGI IMG/M metagenome (GOLD analysis project Ga0105054, IMG submission 78091) | Freshwater microbial communities from Lake Bonney liftoff mats and glacier meltwater in Antarctica - BON-02 (megahit assembly) | ecosystem: Environmental > Aquatic > Freshwater > Ice > Glacier... | reverse complement strand
TATATATATATATATATACATGTATATATATATATACATATACGTATATATATACATATGCATACATAAATATATATACATGATATTCTTGAGCACACAGTGCACAAGAGGACTTGTATATCGATTGAACTACAGATTAAGTTCTGCACATGTATGAATAGTCCACACATATTTATAGACACACCCATACACACACACACTCTCTCTCTCCGTCTCTCTCTATCACACCCACCCACACACACACACACGCACACACACACGCATACACACCCACACACACACACACACAAACGCACATCACACACACACACACACAAACGTACACACACCTACGTACACATACACAACCATTCACAAATAGACACCACGGTGTTCCACACTTTACACACACACAGACATACACACAGACATACAATCCACTTACACAACACATATACACATGTCCACAAATAGACACCGCGGCGGTCCCGCGGAGAGATCCAGTGGCTCTCAACAATACGGCACTCTATTGCACCACGATCATGGTGGATTTGGGCAAACTCAAGGACGGCCTCGTTGTGCACCTTAATGCCATCAGACTCCAACGCCTCCTGCACGAAGAGCGAGACATCGTCGTCCTCGTTGGGAAAAATCGAGCGGTCGCCATTCACGAGATGCACGCCCGCAGTGCCCAGCGCCGCGCACACGGTGGCGGTTTCGCAGCCCTCCATGCCGGCGCCGAGGATTAAGACCGCCTCGGGAATAGTTTTGGCTGCTTTAAGCAGCTGCTGCGGTGTGACAATGTACTCGCTGTCGAGCTCAAACTTGAAGAGCGGGCGAGGTACACTGCCGGTGGCAATGAGAAAGTATTTGGCCTCAATCACCATGTCCTCCCCATCGGGTCCCTTGAGCTGCACGGCGTTGGGGGAGATAAAGGTCGCCTCGCCCTTCCAGCGCTGTATCGTGCCGCTCTTCTCACTACTCTTCAGCTCCCTTCTATTAAATGTGTGTGTCTGTCCGAGCGCGAAAAGCTGCTGGTCTAGGTGCTGCGCGCGGTCGATGATGGCCAGCCGCGTCCGTCTTCGTACTTCAGCCCATGCAGTCGCATCGGCCGCTGCCGCTGCCAAGCCGGTGAGGTGCGGGCGGGCCTTTCGCAGCCCCTACGACCGAGAGAGAGAGGTGAGATTTGCAAAAAGAAATGCGCGTGTGCACATGAGCACACACGCACACATGCACACTGCACACTGCACACTGCACACTGCACACGGCACCAGATACACACGCATATATACACGCGCGCACACACACATGCACACAACCCCGTCTCCAACTCAAACACACAACACAAACTCACTTGAATAATATCCACTAATCAACGAATAGCATCAACTCATCATGGTCCCAAATAATCCATGCACATTTACCATGTACACGTCGAGAATACCAACTAATCTTCTCCCAAATAAAATGCACGTTACAATACACATGTCAACAAAAAACATCATGTCAACTAACCATCTGCACAGCTAGAAATATACACATGCATACGTTATGCTTACCTTGCCCACCTCCTGCATCACGTGTTTGCCCATCGCACCACCCCACACCGCGGCACCCCCGAGCCCCTCTCGTCGCTCCACCAGACAAACCTTGCGGCCTAAATCCCAGGCCCGCACTGCACCTGCCCATCCTCCTGGTCCCCCCCCCAACACGCACAGGTCGTACACTTTTTTGCTTGACATTGCGCTGGCCTCGCCCCTTCCTGTTCAGTTCGAAGATTGTGCAGCCTTCCGTTGAGTGCACGTTTGCAAAATGCACTTTGCGAAAGGACCACGAGCATCGGCTAGTGGTCCTTCTAGAAGGAGCTTGTAAATAGATTTTTAATCATTATGATACCATGGGATTGCCTTTGGAACCAGTGGGGTTACGATGCCCACTGTGATGGAATTACACCCGAAGTCCCCATTGGAAAGGCCACGTTTCACCGGTCTCGCATCTCGTGGCACCGTTTACACTATATCGCATATACTCGAATTTTATCACCGTTCCTCTTCCGCACTCTACCAACATATGGCTCTCTCGAAATACCCAACGTTTGTGTAATTTGACACCAAGACATGTCATAAAAATGCGAGGATCTCCTTTGAATGATACTTGTGTGTACTTGTATGTTTGTAAACTAACCAAACATCCAATAGCACATTGTGGAATATATGCAGCCAAACAGACCATGCCTCTCTGCCCTTGGTGCATCTTACCTTGACTTTGAGGTTAGGTGTGCACGAGAGCAATAATAAACTTGCAACAGCGCGCTCCTAGAGCACCTGTTCACTGCGCTTCCGGTTCTCGACGCTGCTGCTGCTCACTTCTGAAGGAGTCGCATTCCACGCAAATTCTTCAGAAAGTGTCACAATAAACAGAACATGTTCAGAGTGAGATTGTAGTACAAAATATCAAATTTGAATAAAGTTTTGCTCTTTTCTAACTGCCCACAGCCGTTTCCACCATGCACGTCGAGGCTCGAGAGTCGAGACATATGAAATGAGGAAGTAATGAAGTGAAGGAGATGATATTCAAAGAAGATGAACAAACGATCATGGTCGGGAGCAGCTGCTAGGTCGAGAGGAGCTGCGACGCAGCAACGATGAAGGCGCTGTTTGCGCTCAAGAAGGGCAAGGCTGCTGAGGAGGGCAACGGCGATGGCGATGGTGTGAAGAAAGGGGAGAGACCCGCGTCCGTCGACGTGGGTGAGGCCAGTTCAGAACACAAGGCTGGCATTGGTAGTGTGTTCTCCGCTGCTGCAGGAGGGATGTTGGGCATGCTGCTGAAGAGGAAGAAGGAGGAAGTGGTTGTCGAACAGACGCGCGAGGAATGGGAGGACTGGAGCCTGAACGATTTTTTGAAAGAAATGAACTTCCGCGATGCACCGTCGGCTGCGGGGGGCGCCAAAAAAGATAGCGTCAACGTTTTGCCGGGCATGAGCGCCCACCCTGACAGCAAGGACATGAGTTTTGATGAGCTCATGCAAGAGTATCAGGCCTTCGAAGCAGCGGTGGATCGCGGCGGCGGGCAGGCGCATGGCATGGAGGGTTATTCAGGCGATGCTGCACGAGGAGCGGGTGGCCATGCCAAGCACTTCGAGGACGAGGACCTTGGCGCGACTGGAATTTTAAAAAAGGAAGTAGACGACGCAAAGCGCGCAAACCTGCTCAAGTCACGGGGCGGCAAGGACCCAACATCTAGGGTGAAAATTGATGAGGGCGATGTGGATCGGCGTGCAGAAGTGCGTGAAGCTCGCACTGCTGGCTTGACAACGGCAGGCGACGGCATGTCACGCCCCGGGACTGTGCGCTGGGGGGCCAACACAGCCTCATCTTTCGGCGAGGGCTCCGAAAGCAATTTTGGCGATACCGTGGGACGTGGCGAAACGCGGGGCAGCACTGCAGGCGGTCGGCCAGATACCGGGTTTAGCACCATGTCTTTTCAGAGCGGAGCAAGTGGCAGAATGGACGTGCAGCCCATGGGTGATGCGCTGATGTTTGACCAGCCAGGCTTTTTCTCATGCGCAAAAAAGAACCTCATTTCGATCCCTATGTATGTCTACAGTGAAGGTGACTTTGGCGGCCCTGTTATTGTTCTGTGGGCGCATCAAAATCGCATCAAGTGGCTTCCAGAGGTCGTCGGTCGGCTGACAGCACTAACGGAACTGCGACTTCACCACAATGAGCTCGAAGAACTGCCGCCAGAGTTCGCCTACATGAAGAGCATCAAACGGCTGTGGCTCAACGACAACAAATTGACAAAATGTCCGGATGAGATAGGCGAGCTCACAACGTTGGAAATGTTGTCGCTGTCGCGCAATCCCTTTAAGGAACTACCTACCGGCGTGGGCAAATTGATCAGACTAAAAGACATGATGTTAGATAGTCTCGAGCTCACAGTGCCGCCCAACGAGATTGTCGTGCGTGGCCCGAAGAAGATTGTCGAATATATGGGTAGAATCCGCGAGGCGCAGGAGGCGTGCGAAGCATACAGGGGCGGCGCAGATGCAGATGTCAACGTTGTTGAGGAAAACAAACAAATGATTGTTTTCCGTCTCAACAACGACGCGCCTACACAGGATGAGATCAATTTCTGGCGCAAACGCGCCTTTGGCGTCGACACAAAGGGCAACTTGTGTTACGCCATGTCTGTCAACCCAGATGTCGAGAAAGAGTGGATTGAAATCGGAAATGTGCGCCAGATTAAAATCACAAAGGCTGCAAACAAACTCAACTACCCGCTGCAGTTATCGATTGAAACGGCAAAAATTTCCATGTTTCTTGCGCTTGACAAAAACTCGGAGCGCGAGAAATTTGTCAAGATGCTGCGCGAGGCGCAGAGCAACACACTGTGCAATCTCGAGCTGCGGGATCTTGGGCTGCTAAAACTGCCGCTGGAGGTTGTGAGATTGTCCGAGTTGACGTCGTTGGACATTTCAAATAATCAGATTAAGAGTCTTCCGCGCATGTACATGCCGCTGCTTGAAACGTTGATCCTCAATCGTAATGGCTTCTCAGCAGTGCCACGAACTATCTATGAGGACCTCACATGTATTTCGCGCCTGTCCCTGATTGACAATCCGATTGTACGGCTGCCTACAAACATCGCCGAAATGCCCATGATGCGCAATCTCGAAATGAACGTCAATTTCCAGCTGGAGAGCCCACCTACAATTGTCATGTCGCAAGGGCTGCAATTACGATTCCTTAAAACGATGCGCCATTCAGAAAAAACGGGTTCGCTCGACCTTTCAATGTTCGCTCTCACTGAAGTGCCACACGAAATCGGAAAACGCTGGGACGAGCACCCTGAATTTCACAATCTGCATACATTGAAATTGCGGAAAAATCGGTTGCTAGATATAGATCAGGGAGTTGACAAATACGTGAATGTAGTGAGTTTGGACCTGAGTGAAAACAGCGTGACAAGATTACCTACGCATTTTGGAATCATGATTCATTTGTCAGAACTTTTTTTGGACCATAATGAGATCCGGGAGCTGCCCAAGAGTATGAAAAGTATGTCGAAACTGGTGTCTCTGCACATCAGTAATAATGAGCTGTACCAGTGGCCCTGGTGTCTCGAATTCCTCACGTCGCTCACTGAATTGCACTTGAATCATAATCAGGTGTCCACTCTCGCTTGCTCACTCTCTCTCTCTTAACGCATTCACATACCTTGAAAGATCAACAACAATTAGCTGCATCTCTGGCGATGCTTCTCTCTTTTGCGTGTGTAGATCTATCATGTATGTGGTCATGCGTGTGTGTTGTGTGCATGCACCTTGCATGCACTTCGTCCACCAGCCTTCAGCTAACGTTTTGTCATCTCTACTTATTATTTCTACTAGATTGAAGTTGTGCCACCTGTTTGCTCGACGTTGCATGTACTGCGCGAACTCCAGCTCTCTGGCAACAAAATCTGGACGCTACCATCTGAAGTAAATGGATGGAGTAGTTTGACAGAACTGAAAATGGACAAGAACAACCTACCACATCTCCCCGAGACACTCGGGCAGTTAGAAAAGCTTGAGTTTGTGAGTTTCGCTGGCAATCACATCGATGCTTTCCCGTCGGAAATTGGCAAATGGGTTCACATGAAATCCCTAGACCTCTCCGGCAATCGAATTCCGTATCTTCCCGACGCCATTTGCAACTCAACGGCCCTGAAAAAGCTCCTTCTAGAGGGCAATCCATTAGTTCAGCTCCCATTGGCGATGGGGCGTATGCGCGCTCTCAAAAAACTGTCGTATACCGGCAAGGGTGGGTGGATTTCTCCTCCGAATGAAATCATGGGCAAAACATACCACCACGTCGTGAGCTATTTGCACAAATATGACGAGGCTAAAGAGACTCAAGAACTCGATCTCAGCCACCAAAAACACGAGTATCTGCATGCGGATATTCTCGCGCTCTCAAACCTCACCAAACTGGACCTCTCGGATAATTTGTTGGAGAATCTGACGGCCGTTGTTGGGGAAGCAGATGGGCGGTGGACCAGATTACGAGGGGATCGAGATTTGTACCTACCGGAGATCATGTTTCGGGAAAAGCAGATGGCAAAGGATGCGATGCTGACGTTTTTAGGTGAGGGGCTGAATAATCGGCAGTTGGCTTCACGTGCCGAGAAGATTTTTTCGCAGATTGATTATGACGGGGGTGGAACTTTGGGGATGGAAGAGTTGGATACCTGTTTTCGAAGGATGGGTTGTAAAGTGAGTAGGGAAGTGTTGCTCATGATGGTTATGGAAGTGAGCAACGATGGTGACGACGAAGTGGATATGGCTGAGTGGAACAGAATGGTCAACAACATTTACACGGGCAAGAAAGATGCGCAGGGCATCGGCGATTTGAAGAATCTCGAAGTGCTCAACATCAGTCGCAATCATCTCACACGCCTACCCTACGGGCTGGGCTTTTGCACAGCACTCAAGCACCTCGTTATTGACGAGCCGCACACGGTCATTATTCCGTGCGATGATCTACTACGCACGTGTGGCCAAGACGCTACCATTTTGACGCGTTATCTGCGGCAATTTCATCAGGCATGCATTGATAACAAGCTGGAGCTCAACGGATTTATTGTCAATATGATGCCCAAGGAAGTCTTCGAGCTCACAAGCTTGACCGCGCTGCACATGAGTGGCAACAGTCTCAAGGTCGTGGGATCTGAAATCGAGGCGCTTCAGCACCTCACATTTGTAGACCTCAGCTACAACCGCATCAAAATGCTGCCCGCCACGCTCGGCAAACTGCGCAGACTCGAAGAGCTCGATGTGCAAAACAATGCGCTGCAGCATCTGCCTGCAGTCATGTGCACAATGGACAAGTTGCGGATAGTGCACATTGTTGGAAACAAGTCGCTTTCAGTTCCCAGAGAGGTGCAAAATGCGGGCACCCCCACCCTCAAACTGTTTCTCAAGGGCATATATTATGGTTCGAACGACGGCAAGGTCGATTGGGCGGAATTGAACAAGTTAAAAGTGTGCAAGTTACGCCAGGTGCCAGATGTTTTGTTTTCGATGAATTGGATCACCGACTTGAATTTGGATGACAACAGCATCCATCGCCTGCCCCCAGAGCTCGGCAGTCTGAAAGCACTCTTGCGTCTCTCGGCGCGACACAACCTCCTTGAAAAGTTGCCCTCGGAAATCAAGCGCTGCAAGCGACTTGAAAAACTCTACCTCGACCACAACCGCCTACCCAAAGTGCCGATGTATCTCTATACCCATTTGCCTCTGCAGGTCTTGGCCCTTAGTCACAATCAGCTGGACTCGGGCTGTATTCCTGAAACCTTGCCCGCCGGCGCGGCATCGCGGCTGCAGGCGCTCATACTCGACAACAACAATCTTGGAAAACTGTCGGGGGCGATTGAAGTGTTTGGGCAGCTCAAGGTGCTGCAGTTTAATTTCAATATGGTGGGTAGCTTGCCGCACGAAATCGGGCTTTGCACGGCGCTCACCGACCTGCAGTTTGACGCCAACGAGGTGGAGGAGCTTCCTCCGCCCTTTCACAAACTGACAAATCTCGTGCGGCTCAAACTTAACGACAACAAGATTTCGAATCTGCCCGACTGGATTGGCAAGTTCACCAAATTGCAGCAACTCTCGCTCGGCAACAACCGCCTCCAATATATCCCCTACCCGCTCACATTCCTGAAGCTGAGCATCCTGACGATCGACGGCAATCCCTTGACGGCCGTCGAGACGGGCGTGCTCATGCAAGGCCCGAAAGAGGTGGTGGAGTACCTCCATTACAACCACAATTACGACATCCCCGACCGCAATCTCATTCCTGATCCTATGGAGCAGCGCCGGCAGATCAACGCGCACATCAACATGTATGAGCACGAGGCGCATCGCATGCACGCCTCGCGGCTGGAGGCAGAGTACCACAACGTTGGTGGTCTCAACGGCGTCGAGATAGCCTACAACAAGCGCGTTGGCGAGTACCGTACCGAGGGCTCTGGCGCCATTATTCTAGATGAGGGCATGCTCCGAGAAGTTCAGGTGTGTATGTGCGTGTGTGTGTGCGCATGCGTGTGTGTGTGTGTGTGTGTGCGTGTGTGAGCATGTGGGTTGTCTCATCGGACCTATATATACACACACACATAAGTCTGTATACGTATATATGTATATTTGTATATATACATACATATGCACAAGCACACGTATATCTATTTACATACATATAGCATATACACACGCACATACACACACACATATATGTATATGAATCTTCTCACGTGTCTGCATATTCATATTTGTATCTTCATCGTGATATGCACAGCTCATTGCCGAACGCGACCTGGCGGGGTCTACCATATATGGACTCATGGGACCTGGACTTACCGGTAATCTGGTTCGTGCACGCGCAAAGGCCATTTTCTATGATCTGGATTCCGATGGATCGGGGGGACTAACCGAAGATGAGCTCTCTGCCTGGTTTGCCAGGTTATTATATGTTCTACACGTGACAGGTCTCACATGTGTGCCCTGACTCATTCATATGTGTGCACTCAGAATCAGGTCGGTCTCATGAGGTGCTTGCGAGAAATACTCTATGCGTGTGTTACTCATTCGTATATTGAGCATGTCAAGATATGGTCATCTACCCGTGTGCGCGCCATCGCATGTGATTATTCTTTTTTGACAAAGCGTGTAAACGCACGAGCGCGTGCGACAAGCATATGCACACGCGAGCGCATGCAACTAGAGGTGTCCGTTCTCTTTCTGTGCATTGTGGCCTCCTCCGAGTGCCCTCTTCTTTCTTTCTTGTTTTCTTTTTTTTTTTGGTTCTGAAACCCCAACTTGATCGCTGAATGACCCACAAGACTATCCCGGGCCGTTGCCCCTCTCTTCTTACCCATCCTGCCACATCCTCCCGCCATTTCTTGCTGCACTGTGACTTGGTACATTGTCGAGTCTTTTCAGGGAAAAGAGCCTCTTAAAATAGGCTGTTTTGAAAAAAGGACCCGACAAGGGATCGCGCAAATTACTGTCACCCAAATCACATTAGGATCTCTTTTGAATCGTATTCTCACTTTTTTTTTGTCCCTCCTGAGAACGTGACAGTCTTGGCGCCAATCTGACGCAAGCAGCCGTCAAGAATATCATGGAGGGTAGCGTCGAAGACAGCGACAAGGGCATCCAAATCCATGAGTTCCAACAACTTGTGTATATCGTATATCAGATCAAGTCTTGATCTCAACACACTTAGACTTGATCTCGACACACTTCACTTGGGCCAGTGTTTTGGGCCACGATTCCAGAGCTTGTGTAGATAGGGTCCGCACCACCTACCTAGTCCAGGGATTAAGTTGGAAATTCGGCACTCAAGAAAGAAAGAAAAAAAGATATAATCTATCAGATCAAGTCTGCAAGTGTGTTTTGAGGCACAGATTCCAGCACCTCGGAAGTGTATGCACTGTTCTGAGATTGTGGCTTGACTGTGTCACTGATACAACAGGATCGATGATGCTGAATGTAAACTAATGAATCTATTTTAACGTTTGTGTCTCTTCTCATGACTGTTTACCTCCATTCGTTCCATTCCCAACAGCGAAATCAAATTCAAAGTCGCAAGGAAAGAAAGAAAGGAAAAAAAAGTCGCCAGATCAGATTTCTGCGCCTCGCTCGCCCTCTCCTTCGCGTGGGGGGGGCGGTGCTCGCGTTGACTACCTGAGGCGAAATCCCGAAACATCTTTGTTTTATTCACCTACCAGAATTTTTGAAGTCGTTTTAGAAAAGAACATCTGGAGATTTATGGATTCTGCTGGTCTAAGAATCCATGACTCACTGGTACAAATTCTTGCACTTGGCTACTTTCAAATAACTTGAATTGTGTGGTACAAATTGATTCTTCTTTATCGGTTCCTTCATCGATTCAGAATTCGTGGTAGGATGGCAGATGACGCGGTATCATTATGTGTTCTTTCAGCACTCGCATATGGTTGGCTGATTTCAACAGTACATCTGAGTCTATGCGTGTATGATCTGTCCAAGTCTGAGTGAATTTACTCGCATTTTCTTTTTTCTATATATTCTGAATCTCGGATTATCGCCAGAGATTCCCACTCAAATCGACTGAAATCTGAAGATACAGAATACACTGATTCTGTTTATTGAAGTTTCCTTCAAGCCCTCTCCACTCCACCCGTGGATACTGCACATACATGCAGTGATCATGAAAACACACATGCACACACAAACAAACGTGCACGCACAAAAATAATGTCGAACATGCACACAAAAATACACCCGCTTCATCACGTGTTGATATTTGACTGACACGCGCACACATTCACAAACGTATATGGTAACATGTATGTATGTGTGTATGTATGTATGTATGTATGTATGTATGTATGTGTGTATGTACGTATGTATGTATGTATGTATGTATGCATGTATGTATGTATGTATGTATGTATATATGTATGTATGTATGTATGTATGTATGTATGTATGTATGTATGTATGTATGTATGTATGTATGTATGT
>Ga0105054_10012259_pt1 | contig 10523 bp, 8 predicted proteins | sample BON02_FD_78091 | JGI IMG/M metagenome (GOLD analysis project Ga0105054, IMG submission 78091) | Freshwater microbial communities from Lake Bonney liftoff mats and glacier meltwater in Antarctica - BON-02 (megahit assembly) | ecosystem: Environmental > Aquatic > Freshwater > Ice > Glacier... | reverse complement strand
CTTTCGGCGGCCTGGGTGAATACCTTGGCAACGGCATTGGTCGCCGCCGGCACTTTTGCGCCCTTTGCTGGCCTTTTATATGGGTTTGCGCGCCCGGAGCTAAGCGGAGCGGGGCTTGTCTTGATTGCCATTGCTTGTCTGGTGGCGGGAATATCCCTACATTTCGGGGGCAGATTTTTGCTCACAGGACTTCGCGAATGAGCGCCTTCGAGATTTTTGCGATTGCCTGGATTCCAATCGCGGTGGCGATCGTAATGGTCTTTGCCTTTTCGGCGGAGCGGATCGAAAAACGCCTGGGGCTCGATAAGCCTCATCATCCGGCCGAGTAATGTTTCTGGATTATAGTCCTTGACACCGTGACGGTGGTCCGCTAGCTTTCCGGCACGCTCCACAACTTAATCAGAAAATCCCATGACCCAACGCTCCTCGGTGCGCGCGGCTGCGCGCGAGAATTATGTCGCGATGGCCGCCGCGCAGGCGGCCGAAGCTACGACCCCCCTCCCTAACCCTCCCCGACATTCGGAATCCCGCACGCGGGTAGACCCGAGTGCGGTTGGGGGAGGGGACGATAGCCACTCCACCGAACCCGACCTCACCGCCCGCGTGCGCGCGCTGTACGAAGACTCGGCCGTGCCGGTGGTCGAGATCGCACGGCTTTGCGGCGTCACCGAACGCACGATCTATAAACATGCCGCCAAGGGCGGCTGGACCAAACGCTACCGGCGCTCGCAAGACTACGCGCTCGCGAAAGGCGCTGGCGGCCGCTTCATTCGCCGCGACGACCGGGACAAGCCGTTCGCGCACGGGCTGCAAGCGCTCGACCCGGCCGGCCGCGCGCGCGCCGGGGTGGCCTGCAATGCGGCGTCGCAGGTGGCGCGCGTGGCGCAGGCGCGGGCGCTGTCGCGCCTACGTCGCGCGGCACGCCTGCGCGCCATCGACGCGCTCAACGGCGCGCTGGCCGAATACGCGCGCTATCGCCAGGGCCTCGAACGCGCCGCCACCTTGAACGGAGCGCGCCGGCGCAAGGCGCCGGCAGCGCCGCCGCCGCCGTCGCACGTGTATCGCCCCGGCACCGGCTGGGAGCCGTCCAAGGAGCGCGTCCGGATACCGCCGAGCGCGCGCCCGCTGTCGCCGGCGCAGGCCGCGATCGAACAGTTGCATCTGCGCCACGTCGAAGCGGCGCTCGCGTGCTGGCAGAACCTGCAGGGCGCACGCCTGAGCGGACCGGCGGCGTTGACATAGCATCCGCGCGTCCGGCGCCCTTGCCTTGGCCGGGAGGGCAGGGCATGTCGGGGCCTTCATGTCGAAGCAGCCCAAACCGTCTGCCAAACCCGCGCCCAAGCCCGCGCCCAAGCCCGCGCCCAAGCCGCATGCGCCGCCCGCGCTGACGCATCCCGAGATCCGCACCATCGTGCTCGGCATCATGCTGACGATGTTTCTCGGCGCGCTCGACCAGACCATCGTCGCCACCGCGCTGCCGACCATCGGCCGCCATTTCAACAATCTCGACGACCTCGCCTGGGTGGTGACGGCTTATCTGTTGACCGGCACCGCCACCACGCCGCTGTACGGCAAGCTGTCCGATATTTACGGCCGGCGGGTGGTGATGCTGAGCGCGGTCGGCATTTTCGTCGCCGGCTCGATCGCCTGCGCGCTGGCGCCGACCATGACCGCGCTGGTGGTGGCGCGCGCGCTGCAAGGCGTCGGCGGCGGCGGCTTGATGGTGCTGGCGCAGACCATCATCGCCGACATCGTGTCCCCGCGCGAACGCGGGCGCTATCAGGGTTACATCGGCGCGGTGTTCGCGGTGTCGTCGGTCGGCGGGCCGGTGCTGGGCGGATTTCTGCACGAGCATCTCGACTGGTCGCTGATCTTCTGGATCAATCTGCCGCTCGGGCTGGTCGCCTTCGGCATGACATCGAGCGCGCTGCGACGGGTGCCCAACCACGCGCGCAAGCATCAACTCGATCTGATCGGCGCGCTGCTGCTGATGCTGGCGGCGGTGGCGCTGTTGCTGGCTTTGTCGTGGGGCGGACGGCGTTACGAATGGATCTCGGGCGAGACCGGCGCGCTGTTGTTGCTGTCGGCGGTGCTGTGGGGGCTGTTCGGCTGGCGGCTGATGACGGCGCCGGAACCGTTTCTGCCGGTCGCTGTGCTCGGCAATCCGGTGGTGCGCTGCGCGGCGCTGGCCGGCGCCTGCAACATGGGCGTGATGGTCGGCATGACGATTTTTCTGCCGCTGTATTTCGAAGTGGTGATGCACCTGTCCGCCAGCCAATCGGGGTTGGGTCTGATCCCGCTGATGGGCGCGACGGTTTTGTCCTCGACCTCAACCGGCCGGGCGATGGCGCGCGTCGCGCATTACAAGCGCATGCCGCTGATCGGCCTGCCGGTGTCGATCCTGGCTTTGGCGCCGCTGGCGATCTGGCCGGGCGACATGCCGCTGGCGCTGGTGTTGCTGCTGACCATGGTGGTCGGCGGCGGCCTCGGCACGATGTTCCCGGTCTCGACGGTGGCGCTGCAGAACGCGGTCACGCCGGCGCAGATGGGGGTTGCCACCGGCGCGGCCAATTTTTTCCGCGCGCTGTTCTCGTCGCTGGTGGTGGCGATTTTGGGCGCGATCGTGCTCGGCGGCTTGGGCGGCGGCGTCGGCATGTCGGTCGACATGCTGGCGCGCAACGCCTCGGCGCAGGAACTGACGATCGCGTTCCGGTTCGTGTTTCTCGCCTGCGGCCTGGTGCTGGCCTTCGGCTTGTCCTTTTTGATCGCGATGGAAGAGCGCCCGCTGAAAGGTCCGACGCCGCCGGCGGGCGGCGCGCCCGCGCCGGTCTAGAGTGCCGGCCTGACCGGCGCGCTACAGCATCGCGATGCGGCGCAGTTCGTCCGGATTGGACAGCGTGAGCGAACGGTCGGTGATCTCCAGCAGACCGGCGCGGCGAAATTCCGACAGTACCTTGCCGGCATGAACGGGCGTCAGCCCGGTCGCATCCGCGATATGATGGTGACGCAACGGAAAATCCAATGTGCGCTCGCGCATCAGGCCGCGCCGCGCCAGCCGGTCGGCGAGATTAAGGATCAGCCGGGCAATGCGCTCGGGGGCAGAGCGCTGGCCGAGGTCGATGGCCAATTGAACGGCGCGCGCGCTTTCCTCGGACCATTGTTTCGACAGCGCCGCGAGCGCCGCCGGGTCGCGCGCCAGCGCCGCCTTGACGTCGGCGCGCCGGAACAGGCGATAGCGCACATCGGTGATGGCCTCGACCGCGAATTTGATCACCGGCTCGGAAACCAGCACCGCCGATACCAGGTCGCCGGGCAGGAGGATCGACAGAACCTGACGCCGGCCATCCGACGTGGTGGCGACGGTCGCGGCCCAGCCCTGGCAGACGATCGGCACGCCATCGACGCCGGTGCGTTCGCGCCAGATGGTGCGCCGCGCCGGCACGTCGACGTCCTGCGCGTGCCGATCGGCGGCGGTGACGCCATTCACGTCGGGCTTGAGCGCGCAGCACAGGTTGAACGCAAAGGCCGGACAGCGATGGTTCGATGGGCCGGTCTTGTCGGTCGGATGCGGCGCCGCGCGGCAGTCCGACTTCATTCAAAGCACCAAGGCGTCATGGAGGGCCTGCGCCAGCCGGTTCGACGAAAACGGTTTCTCGAGAAATTTGATATTTTGAATTTGCAGCCATTTGCGGTGCTTCTGCGTCGGGTCGTAGCCCGACATGCACAGCACGCCCATGTTCGGCCGCGCCCGCATCGCTTCCTTGATCAGCTCGACGCCATCGAGTCCGCCCGGCAGCACGATGTCGGTCAAGGTGATGTCGATGGTCGCCGGCGAAGCGATCAGGTCGATGGCCTCCAGCCCGTCGGTGACGGCGTGTACTTTGTAGCCGAGGTGCTTGAGTTGCGCCGCCGTCACCACCCGAACGTCGGGATCGTCTTCGACCAGCAGCACCGTTTTCTCGAGGCCGATGACGGTCAAGCCGGTGACCGTATCGCTCTCGTCTTCCTGGCTGACCGAGGCGACGCGCGGCAGCGTAATGGTGAAGGTGGTGCCGTCTTCCTCGTCGCTGTCGACATCGATAGGGCCGCCGGACTGTTCGACAAAGCCCTGGACCATGCTCAAGCCGAGCCCGCTGCCGAGCCCGTCCGGTTTGGTGGTGAAAAACGGTTCGAAGGCGCGTTTGCGGATTTCTTCCGTCATGCCGACGCCGGTATCGCTGATGACGATGCAAACTTCGTCACCGGTCGGCCAGCCCGCCGCGTTGCGCCCGGCCGACGCCGGCTGGACCCTGGTGGCGATCGTCAATTGGCCGCCGTCCGGCATGGCGTCGCGTGCGTTCAGCGCCAGATTAAGCAGCGCGTTCGCCAGCTGATTGCGGTCGACCGAAATCACCGCCGCCTTGGCGTCGAGATGGGTCACCATGTCGATGCCCTGACCGAGCGTGCGGCGTAACAGCCGCAACGTGTCGAGCACCAGTTGATCGATCGCCGTCGGTTCGGCGCGCAACGGCGACTGGCGGGCGAAGGCGAGGAGGCGCTGCACCAGTTCGCGTCCGCGTCGTGTGGCGCGCAAGGCGGCGTCGATCAGTTCCGGTTCGGCGGTGAGCCCGCGCGCCGCCGCGCCATCGACGAACTCCAGGCTGCCGCCGATGACCGCCAGCAGATTGTTGAAGTCATGCGCGATGCCGGCGGTCAGTTGGCCGACCACCTCCATCTTTTGCATGTGGGCCAGCGTGGATTGCGCTTGCTCGCGCCGGCGCATTTCTTCGGCAAGTTCGGCGGTGCGTTCGCTGACGCGCGCCTCAAGCTCGAGATTGGCGCGCGCGAGCGCCGCTTCGGCGCTTTTGCGCAACGTAATATCCTGAACGGTGCCAAAGATGCCGGTGATTTCGCCGTTGCTGTCGCGCACCGGCGTCGACCAATACTCGATTTCGATGGCGCTTCCGTCGCTCTTGACGGCGCACAGGACCACCTGCGGCACTTCGCGGCCCGACATGGCCTCGTCGCGATAGCGCTTGAGCAACAGGCGATCGTCGGGGTGGATCAGTTCAAGCGCACCGCGCAATGTCGGGGTGAAGGTCGCTGGCGAGAGACCGAAAATGCGGAAAATGCCGTCCGACCAGATCAGTTCGCCGGTGCGGCGGTCGATCTTGTAATGGCCGAGCAGAGCCAGGCGCTCGGCGCGCTCGAGATTCCGGTAGCTTTCCGCGACCAGGGCTTCCGCTTGCTTTCTGGCGGTGACGTCGCGCGTGGTTCCGAACATGCCGGTGATCGTGCCGTCGTCGGCGCGGATGGGCGCCGACCAAATTTCCGCGATCATCATGCTGCCGTTGCGTCGAATGGCGCGCACTATCGCCGGCGCGCGATCGATGCCGGCCAGGATGTCGGCCCGGTAGCGCTTTACTAGCGGGCGGTCGTCGGGATGAACGAAGTCATAAGTGCTTTCAAACGTCGGTGTATAGTTGCCGGGCGTTTCTTCCATGATGCGATAGAGCCCGTCCGACCACAGATATTCGCCGGACGCGATGTCGTATTTAAAGTGCCCCATTTGCACAATCGCCTCCGCGCGCCTGAGATTGTCGCGGCTTTCTTTCAGGGCAACTTCCGCCCGGCGATGCTCGGTGACATCCTGCGCGGTGCCGAAATAGCCGGTGGTGGTGCCGTCGGCGGTCTGAATTGGCGTGGACCAACTCTGGATAAAGGAAACGGCCCCGTCGTCCTTGACGATGCGTGCGGTGAAAGCCTGCTGAGTTTGACCGGCCAGTGCCACATTTCGATGTAGTAACAGGAGCGGCCGGTCGTCGGGATGAAAGAGTTCGGTGACGCTCTCCGGCGTCGGCGTGAAATTGTCGGGCGATTTTCCGAAAATGCGATAGGCGCCGTCAGACCAGGTGATCGTGGCCGCGCCTTTTTCGAATTTGTAATGCCCCAGGCCAACCATCGTTTCAGCGCGTGCAAGACTGGCGCGATTTTCTTCCAATGTCCTTTCTACGGCTTTGCGTTCGCTGACATCGGTGATCGAGCCGAGCATGCGCACCGCCCGATTTTCGGCATCGCGGATCGCCTTGCCGCGGCTGAATATCCATCGATAGTCGCCATCCTTGTGGCGCAGCCGGAACTCCAGATCGTAGGGTTTTCCGTCTTCGAGGTGGGCGCGCAGTGCTTCGGCGACCCGCGTTTTATCGTCGGGATGAATCAGATCGCGGAAGGTGGTGCAACCGTTGTCGAGTTCATCGGCGGCGTAGCCGAGTATTCCCTTCCAGCGCGGGGAATGATATTCGCGATCGGTCAGGATATTCCAATCCCAGATGCCGTCGTTTACGGCGGCTTCAACCAACGCATAGCGTTCCTGGCTTTGCGACAGTTCCTTTTGCGCCTGCGCCATCTCGAACGTTGCCGCCAACAACTTCTGTTCGCGCCTGACGCCCCAGCGGATGGCGAGCAGAATGCCGGCGGTGAGCAAAATCGCAATCAAACAATACGTGCGCTCTTGTGCGTGGGTGTGGCGATAAATCTCTGTTTTCGTCTTCGTGACAGTCGCGACGATCTCATAGGGGGCGAGAACGCGGTAGGAGACCAGACGCTCGATAGCGTCGAACTCGCCGGGCGTGTTCCAGAAATAACCGGTGCGGGCGTGGTTGAGTTGGCCAAGGACACCATAGCCCGGGGGGAGTTGGTGTCCGACCAAGCGCGTGTCGATTGCGCCGTTGACAACGCGTAAGCGCACGATGCCGTCGAAGCCGATAAGGCCGAAAGTCCCGTTAGGGCCGAGATCGATGCCGGCAACCGTTCGTCCCAGTTCAAGGGGATTGACCAGCGCAGCGACGATACCGTTGAATTTTCCGTCCGGCCCAGTGATGCGGCGGCTCAACACGATCGCCGGCAGCCCGGATGCACTCAGTTTCAACGGTTCGCTGATGAAAAGGTCGTCTGTTTTCGCTTCCGCCTGGCGGCGAAAGTAATTGCGATTTTTGACATCCATGCCGATGATGTCTTCTGGCAGAGTGGTTGCGGTCGCGTCGCGAGTCGCGTTGACGATGGCGCCGTCGGCATCGATGAGCGCGTAGTTGTAGACAAGTTCGGTTCTGATCGGCATGCCGCCGACCCACTCGGACATGTCGAATGTCGATGGGCCTGGCCGGTAGGTCTTTCTGAGAATCAGCAGGACGGAATCGACGCTTTGGAAAATATGCGAATATGATTGGTCGATGATGCGGACGAGATTTTCGCCTTGCCGCCGAGCACTCGTTTCGGCTTCGTTGTGGCCGCTGACGATTAAAAAGACCAAGATGTAGTAAGTTGCCGCCAGCATCCCCAGGCCGAGAAAAGTGACCGGCTGGATCCATGCGCGCAGGCGGGCCAAGCCAGCATCAAATTTGAAGAAAATGAAGCCGCGACGACTAGATCCAGGGCACACTTTTGTGATGGCGGCTTCCGCCATCGATCGATCGGGCACGGTCTTCGATCCCCCGCGAGTAGTCATCGACCCGCCTGTGGAATTTAGCCAATGCGGAATATCGAGGAAACTTGCGGTAGCATGTTATGCACACGGAATAGATGCTATTTGGGGTGGTTCAGCGGCTAAAGTGGGCGATCGGCGCCGGCGCGCCACTCGGCTTTGCGCTCGATGGCCGCAACGGGTGCGCTGGCGCAATCGTTGGGCGGACGGCGATTCGCTGCGAAAAACCCCGGCCAGTGAGGCCGGGTTTCCCATTCCGGCAGACGCCGTCACTCACAATATTTGCAGGGCGGGAAATCCCGGCCGTAGGCCGGTTGCTTCAGGAAGTTCGTTTTGCCGTAGGTCCAGAACTGGCTGACGTTCGGATAGGTTTTGATCACGGTGTTCCAGAGTTCGGGCTTGTCATAGCCGAACATCTGTTTCTTCTCGACCTTCTTGATGTAGATGTTCTGTATCGGATTGCGCATGTCGTCGAACGATACCGGACCGCGCACCGCATCGATCTTCTGGGCCACGAAAGTTTTCACAAATTGCTCGGGCCCCGGCCATTTTCCGCCGGACTTTTTCATCGCCGCATGAATCATCTGGGCGGTGGTGTAATTGCTTTCCGAAAAATAGGACGGCACCTTGCCGTATTTGGCGCGGTATTTTTTTACGAAAGCTTCGTTCTTCGGCGTCGCAAGCGCAGCCGAATATTGCAGCGCCGAGACGTCGCCGATGACTTCGTCGCCCATGAAGGGCAGCGCGAATTCATCGTAGCTGGTGCCGCCGCCGATGATCGGCTTTTTGAAACCGGAGGCTCGCAACTGCTTGGGAAGCTGCAATGACATCGGACCGACCATAAGAGTGAAGACGGCGTCGACATCGGCTTGAATGCTCGGAACGTACGGGCCGAAGTCCTTGGTGCCGAGCGGCGGCCAGATTTTCTGGATGATCTTGCCGCCGCAATCCTCAAAGGTTTTCTGGAAACCGCCGACACTCTCGTAGCCGAAGGCGTAGTCGGCGGCGATGGCGGCAATTTTCTTGTAACCCTGGTCGCAGGCCCAGCGCCCGAACGGATGCATCGGCTGCGACGAGGTCCATCCGGTGCGAATAAGATAGGGATATTTTTCAATCTGGCGCTGGGTGAGATCGTCGGCGGCTGGCACCGAGGCGATATAGACCGTTTTCTCGGCGGTGGAGACCGGCGCGAGCGCGTATCCGGTCGAAGCCAAAACGCCGCCGACGAACATCTGCACCTTGTCGCTGAGCGCAAGCTTCCTGGCCTTGGTGACGGCGGCGTCCGGCTTGGCCTGATTATCCTCAATGATGAGTTTCACCTTGGCGCCGTCGAAGTCGCTATTGACCTCGTCGAGATACATTTGAAAGCCGTTGACCATGTCTTTGCCGACCTGGGCGAAGATGCCGGTCATCGGCGCGATGAAGCCAATGCGCAACTCTTCGGATTGCGCCGGGGTGCCGATGGTGAGTGCCAAGGCGCCGCCGAGCAGCAGCGACGATACGATGCGGAGCTTTGCGCAAGACGATGCCATTTGAATTCACCTCCCGGAACGGTCCGTCCGCGACCCCGACTGGCGGATCGCCGGAACGCCGATGATGCGTTTGGCCTGGATGTCTTGGGTCTCTTCTGCTTCGGGACCGCTTTGGACAAATCATACCATCGCCGTCGCCTTCGGCGAAGGCTGATTTTCCCGGCGCGGCGCATCGGCGTGCCACGCGATCTTCGTCGACCGCGCCGGCGGCCGTAGCCGGCCACCGGCGCTTTCCTGTCGATTGAAAGCTGCTTCCTCAGGCGGCGTGCCGTACTTCCTTACCGGCAAGTTTGCCGGCGAGGGTGGCGAGGCTGTCGATGAAAGCCTTCAGGAACGTCCGTACGCTTTCGTCGGCGATCTGGTGCTGGCCGTCGATCAGATCGGGTTTGAAATTGATGTAGGCCTCACCGCCGATCAGCGTCAGCCCGATGTCGCCCAGGACCGCCCGCAAGTGTTGCTGCACGACCGCGGTTGAGACGACGCCTTGCGACGTGCCGGTGACGGCGGCGGTCTTGCCGGTCCAGGAATTCTTGCCCCAGGGCCGCGTGCCCCAGTCGATCGCGTTTTTAAGCACGGCCGGGATCGAGCGGCTGTGCTCCGGCGTCACGAACAGCAGCGCGTCGGCCGCCTCGATCTCGGATTTGAAACGGGCGACCGGCGCCGGGACCGGCAGCTCATGGTCCTGATTGTACATCGGCAGGTCGTCGATCTGGATTAGCCGTGCATCAAAGGCGGTTTCGCCGAGTTTGCCGAGCGCCAGCGCCAGTTTGCGGTTGATCGATTCCTTGCGGTTTGAGCCGACGATCAGGCCGAGCTTGAGTTTTGCCATGGTAACCTCTATCTCTGGGTTCGTTGGTTACGAATAGTTACCAAGGCTAGATAAATGACCATGAAAAAGCTGCAAGAAGGCACAAAAACGATACCCGGGAACCTCGGTGTGGCCGAGGACTGCCGCGCGGTTTCGGAAGTTCTGGCGCGGGTCGGGGATAAATGGACCGTGCTGGTGGTCTCGACGCTCGGCGACGGGCCCAAGCGCTTCAACGAATTGCGGCGCGCGCTCGGCTCGATTTCGCAGCGCATGCTGACGCTGACGCTGCGCGGGCTCGAACGCGACGGGCTGGTGACGCGCACGGTATTTGCGACCGTGCCGCCGCGCGTCGATTACGAATTGACTCAACTTGGACGGTCGCTGCTCGAGCCGGTGAGCGAACTCGGGCTGTGGGCGCGCAGCAACCGCGCCGCCATCCAGGACGCGCGGGCGCGCTTCGACACTGGCCACTAAATTACAAGCGTTGGCGGTGTTTTTTCGCGGGTCCGGCCGCGGAGCAATTTCGCGCCCACGGTTTGTACATTGCGCCACTATGTCGGCACAAAATGATCGCCATTCGATGCTTTAGTCATTAGGTTTCAAGGTGGTCCGATCCCGCTTTTACTCCCTGTGAGTGCAAGCAATGCCCCGCTACTTTTTCCATTTTTCGGATGGGAAGCACCGGTTCTCGGATGACGCCGGCTATGAACTCAACGGCATGGCG
>Ga0105054_10012245_pt1 | contig 10530 bp, 6 predicted proteins | sample BON02_FD_78091 | JGI IMG/M metagenome (GOLD analysis project Ga0105054, IMG submission 78091) | Freshwater microbial communities from Lake Bonney liftoff mats and glacier meltwater in Antarctica - BON-02 (megahit assembly) | ecosystem: Environmental > Aquatic > Freshwater > Ice > Glacier... | reverse complement strand
GCGCCACAATTGAAACCCGCACCGCCATGGGCATGAAAGCCGCCGCCAACCTCATCGCCCATTTCGCCGGTAAGGACCTGCCGAATAAGGTGGTGTGACGCCCACCACACAAACCACGCCGTCCCGGGCTTGCCCCGGGACCTCGGCTTTAGGGGTTGAGGTCCCGGGGCAAGCCCGGGACGGCATAATGCTATGGCCGCAACGCCCCACATCAAGCCCGCCACGCCATCGCGCCAAGCCTAACCCTTATCCCCCACAGCCTCACGCCAATGGCGCCGACATAGGCTGATATAGGTTTCATTGCCGCCGATTTGCACTTGGTCCCCGGCTGTGGCCACAGTGCCATCCTCGGCTTGGCGAATGACCATCGTGGCCTTGCGTCCGCAATGGCAAATGGTGCGCACCTCGCGCATATCATCGGCCAGCGCCAGCAGGGTGGCCGAACCGGGGAACAGATTGCCCAAAAAATCCACCCGCAGCCCGTAGCACATAACTGGCACATGCAAATCATCGACCGCGCGCGCCAATTGCCACACCTGATCGGGGCTTAGGAATTGCGCCTCGTCTATCAACACACAGGCAATGTCGCCTACGGCCATCCGCCCCTTCACCATCGCAAATAAATCGCTGCTGGCGTCAAACGTATCGGCAGGGCGGCCAATGCCAATCCGGCTGGCAATTTTCCCCTCACCGGCGCGCTTATCAAACCGCGCGGTAATTAGGTAGGTATCCATGCCATGTTCGGCATAGTTATGCGCGGCCTGCAACAGAATGGTCGACTTACCGGCATTCATTGTGGAATAGTTGAAATAGAGTTTGGCCATAGCGGGTTTTTGCCCAAGCCGTGGCAAGGTTCAAGGAAATTCTGAAAGGCTTGTTCAAATGTTCAAATCAATCTTGCTGGCCACCGCGCTGCTATGGCCTCTATCCGCTCAGGCCGAGCCAGCGCGCAACTTCGCTGAACTGTTCCATGCCAGTGGCATAGATGTGGCTTATGGCACCGTTGGCGATGCTATGGCCTCGGGCACCGCAGATCTTGGGCTTTCAATTGATCAAAGCGCTGCGTGGCGCAAAGCTGCCTTGGCCGCCTTTGACGGTGGCATCGTGGTGGACCAGTTGGTCGGCTATTTCCAATCAAATTACAGCTTTGACGATTTCACCGAAGCCGCCCTATTTTTTGATTCCCCCCTCGGCCGGGCAATGACACAGGTTGAAAATGCGGCCATCCTTCTGGATGATTTGGAGCGGGTTGACCAGGAGGGCGCGGTCATCCTGAACCAGTTGCTGGCCGAAAACCCCACCCGCATGTTGCAATATCGCCGGATGATTGAGGAGAGCGGCTATTTAGACGCCGCCCTTGCCAGCACCCTGTCCATCAACCTCGCCGCGCTAAACGGCATGCAAACCAGCGGCCTTTTGCCCTTTGAGATGAGCGAGGCTGACATGCTGGCCCTGCTAGATGAACAGCGCGATAGTATTTCCGCCGAGCTGACGCGCGCCATGTATATTCAGGTCGCCTTTACCTATAGCTCGATTACCGATGAAGACATGGTCGCCTATGTCGATTTTCTCACCGGTCCGGCGGGCCTTGGGTTTTATAATGCGATGGATGTTGCAGCCAGCGCTGTGCTTATAGGCCGCGCGCGGGCTTTTGGTGAAATGTTCACCGAATTGCTGGGCCAAAGCAGCCTGTAGAACCGGGCATGAAGGCGGGTAATTTAGTGCTGAAAATATTCGCTCGCTGGCTGTATAACCGCCGCGCAGATTGTGGTGATATGGACTTCACGTTTGGTTAATACACCGCAACCCATTTAGCCAAACCTAAGCGCAAAAAATTGCAATCCACCGGCCCTCAGGGCAGGTATTAGCAAATCATTATACCCTGTCAGCGCGGCCCGTTTTGGCCAAAGCTACACCTGCACACAGCCGCCGGGTTACAATGTAACCGCAGCGGAAAAGGCAAAAAAATAGGCGAATTTGGGGTGTTTTTACGAAAAATACCCCTGTTTTGCGGTTACAATGTAACCAAAGCGGCTAGGACGAGCGGTAAAAGATATTCCCGCCAAATGTGCCAACACGCGGCAAGCTTGAAAACCAGCTGCCGGGCCGCATGCTCTCGGCATGAAAGAATAGCGCCCCCGATGTGATGTCGACTTGCCGATCAGTTAACAATGCGCGGGCGGTTGTGCTGGCGCCGGCATAGGCGGCCGGGTTTGCAAAGACATCATTCGGAATCGCGTCGCAGCGATACGAAAACTGGCACTGGTCATCAACAACGGCGCAAACTGTGTTTGGAAAGCGCGGGTCAGCCACGCGGTTCAATATAACCTCACCCACAGCGCGACGGCCCTCATCTCCAGTGCCACGCGCCTCAAAATAAAGGGCTTCGGCCATACAGGCGACATCAATGCTGCTAAATCCATTGCGAGAAAGCGAAGCATCGGCTGAACTGATGGACGCGCAGCCCGAGACCGAAACGATCAGGGCGAGGATCAGGCCGATGCGGCCCGGAAGATTTCGAAGAAAAGACAAAACGTGCTCATACGCTGTTCATATTAACGCGACTCCTAACGCCGAAGTGGCCATCCGGGAAGCCGGATGATGGCTACATCGGCGGAAACTTGCCGGTTTCTAGGGCGCGTTTCTATCTAAGTATATGATATTAAACGGTTATCCTTGCAGCGTGCGCACTGTCATTTCGCCCTCAATCCGGGCCTTCATGGCAGATACGGCCGAGATTGCCGCAGCGGCGGTGGTGAAATACGGGATCCTGTCCATCAGGGCGACGGTACGAATTTCGCGGCTGTCGTTGATGGCTTGGCTGCCTTCAGTGGTGTTAAACACCAGCGCAATATCGTTGTTTTTGAGCATATCAACAATGTTCGGACGGCCCTCATAAACCTTGTTAACCAGCGTGCTTGGGGCGCCAATTTCTTGCAAAAACGCAGCTGTGCCGCGGGTGGCAACAAGGTCAAAACCCATGGCAACTAGGTCGCGCGCCGCGGCGGCCATGGCTTCGGTTTTATCGCTATCCTTGATCGAGATGAACACACGGCCTTCCAGCGGCAAATCCGTTCCAGCGCCCATTTGCGCCTTCAAGAACGCCAGCGCAAAGGTCCGATCCCAGCCCATCACCTCGCCGGTGGAGCGCATTTCAGGGCCAAGCAATGTGTCAACGCCGGGGAAGCGTGCGAATGGTAAAACCGCCTCTTTGACCGAGAACCAAGGTGTTTTCGGGTCGGCCAGTGTCAGCGAATCCATCAATGGCAGCGGCGTATCGGGGCCAACGCCTGCGGGGTAGTCGGCCCGCATCGGGAAGTTGCTGAGCGGTTCGCCGGCCATCAGCCGGGCGGCGATGGACGCAATCGCGCTATCGGTCGCCTTGGCCACAAACGGTACGGTACGGCTGGCACGGGGGTTCACCTCCAGCACATAAATATCACCATCTTTGATGGCGAATTGCACATTCATCAGCCCCACAACGTTCAACCCTAGGGCCATTTGCACGGTTTGTTTTTTTAGCTCGGCCACGGTTTCAGGCGACAGGGAATGTGGCGGTAGGCAACAGGCACTATCACCCGAATGCACGCCAGCTTCCTCAATATGTTCCATGATTCCAGCAATATGCACATTTTTGCCATCGCTGAGCGCGTCAACATCAACCTCTATCGCGCCCGACAAATAGCGATCGAGGAGCACCGGGCTTTTACCCGAAACCGTTACGGCGTTGGTGATGTAGCGCTTAAGCTGGTCCATATCGCGCACAATTTCCATGGCGCGGCCACCCAGCACATAAGACGGGCGAATGACCAGCGGAAAGCCAACACGTTTGGCAATTTCCAAGGCCTGCGCATCGGTACTGGCAATGCCGTTAACCGGCTGCTTTAACCCCAATTCGTTCAGCAGTTTTTGGAACCGCTCACGGTCTTCGGCAAGGTCAATCGCATCGGGCGTGGTGCCCAAAATCGGGATGCCAGCCTCGGCCAAAGCATTGGCCAATTTCAGCGGCGTTTGCCCACCAAATTGCACAATCACCCCATGCAGATGGCCGTTTTCCTGCTCAACCCGCAGAATTTCCAGCACGCATTCCAGCGTCAGGGGTTCAAAATAAAGCCGGTCTGATGTGTCATAATCTGTCGAAACCGTCTCGGGGTTGCAGTTGACCATGATGGTTTCATAGCCGACAGCCGACAGCGCATAGCAGGCGTGGCAGCAGCAATAATCAAACTCAATCCCTTGGCCAATCCGGTTGGGGCCGCCACCAAGAATGACAATTTTATTGCGGTCAGACGGGCGGGATTCGCATTCAACATCACCCATCGCCGTGGCTTCATAGGTGGAATACATATAGGGCGTTTGCGCTTCAAATTCGGCGGCGCAGGTATCAATCCGTTTAAACGCGGCATGCACGCCCAGCTTGGTCCGGGCGGCGCGAATTTCGGTTTCGGATTTGCCTGTCAGCTTGGCCAAACGTGCATCGGAAAAGCCGAGCATTTTGACAGCGCGCAGGGCTTCGGTGGCAGTGGGCAGGCCATTGGCGCGAATCTCAGCCTCGGCCTCAATAATCTCACGTATCCGGGCAAGGAACCATGGGTCAAACTTTGTAACTGAATGGATCAGATCATCGGATAGCCCTTCGCGCATAGCTTGGGCGATAACCAAAATCCGGTCGGGCGTGACTTTGGACAGCGCGGCAATCATCGCGGCTTCGCCCTCGCCTTCAATGGCGATTTCATCAAACCCGGTCAGCCCGGTTTCAAGGCTGGCCAATGCCTTTTGCATGGACTCATGGAAGGTGCGGCCAATGGCCATCGCCTCACCCACCGACTTCATGGCGGTGGTCAGATCATTCTTGGCACCGGGGAATTTTTCAAACGCAAAACGCGGGATTTTGGTGACGACATAGTCGATGCTCGGCTCAAAGCTGGCCGGGGTGACCTTGGTGATGTCATTGTCCAACTCATCCAGCGTATAGCCCACGGCCAGTTTGGCGGCGACCTTGGCAATCGGGAAACCCGTCGCCTTGGAGGCCAGGGCGGATGAGCGGCTCACCCGCGGGTTCATCTCAATGACCACCATGCGTCCATCGGCCGGGTTCACCGCCCATTGCACGTTAGAGCCACCGGTTTCCACGCCAATTTCGCGCAGCACGTTGATGGATCGGCTGCGCATCAACTGGTATTCTTTATCGGTCAGCGTTAGGGCGGGGGCGACGGTGATGCTATCGCCGGTATGCACGCCCATCGGGTCAATATTCTCAATCGCGCAAATGATGATGGCATTGTCGGCCTTGTCGCGCACGACCTCCATCTCAAACTCTTTCCAGCCGAGCAGTGATTCATCGACCAGAATTTGCGCAACCGGTGAGGCGGCCAGCCCGCTCGCGCAGATAAGCGCATAATCTTCGCGGTTATAGGCCACGCCACCGCCGGTGCCGCCCATAGTGAAGGCGGGGCGGATGATGGCGGGCAGGCCGACAAAATCAATCGCATCCATGGCCATGGCCAGCGCGGCCTTACGGTCATATTTGCCGGTTTCAAGCTTTGGGGCGGCGATTATGGTCGCCTTGGGGTTTTCAATGCCAATCCGGTCCATCGCTTCGCGAAACAGCTTACGGTCTTCGGCCATTTCAATGGCCTCACGGCGGGCGCCAATCAGCTCCACATTGAACTTTGCCAGCACGCCCATATCATCAAGCGCCAGCGCAGTGTTCAGCCCGGTTTGCCCGCCCATCGTGGGCAGCAACGCATCTGGGCGTTCTTTTTCTATGATTTTGGCGACGATTTCGGGGGTGATCGGCTCAATATAGGTTGCATCGGCCATGTTCGGGTCGGTCATAATTGTGGCGGGGTTGGAATTGACGAGGATGACCCGATAGCCTTCCTCGCGCAGGGCCTTGCAGGCTTGCGCGCCGGAGTAGTCAAACTCACAGGCTTGGCCAATAACAATAGGGCCAGCGCCAATGATCATAATCGAGGAAATATCGGTTCTTTTCGGCATATCAGCCCCCAAATGCACCCGGTTGCCAGCACCCGCGCGCAATTACACCCAAAGGGGTGCAGATTCGGGGGCGTTGGCAAATTTGGGTGGTTATAGTCGCTGCGCGCGCGTGCGCAACCCTGATTGAGGGGGCGTGGAGGTTTGTGGCGCGAATGATCGATTCGTTACCCAGCTCAAGTGTGGCACGGTTTTCGGCTCGATCTAAGCAGCACTATGAAATATGAAATCGTTAGGATGCACATGGACAGAGTTCCTACCAGTTGAAGCGGGTTGGCAGGCCAAGGAATTAATTGAACTACGGGAAGTAACGTTGCTGTCAGCGGTACAAAGACTATAATAAGTATGATCATGCCTTGCCTTTTGCCCATTGAACCAAGAAGCAGCGGCGCAAATGCTACAGCTGCGATATAGTAATATGGCCAGCTGAGTGGACTTGTTAGGGCCGCAAGCCCAAACGAGATTGGCCAGGTCCAAAATGCATCCGCATTAATCCGTTTAGCGTAACGATAAAGGAGGGCGCTAGCGACCAGTGATACAAGCATCAGAAGCGTCGACAGAACCTGCCAGAGTGGCGGTTTCGCCAAGGTTAGAACTCGAAGATATTCGGTATTGTATTCTGGCGCAAGGTAAGCCCATTCGGGGCGCGGAAGTAACGGCATTTGATCAATAAAAAAAACCTGCGCGATAGTTTGGTCGAAGGACCAGCTTATTTGCGTAAGGAGCACCGATTCTGAGATCATCGATATTGTTTGTAAAAATGCGATGTGGAGTTCCCAGCCAGCCAATGCAACGGATAACAAGCCTAGGAAAAGCCCGACGCCTAAAAACGAAAGTGAGGCACGACGATAACCCGCAACAATAAATATCACGATGAAAAATGCAGGATAAAGCTTTAGGGCGGCGGCAATTGCCAACGCGGTCCCTGCTGCGAGTGGCTTACCTGCTTGGGCGCGTTCGACCGCTAGCAATGTCAGAAAAGCGACGAATATTTGCGGCTGATTTTCAAGTAGCGCGACCTTTCCAATCATGGTGCTGACGAGGATAATAAATCCGAGGATAATTAGCGGCAACTGTCCGGTGTTGCGGCCTGATATCCAAATGGCTAACAAAACACAGCCCGCCAACATTAGCGGGTTTAGTACGGAAACTGCAATACGCAGTGTTTCATATGAAACGATCGTACTTAAGTGTCCCATTACTACAGCCCAGATCGGCGGGTAGATGAATGGATAGACCTCTCCTTTATGGCTGGCGGGTATGAGTTCAGCATACCATTCGGGTGGCGCAAGTAGGTCGAATAAATTGGAATGAGATGGGTAGATACTGTCTAAATTGCCAGCCATCCATGCGTTTCCGGCCATCCAGCTTGCCAAAAAATCTGCGGACGGCCCATTAAGGCAGACATAAATCGAAAACGCCAAGATAAGGGCGAACGTTGCGCGTAGCAGATTTTGGATTTCCAGCGCGTAATGAAGGAAATTCCGACTTTTTACAGTGTCGCACGTGATAAAATGAACTGGTTTGCTCTCGTCTGGCATAGATTACTCAACTGAATATAATTTAAAAGATACGGAATATTGCAAGCAGCTTACTGCCTATTGGTGATCATTGTCGCGCTGAATCGCCATTTGTGGCAAGTCGCTTTACAGCTTTTTCGCAAGTTGCCGCCGCATTTCTACAGTGGTGTTTTGGACGTCAACACCCCGTTATGCGATCGTCCTGTTCCGCGCAACCCTGTCGAAAATCTATTTGTTCCTGTTGGAATTATGCCTAAATAGTGGCAAATTCACTCTATTAGGCTGTCTGTTACTGAGGGGGGTTGGCCTAAATTGGCAAAGATTGTCAGTGGTAGCAAAGCGAAGGCAGAAATCTGCCATTCGTCAATTATCAGAGAGGCATAATTACAACGCGAATAGCATATTTTTAACGTCGATATTCGCCGCGAGCCTGAGGAAAAATGATACGCCGCCAAGCTGTACGGCCGTCAAACAGGTGACGCAGCATGGGTAGCGCCAATAAAGGGCAGGGTTTTGTCATGGTTCTCTGAAAATGGACCGACACAAATTGCAACAAGATTACGGCGGTAAAGGCTGGGCAAAACGCTGTGACTCGTAATTATTGGCGGGGGCGGCTCTCCATCCATAAGTTGAATCACAGCAAACCCACAATCAAAATTTGCGCAGCCGCTCAGCGGCATTTGCACAACGGCGGGCGTATGGTTTATGTCCGGACCACCTAAGTTTGATCTCAGTATGGGACATAATGTCAATGAAAACCGACCACCACATTCTGCTCAATTCTGGCCCCGACGGCGCGCCCGCGCTGTTTGCAGCGCCGCATCAGGTGATCGTGGCCCAAACCCCTGAGGATGTGGCCCCCGCCTTCGCCGCCATTTCCGCCGCACAGGTCGCGGGGCACTGGGTGGCGGGGTATATGTCCTACGAGCTTGGCTATTGCTTTGAGCCGCGTTTGACAAGCCAACTGCCGACCCACCGCCGCGTGCCGCTGATGCTGTTCGGGGTGTTTGATGCCCCAGCCGATGCCAGCGCGTTGCTGCAGCAGGCCGCTGATCTCGCCCCGCAAGCCCGGCTGGGCATTCCGCAGCCCGATTGGGGCGAGGTGGGCTATGCCGCGGCCTTTGCACGGCTGGCCGAATATATTCGCGCGGGCGATTGTTATCAGGCTAACCTAACCATGCCGCTGCGCTGCATGGGGTCCGGCCCGGCGCTTGGCCTTTACGGCGCGCTATCAGCCGTGCAGCCCGTGCAATATGGCGCGCTGGTAGATCTTGGCATCGGGCCGGTTGTGCTATCGCGTTCGCCTGAATTATTTTTCCGCCTATCCGCAAGTGGCCAAATCGAAACCCACCCCATGAAAGGCACCCGCCCGCGTGATGCCAACCCGGCGGTTGATGCTGCCAATGCCGAAGATTTGCGCCATGCTGTTAAGGATCGCGCCGAAAACCTGATGATTGTGGATTTAATGCGCAATGATCTGTCGCGCCTGTGCCAGCCCGGCACGGTCAAGGTGCCGGATTTGTTTGCGGTCGAAAGCTATGCAACCGTGCACCAAATGGTGTCGCGCGTGCAGGGGCAATTGCTGCCTGGCACCGGGTTTGAGTCGATCATGCGCGCATTGTTCCCATGCGGCTCTATCACAGGGGCGCCCAAACTGCGCGCGATGGAAATTATACGTGAGCTGGAACCCGGCGCGCGCGATGTCTATTGCGGCGCGATCGGCTGGCTTGCGCCAGATGGACGGGCCGAATTCAACGTCGCGATCCGCACGATCAGCCTGTATGAAGGGCGCGAGGTTGTGCTGAATGTGGGCGGTGGTGTTGTGGCCGATTCCACCGCAGAAAATGAATATGAGGAGGCGCTGTGGAAAGCCCGTTACGCCCAGACACCCCAGCCGTAATTGAAACCTTCGCGTGGGACGGCGCAGAGTTCGCCCGCCTCGCCGCGCATTTGGGGCGGGCGCGATCAACCTGCGCTGCGCTTGGATTGGCGTTTGATAAATCGGCTATTAACACAGCCCTCGCGGCGGCACCCGCAGGCACACCCGCCCGTACCCGGTTGCTGATCTGTGGTGATGGGCCAACCGTCAGCTTTGCGCCGCTCTCGCCAAACCCGGCAGAATGGCGCGTGGCCTTGCATCCGCAGCGGCTGCATTCCACAGATCGCTGGCTGCAAATGAAAACCACAAACCGCGCCCTTTATGATATCGCCCGCGCCGCCCTGCCAGATGGAGTTGACGAATACCTGTTTTTAAATGAACGCGATGAGCTTTGCGAAGGCACGATCAGCAACCTGTTCATCCGCCGTGGCGAAACCCTGCTCACCCCGCCCGGCCGCTGCGGATTGCTTCCCGGCATCTTACGCGCCGAACTGCTGGGCAATGCCCGCGCCGAGGCGGCCGTTTTGCATCCTGATGACTTGCATAACACCGATATCTTCATGGGCAACGCGCTGCGCGGGCTCATCGCGGTGGCGCTGGTGGGCTAAGCACCAACACGCGGCCAGCAGCTAATAGATCAAGTCCCCCGCCCAAACGCTTTTCAACCGGTCGTTCGGGTCAACAAAAAGGGTAATCTCGGCCCCCACCGGTGGCAGTTCGTCTGGCGGCGCACCCCGCGTGGCACCCTTGCGCCCGCTATCCTCCTGCTAGGTTGCCCTAAACCGCCCGCTATCGTCCGCGTCAACGTGGGCCAGCACCAAAACCTGTCGCCGTAGCCCGTGATCACGCAGCCAAGTCGCCGCACGCGCGCCGCGCCAGGCGAGATATCCGAATATGGCTGTCAGCGCCAAAAATAGCCCCAAACCGAGCCGCATTCGATACGCTATTCCCGCAGCAAGACCGATTTCAACTTCAGCTAGTGTCGGATCATCGCGCCAATAACGCACGGATATCTCCTCGCCCACATGCTGGGCGGCATAAAATGATTCAGACGTATCGTGAACCGTCTCAACACGTTGCTCATCCTCGGCAATAAACCAAAAATAGACATTATGAGTCCGAGACCGGCGGGAG
>Ga0105054_10012241_pt1 | contig 10533 bp, 6 predicted proteins | sample BON02_FD_78091 | JGI IMG/M metagenome (GOLD analysis project Ga0105054, IMG submission 78091) | Freshwater microbial communities from Lake Bonney liftoff mats and glacier meltwater in Antarctica - BON-02 (megahit assembly) | ecosystem: Environmental > Aquatic > Freshwater > Ice > Glacier... | reverse complement strand
TGCTATTCAACGCCTCGTCTTTGCCGCTGGTGTATTTCGGCATGATCGTGGTCGGAATCACTCGCTGAGGCCAATGCATCCACCGGAAGAAGTAATCCTGCTGCAGCCGCTCGGCCGCAAGTTGCAGATTGGGCCCCTGCCCTTCAAAGGCCGCCAGCGCCGCCGTCTCACCGACGGCATGACACGCGGCACAGGCATATCCCGAAACTCCCGTCAGCTCGTGGCCGATCTGCACCAACGTGGGATCGGTGGTATGATTTTCCGTTTCCACCAGCGAGCCGTGCATCGCCATAATGCCTGCCGCCAATTTCGTCGCCCGACTGGCAAACGCGGGCATCCGCGCGGCTTGATCGGGATGGATGTGGCCGACCTCTCCCTGAAACAACTGCTCCAACCACGCCGCCGTGAATTTGTCTCCGGCTTGATCGATGCGCGGCAGTTTATTCTCCCCCGAGTGACAGCTCATACAATTTAAGCGCTCGATCGTTCGCTGGGCGTATTCCCGCGGCGTGGACCGACTCAGGTTTCGGTTGCCCGTATTTTGGAATTTCACCAACGCATTGCGGGCCGACGCATCCAAATCCAACCCCGGAGCACGTCCCCACTCTTCAGATACACAGCCGTCCTCATACCAATTGGTTTCCCAAATCGTATTCAGCGAAGTCGTTCCGGTTCGGAACAGTTGATCATCGTTGCCGTGGCAAACCATACAGTTGGACGCCACGATTTGTTCGCCTTTTAACGGATTGCCGACCGGAGCCGTCCCGACCTTGGGGCGCTGCCCCAAAATGTATTGGGCGAGATCTCCCGCTTCCTGTTCGGTCAACCGGAGATCGGGAAAGGTGGTATCGGGATGATGGGCGGTGGGATCAGCCAAGAAGGACTTCAATCCCGCCGGAGTGTGCTTCGCTTCCTGACTCAGGGCAGCCACCCAAGGACCGAGGTGCAGTTGCTCGACCAGCGCCTCGCCGGCCGCCGCATCCCCAGAAATACCCCCGGCCGGTTCACCCGATCGCAGCGTCGCTAAATAGGCCGCGACGTCAGCTTCCCCGGCGGTGACCACCTGCGGACAGCCCCCACTCGGTTCACGCACCCAGTCATACAGCCAACTCTCCTCGAACCGGTCACCCGCATTTCCCAGATCAGGAATCGTCTCCAGTAATTCGGGCATCGACGAACCGGCGTCCAACGGCGAACCCGGTGCATGACATTCGATACAGCGTAACGTCGCGAACAGCTCGCGCCCATCGCGCACCGCGTGGCCTCGATCCAATGAACTGTCCGGCGTGTGCAACAGGCGCGCCGACGGCACCGGCTCCCAGACAAAATCCTGGCCACTCCATAAGAGTTTCAGTCGGCCGGTTAACCCATCTCCACTCGATAAATGCGCATAGAGCGCATGTCCGCCCGATTCCAAGTGCATCGCCGCGCTCTCGAGGGGTAAAGTGCCTTCCGCGATCACCTTGCCGCCGATCTGGAGCACCGCTTCTCCCTCCCCTTCAAGCTTGAACGCGATCTCATCGCGTTGATCCAGGGCCAAGGTCGCTTCGAAGATTGCTTCGAACGATTTCGACGGACTCATGAACGGTGTCAGCGTGGTATCGGCCGGCACACTGAGGGCCACCCGATCGACCACCGTTTTGTCACTATCCGATGAATAAGCCATGGTCATCGTTACCCCCGGTTCTCCGATAGGAGCACGAGGGATCTCCGGCAGATTATTCAAATCCAATCCATGGTCCGTAAAAGCCGGTCGGAGGTTGTGGATCGTGTTCCAGACCGTTTTACGCACCTCGGCCCCGTCCCGGGCCACTAAGTCCATCTGGATCTCCATCTGCATGGCTTTGGTCATGTTCGGAATGTAGAGAAACACGGTCTCACCATCGTCCAACAACGTGGCCGCCCGCACGGATACTTGATCCACATTATTGACGACTCCCTTGGACGGCACCTCGAGTGCCCGTTGCTCCAACGCGACCTCTCGATTATCGATCGAGAATCGCCCGCTGCCATACTGTGGCCCCCAAACATAATTCCACTTCTTGACCGTAAAACGACGCACGTCCGCCACGATTGCCGCATCCAACTGGCCCGAAAATTCGATCAGGATACCGTTGTCAAAAACCTTCATTCCCACCGGTGTCGGCTCCGCTTCCCCGAGGTAACGCACGCGTTGAAAGCCGGTGCCACCATTGGTCTGCCACCCGCGTAGGCCCATCACATAGAGTTGACCGCTCTGAGGATGAAACCGTCCGCGCTGAGCCGGGATATTTAAATCGATGGGCAGCTTGTAGACCGCGCCCTGAACCTGCCCATTAACCTCGTCACGCATCACCCTGAAAATCGACGACCGGCCATAGGAAAAGTGTAACATCTCTTCACGATGCAGCGGCCCCCATTTGCTATCCTTCGGCACCCAGACCTGGCTGCCACCCGAGTTGTCTACATCGTAAGGCATCCAAACCAGCGGCTTCTCATACTCCGTCTGCGCTCCCGGTAACAACTTCACAAAATTCCGGCCATCCCACTCGCTCGGCACGACCCCGTGAAAACTCCCCGGTTCACTCCACGTGATCTTGCAACGCGGCACCCAGGATCCTTCGTTTTCGCCGGTCGTCACTTCTCCGTTGGGCCCGACGCCGATGCCACCCGGAGCCCGCAGCCCCGATGCGTAACGCTCCAACGTCTCGCCATCCGCCGAGATCTTGAGCACCGAACCGCTGTGCTCCGTCCAAGGCGCAAATCCGCGACCGCCGCTCTGCACGGGCATGCCTTTCGAGAACCACAAACTGCCCTCTTCGTCCGTCACCAAATCGAAACTGAATTCGTGAAACCCAGCCGTAATCTTCACGTCATTGTTGAAGTTCTCATAAAAATCCGCTTCCCCGTTGCCGTTCAAGTCGTGCAGTCGCGTGATCTGGTCACGACCTTGCGTATAAATCACTCCATCGATAATTTTGAGGCCGAGAGTTTGAAACAATCCGCTCGCGAATCGTTTCCATTGAATCGACTTCAAGTCGCCGCTCACCCCGCTCGCAATCCACACGTCGCCATTCCAGGTCGAGCACGCAATCCGGTCGCCGTCCTTAAAAAAGTCGAAGGCGCCGAACCGCGTATTGGCGAACCACGGATTTTCCGCCGGATAAGGAATCGTATCCACGGTATAAGGTCGCTGGTCTTCGCCGAGGATGCCCTTGGTCGTGATGGTCTCGGGATAGATCACCGGACCCCCTTCCAAAAACCGCTCCCAATCGATCGGAGCCCCGGGGACTGCCTGACCGGCGCCGCGCTCGTAAACCACTTGAAACTCCCCCGCCGGCATCCCCGCCGGCAAGGTCACCACCACGCGACCACTCTCGAGCGTGACCAAACTCATGCCGCCCCCCCCGCCCACGAGGCGGTGCGAAATCTTCGGCCATTCCCCCCGGCCCGCATCTTCCGGAAACGGGTCTGCGACTAGCACCTGCAACTGCCGGTGCGTGGATCCGATTTTAAAATGCCGGATCAAGGCCCCCTCCTCAAATCGGGGCGCCTCCCGGACCAACGTCCGGTCCACCGTGTATTCGAGCATTACGTCGCCATTATATCGATACAGTCCGCGGTATTTCGCGACCTCGCGCGGCAACGGCCCATGCCCATCCAACCGCGGATCATGCCAATTTCCATCAATCGACCAACCGGGAGTGCGTTCGGTAAAAAAATAATAAGCCGACCTCTCTCCCGGCAGATGCGAGCTATCGCCATTCTTCCCGTTCCAAGCCGTTCCCGCCAAAGTCACCCGACCATCAAATCCCCCCACCATCCGCAGTAACTCCGTGTCGAACACGACTGTTCGATCTTCGGCCGCGCCGACCTTGATCGCGATTCCCTTGAGCACCGCAAGGTCGCCATCCCGACCCAGCCCGAAAAACGTATTCGAAATAAACGGCCCCGTATCCATGAGCTCGAACCATTCGGCCTCCATCAGGCCCGCTGCCCGTTCCTGCGCTAGATCGCCTCGCGTGGGGTTCGCAGCTAAGCTCGTGATCGAGGTTAGGATTAAGGCTCCGAGGGTAACGACGAGGGTTGATCGATTCATGCTTCTTGATTTCTGGGGCGGCGACTCGGGCTTTTGAACCCGAAGTCCAGTCGCCCAACCTCTAGACGAATCAGCGCCGGTGTTTGACGAAGAGTATTTACATTATTTTCGGTGTCGCGCCATCTGCGCCGAGGAAACAGGCCAAGTCTGCTCTGCGCGCGATCGGGTTTAATCGAATTGGCGTCCTCAAATGTCTGTCAGGTGCGCCTCGCTCTGCCCGTCTGCCGGGCGCGCTTATCCACCTAGGCGGTCTCAAATTCACCCATCGCCGACGTTTCCCGCCGGTGTTGTTCGCCTTGGTCATGTTCATTGCCTTAATGACGCCCCGCCCCCCGGGCCAATATCATGTATCATATGACCCGCGATTTTGGTCACGGGGACCTCGGGTTCTACGGCCTAACCGTGATCCAGACTCCCGATCTCGAACTGATGGCCGAGGCAGTCATCCGCTGCACCGATTTCTACGCCGGTCCCCCGGTTTTCAACCCATCTAACGGGTAGCCCGAGAGGCTCATACCGTTCATTGTGAGCTAGATTTCAAGGTTCAGAGTGTGCGATATTATGGCGCACGGGTTGTAATCCGTCACCCCATCCGACGAGTGACCCAAAAAAAATAGAGAGGGTATAACCCCATACCTTGCGGCGAGCCCGTATTCGAATCCGTGCATAACTCCACCTTGCGGCCTTTAGCGCCGCCCTCGTTCGGCTCTATCAGAAAGCACTAAGAGAGTCCTCTCATTTTGGCGCCCATTTGCGGGTTTCGAACCGATTTCAAATCAGGGTTTTTGAGGAGGAGCCTCACCGGCATCTTTTAACGACGAATGAGCGGCGATTTTCGGTAAATGGTATCCGGTTTGTTTTGCGAATAGCGGCGATCTCGCCCAACGTGACAGCCCTTCGGCCTCCCCCCTTGCGTTAATAAAAGGTCACCCTCCATTGACCACCCCCTGTAGTTTTCGTCCTGCGGCTTCACCGACTTGGCCCCTCCATCCGTCTCCGAGTAGATGCTTTCCCCCATACCGGCTCAACGCCCCTGCCCCCCTATGAACGTAACCAAACGCCCCCCGGGCAGATTGCTCCTGCTAATTTTATCCGCTTGGTGCGTGTCCGTTGCCTCGTTGGCGGCCGAAACCCGACCCAATATTATTTTTATCATGGCCGACGATTTGGGCTACGGGGACCTCGGGTCCTATGGCCAAACCGTGATTCAGACCCCTCATCTCGACCAGATGGCGGCAGAGGGCCTCCGTTTCACCGACTTCTACGCCGGGTCCCCCGTCTGTGCTCCTTCGCGAAGTGTGCTGATGACCGGACAACACACCGGCCACACCACCGTGCGAGGCAATTTCGGTAAATTCGGCGTCGTCGGCCTCGCGGGAATCGGCCTCGCGGGAAACAAAGGGCGAGTCCCCCTCTTGGCCGGGGACATCACCGTGGCTGAGGTTCTGAAGGCCGCGGGCTACGCCACCGGGATCACCGGCAAATGGGGCTTGGGCGAACCGGACACCTCGGGCCATCCCAATGATCAGGGATTCGACGAATGGTTCGGCTACCTCAATCAACGCAGAGCGCACAGCTACTATCCCGAGTATATCTGGAAGAACCGGGAACGGTTCGATCTGCCCGGCAATCAGGATGGTCGCACCGAGACCTACACTCACGATCTATTCACCGCATTTGCCCTCGATTTCATCGACCGCCACCAGGACAGCCCATTCTTTCTCTACCTGCCCTACACGGTTCCACACGACAGGTATGAGATTCCAGATACCGCCCCCTACACCGACAAAGACTGGACGGCTGACGAAAAGGTCCACGCGGCAATGATCACGCGGTTGGACCGAGACATCGGGAGTTTGTTCGCACGCCTGGCAGCGCTTGGTCTCGATGAAAAAACGATCGTGTTCTTCTGTTCCGATAACGGTGCGGCCGCACGGTGGGAAGGACGCTTCGACAGTTCGGGCAAGTTGCGGGGCCGGAAGCGTGATGTCTACGAGGGCGGCATCCGTTCACCCATGATCGTGCGCTGGCCCGGGCGGATTGATCCCGGTCGGACCAATGCAACGCCCTGGTATTTGGCCGACGTTTTACCGACTCTCGCGGCGGCCGCTCATACCGCGTCGCCTGTTAAAATTGACGGCGTCAACGTTCTGCCGGTCATCCTCGGCGAGGAACCTGAACTCGCCGGGCGATTCCTCTATTGGGAGTTCTTCGAAAACGGCTTCCAACAAGCCGTGCGTTGGGGGAATTGGAAAGCCGTTCGGCCTCAACTTGGAGAGCCACTCGAGATCTACAACCTCGCGAGCGATCCCTCCGAGACCCGGAATATTGCCCGTAGCTCCCCGGGAATAGTGGAGGCCATTGAACACTATCTCGAGACCGCCCGCACTGCTTCCGAGAACTGGCCGATCGAAAGTCTCGATTGAGGTAATCCCGTCCAGCCAAGCCCTCCTAAGGAGGAGCCAAAACAGTTGAAAATTGAATTTGCTGCCCGAAAGTTTTCGGTCATCCCAAGGGCTCAGCGGTGTTCTCTCATCACCCGACATATGCTCAAATACATCACTTCCTCTTCGGTTTGGGCCGGCGTCGCCATTGTCTCCTTGATCGCGGGACTCGCGTTCTACTTTGGACGCACCTCCGGGCCCGACCGCGCGGCTCCTGCAACGGAGATTCCGGTCGATTTCCAACGGGGCCTCGAAACCGAAGGCGTGGCCTTTCGCTATTCACCGCCCGTTCCGCTCCAGCGACTCGCGACGGAGTGGGAACCCCAACGAGCTCTCGTGCTCAGCATGTCCTTCCCCGAAGCAATGGCGGCTCCTGACATCGCTCTGTTCCAAGTCCAACTCCTCGCGATCGCCCACCACTACAACGAGATCTTCATTTTTTGTGAACACGATCACAACCAAGCTCACTCCTATTTCCTTTCGTTGATCGATCAGCATCCCGAAGCCGCCGCTATTCTGGCCAAAACGCACTTCGTCGATTCGCGGAACCTCATGCGGTGGGCCCGGGACTTCGGCCCGATCTTCGGCTACGACGCCTCCGGCGGTCTGGTCGCCATTGACTTTGTTTACCGAAATCTCAATCGCGACATGGAGGAGGTCGCGACGCAAAATTCGGAATCGTTTCGCAAATTCATGACGCTGCAAGGGGACGCCATGCCGGTCGACGTCGCGGTTCACCTCCAGCAATACTACGATCTGCCGGTGCAGATCGTTCGTCCTCCGCTGTGGATGGATGGCGGGGATATTGTGCATGACGGACGCGGCAATGTTTTCGTTTCAACCCAAACGCTGATCCGCAACGGCGGAAACCGTCATTCCCTTGAGGAGCTGTTCCGACTCTACTTTGGCGCGACGAAACTTCACGTGATGGAACCCCTCCCCGGTGCCACCGTCAACCACCTCGATATGATATTGAAGTTTGTTGATGCCAACACGGTGATGCTCCCAGAATTCATCCCCGCCCCCGCTGAATCCCTGAACCGCTACCGCTTGAATTTGAGTAACCAGGTTAAATCGGTGCTAGCGCAAAACGAAGCTTACCTAAAAAAACACCTGCCCCATCTGAAAATCATCAAGGTGCCCATGCCTCCGATCTTGTTCATGTCCAATACCGAGATTCTAGCGGAAGCGGAGTCCATGTTTCTCCGGATAGTGGCGCTGCAGAAAGGGGTGATGCCCGGCCGGGAGATCGATCAATTAACGGAGGTTGCGCGAAAGGATCTCGAGCGACGGATGCGCGCATCGATCGTCGAGGAAATAGGATATGTCGATTTCACCACCATCGAGGGATTCAACCGCGTTCTGAAACATTACGGGCAAATGCCGATGGACAAATACTTCGATCTCCACTCTGAGTCCGTCACCCGCTACCGGTCTTATATCAACAGTGTCTTTCTACATAGTTCCAACGGTAAACATGGTTTCATCCTTCCGCGCTTCACGTCTCAGGATCCCATCGAATCTCGCCAACTTAGCGAGTGGGAACAGCAGGCCGAAGCGGCCTACCGCGTGGCTTGGCCCCAAGCCCAGATGCACTGGATCAATTGTGACTCCATGGTCACCGATTCCGGATTCATCCACTGCGTGACCGTGACCGTTCCGGCCGCGCTTAAATAAGCCCGCCGCGCGGCCCCCGTGCCCTCACCCGCGAGGATCAGTCGGCCAGCGATCCAACGCTACCGCGAGGGCATTGGGCTGACGTGCTGCCCCCCGGTGAACCTCCGCGGGAATAAATCAACCCCCGTCCGAAGAAAAAACTGATACGCGAACTCACTCGCGACCAAAACTAAAGCGTATCCAAATTAAGATACTTCGGAGCGTGGGGGTGATCCAACAGGTGACTCTCGATGTGTGAGACGACGGCGGGATACTGCTTCGCGACATCTTCCGATTCCGCGAACATCTCCACCTTGGGCCCGAAGAGCATCAAGGGCGATCCGTCGCTCGGCACAACCGCTTTGTAGTCGCCGTAGCGCACGAAGTGATCGTAATTCGGATCGTCGGGAATCATGGCGGCCAGCTTTTGGGCGACTTCCGCATAATCCGAATCACCGATCAGATTACGCCATTCATTGGGGTCCTGCTGGTGATCGTAAAGCTCTTCCGTGCCGTCGAAATACCGCGTGTAGCGCCAATGTGAATCGCGGACCGTATTCGTGCCTCGACCCACCGTCGAAATTGCCGGATAAGGCCAAGCGATCGTGGCGTCGGATAACAATGGCATGAGTGAATTTCCGTCGAGATCCGACCGTTTATCCACGCCGAGGAGGTCGACTACCGTCGGATAGACATCGAGGAGTGAAACGGGTTGATGACTACGTGTATTGGGCCTAAAACCCGCCGGACGCGCATCGTTCGGCGGCATGAGAATCAGCGGCACTCGGGTCGAACGCTCCCACGGGGTGAATTTACCCCAGTGCTCCTTTTCGCCCAAATGCCAACCATGATCCGACCACAGCACAATCATCGTATTATCGGCGTGCGACGAGGCCTCCAGCGCATCCAGCACCCGCCCCAGCTGCGCATCCACAAAACTAATACAAGCAAGATAGGCGCTGACCGCCTTGCGCCATTGCCCGTTCGCCTCCGTGGTATCATGCCTGCCACTCGTGAGGGCATAACGGGCGAGGTCTTGGGCGGTCGGCGAAAGATCCGCGAGGTCGTCAGCCGGAACTTCCGGTAAAATCACCGACTCGGGGGGATACATGTCGTGATATTTTTTCGGTGCCCAAAGCGGCTGATGCGGCCGATAGAAACCCACCGCCAGCAGGAAGGGCTGATCGTAGGTTTGGCCCAGTTTCTCCACGGCCCAATCGGCGAATTGCGTATCCGTCCATTCCGATTCCGGGCGATCGATCACGCCCCAGTCGAACGAATCGATCGTCGATGAACCGCGCTCGCGATCCCGGGGCATTTGATTAAGAGGCATCGTGATGCCCAGACGAGGAATCTCGTGTTTTACATAGGGACCGCCGGCTTGGAGCTCAGCCGCGGAAATCTCTTTCTCGTCGTCGAGAATAGGACGCCACTTGTCGTAGCCCGGACCATTTTCCGTAAACATACGATCGTTCTTCGCGTGTAGGAGTTTGCCCGTTCCCATCGTATAATAACCCTGGGCTGTCAGGTCGAGGGGCAGAAGCTGAGCGTCGGGCATCGTCTTTTCTAGCTTCTGCCCATTGCCGTAAACGCCGTTGTGGATCGGCAGCAGCCCCGTCCAATTCGCCGCCCGTGAACCACTGCACGCGGGCACGACGCAATGGGCATTAGTGAAAAGCATTCCCCGTTCCGCGAGTCGGTCGATATTAGGCGTTTTGACCTGCGGATGACCACCGAGAGCCCCGACCCAATCGTTTAAGTCGTCGATCGTAACGTAGAGAATGTTGGGTCGGTTCGTCGCAAAAGTAGTGGCTGTGGAAAGCCAAAAGGTGGCCAAAATACAAAGCCAAAATCCAGTCTTACCGAGGTTAAAAGTATTCATGCTGAGGTAGTTTGTAGATTGAGTTCCGACTGGGGTCCCCAGTTGTGGTGGTTGGATTCGGTGTGGGTATTGGGAGTAAGACTGGTGATATTTTGAAGCAGGAGAAGCGATAATGAATTCCGCGAATGCCCAATATCATTAAGTATGACGAATAAAGCCCCTATCCGGGTTAAATTCCCTCCAGCCCGGCGGCGGTGTAGAGGATCAGTATAAAGCTAGATCAAATGGTGCGATCAGTCTGAAGGGGAAGCGAGCTGGAAGCTCCCACCACCGTGCCCAAAGTAGCGGGAGCATCCTGCTCCCCGACCAAGGGCGAGCTGGAAGCTCCCTCCACCTTGCCCAGAGTAGCGGGAGCATCCTGCTCCCGGCCCACGGGCGAGCTGGAAGCTCCCTCCACGTTTGCCAGAGTAGCGGGAGCATCCTGCTCCCCGACCAAGGGCGAGCTGGAAGCTCCCTCCACCTTGCCCAGAGTA
>Ga0105054_10012239_pt1 | contig 10533 bp, 8 predicted proteins | sample BON02_FD_78091 | JGI IMG/M metagenome (GOLD analysis project Ga0105054, IMG submission 78091) | Freshwater microbial communities from Lake Bonney liftoff mats and glacier meltwater in Antarctica - BON-02 (megahit assembly) | ecosystem: Environmental > Aquatic > Freshwater > Ice > Glacier... | reverse complement strand
CGGCGCGGCCGGCGGCCAGGTGGCGTCGGCGGCGTCGAGGCGCGGGTTCTCCAGCTTGAAGAGATGAAATTCGACCTCAAGCCCGGCCATGAAGTCGAACCCGGCCTTGCCGAGCGTTGACAGCGCGTCGCGATAAATCGCGCGCGTCGAGAACGGCACCGGCTTGCCGTTCGAAAAAACAATGTCGCACAAGAGCCAGCCGGTCTTGTCGGCCCAGGGCAGCACGCGGAATGTCGTGGGATCGGCGACCATGACGAAATCGGCGCCGCCTTGCATCTCCTCCATGCCGAAGCCACCACCGGCGGTAAATACCGGAAATACGCTTTTGTGCGCGGTATCCTTGGCGAGCAGCGTCGTCGTCATGGTGACGCCGTTGCGCAGCGCGCTCGCGACCTCCGACGCCAGCAGGGTCTTGCCGCGCAAGACGCCGTGCTGATCGGCAAACGAAAAGCGCACCACTTCGAGCTTCTGGCTTTTGATCTCGCGCTCGACGGCGGCAGCGGCCTTTTCCTGCGCCGGAGTCCAAAGGCTGTGGCGCTCGGCAAAGCTGGCAGCAGATTGACGCGGACGCGGCGGCATCAACTACCGCCCATTCTTCCAGCTCATCGCCTCGCGCTTTTGCGCTTCGCTCTTCCGCCAATAGCCCTGCCAGTCTTTCGTCGGGCCGATGCCATCGATGGCGGCGGGCCCGATGATGCCGGCGGCCTTCGCCTCATCGACCACCATGATCGGCGCTTCGCCGTTACCGACCTTGTCGATCGATTCGCGCAGCAGCCGACGATAGGCCGAGATCGCCTTGTCGGATGTGCCGAGATGCTCCTGCGTCCGATCCTGGATCAGGCCCATCGACTCACAGGCCCATTGGTCGTGAACGTTAATGTCCGCGCCCATGCCGGTATAGGTCTCGTGTTCCTGCTCGTGCGGATCGAAACCGTAATCGTTGCTCTTGTTCTTGTTCGGAATGTAGTCGGGCAATTGATACAGCGCGAGGCGCTGGTTACGCATCGTGCCCTTGTCGACCGGTGCGCCGAACGAGGTGAAAATCGCGTACCAATAGTGCTTGTGGTCGTCGATCGGGACATGCCATTGCGAGATCGTTATCTCGCGGCTCATCGGGATCATGAAAGCGTTCGGGAAAACCAGATTGGTGACGCGCACATGCGTCGAGGCATCGCTGATCTGGCGCAAGGTCACCAGCCGGAAACCGTAATCGGTGTCTTCGACCTCGATGCGCGGGCGCGTCACCTCGCGCATGATCTGCGTCATCGGCATGTCCGAGTCGCGCGTGTTGTCGCGAAACATCTTGCCGTAAGCCTGTGACGGGTCTTCGTCCTGGAAGAAGCGGTGCAGGAACGAGGTGTGCACCGGATCGATGCCGACCTCGAGCGATTGCAGCCAGTTGCAGTCGATCATGCCCTTGAATGCGAAAGTGTGGCTGTCAGGCGCGACGAAGCAATCGAAATGCGGGAAGGCCGGCGGTTCGCCCTCGCCCAGATAGGCAAACAGGATGCCGCTCTTCTCCACCACCGGATAGGATTTCTGCTGGATGTTGGCGCAGAGGTTGCTGTCGTCGGGCTCGGCCGGCGTCTGCAGGCATTTGCCTTCGACGTCGAATAGCCAGCCGTGAAAGGCGCAACGCAGGCCGCCATCCTCCAGCCGTCCATAAGCGAGATCCGTACCGCGATGCGGGCAGCGACGACCGATCAAGCCATAGCGGCCTTTTTCATCCTTGAAAATAACTAGGTCTTCGCCGAACAACCGCACCGGCTTGACCGGACGATTGCCCTTTAATTCATCGACCAGCGCGGCCGGCTGCCAATAGTGGCGCATCAAACGACCGGCCGGGGTGCCGGGACCAGTGCGGGTGATAAGATCGTTCTGCGCGGCGCTGAGCATACGAGACCTTCCTTCTCCGATCCTGCTTTATACGATTTTCGCGCTTTGACAGGAAGCGGGCAAACGCCGTGCGGCAATGCGACCGCCCTGCAATTGCTTGGCGATATTGACTATTTGCGCCGGTGGGCAAAGGATGGGTTTATGTCTTCATTGTGGGAATGAAGAACGGATCGAAAATTAATAATACTGATCCGACGAGGAAATACTTACAGGGAGGAAACTCATGTCTATGAGCAACGCACTATGGCGTCGGCTTTGCTTGGCGCTCGCGATTACGGCGATTCCGCTCGCCGCCAATGCCCAGCAGGTCATTAAACTCACCGCCATCGACGCCTATCCGCCGAAAGCGCTGTGGGTTGAAGTTTTTATCAAGTACTACATTCCGGAAGTCGACAAGCGGCTCGCCAAAGACGGCAAGTATAAAATCCAGTGGCAACAGTCCTGGAGCGGCCAGATCGCCAAGCCGCGCGGCGTCTTGGATGCCATCAAGGGCCGGCTCGGCGACATCGGTATCGTCACCACCGTTTTCCATTCCTCGAAGCTGCCGCTGAACAACCTGCCCTATTATACGCCGTTCTCCAGCCGCAATCCGATCATCGTCTCGAAGGCGATGGACGAGTTGATGGACAAATACCCGGCGTTCCAGAAGCAGTTCGACGATCAGAACCAGATCGTGCTGACCAACTTCTCCTCCATCGACAACTACGGCATCTTCACCAAGACGCCGGTCAACAAGATGGAAGACCTCAAGGGCATGAAGCTCAATGCCGCGGGTGCCAATGCGCTCTACGTCACACCGCTCGGCGCGGTCAATGTGCTCGGCAGCCTTGTGACCTACTACAATCAGATCAAGACCGGCGCCACCGACGGTGCGATCATCTGGCCGGAGGCCGCAATCACCTTCAAATTCGCGGAAATCACGCCGTATTACTTTGAGACTGACTTCGGCACCGGCGTGAACAAGTCGCTCACGGTCAACAAGGACGTCTGGAACGGCCTGCCCGATCCGGTCAAAAAGGTACTCAAGGAAGTCGCGGTCGCCTATCGCGACGAGATCGGCAAGGCGGCGCTCGCGGAAGCCGACGACGCGATCAAGCAGTACAAGAAACTCGGCGGCAAGATTACTTCGCTGTCGGAGGCCGACAAAAAGAAGTGGGCTGACATGATGCCCAACATCGCCATGAACCTTGCCGAAGAAGTTGAGAAGAAGAACGGCTATCCGGCCAAGGCGATGCTCAGCGACTACATGAATGCGCTGCGCAAGGCCGGCGAAAAGCCGATCCGCGATTGGGACAAGAAGTGACGGCGATCGCCGTCTGACGTAAAACCTGTTGAGCGGCCGCGGTGTAATCGCCGCGGCCGCATTTTCCTGGCGAACCGCGGAGCCTTCACTTGACCGATCTGACCGAAACGCACCCCCCGGGCAAGCCGACGCTGCTGGATCGCGCCGTCGCCGGACTGAACGCGATCGGTTCGCTTTGGGTGCTGATGCTGGTGATTTTCATCTGCATCGACTCGTTCGGACGCAGCTTCTTCAACAAGCCGTTCGACGGCGTGAATGAGGTCGTCGCGGTATCGATGGCCTTTATCGTTTTTTGTCAGCTCGCTGACACGGTGCGGCTCAACAAACTGACCCGCTCGGACACTTTCCTGCCAATCCTCGAAAACAGCCGCAAGGTCGTGGCGCGCCTGGTTGTCGTCGGCTTCGACGTGCTCGGCATCATCGTCATGGCTTGCATCATTGTCGGCACCTGGCCGCGGCTGATCGAGTCGATCGAGCGCGGCTATTATGTCGGCGAAGCCGGTATCTTCACGTTCCCGGACTGGCCGATCAAGGCCATGGTGGTGTTCGGCAGCGCAGCCACCATCCTGTGTTTGCTGGTCCGCGCCGTCGCGCATTGGCGGCGCAGCGCCGTCCCTCCCGTTTCCCATAGCAGCGAAGTCTGATTACGCCCATGGATCCGTTTCTTGTCGGCCTCGTCTCGCTCATCGCCATTGTCGTTCTGATCTATGGCGGCAGCTATGTTGCGATCACGCTCAGCTTCGTGTCCTTCATCGGCGTCTATATCATCAAGGAAGATTTCTATATCGCCGTTCACCTGATGTCGCTGTCGGTGACGGAGTCGATCAAGCATTACGACTACGCCAGCATTCCCAGCTTCGTGATGATGGGAATGATCGTGAGCAAGAGCGGCTTTGGCGGGGACATCTATCAGGTCGCAAACCAGATGTTCCGCCGGCTGCGCGGCGGGCTCGGCATTGCCACCGTGGTCGCCAATGCCTGTTTCGCCGCCGTGACCGGCTCCTCGATCGCGGCTGCCTCGGTGTTCACCCGGGTATCGGTGCCGGAGATGATCCGGTTCAATTACGGTAAGCGGTTCGCGGTCGGCGTCGTCGCCGGCTCGTCGGTGCTCGGCATGATAATTCCGCCGAGCGTGATGATGATCATCTATGCCTTCATCGCCGAACAATCGGTCGGCGAAATGTTCCTGGCCGGTGTCGTCCCGGGGCTGATGCTGGCGGCGGCCTTTGTCGTGACAATCATGGTCATGACCGCGTTCTTTCCAAAATTCATCGGCCAGGGCGCGCTGGTCAATCATTTCCCCGACGACGACCTGATGCCGGCCCGGGAATTGGTCGAAAAGATCCTGCCGATCCTGATCCTGATCGTAATCGTGCTGGGCGGAATCTACACCGGCTTCTTCACCGCGGCGGAAGCCGGCGCGGTCGGCGCACTGTTCGCCTATCTGCTGTCGCTGGCCCGTGGCCGCATCAGTTGGAGCGACTTCCGTGAAATCCTCATCGACACCGGCCACATCACCGCGAACATCCTGTTCCTGATTATCGCGGCGTCGATGTACAGCCGGATGCTGGGCATCGCCGGCCTGCCATTCGCGCTCAGCCAATGGCTGGATCATGTCGAACTCGGCCTGGCGGCGATGATGACACTCTATGTCGTGCTGATGCTGTTTCTCGGGACCATCATCGACACCGGGTCGATCATCCTGGTGTGCGTGCCGCTGTTCCTGCATGCCATCGAGAGCATGGGGTTGAGCCTGGTCTGGTTCGGCGTCATTACCGTCATCGGCGCCGAAATCGGCCTGCTGACGCCGCCGTTCGGGCTGTCGTGTTTTGTGATCAAGTCGGCGGTGAACCGCCCGGACATTTCACTCAACGACATTTTCTACGGCGCATTTCCGTTCGCCGCGGTGATGCTGCTGGTGCTGATTGTGCTGATTGCGTTTCCGCAGATTACGCTGCTGCTGCTGTAGTGGCAGATTACGCTGCTGCTGCAGCGCGCACAAAAAAAACCGGCGAACCACCGGCTTTTATCGTGTCAATATGACTGCAATCAGCGCGCGGCGACGCCTGCGTCCATCCGGCGACGCCAAGCGGTCTGGCGCAGGCCCGTAAGCCGGCTGGCAGCGGTCTTGGCTTCGGCGCGGGTGGCAGCGGCACACGTGCGATATTCCAGATCATTGACGCGCGACACCAACGGCTTCTTGCCGAACAGGCGAGCGAACGGACTGACGCCGCCATTGATCTTCAGATCGGAAATGGCGTTTGCGACATTGCGGGCCGGACCGAAAGCAACAACACGACCGGTCATGGTGTGGCGCACTTCATAAACGCCGGGGCCGATCGGAGCTTCGATATGGCCGCCATTATCGACGTCGGGGAAACGCTTCCACGTACTCCAAGTCTGAACCATACTAAAAGCCCCTTATTCGCTGCCTCGCAGCGAAACCGCCGCCTGCTAAGAACCCGACAACTAAGCATTGGTTCCGTCGGGTCAACCGGGTCTGTTGATAAGGTAACGCAGACCAGTGCCGAATTGATACAGTGTTGACGGCCGACATCGCGGGCACGACGGCAGGCTAAAGCAAAACGCCAACTTACGGGCGGTGCGGAGGTAGCCTATGACATCACGGGCGGTCAGTGCCCGGGCAGCACCATGACTTTCGGCTTGATTGGCAGGCTGGTTTTTGAAATCACCACCGAGGGAACCTCGGCGATTTCGACCTCCCATTCCTGCCGCACGCGCGCCAAAAAACGGTCGAGCGTATAGGCGCTAAAATAATGCATCGGAATCATCAGCGGCGCCTTCAAGGCCTTTAGCACTTCGAACATGCCTTCAAGATCAAGCGTCGCGCCGCCATCGACCGGCACCATGACAACATCGACGCGCCCGATCTCGTCGAGCTGCGCTTGCGTCAGCGTGTGATGCAGATGACCGAGATGAGCGATGCACAGATTGGCGATCTCGAAAACGAAAATCGAATTGCCATGCCGTTCGGTGTCGCCGCCCCAGGTGCGGATATTGGTCGGCACGTTGCGCACGCGCACATCCTTGAAAGTCATATCGATGCGCGCCGGCTTTTCGTCATGCGACCAACCGCGCAGCACGTGCTTGATGCCCGGTTCGGGATGGTCGGTGTAGTGGCTGGAATGGGCGTGATTCATGGTCACGATATCCGGCAGCACCAGCGGCCTGTTGTAGCCGCTGTAATCGGTAGCAATGCGGACCAGTTGCGGGCTTTCGATCAGGAAGGTCGAATGACCGACATAACTGATACGGACCTGATCGGCGGCAAGCGCCGCGACACGAAAGGCGGCGGGCATAAAGAGCGGCGAGCGGCCGGCAACAAGGCCCGGGCAGTTCGCCATCATTTCGGGCTTGGGCGCCGGCGACGCCGCCCCTTGGGCAAAAGCCGGCGCCGACATTGCCAGCCATACGACCGCCACCGCGCCACCGATCTTGAGAAAAGCGCCGACCATGTCACATCACCCGCATCATTCCGGCGGGCTCAAATCTGACATGGAATAAGCCGGCACGCCACCGGCCTCACGATAATATGACGGGCGCCCCGACGCGGCGGGGCTATTCGAAATGCCGCCGGTCGCGCATCGAGACGATAATGCCCTTCGGCGTCGTCACCACCCAGCGGCCTTCCAGCCGCTTGACCGACTGCACCGGACCGAGACCCGGCAGCGGCGCGCCCGGAACGATCTGATAAATTTCACCGCGGGTTTCGACGTAAACGTAACCGCCACGGGCGTCACGAACCGACCAGTCCTGCACCACCGGCGGACGCGTCGGCTGGCTTTCCGCCATCGCGATGCGTGGAGCCGGGCGCGGCGTCGGTACCGAAACCGCGACGGTCTGCGGCGGCGAGATCGAGCCGGTGATCTCGGCGCTTTCCTGCGCGATACGCTCGGCCGATTTGGCGACCGTGTTGGTGGCGACCTTGACGGCGGTTTCGCTCGCCACCGGTTCAGCGGTGGTAGCAAGTTTTGCCTTCAGTACCGTAACATCCTTGGCGAGGCGGGTGAGCGACTGCTGCATCGCCTTATTCTCTTCGACCACTGCGACATTGCCTGTCGGAGGCGCGCCCAAACCGCCGGTCAACAGCGTGCCGCCGATGGCGCCGAGCACTGCGCCGATGGCAACCGAAGCGGCCAACCGCGCGTAGCGCTTATGGCGTGCTTTCAGCGTGAAGAATGGTGCGGCTTTCGCCGGCTCGGCGGTCTGTTCGGATTCATGCTCGGCCGGTTGCGCAACCGGCACCAGCGCAAAAATTTTCGGCTCGAGCACTGCTTCGGTTTTGGGCTCTGATTCGGACTGAGCCGCTTCGACCTCAGGCTCAGGCTTCGGCTCGATCGCCGGTTCGTCGATCGCCACCGCCTCGGACACGGCCGGCGAAATCGACGGCGATCCAACCTCTGGCAAATCGGCCGGGATCTTTGCCGACGCCTTGGCGACGCTTTGCGCCTCGCTTGGAATTTCTTCGCTGCCGGTCAATGCGGCGGACTTGTCGGCGATCTTGCGCTTGGCCATGGCATCGGCTCCGATAGGCTACGTTCACCAATCGGTAACCATGTTTTGGTTACCAATTGGTTACCGGTTGCCTAGCGGAAGCGGTAAGCGGACTCAGGCGCAACCTGGAGTGCGCGCTAAAGCGCCAATCCGTTCTCGGCGGCGAGCGCCTTGAGCGAAACGGCCGGCCGCGCGCCAATGTGCTGGATCACTTCCGACGCCGCCAAAGCACCAAGACGCGCGGACGTGCGGTGGTCCTTGCCATGCGAATGCCCGACCAGAAAGCCGGCGGCGAACAGATCGCCGGCGCCGGTGACATCGACAACCTTATCGATCGGCATCGCCTGCACCGTTTCAACACCATCGCGCGTCACCACCACGCAGCCTTTTTCACTGCGCGTCACAACCGCGAGCTTGGCGTCGCCGCGCAGCGCTTTCACCGCGACATCAAAGTCGGCGGCTTCGTAGAGGCTTTTCAATTCGCCCTCGTTGGCGAAGACGATGTCGACGGTGCCTTTGCGGATCAGGTCGAGGAATTCACCACGATAACGGTCAACGCAGAATGAATCCGACAGCGTGAGCGCGACCTTGCGGCCGGCCTTGTGCGCGATCTCGGATGCCTTGACGAATGCCGCTTTCGCCTGCGGCGGGTCCCACAAATAACCTTCGAGATAAACCACGGCGGCGGCGGATACCGTCGCTTCGTCGATATCGGAAGGCTTGAGATCCTGCGCCGCGCCCAAAAAAGTATTCATCGTGCGCTCGCCGTCTGGCGTCACCATGATGTAGCAGCGCGCGGTCGACGGGCCGGAGGTCGCGGGCTTGGCGTCGAAGGTGACGCGTGCGGCGCGGATGTCGTGCGCGAAGGCCTTGCCGAGTTCATCGTCCTTGACCTTGCCGATGAAGGCGGCGCGGCCACCGAAACTGGCGACGCCGACGATGGTGTTGGCCGCCGAACCGCCCGAGCTTTCGCTCGCCGGACCCATGGCATCGTAAATTTTGCTGGCGCGCGCTTCGTCGATCAGCGCCATGCCGCCTTTATTCATGCCCTGGGCGACCAGGAAATCATCCTCGGCGCGGGCGATTACGTCCACAATAGCGTTGCCGATGCCGAGTACGTCGTAGCGGGGAGCCGTCATAAATACCTCATTCGTGCGGGATTGCGGCGCACTATAACCACCGAGCGCATCGGCGCAATGCGCCGGGGCCTATTCGTTTCCGCCCAATTCATTTTCGTTCACGCAATACCGTGTATCCGACTTGCCCGCATATGCCATCCCGACCACGGCAGTGGTAATGTCGTGGGTGGAGGCCCACCGCTTAATGCCGCTTGCACGCAATATCGCCACAGTCGGCGGCGGAACACTGGTTTCGCGCCTGCTCGCTTATCTGCGCGACGCCTGGATCGCCGCGCTGCTCGGGGCCGGACCTTTTTCCGAAGCCTTCTTCGCGATGCTGCAAGTGATCAATTTTTTCCGGCGGCTGCTGGCCGACGGTGCGCTCAACGGCGCTTTCGTGCCGATCTACGTCGCGCTGCGAGGGGCCGAGGACGGTGAAGCCAATGCCAACCGCTTCACGCGACGCAGCTTGCTCGCAATGGTGTGTATCGGCGGCAGCGCGGCGCTTCTGGTCGATCTATTGGCTTGGGAACTGATGGGCGCGATTGCGCCCGGTTTCGATTCACCGCGTCATGTACTGGCAAGCCTGCTGCTGACCATCGCCGCGCTCTATATCGCGCTCGCCGGCATGGTGGCGGTGCTGGCCGCGGCGTTGAGCGCGGAGAACCGCGTCGCCGCCGTTGCCGTGAGCACGATCGCCTTCAATCTGACGATGATAGCGACGCTCGCCCTCGCCGTCGGCAAGGGCGCATCGCCATTTGAATTCAGCGTTTGGCTGGCCGGGAGCATCGTGACCGCCGGGTTCATACAACTCGTCATCGTAGCGACAGCCTTGCTGATGACCGGCAGACGCTGGCAACGGCCGCGCATGCGCGTACGCGATGAAACCGGCAATTTTTTGCGGCGCGCGGCGCCCAGCCTGATCGCAGCCGGCATTCCGCAACTGAAGCTGATCGCCGCCGCAGCCATCGTGTCGTCAACGCCGGCGGCGGTGTCATGGATGTATTACGCCAACCGGCTTTATGAATTGCCACTCGGCGTCGCATCGGTCGCCGTTGCCGCCGTCATCGTGCCGAGGCTGGCTGCATCGTTGCGCGACGGCGGCGACACGCTTGCCGCTGAACAGTCTCGCGCCTTCGAACTGGCGCTCGGTCTCGCCTTGCCGGCGGCGGCGGGCTTTGCATTGCTGGCGCAAGAGATTGCCGGCGGACTGTTCGAGCGCGGCGCGTTCACCGCCAGCGACACAAACGCGGTCGCGGCGGCGCTCACCGCCATCTGCGCCGGCCTGCCCGGCCATGTGCTGGAGAAATTATTCGGCGCGGTGTCGTTCGCGAATGGCGACGCGCGGACGCCGATGCTGACCGCGCTGTGCGGACTTGCCGTCGCAATCGCCGGCGGACTGTTGTTGTTTCCGGCCTACGGATATGTCGGCGCGGCCGCTGCCATCGCCGGCTCCGGCTGGGTCGGCGCGACGCTGCTGGGCTTGATCGTATACAAACGCGACTGGCTGCGCCTTGATGCCGCCACCGGCGCACGGCTCACGCGCATCGTGTTCGCCACTCTCATCATGGGCCTTGCCGTCGGCGCCGGACTGGCGGCCGCGCACGCCGTCTTTCCGGACGAAACCGAATCGCTCGGCGGCCGGCTGATCCTGTTGTTCGCGCTGGTAACGCTGGGCCTTGCGGTCTATGGCGCGGCGCT
>Ga0105054_10012238_pt1 | contig 10534 bp, 16 predicted proteins | sample BON02_FD_78091 | JGI IMG/M metagenome (GOLD analysis project Ga0105054, IMG submission 78091) | Freshwater microbial communities from Lake Bonney liftoff mats and glacier meltwater in Antarctica - BON-02 (megahit assembly) | ecosystem: Environmental > Aquatic > Freshwater > Ice > Glacier... | reverse complement strand
GGTAATCGTTTGGTACAAAGAAAAAAAGTTAACAAGCGCAGGCATTTCTCCATCAAAATCGTTTCAATAAAAAGAATGAGCAACACACGCAACCGTCCTCCCTACAGCTTTCCATCTTTTCTCTGCCCGACATTGCACGAACCAACACTCCCACGAGTGCCTTAGGCACCCAGCACTATCCGCGGTGGGAAAACCTCAAACTTTTCTCGTTGATTGTTTTCACGTTCTGGTCCCGTCATAGAACGCGCGTGGATTGCGAGTGGCGATACAGCACCATGCATGCTCCGCTGTTCGTCTACCCCTGCATTTGCGCCCTGGCTGTTTGATGCAGTCAAAGCCACACGCGAATGACGGAGGTCAAGAAAGGCATACCCCGCATTGACGGCGCACAGACACCCAGCTGGAATGCAAAGAATAGAAGGCTTTCAAGCAAGGCGCAGCGACAAGATGGATAACATCGTTGGACCTGTCTTCATAGGGAGACAGGGCCAATGTTGCTTTATTTGCAGGCGTGCTTGGACGACTGATTGCTGTATTACTCCTCATCTCTCATCTCAAGGGCTAGGTAGTGAAAAGATGGGCTAGGTGGGCGTTCAAAAAACCAAATGTGTACTTTATTCAAATCAAATCTGTACTTTTTGGGAATACTACTTGGTATTCAAAAAAATTACGCGTTCAAACACTCAAACACCACCACACCACACCTCCTCCGTCCTTCTAATTCTTCTCCTGCCAGCCCTGCCTTCTGCCTCCATCTCCTCACGACTATCCCTCTCGCATTGCTGCGGATATATTCCTGCTTTATTCTCACCCCCTCATCTCTCATCTCAAGGGCTAGGTAATGCCATGCTCTTCTTGGTTTTCGGGGTTGTGTTGGGGCAACACGCGAAAACAAAGAAACACTTCTTGGTTTTCGGGGTCTTGTTGGGGCAACACGCGAAAACAAAGAAACAAGCATGGTCCATACGTGATGTGGCTTCCCCCTAAACAAGCTCAGGGATTGGTTGGCTCGTGCGGTTCACTCATCAACATCCCATCGCTTGCCACAGCAGCGTGACACAAGGGCTATGGGAGGTGGGCGTTCAAAAAACCAAACGTGTACTTTATTCAAATCAAATCTGTACTTTTTTTAAATACTATACTACTTGGTTGGTATTCAAAAAAAGTACATGTTCAAACATTCAAACCACCTCTTCCGTCCTTCTAATTCTCCTCCTGCCAGCCCTGCCTTCTTCCTCCATCTCCTAACGACCATGACATCCCTCTCGAATTGCTGCGGGTATATTCCTGCTTTATTCTCACCCCCTTGACTTCTCACTTTCACCCTCTCGTCCCACGGCCGCGGCCCGCCTCTGTGACTTGCAGGCACACACTCCTGTGTGACTGATGAGATAATTTGTCCTTGTCGATCTTAGGAAAAAAGAATCAACTCAACTCAACTCACTAGTGCACAAGAGACCGAATGGAGGAGAAAGGGAGCAACACAGGAAAGGAAAAAATGAAGTAAGCCAGCAAAAGCATCATCATCGTTGTCGTCGTTGTCACATACATGGCTTTCTTTATTGCTTTGTCGGCAGTGTTTTTGAATGAAAAACGGGAGCGGGCCGAAGGGAGAAAGGGGGGGAGGACATTCGTTCCTCTAAACTGCAGGAGAAAATTGGACCAGGAGCCGACAGGCGATGCTATATTCTTGTCAAATTGAGGAGATATATAATGGACGCCATGCATACGCCCCTGCGTGCATGATGATGGTGTGTGTAAGTGGTGGGGGATAATAGGAAGGAAGAGTCCTTCTCGTCTCCTCTTCTAGTTTCCATTTTCCCGTCCGTCCCACTTATGCTCCCTCCCTCCCTTCCGTCCTCCCTCCCTTCCTTCTACCGGGTAGATTCCCACCCCCATAAGCACACAAGGAATTATTTGCTGCTTCTATTCATTTCATCTCATCTCCTTCTTCTTCTACTTCTTATCCTCCTCTTTTTCTGGTCTTCTCCTTCCGGCCGTGTCGTTTCTTTTCCAGTCAGTACAGAAATGGAAATGGATGACCTTCTTTATAGCTTCTATCTCCCGCACGCACATTTCATCTCTCGTCACCGATACCCAATTTGTTGTTGTGCTGTCATTTTAGAAGGAGGAGGAAGAGAAGGGGGAGGCGGAGCAGCAGCAGCAGCAGCAGAGCAGCAAAAATGAGCCTCAAGGGCCGCCGCCTGTCTGCCATTGGAACTGCCTGTTACTCAGTCCTCTCCTGTCCACCCTTATCCTCCCTCCCTCCCTCCCTCCCCCCCAACCATTCTAATAACTCAAACCCACCGTCCCCGCAGCTGCTCTCGCCGCCGCAATCTTCGCCTCAGCCCCTCCCTCCGTCGCCCTCTTCAACCCATGATCATCCGTCCCATCATCCACCTCCTCCCTCCCTCCCTCCCTCCCTCCCCCATTCCCCACCACCCCCACCTTCCTGAACCTCTCCGCCAAACCATCCACTGACCGTACCCCCCCCTCAACCTTCAACACCGCCTTCCTCCCATCCCCTTCCTCCCCCGCGTCCTCACTCAATCCCTCCGGTCTTGACGCCACCCCCGCACCTACCCCTCTGCTGCTCCCTTCCCCTAACCTCTCTTCAGGCGGCAGCCCGCAGGCCACGCGTCGATCTCGCAAGAACGATTTGGCCTCCGGGTGGAAACGGATCATGTCTTCCAAAATCTGAGGGAGGGAGGGAGGGAGGGAGGGAAGGAGGAGAGGGAAAAATTGAGATAGAGCGTTCACATGTCTGCTTTACCGTTCATAAAATACAGAGGAAAGGAGGATAGATACCAAAAAAGAAGAAGGGAGGGAGGGGAGGAGGGAGTGAGGGAGGGAGGGAGGGGTAGGATGGGTACCTGTCTCTGTAGGTTGACCTTGCTGAGCTCGCAGCTCTCGATATCGCCCCAATGCACGTCTGTGAGGAGGGAGGGAGGGAGGGAGGGAGGGAGGGAGGGATGAGGAAATGAATTGCGAAAGGATCGGCCACTTATCAGATCAAAATGGGGAGGGGAGGGAGGGAGGGAGGGAGGGAGGGAGGGCAAGGCATACCTGAGTCGGCCATGATCTCCACCACGGGGTCGTGCAGGGAGGAGAGGTAAGGCATTTCCAACGCTTCTGCCACAGTTATTCTCTTAGCGGGATCGATGACGAGCATGCGTCGAAGGAGGGAGAGAGCCTCAGGGCTGGCGTCGGGGTATTTGGCTTGGAGGTTGGAGGGGAGGGAGGACTGGGGTTCCTTGGGCAGGTTGAGCATGAAGCGCCGGGCCTTGTGGTTGGTCACGAAGGCGAGTTCCTGGGGGAGGGGAGGGAGGGAGGGAGGGAGGGAGGGAGGGAGGGACTGGTGAGACTTCTGATGGATGTAGTCAATACCGAGAGACAAGGGCTTGCATCAAGAGGAGGGAGGGAGGGAGGGAGGGAAGGAGGGAGGGAGGGAGGAGAAGGACGACATACCTCTGCTGACGGCGTGCCAAGTAGCTTGGTGATAAGCGTAAGCTGGTGAATGTAGTCATTGCCGGGGAAGGAGGGAGAGAGGGAGGGAGTAGGGAGGGAGGGAGGGAGGGAGGGAGTATGGAGGGAGGGAGGAAGGGAGGGATGGAAGCATACACATACTTCTGCTGAAGGCGTGCCGAGGAGCTTGGTAATGAGCTTGAGCTGGTGAATGTAGTCGTTGCCCGGGAAGAGGGGCTTCCGTCCGAGCATCTCTCCGAAGATGCACCCGACGGCCCAGACGTCTAGGGGAGGGAGGGAGGGAGGGAGGAAGGGAAGGGTGAGTACATTGCTGCCCCAATTGACATTCATTTCCCATCTAGGGAGTCAAACAAAAGGGAAGGAGGGAGGGAGGAAGGGAGGGAGGGAAGGGGAGGGGACGTACCAATAGCAGTGGTGTACTCAGGGCAGGAAAGCATGATCTCCGGGGCGCGATACCACCTTGTCACCACGTACTCGGTCAGATCGCTCGCTTCTTGTTCTCCTACTGGGCAGACGCCGCGGGAGAGGCCAAAGTCACAGATTTTGAGGTCGCAGTTGGAGTTGAGGAGGATGTTGGAGGGCTGGGAGGGGAGGGAGGGGAGGGGTGGGTGGGTGAAAGATCAGATTGGTTGTTTCTTGTCAACCCACTGGACAGACGCCGCGAGAACGGTCAGAATTAAGCTTGGGGAGGGCTGCGAGAGAGGGAGGAAGGGAGGGAGGAAGGGGAGGCTTACCTTGAGATCCCGATGAATAACCTTGGCGGAATGAATGTATTTCAAAGCACACAGCATCTGGTACAAGAAGAACTGCACGTGGTCATCGGTCAGCTTCTGCCTCGAATAGATCACCCGGTGCAAGTCCGTGTCCATCAACTCGCTGATGATATAAACGTCATCGAAGTCCGCTACTGGCGGCGCCTGTAAATCCAACACCCTCACAATATTCTCATGCCGAAAATGCATCAACAGCCGAATCTCCCTCACGATCCTCTTAGCATCCACCAGGTCCTCAAACGCGTTCGGACACTTCTTGATCGCCACTTTCTGCCCAATCTGAGCGTCAGTCGCAGAAATAACAACCCCATAAGCCCCATGTCCAATGGGCTTGATCAACTCATATCGCGCATCCAACACAAACTCCGTCCCCACCACATAAAAAGTCTTCGTATCCTTCTTCATCTTCCCCCCCACCACCACCCCCTGCGACAACTGCTGCTGCGTCGGCCGACTGCCACCGCTACTGCTGCTGCTGCTGCTACTGCTGCTGGCGGGAGGAGCAGCAGCTGGTTGCCGTTGGAGGGAGCGGATGGCGCTGGTTACGGCTTGAGTCCAGGCTTGTTTTTCTTCGGGGGTCTCGGCATTGAGCTGAAAGCCCTTGCCGGAGGTGACGATGGAGAAGCCGTTCTTCTTGGAGGAGGATTCAGAGAAGGTGCTCTGTTCGTGGGGGCAGGCAGAAGGAAGGGAGGGGGGGAGGGAGGGATGGTAAGTGGTCAGTGAAAAGAAGCATCTTCTCTCCCATTCAAATTTCAGCCCACCGCCAACCACGACGAGAACAATAACGACACCCAACGACACCCTCCACTCCCTCCCTCCCTCCCTCACTCCTTCCTTCTCTTTTATACCTGCGCCGTCAAAGCCATCTGATTCCTAAACTTGGGATCGCCCTTCTTGGCATAGTAGGAGATTACCGTGCCGTGCAGGGCAAAATAACGCTTCTTCCAGGTCATGCGCCCCTTTTTGTTCAAGTATCCTTCCACCTCGGCAGGACCGCTGTTGTTAACCATGGCGGCGGCGGCGTTGGCGGCTGCCATTGCCGCCGAGGAGGAGGAGGAGGAGGAGGAGGAGGAAGAGGACGAGAAGGGCATGGTGTGCTGCTGCTACTGCTAGGGCTGGGGTGAGAACTTGCCGCCGTCGTCGTCGTGCTGGCCTGCTCGTTCGTGAGTCCTAAATCTGCTTGGGGTTTATTGCCGTCTCATATGCTCTTCCCGCGTGGCGTGGACGTGCATAGTGATGATGATGTTGCTGCTGCTGCTGCTGCTGCTGCTGCTGCTTGGGAGCCGGGGGTCAAGCAACAAGGGCTCTGTGCTTCTAGGAATGCAGTCCGACCAATCAAGCCCGCAATCGCCACCGTCGCCTCGCTTGATGCCCTGTGTATGGAGGGGTGGATGTGTGCGTGGGCATGAGGACAAGGGCTTGTGGTTGTAACCGGTGGAGTTGTCGCCGGGCACGACACGACGACGTGATGATGGCTGCGTGTTGAGAAGCCTGCCTTGCGGCCCTCAGGCTCGTCCCAAAGTCGGAGCGCCAATGACATGCAGCCCTTGTCGAACGTGGCGTCGCGGCACCAGGCATCTTTTTCTTTGGTCCTGGTAGGGTGTGTGTGGGGCTGTGGTGAGTCGTACGGTGTATGGGGAGCGACAAGGAGTCTAGATGCTCAATGCAATCAAGGGGGGAGGAGCGTGCTCTTCTCCCTTCTCGCCGATATGTATGCCTCGCAGTCACCCCAAGAGATTCACGGGGGGCATTCACACCGTACACTGTCCTTGACCAGGTCTCCTTGGTCCCTGTACAGCTGTCGAGAGGGTTGGATTTACTCTCCGTATGCCAGGCCACCACTAACGCACTCCCAACCACACATTCCCAGCGCCACCATCATCATCACAGGAGAGGCAGGTCGACTACTGAACTGAACCCAGCAAAACACGCCAATGGCTCCCGCCACTAACACGCCCGCAGACGCCAGCCTCCGTCGGCTCCTCGATGCCATGGCCTACCCGGGCCTGGCTGCTTTTATGCTTGATGGTACGTGCGAGATGGGCATGTTTGTGTGTCCTTTCTCCTTCTCATCGAAGTATCCGAGCCCCTGAAACCTCTGCTTGTCCGACACGCATATGCCAACCACCCAGTATGCTGGTGCACATTGTGATGCTGTGTGCGATTTTGCCATGTCCGTCAAGTCCCCTATAGACCCTCTGGATCTCTTCAGCAATCACCCCCACCCTCATCTCATCCCACCCACCCCCCTCGCTAACCCCACACACCAGACCCCACCGAGGTCTGCAAGGCCGTCACCTGGGTAGAAGACCGCAAAATCCGCCTCTACGACATTGACGAGCGCGAACCCCTCCGCATGCCTGGCGCGGGATGGAGCGCGGCGTTGCATAAGTACTTGGTAGATGTTGAGTGTCCGCATCTTGTGGAGGGTGAATGGGCTGCTGCCTCGGAGCAAGCACGGGTACAAGCCTTACGCTGGCTTTTCGCAAAGGGCCTGGCCTGCGACTATTCGGATGGGGCAGAGACGTACGACCAAGCAGCCGCAACAGCAACAGCAGCAGCAGAAACGTCTTCTCCAGCAGAGGAGGAAAGCCTGCCGGCCGACTTCCACCAGCGAGTCCACGCCCTGACCACGCGCCTGGGCATCCTCCCCTCCCCCTCTACCTCCTCCTCCTCGTCCCCACCACCCTCCGTCTCCTCCTCCCTCCTCACCACCTTACAAACGATCCTTTCCATTATCCAGCTCCGTCTCTCGCCCGCTGCGTTCGAAGCGACCAAAGAAGGACAAGCCTCCCACCTCCAGCTCGATGACTTCCTCCTCTCCTACTCCACCCAAGACCCAGTCGTAGATCGCGTGGCACGGGCATTGACCATGCTCTATGTCACTGATTTGAGAGAGCTACAAACAGATATCAATGACATTTTGGTGTCGGCGCAGGAGTTTACCGCGAACCCGTACGTTGGGAGGGGAGGGAGGGAGGGAGGGCGGGCGGGAGGGAGGTAGGTAGGGGAGGGCGTGTATGATTGTGCTATGTTCTTATCCTTTGCGAAACGGTTTCTCATTTCTTCTCACCTTCTCTTCCTTTCATTACGCCCCATTTCACAAACAACAGGAAAACCAACACAGCCTTGGGAAAGGTCGGGCGGTAAGCGCCGCATCCTGCTAAATAAGAAAAAGAAGAAGAAGGCAGCTCGGACAAAAATATAAAAGAGAGCAATCAGCATGAGAAACGCAACCAAAGAACAAAGCATACGAAGCAATTATACAGCAATACGGAACGTGGAATTCTTTCGCCTCATTTCTTCTTCTTATTTGTCTTGATTTGTTTTTCTTCTTCTTCTTCTTCTTTTCCACTTTTAATCCATGTGATACCCCCCGTTCTGGTCAATCAGCTGTTTTTGAAAAGGAGAGTGAAGAGGAAAGAAGGAGAGAGAATGTTTGCATCAGAGTCGGTTCAATTATATACATGCTGGGAAAACATGAAAATTCTTCACTTCCTCCCCTCCCTCCCTCCCTCCCTCCCCTCCCTCCCTCCCTACCTACCTCTCCAGTAATAAACCCCGCCAACGGCGAAATCAAAAACCGAACCGTATGCGCCACCTCCTCGGGCTCACAGAACCTCCCCACTGGAATATTTGCAAGGACTTGGGTGCGTTGCTCTTCTGTTAATTGTTCCATGACCATCGGCGTTTTGACATAGGCAGGCGCGATCCCATTTACGGTGATGCCGTCGCGAGCCTAAGTTAGGGGAAGGAGGAAGGGACAGAGAGAGGGAGGTTTGCAGTGAGCTTAAGCACCTTGTTCTCGCCACTAGCTAGATAAGCCACACGCAATCTTCTCCTTTTTACCGTTTCTCTCGCCAATGAAAAGGTTAGACTGCTCAAAGCCCCCTTGCTGACAGAATAGGCCGTGCCTGCCGTGACCCCTCCCGTTTTCGCCGCCATGGAGGTGATGTTCACAATCCGCCCGTAGTGCATCGAACGCATGCATGGTAGCAGCTGTTGGGAAAGGAGGAAGGCCCCGTCTAGATTGACACGCATGACACGATGCAATTCCGCCAGGTCGGTTTGTACGCATTTGTTGTTGGAGAGCAAGCCAGCATTGTTCACCAGGACAGAGACCGCGCCGAGACGAGTGAGGATGGTGTGGCACACCTCCTCCACGGCCGTGGCAGTGGAGATGTCAACCGTAAATGAATGCAAACGACCCCCCCTGTCGTCGAGGCGAGCTTTTAACCCCGCCAGGCCCTCGGTTCTTATGTCAAGGGCGGCCACGAGGTAACCTTCCTCGAGCAGCATGCGGGTGATGCTTTCCCCCAACGTCCCGGCGGCGCCTGTCACGACGGCTATCTGTGTTGGCGATAGGGTTGGGGACGTGTGACAAGGCTGAGAGGAGGTAAAAGTTTGCGAAAGAGAGCAGCAGGCATACATGAGCTTTGAGTACGCAGCGTGGTGTCCGTGGAGCTGGGGGGAGGGAGAGTGGGGAGGAATTAGGGGGGGCGTGGTTCAGGCACAGGCTTGTAAAACCGCGCAATCCGCCAAGAGATTGAGGGCCACGGATTGTGTCCGAAATCGTACATGCTTTGTGCTTGCGTGGACGGTGGCGTGGTGGGGCTGGAACTATGAAAATCAACCCCTCCTCTTGCCCCGACCGACCTCCCCACCCCCCCTTTCCTTGCTTCTCGACTCTCAAACATACCTTTTGGGTGGCAGACTGCTTGGTGGAGGAGTGGGACGCCATGACGACAAGGAGAAGGACGACGACGACAACGAGACAATCCTGTGGTTGGCATTGTAAATGTGTGAGTGTAAAGCACAGTGTCGCAAGAGAGGGGCTTGAGAAGGAATACGAAGAAGCTGCTCGCCGAAGGGGAATAGCGACACTCGCGTTCAATTCCACGTCCAAACCACATGCCCACACGCAACACACACACACAACACATGAACACACAGGGGCAAGGGACGGCGTAGCTGGCGGCAGCTTTCTTCTCCTTCTTCCCCCCGACGGCGTAGCTAATAGAACAAAGCCCGGCCTCCGCCTGCCTCCCTTCCTCCCTCCCACCGCTACTACATATATAGCATGGAGACCAACGACAACGACGCCCCACCAGCACTACCAGCCTCACCACCACGCCGTCTCTCCGTCCTTGACATTGTACCGCCATCACCCACCTCCTCGGACGACGACGGCGGCGGGGACGCAAGCCATGCAGCTCCCACTCTTCCAGCTCCCACTATTCCAGCTGCTGCTGCTGCTGCTCCCACCACCAGCACTCCCGCCGCCATGGACGTCGAGCCCACCACCCTACCCCCTCCTCCTCCCCTTCCTCCCGTTCCTACCACTACTACTACAAACACAACAACCATGCCACCTCCTGCTCCTCCGCGTCCACCACCACCACCACAACCAAAGCCCTCCCCCCTCCTCCACATCGACCCCGACCGGGAAACTTACCTCCGCCGCTACCTCGGGCGAGACGAATACCCCGTGAGTCTACAAACCCGCATCGAGGCCTTTTTAGGCCGTCGCTTGCATCCTATTTTCCACGAGGGGGAATTCGTCGAAGTCCGCGCGAGGCTCTTGCCGGGCGAGCAGAAATTTGGGGGGTTGGGACATGTGGTAGCTGTGCATGCGAATCATTATTATGATGTGAGGTATGCCTTGGGGGGCACGGAGAAGGGTGTAGATGGCAATTTTATCATTTCCAGGGCCGAGGACGATAGTACTACGCAGAGGGGGAATAGGAGGAAGACGGGGAGGTGTTTGGGGTGTGGGGCTTTCACGCATGAGTGTCGGTGTGTTAGGATGAAGAGGAAACGACAACGGCAGTCGCTCTTGTTGCCTCTGCAGCCACCACCACCAGCAGCAGCAGCAGCAGTGGCATCAGAAAACGAGATACGGAAGGAGAGGGAAAAGAAGAAGGACAGGAGGAAGGAAGGAAAGGAGAATAAGAAGCAGCGGCTGTCTTCCTCCTCCACCGCCTCCTCCTCCACTACTCGGGGCCTGCAAGACGAAATAGAGGAAGAGGAGGTGGGAGGAAACGACGACGTCATGCTATGCCGCAAGTCCTCCGTGGCCTTGCCTTTGTCCTCTTGGTCTCCCTCCTCCTCCTCCTCCTCCTCCTCCTCCTCCTCGTCGGATGATGAGGATTTGCGAGGAGGAAGAGGAGCAGCAGCAGCAGCAGCGCCACCACCACCAAGAGCAGGATCCACATTCTTCTCTTTCACTGCCCCCTCAGCAGCAGCACCAACAGACGCGCAGCAGCAGCAGCAGC
>Ga0105054_10012237_pt1 | contig 10534 bp, 11 predicted proteins | sample BON02_FD_78091 | JGI IMG/M metagenome (GOLD analysis project Ga0105054, IMG submission 78091) | Freshwater microbial communities from Lake Bonney liftoff mats and glacier meltwater in Antarctica - BON-02 (megahit assembly) | ecosystem: Environmental > Aquatic > Freshwater > Ice > Glacier... | reverse complement strand
ATAGAACCACGGAGATGAACATCTAAGAATTTTCCGTTACCAGAAGAATTGCAATTGTACACCCGTTCACCAACAGAATCCACCAAGTTAGCATATCGTGCAAAATGCCGAAGAACCTGAATATTCCTGTTATGAGGAGCATAACGTGTAGGATTCGAACTACAACAAGCCAAATGTAAACCTCCTTCAAACAGAACCTTCTTGTCTTTTTTTTCACAAAATGGGCAAAACTCAATGTTTTTCAAACCGGGAATCGGTTGTCTAAACGTCTGATTGAAGTGCAACTGAAAATCATCATTACTGATGTGGCATTGCACATTCGAAGTCGAAAGATACAAAAGAGAATTTTTTTTGTTCAAAAAGTGTGCGCGGCAAACAACCATGGTATGTGACGTGGTTCTTCGAGAGATAGCATGCCAGAAATCACAAGTGAGAGAAAAGTTTGGAAAACTATCAGATGACGTGGATGATGATGAGCTTTGTATTTTGGAGTCTACGAATGACGTATTTCCCACCTGGCTCACCAAACGAAACGATTTCCAGAAACTATTCCCACAATATGGAAACTCACTCATGAACCAGCGGGAAACAGTTTTATTTGCAATGCAAAAAGATGTCACGGAACGAACAAGGTCGGACATGGACCATATAGTGAATTTCATATCCCAATTTCCCATTTTGGGCCAACTACCCAAACAATTGCGTCGAAACCTCGCAAAACATCTGCGCCTTTGCTGTTACGAAGCCAACAGCGTCATATGCACCAATGGTGCACCTGCTAACATATTTTTTATGATACTTGACGGAAAGGTACGAGCAGGCGATGGGACATTGGACAAGGGTGGGTCATTCGGTGTCAATGCACTCACAGGGAATTTGGAGTCCGTATTCAATTCAAATGTAGCGACGGTTTCGAAAACAGCAATGCTCGAACTGGGAGCTCAAGACTATCGCGTGATTTGGAAAACGTACTATCAATCGCGAAATAATCGGTTGAGCAAGTTCCTCCAGAATAATGTGCCTCTATTCACAAACTGGACCAAGCATCGAGTCAACCAAATATCTCCTTTAATCCAAGAGAAAATTTACCATGCTGGAGATGTCATATATAGCAATGATAAATACGCGGACTATTTCTACATCGTGCATATTGGGGTATGTGTAGCCGAGCACCAAGTCGTGTATGACAAGTCAAACAAATGGCCTATAAAGTCGATTAATGGCTGTAAAAGTTATGAAGAAAAATTAAATGCTGTCAAAAAGTCGGTGGTACTATGCGAATTGAAACCAGGAGATTATTTTGGTGAAGAATGTGTGTGTGATATTCCTGTATACAAAACCAGAGCAACAGCCAAAACAATGTGTCAACTATTCAGGATTGAAAAACACTACGCTCTGAGCATCTTTTCTTCAAGGACCAAGGAGGATATGAATTCGAAACATAGACTTAAAAGTGACGAAGAGATTATTGCGGATCATGAACGTCAATTGAAGCTGCAGCGAGAGTACAAAAAATTCAAGGATGATTCATTCGGTCCCGCGTACTCTTCAAGGAGCCGTAAAAAAACAGTTTTACGCCATCATGTTTCATGCCCATCACTTCGTTACAAGAAAAATAATAGTACGTCAAAACTCCCTCCATTAGTATTACAATAACTATACATCTTTAAATACATCTTTAAATAACTAGCACGAAACGACGTCCACACGCTCATCTATTCAATCCTGGAAGTTCAGGGTTTTATACCTTCCGATTAGCAATGCCCGCTGATCATATGCTTTAGCGGCTTCTATTTCCGTTTCATAATTTCCTATATGCTGAGATTTTCCATGAATCCAGATCCGCGCTCTCCATGTTCCAGAACTTTTGTTCCAGTACACACCCCTATAAGACGACGAATATTCGTGTCTACCGTCTGAAAGTCTATATTTGGACTTTGAATTCGAGGTGGTACTATTTTTTGAAGAACATTCCGTCTCTTTTGTAGTAGACGAGAAACAATTCTGGAAAGCTTTGTTGAGGGTTTCTAAAAACAAATCTGTTTTCGCCAACACATTTGTTCTCTCCTTCAGAAACAATTCAGCATCTTGAGTGGCCGTCATATTCGAGAACATATCCAACGGAGGAGTTAAACCGCTGCCCCCAAATACAGTCGACTCCGTACTGTGCATTACACGTCTAGGTTCAGTTTCAGTGTCAGGTCCCAAGCGTCGACTACAAAGTTGTACAAGTTCCTCGAAAGGATTATTGGGTGGAGGATGTAGTTGCTCTCGTGTATTCTCCCTCATGTTCAATCGTTTTTACCGCTCACTCAATAATGTGAACTTCTCTTCGCAGGTATATATATATATGCCCTTTATCCGAAAAAACTGCCAAGTTGTTAGTAGTCTGACTTGACTAAGAGTGAAATCATGTATGATTAAGAAGTTTCACTAGAAGAAGTTTAGTTTATCTAAGTTCAACAAATTTATAGCTTATTGTTTTAACTAGAAAAAAAAAAGATAAGCAGCCACCACAATGAAAAAGAATTCCAGTGGAAGTTGAGGGCGTTCTTCGTGTTCTTTTGGGTTCGTTCAAGAGTAAATCCATCCAGTTCATTGACAAAAACACACCAAAATCGATTTTTTTAAAGCACTAGTAGTGGATAAAAACCATCAAATGCTAATTTCTTAATAAACAAGAGTATCTTGTTGAAAGAAAAGAGCCGGATGGCAATCCGGTAATCAGAAACAAGAACATTATGTGGAATCACTGAATTCACATTATATTTCTCCTGATGTAATTTAATTGCATCCCTCGACTTGACAACTATGACGCATGCAAACGCGTTCCATGAAGGAGCCACTAAAGCATTTAAAAATACTTTAAACGTTGATGCCCCTCTCTCTGCATCACCAAAATGATCTCGCATACCTACCAAAAATCTTTTATGCTTTATTCGAATTTAGATTTTGAGTTTACAGAACATGTTTGGTGGACTTCCATGGAGGTTCGTCCTGATTTTCATGAAGATTTGCTGTCTCAATCCTGAATCAATACATATGGTCTAACACTCTTAAAGTTCCTATTATACCATGTTGGCGAACTTGGTTCCTAATTGCCATTCCTAAATCTCTGACATTTGGAGCTCGAAAGGTATCGGATGTCTCATCAAAGATATTAAAGGAATCATCATTTTGGACACCAGTCAACTCCACAACTCCGCTCAAATTTAGAATCTAATTTAGATGGATACGAATATGATTGATTTTTCTTTCTTACTTTTTGGCATTTACAATGACTTTCCCTTGTGCATGTCCACTTTCTATTCTCGCCACTGCCTCCAATGCATTTGCCAATTCGAACTGAGAATCAATAACTGCAACAATTTCATTTCGCTCTAATAAATCTTTCAACAAGCCCATGATTTCACCGTTTCCAGTTCCGATGACGTGAGCAAACGTACCTTGCCTTTTCTGGCATTGTTTGGTTAGTCGCTTGGCCCCAGTAACGAAATCCACCAATCCGCCACCAATACTACTTCCAAGAAACCCGCGGACTCCGAAAGTAATGTGTTGGTACTCACTTGTCTCACTTTGCTCCAGCCACTCATTAATGCACAAGGATGTAGGTGCTTCTTGGATACTCACTAATCCACCACCTGAACGTAACAACTCCGGGAGCTTCTTAGCTTCTCCAGTACAATCGAATATCGCGTCAAAGAGCAAGGACTCATCATCAGACCTCAAAACATCCACCATGTTTTCCGACCGATAATCAACAACCTGGTCCGCTCCGATTGATTTCACAAAGTCAGTTTTAGCCCCTGGTGATGCCGTAGTAGCAACAAAGCTTGCATTGTATAGCTTCTTAGCGAGCTGGATGGCTAAACTTCCGACTCCACCTGCTCCTCCAGTCACCAAAATGCGTGGTCGACGTGTAGCATCATTCTCTTTCAAACCACATTTTCTAAATGCCATGATGGAAGTAATACCTACTAGTGGAACACAAGCTGCATCCTTGTGCGACACCGAAGAAGGTTTCTTGGCACATATATCTGCATCAACAACCATGAACTCAGCCAGAGATCCTCGTCTTAATCCTTTAACCATGCCAAATACTTCATCACCCTCCGCGTAAAGAGTACTATTCGACGTCACCACGACACCTGAAAAGTCAAAGCCATGAACCTGTGGAAAGTTGCTGGAAAGGAGAAGTTTCATGCCACCCGATCGTTGCTTGTAATCTGCAGGGTTTAAGCTGGCTGCATGAACCTCCAGTAAAAGTTGCCCTTCTTTCAAATCTCCTGGCTTGGCGATCATGCCCACTTGATCTACTGATGGACCACCATAGGTTTCATAGAAGCAGGCCAACATGATGACGTTTGTCAATTAAATCAATTTGCAAAAAAACTTATAAAATTGATTCTTTGTTCATCGAAATTCTGCGTTCCTTCTTCTTTGCTGTAATGTTTTGAAAAGAGGGAATTGACTTGATTCAAAGATAGGACTTCAAACTCAGTATAATGAATTACACTGAACAATATTTAATGATGAAATATTGTGTTGCAATTGCAATTACATAGTGCAACCTCAACTGGAAACAATGGAAATTAAAATTTGAAGCTTGGTAAATATCCGTGTTGGAGTTGATTGGCTTCTTTTATGATCAATTATCGTATTTTATACTTGGCTCAAATCGTCTCCTTGACTCGTTTCATTGTCTGCACAAGAATCAGCACCCGGCATGTGTTGCTGAGATTTTCCGGAATTCTTTTTGAACAAATTCAAATTAATAAAGCCGCCAGCTATTGAAGGGTTTAAACGGATTGAAGACTGACTGGCGCGCGAACTGGTCGTCGATCGACGCCTGGCTAGCTTTGGTCGCATGGCAACAAGTGACAGATGATGTGAATTCATTTGCAAGAGAGTGCAAACCATGATAAACTCCACACTGCGCATATACGTTTGATACTTTACGAAGTAATTGACATTGGTCATTATATCATAAAAGGCAAACATTCCCCAGATGGATCCTACAACTAGGAGTATACATGAGATAGTAATGAGCCGGATAAGACGGTACGTCTTTACTTGTAGTGTCACACTGTAAGAATCATTGTGTTCGTTGGCATAAGATTCAACGTTTTCCTCATTAATTTCTCTCGAACTTCGGCCAATGCCTGCAGTCGCATCAAATATCTGGAAAGTGAATACATTAGCACATAAAACGATGAGAGAACCCCAAACAACGAAATATATCTGACAAACCAGGAAATTCTGATGGGTTGCAAGATTCAGAGACATCAATATATCCGTTACTAGCTGAACGGTAAACTCAAGGCATACATTGGTCAGAAAAAACACCCGAAGTCGAATCAAGAATCCGGATAGTTTTCTCATTCTTTTGGTGTGCCACGCTAGATCATACAAATTTAACACAACCAACGCAAACGCTCCTGTTAATAGCGGAAATCCACTGCCCCAGATAATAAACACCAATGTTCTTGGGAAATAGTTAGTGGGATAGCCTGAATCATAAGCATTTACACCAAGCAGTAACACTCTGCTCATTCCAATTAAGAAGCAAAACAACAAAACTGTAGTTGTCAAGTTGATCACCACTTTCTTCTTGACTCGATACACCAGATACAAAACGATACTACTAGCTATCATAACCAAACCGAATAATATCGAAAAAATAATAACATGAGCCTTGTTTTCACTATCAATAGGCGGCGGTTCCGATTCGACCTCAGACATAGGTTCTTCTGGTGAGGCATCTTCTGGCACATGCATTAAAAACCGTTCAAATGGGAACATATCAGTAGATGCAAGCTCATTCGAAGTCACAGTGCGAATACTCACAGTGCAAATAGCGAGGGAAAACAGAGCAATGCGCAGCATGCAGTTCTTTGCTGGCTCGTTTGTTTTCTAAAATGAGATAAAAATTGGTATTCCGGATCAAGTGTTGTGGTATTTTCATCCTACTGAGTACTAGTATACTTGGTAGCTCACTCTTATCATCTAGTCATCTAATAAAAAACGGCCAAGTGTTTAAGCCCATGCAAATCCGTCTCAACTTTTGTCCGACTTGGGTCTTACTGCCCATATACGGGAAATAATAACACATTTTTTTTTTCAAATTCATTTTAATTCTGCTTCGAATGTCTTCAATCGTTTTTTGACATGAGCATTGAATTTTCGTGTGACAGCACAAGGTACAACTGGGATTTTTTCGATAGCTTGAATATAATTTTTAAAAACATGAATTTTCTCGAAGCAATCATAGCATGCTGGGTCAACGCGGGAAGGTAGAGCACTACATATTTTGCAGCTTGTGGGCTCTTTGACTCCCGCAATAGGACAGGATTTCTGCTTCCCAACTTTATTTAATTCAAAAATGGGATCCCCCGGAATATACAAGTTGAGGCTACAATCACCGCTGGAGGAAATATTTAACCGCGTAAAGGACTTTGAGGTTGATCCAGGAGCAAAACATATTGAAGGGATGGGAACACCGAGTTTCGTAATTGACATGGCTGTAACGAGGTTGCTTAGACTGCAACCGAGAGAATGACCAGTGAGTAAAATTGAATTTTCAGGCAGTAAATCGCGGACTCTCATGGTGAAATTCCAAGCTTGGCGCACATAATCAGTGGAATACTTGCGGCACATCGGAGGCACGACGCCCTCATCTAGCACGATATCGGCACATACATCGGCAGCTGATGTAGTCCCTCGAAACGCAATCAAAGTTAAATATCCTTGCTTGAATGCAAACGCATGGAGACCCTTATCCGGAGTCTCTGAGTCAACTACAACGAAATCGTTCGACGAAACAAGCCCGGTATAGGATATTTTAGTGCAGAGTACAAGCGGTGCGATGTGGTGATGAAAATCAACCAGAGTTGATTTCACGCCAGCAAGAACATCCAGTGAATCTCTCCATCCGGTGTTGACATTGCAGAATAAACCAGACACACTCTCAATGAACAAACACAATTTAAGAAGTCGCATTTATGGTCTACTGTGTTGATTCCTCCTTTTCAAAAAGCCTAGTGGCGAATCAACAGTAGAGTAACCTGCGTTCTGGTGACTGGGGAGCTAGAGAATATGAATTAGTTCTAATAATGGGACACGAATGAGAACTTACGATCTAGGAGCAGTGTGTTACACATGCAATTATAATAGGGCGGCACTACCTTAACATGGCCTTGGGTTGAATCCACCAGAAAGTAATATAGTTTTTTGAACGAGGTATCTTCTCCGACACCTCCATCCAGGAAAGGATTCGGATCCGGAAGTTTATTGATGGTTACACGAATGGAGATTCCACCTATAAAATGATTCATCAACGCAAAAAATTTCGGACGCGATATGCCACTTTTGTCAAATACAGCGTAAGGGGGACTTGGTTTGAAAGACAATTTAACTGTGTTTGCTTCCCATTCTTCCCGACCAGGAACATATCCAGCATACTGCATTGTGGCATTGGTCTGGTTTGAATTGAGACAGGAAGATATTGCGTAGCCTACATTGCGCACGGATTTCCAATTGCTCACATCGGGCGGCATTACCATTTTCGACACATCCACGTGCTTTATTTCTTTGTTATGATCACATCCTCTAGTGGGACAACCGGCTTGTTTCTTGAACCATTGATAACAACAGTCGTGATGCATGAGGTGGTTGCAAGGCAACTCCACCACTGCCGTTCCTTTAACGATATCTAATGAGAAATTGCAACATGCACAACAACCACCCGATTCAGAACCTGTGGTCATTGTCACAGGAAAAATCGCCAGAATACAGGGGTCCAATCCATCCCACCCTTTGGAAGCTGGCAGCAACTTTTCAGGCGTGTATTCAGCTAGTTTCTCAGCTTGTATTTCAGAGATTTTCTCAACAGCGTGAAGAAAATTGCAACTATCTCCATCTTTGCAAAAGCCTTTCTTAAAATGGCGACATGGCACCGTGCGTAGTTTTTTATTCGCCAAAGTTTCTCGCATATCCATTTCATCTGATGACACGTCATGGATAAACGTACAACTGTCGCCGTCCTTGCAAGCCCCTCTGTAAAAGTGTCTACAAGGAACGCTTTTATAGGCAGATGGCTTTACAACAGACTGTTCTTCTACTGGTTCTACATGGAGAAATTTGCACTTGGTGCCATTTTTGCACGTCCCCTTTTCGTACATCTTGCAGGGCTTCCGAACTGCAAGAACGACTTTATGGTTTTCCGTTTCGAATTTCCTGACATGGATGAATTTGCATTGGTCCCCTGCTTTACACTCGCCTCTCTCAAAGTGCTTGCAAAGACTTTGGGACTTTTTCTCTTCTGCATGTATGAACTTACATTCGTCCCCGTCTTTGCACTTTCCCTTTTCAAAGTGTTTGCATGGAAGTGTCTTGTGAGCTTTCGCAGCTTTCATAGACGATTTCACCTGTTCATGGGAATACACACAGTCATCTCCGTTTCTGCACTCTCCAGCAGCAAAATACCAACATCGAACCATAATGTAGAAACACTTCGAGAAAAAAGTTTTCGTGGTTGCAAAGGCGCTCTTAAAAAATGTAAAAGTGAAGTCCATTTTGTCCTTCATAAATTCCTCCCGAATTGTCATCAGGCTCTTTTCTTTCCACATTTATCCACTACTTGCAGTTTTAAAATAATCGATTTTTTCTATGCATGTGTTTAATTAAAATAACATGATAATTTAAAAAATTATAACGCATTATGTGTTGGGATGAAACTCCAAATACCATCCACATTCTCCGCTTGGTGTTCCCCAGCAAGATACTCGAGAACGTTCTTGGAATTCTTCATCGCTGGACGAAGAAGGTCTTCTGAAACATCTACATACACCAGTCGAGTTAATGATTTTAAATCAAGTCCTTCAGGATGAATTTTCAAGAACTGCTCAACTTGAATAACTCTATTCATTCGATGGGTGATATATAATTGAACAAGCTCTCGGGATTCATCAGCAGGTACATGGCGTCCATGGCCAGGATACAAAGACCCCGGATTCAACTGGTGCATAAGTTTGAGAGAGTTGAGGTATTGAGAAAGGTTCTCATAAACACCGGTTCCAAGACCCAGCACGTTGTCTGAAGTGAACATCGAGTTCTCTTCCTCCAGAATTGCAATAAGATGATCAACTGTATGACCTGGCTGAAAATAAATCATTGACTCGGTGAGTTCCTATTTTTACTACTTACAGTGTGAACTAATCTTAAAGAAGCGCCTTCTGTCTTAATAACCTGCCCGTCAGACACTTGCTGAAATCTTTCCCTCGGCCACTTTTTGAAAAATTCATCATTGTCGGTTTCCAGATATTTGAAAACAGGAATATTCTGTCCGAACTTATTCTGAATCGCCGTGATTCCGCCTACATGATCGTCGTGATGATGAGAAACAATGATGCAGTCGATGGTTTCGCAGCCAACTCTCACCATTGCTTCATGCAGAGAATGCAAATAGCCAGGTTGCTCTCCGTCTCCACTATCCCATAGGATTCTTTTCTTTCCCGATCCTATCTACTTTCACCATCAGCTTGTTGGCTTCTCTACCGAGCACTTACCAAGTAAGTATTGGTTCCGTTAAGAGTATAAGCGCCCGGATTATGGCCTATAATACGCACTACAAGAGGACTAAGAACGGTAACCATATCCAGCAAAGGCAATTCTCTCATCGTGCCATTCATATCGCGCACTTGCATCCTAAAATAAGGTCGGAATGATATTTTGTTTCAGGGTTCAAAGATGATAAAAGTTCCCTCCATTTATTATTAAAAGTATAGAACTATCACTTCTCAGGTTGAGATGGAAAATGGGCTTCTATCCTATGAATAGTGCTGATTGGGAATTGCCAGCGGTGTCCCATGCTTTAAATCCGGAAAACACAGCACGAATGGCATACACACCATGCACAGGGAAGCACGAGAAGATGATAGAGTAAACTATCAAACAGTGTTTGTCAAAGATACTGGAAGTGTTGCCGCTCCAACAGCAGGATTGCAATTTCTACCTATAATTCCAACAACATATTGAAAACCAGAAACAGTTTTCGAGATCTCCACATTTTTTTGTTCTATTACCATGTATTTAAAATATGCCTAGTTCACGTATGATCTATCATATTAGATATTTTGAAAATAAAATCATGCAAACTTCAAACCTATAGAATACTAATGATAGACAAATTCAATAGTCATATCAAAAAGGATATCACGGCTCCCTATTCAAAATCGTTTTAAATGATTGATTCAATTTCATCTCTGCTACTTGGTACAACTTTCAATACCGGAAAAGGGTATGTCACCCTGATTTGCTTTTTGATGACAGTGTGTAAAAACTGAAAAGGCATTCATCCTTATTTGATTTGCTTGTTGGATATTAATTAAAATTTACTTATTTATTATTTAAAAGGCGCTTTAGTTTTTAATTGTATTTTCTACTTTCCTTACATTTTGGATCTCAAAGCGTCCTATATGGTAGATAGGTTCACAGAAATATCGCCAATCTCCGCAATGATCTGATTAGTTTTTTT
>Ga0105054_10012235_pt1 | contig 10534 bp, 10 predicted proteins | sample BON02_FD_78091 | JGI IMG/M metagenome (GOLD analysis project Ga0105054, IMG submission 78091) | Freshwater microbial communities from Lake Bonney liftoff mats and glacier meltwater in Antarctica - BON-02 (megahit assembly) | ecosystem: Environmental > Aquatic > Freshwater > Ice > Glacier... | reverse complement strand
TGTGTATATATATGTATGTATATACATATGTATTTATATATATACATATATATGTATATATATACATATATGTATACATACATATATGCGTGTATGTGCGTATACACACAAATACATGTATGTATATGTGTGTGTGTGTGTGTATTTGCACACGTATACATATATATATATATATATATATATGTATATATATATATATATGAAGGTATGTATATATGCAAATATGTGAGGCACATATGTGTATTCATTGCAAGTTGTTTTTTGTGTATGAGCCTATGTATTTCCCTTTCTCAATGCCTATTTTCTTGTTTTTGCACACACTTACGCACATGCTCATTCAGACTTCTCTCTTTCTCTCTTTTTTCTCTCTCTCTTTCTCTCGCTCTCTCTCGTGCTCTCTCTCTCTCTTTTCCTCACTCTCTCGCGCTCTCATCCTCTCTCGTTCTCTCTCTCTTTCTTTCCATTTACATTTTGACGTTACACGACGGCTGCACATCAATACAACAGGTGAACAAACTGGAAGCTCGCCTCACGGCAATCATTACGGGCAACCAAGAGCTCACAAACGAGCTCAACCGCCACAAACTCCTCAACAAAGACTTATCCCTCGAAAAGATGGAACACGAAATCGAAATCGAGCGTCTTCGCCTACAGCTGCAAATGAAAGTGGGCACAGCTGCATCGGCTTCCTACCTGGGCCTCACCCGTAGCACAACAGACGCATCTATGAAACCGCCTTCTATTCTCCAGAAAATGACGGAACACAAAATGACAATCAAGGGGTTCGATGTGCTCCGAGAAAATGACGATGTGTCGCGCGAACTCGCCTCCGCGTCAGCCGCCATTCACGCTAAAGAGAGCACGAGTGTCTCCGCGCTGTCTAGCCCAAGCATCGAATTGCTCGAAATAGAACGAGATGAGACGACAAAATTTTCAATGAAGCTAGGCCACAAAACAAGGATCAACGTGTCGCCACGAAGATCAAAGGATGGGACAGGTGCGCTTCAAAAAGCGGAGATGGATCTGTTGAGGGAAATGCCGGTCAAGTGGAATGACGTTTCGTCCTTAATGCTGCACCATGTTGACAATATCTTAGCCGTTAAGTACCGCACGCAAAAGCGTCACGTCGACGAGTGGCTCGCCGTTTCCACGATTTCTAAGTGAGCTTTTTTGGCTTATTTTTGTGATTTCTTTTTCCTTGTTGTTTTTGCAGATGAAGCCAATCCGTAAGTAAACGCGCCTCTGTTCTGCAGGGCTTTTTGGATCAAGTGACCTGGCTATTGAGGAAATCTACTGCCCGTAGCCACCTTATATTACAATCGTTCTACCAACTGATCAGAAACTCACGCAGGGAACGAATTTTCGATCTACTCAACTTAACCTTGCGCACGCATGAGCAACGACGCCGGACGCACATTGCTTTGCAGGCTTGGCGAATCTACTACAATCGCTGCTGCCACACATTAATCGTTCACACTCGTAAGTGCACTGTCCAGATCTGTGTGAGTCACAGCAGTCCTATATTGTCATAATGATTATTCTATTTCTTTATCAAGATCATACTTTGTAACATACTTGCGGACCGAGGCCAAGATTCAGTACATGAAGGTAGTGTTGATCATCGAGATCGAGGTGCTTCTTAATTGGAATTTAGATTCGATCTGTATTCCCTAATTCAGACAGGCAAATTGCTCATTGATTTGGGGGGGTCTTGAAATTCGACAATCCTGATTCCTTTATTTAAGTCTGGGGGGGTTGGAAAAGCAAACTCGAAGTATGGCTTGTGTTTATACTTGCATATGTCATGCATTTACATGTGTATTCACACAAATTGAATGTGCAGGAACCAGCATTACCTTGATGCGCCGTTCCCTCGCAATTCTTCTGAAATATGCCCGAGGCCAGCATTTCAAAATGAGTTCGAGGTAAACTTGTGTTTGATACTGCAAAGGACGTGTATTAGGCACGCACTGAAACACCTGAAACCCACCATACAAACGCACCCAGATGTACTGACACGCATTTCTCATCGTACTTTAGGCAGCATTTGGAACGGCATTTTGTGCGATATCGAAAGACGCCGCAAGCTCGCAACTTTGAAGCTTGGCATGCCTACATGCGGCACAAGCAACGACAAGATGCTGCTGATTTTCTGAGCACCATCCCTGGCCCCGGCGATGATGATGACAGTGAAAGTGAGGAATCGAATTAAAGATTAGCAGGTGGAAACAACAAAGCCGAGAGGATCAAACAGGTTGACTACAACGACGAAGACGAGAAGATAGAGGAAAAATCCGCCTAAACACACAGACACGCACTCTAGATACACTGAAACCATAACATGTACTTTATGAAGTTGAATAAAATTCAATAATTTTGCTCATTGCATCTGCAGTTATCATTATTATAATAGGAACCGTATCATTCGTCTAAATAAGCCCCGTGCCCAAGAATACATCTAATATTGTGTAGAGTTCAAATATTCACTTATCTATATGCAATCTAGGTGTCTATCCAAAGTCTAATGCTTTAGTTCTCAAGAGCTTGCATCTGCAATTGATTTAGAGTATAGGTCTAGGGCGAAACAGAACAGGTAGGACCAAGAAAGCTGTTGTAATAATTGCAGCTCTCATGCGCAGCGGAGCAAAGGACGCAGTGCAGGCACCAGCAAACAAGGCAGCACACGGCTATAACGCGTGCAAAAATTGCAGCTTGGCGCAAGTGAATTGATAATCGAACATGAGGGAACTAAACAAATTCGAACACACAGTGATGCGACTGTGTTTGCACGGAGAAGTGCAGAAGCACACAAGGAGCAGGTAAAAGACGTGTCGGTCTCCAATGTGCTCGTGTGCCTACACTTGGCCTGGTTGCTTAAAAGTGAGAGAAATATCGTGTGCTCTGCGCATTGAGTTGTCAACAATTACATTCCACAGGGATTTCATCCTGAGATACTCAAGTGACATTTTCCTTTGTGTTGCGCAAATATGAACAGAGGAGCCCTGAATCAAGGAAAGAGTGACATACAGGTTGACAAGTTTCTTACTAGCATTGGAAATATGTCTTTTGCTAAGAGCATTGGAACTTGGCAAATCATGGACTGCAATCATTATCGATAACCGCAATGGAGAGGACTGCTACCCAATATCCTGCCGAACAGAATATTGAGTTTTGAACTGGGTCTGTGATTGGGATGTGACTTTAATGCATCAGAAAAGTACATGTCAAAATGCATGACATTTAATATTAAATCTCACTTTTTGTCTTTCTAAAAATAAAACTACATTCAAATGTGATTTAAAAAAAAAACTACATATAATTGACCTTTAGCAGTAAATCTCTTATTTGCAAAAATTAAATCTCATATATGAGATTTAAAAAATTAGATTTCATATGTATTACCTTTAACGGTGATCTCATATTCTCAAAAAAATAAATCTCATTTATGTGTGCTTTAAAAAGTTAAAGTACATTTGTATTGTGTTTAGCAATAAATCACATATACATGACATTTAATTAACTTCACATATGTGAAAAGTTGTGTACTACATCACACATATATGTCGCCAAGGTTATTGAATCACATATAAGTGTGTATTAAAAAAATAAAACTACATTTTTAATATGTTTAGCACTAAATTAAAGTAGAGTGGCATCCAATTAAAATCTCGATGGTCGATATTAAAACCTGTCAACAGCCTTCACCCTGTCAATGTCCTATCAGGGTATTGTAGCCCCCTAGTGCATTGGGATTGTAACAGATGCAATAAAAGCTCAAAGTTCGAACATATGTGATATGTTGTGTACTAAATCACATGTATATGTCGACAAGGTTACCGAATGTCGTGCACTAAATCACGTATATATGTCGCCAAGGTTACTAGAAAACATGTATGTGTCGTCAAGTGTTGTTGGATCTTACCTTTGGTTCGACATCATGCCAGTGTCAATTTCTCACAGACTTGTCCAAGTGATTCCAGGCGTACAATTTGCGCAACACTGGCATATTTGGAATCATTTTCAGCCAGGCTAAGCTTACTACAACGTTTTGATATCATGAGGTTACCAAGTGACACCTTCGCAGGGAGGCAACTCACGATCATGCCGTTCATGGGGTTCAAGTTTCACTACAAGACTCCAACAAGTACTATGTATTCAATTTTTGGTATTTATTAGGGTTGTCACGGTCAACAACTCACGTCGCATCAATCATATGGAAACTAACTATAATGAGTAACGTGATGATCTATTCTACTAGTACGTGACGGCAGGTCATTTTTCAGAGGTCAGACATGAGATCTGGCGACTTTGCCAGTTCGTGTAGAGGCAGACTATAAGGGTTGAGGCATGACAATAAGAAGTATTCTGATTAACGCCCCCTGGCACTTTATGCGACAAAGAAATACTTTGTGTTTTGCACCGACATCAAAAACATGTATCAAAACATGTATATATACATATATATATACACACGGTGAAGTTTCTACGCCGACTGCCATTTCTTTGGCAAGGACACTCATTTTCATGATAATCACTTCAACGGTTTGACTTTGAGATTTGATTCTCATCATGCAACCTTCAATGACTCTTGTGATGGCCGTTGTTCACTTTTGAAATTGCACTCACTTAAACGGCTATCATTTCACGGTTGATGTGCCTGGGTGTGACTTTGCGTTGGCATGCAGTAATGTGCAAGAAAGCATGTGCTATTGCCGTTGAAGATTAATTGTGGACTCGCGAAGACAAGCAAGGAACTACACGCAATGAGCTGGTGTCTGATCCATAATCATCCATTCTCGAAATCTTGCTACCTCATGCCAATTCGAGAACTTTTGCATTTGATGGAAGCGTTCGGTGCAGGTTGCTACTGACGTATTCAGGCTAATGTGGCGTGGCTCACGCTTCTAATTCTCTTCCTCGTGTAGTCAATGCACATGCCCTAAATTCTCGTTGCATCTCTCAAATTTTGCGAGCTACGTTCAAAGTGCGCAAGTATTTCTGAGGTATTTTCACTTGTAACTGCAGCTCTCGCTCTTACCATCAGAGTAATTTCTGTTGTGTGACCCGAAATCCATTTACCATCTGCTTCCTCGGATTTCTTTGCAGCTAATTTCGTGTTACAAATCTCACAGTCTCGTGCAGTGCAGCGCCACCTCTACAGATGCTGACAGTGCCTCTGCTTATTTCTCGGTTTCGGATTTCTTCGAGCTCATCATCTGGATTGTACTGTGACGACATGCCATGTGCTCTATATCACAAGCTCTTTGCTGTCGTCAAGGGGAGGAAGACCCTTTCTGGTGATGTTCAAATGCGCTCGAAGGGAAAGCGTGCTTTAATGTCTCAGCATTCATTCATAGAAGATCAAGAGTATGCTGCTTGCAGCACATAGCTTTGATTCGACGAATTTTGACTGTGTTAAGCACTGACTACGGCTCATGGACGTTAACGTGAGAGCAGGTCAATCTCAAGAAGAATAGCAAAGCTCACACGTCTATCATGCCGCGAGGGGCATTCTTGATTTCAATGGATCTAACAGATGCTATCAACGAGATCTATCAGATAGTGTCTGATCAAGCGGGTGAGATTCTTTCGAAGCATGGGATGCAGACTTGCTGCTCAAGGTACGCATATTGACCTCGTGCCAAAAGATGGGCACTCCAAGATTGGATCGGCCGAAGGTGCCATCGACGGGATTGATCACATGGTTACAGCTTCGCTCCTCGATACTAACATTCCCAAGTGTTACTGGGATATTGTTGTCGAGCACTGCACTTTACTCAATGCTGTGACGCAGAGCTGCCCCACTGATCATGGCATCACTATTTACGAGGCGGTCATGGCATTACTATTTAGTTGGATCGCAAGGATATCAAGCTGTCTCCCAAGAACCAGGCTGGTGTGTTTCTGGGGTTCGCTACTTTTAAAAACGGCACCTGTATTATTCTAATCGGCGATAGGTGCATTGGATCTATTCTTCTAATTGGCGATAGGCGCATTTAGTGGCGAAAGAAACGATGGATTTCATCAATGACCTATTGCTACTCAAGAGTGCACCATCAGCCAACTCTGAGTATGCGTGGCTGCATCGCCTTCTAAAGCGCTACAAGAGTCCGAAGAAGAACTTACTGACCGAGGATTTTGAGGCAAGGTAACAAAATTGCAGCGTTGAATCCTTCGCAAGAAGCTGACGAAATGTTGACCAGATCGTCAAAGCCTGTTGTGTAGGAAATGGAGAAATTGTGGTGTTGGATCCTCCGCAGGTCCGTTTGAGAGGGTCCGGCAAGATCTTCGATGAAGCATCCGTTACCATAGCTCAGTGGAGAAGAGCGCGGGACTTAACAAATTTGGGTTATCTGCAGATGCCCGGTTCGATTCCAGTCGAAACCCCGTCAACTCAAATGAACATGGATTTGAGCACATACACCCTCAAGTAAGGGTTCTAAACTACTGTTTCCAGTAATAAAAGCAAATAAAATTAAACTAATCAAGCTGAATACAGGTTGCGTGTACTTCCTGGTTGTGGGATGAATGTCGTGTGGACCTCAAATTTTAATGAACTGATTCTGAATCAGTTCCTTGTTTGGGATCTCAGGAACAAAACTGATACTACATCTGTTCTTGATGAATTAGTTTCAGTCACGAATGAAGACACACGACTTACATTCTCTGTGAAAGAGATTCTTGGTTCAAAATTTAATTGTCCCTTTTGAAATGAAAATGTTCGACAAGTCCATAATTCGTAATGTTCGAACACATGAATTGCACTGTTCGTCTGTAAAATGGCCTTGCAAATATTGTTTAATGTCATGTACGTTTGTAAACACAAAATTGTCCTGTTTCGAATAATATAACACGTATTTTGGTTCAAATTTTTGAGGATTCCTTAAAGCGAATCTGTATCCGTCTCGACGGTAGACTAGATACGGCCTACTTCGGTCTGACCATTGCTGATGTCACGCAAAGATCATTCGCGTGGTGACGAATATTGAGACGTGACTTGTTAGATTTATACATAAAACACCTTCTAGAAAGAAGGGATCCGTTATGACTTTTGCGGGCCCTATATACATGTTTTGCTTCAGAACGCACAGAAGTGCAATGCTCAATGCCACATCACAACAAGAAACACTAGAAGCCACATCAATGCATGCAAGTGCCTGTTGGACATGGGCATAGAAAAGGCGTCAGGCGATGGGGAAGCCACGACATATATTCATATATGTATACTAAAGACGGGGGCGAAGTGAGCCTAGAGGGCGCACGTGTAGTGTGGCTCCAGTCGCAAAGGCAGCTCTCGAACTGCGCAGCAGCTCTCGAACTGATCAGCATTTCTCGAACTGCAAAGGCAGCGCTCGAACTGCACAGCAGCTCTCGAACTGCAGAAGATGGGTGCGAAGTGAGCCTAGAGGGCGCACGTGTAGTGTGGCTCCAGCTGCAAAGGCAGCTCTCGAACTGCGCAGCAGCTCTCGAACTGACCACCAGCTCTCGAACTGCAAAAGTAGCAATCAAACTGCACAGGCAGCGCTCAAACTTGAACAGGCAGCTCTCGAACTGCTATCGGGGGGCGCTCACGGAAGTGCGCCTAGAAGGTGCACGTGTAGTGTGTCTCCAGCCGCTGAGAACAGAGTGCGCACGGGGAGTGTGCCTGATTTGTCAAATGTGTGTATGAAACCAGAATTCATGCGTCATCCCTGCTGTGCTACTAATGTATCATACCAATGTGTATAGTATGTCACACGAACAGGAAAGAAGGGGGAGAGCGAATCTGTATCCGTTTCGACAGTAGACTAGACACGGCCTACTTCGGCCTGATCATTGCTGATGTCACGCAAAGATCATTCGCGTGGAGACAGACATGGAGACGTGACTTGTCAGCTTTATATATAGAACACCTTCTAGAAAGAAGGGATCCGTTACGACTTTCACGGGCCCTGTATATTTCTTTTGCTTCTTGATTGAAGAGCACCTTTTGGTGATACACACATCCTACGTTCCTCTCGTCTGCGTGCTTTGCGAACCTTACGGTTCTGCTCTGAATACCTTGACAATTTCACATGTCCAAGAACTTCATGAATGGTACCTATTCTTGTTGCAATGTGTGTAGAACACCAAGGATCTTTGGTGCCTTCACAAAATGCATTGTTCAAAACTTTGAATATACAATCGAAACAGTCACAATTTTTGAGATTGCAACAAATATTTGTTCTCAAAAGATGTAAAGTCACAATATGAATTGACAAGTCCATTGTTTAAACTACCCTACCCACCTCCTCCGCAACAATCATTTCAATGTTCTGACTAATTGTATACATAAACCAGTACAATTTCCTAACTAATTGTATATGTAAAGAAGTAACCTATCTGATCATAGCAAATCATATCAACAACCGGACGACCACCTTATCTGATTTACTCTACATCTTGATCTACCTTAAAACTTTGCCATGCTTGTAGAAGATGACCTGTAAAGGCTGATTGTGATGCCTTTGCAAAATCTTGGAATTGCCTTAATCTGACCGTATTTGTATCTATTGTGTCATGCTTGTCCTTCATGTGCTCGTGATCAACGTCTTCTTCTTCTTCCTGCTCCTCTTCTTCTTCTTCGTCTTCTTCTTCTTCTTCTTCTTCATGATCCTCTTCTTCTTCTTGTTCCTCTACTTCGTCTTCTTCTTCTCCTTCCTCTTCTTCCGTTTCTTCCTCTTCTTTGCCCTTCTCTTCGTCTTCTCTCTCTTTTATGTGTACATCTTGACGTCGCTTGTCTGGGTCTTGACATCATTGCATCTCAATTCTGGACAATTTGTTGTTAATTGTGTCAAGTCTGCGTCGAATTAGATCACAAGAATTTTTTGACAGTTTCCCGTTGACTTTGTTGAGTTTCTTTTGAATTTGATCCACATTAGGTCTACTACCACGTCGCGCAGATAATGTAGATTCTCATCCATGTTCAACAAATCAGCCCGTCGTCTATGTTTTCTTACAGTTCAATCCATAATGAAGTTCATAATGAAGAACTGATGTAGTATTCATAATAAAGAACTGATGTAGTATCAGTATTCTTGAGGTCCATAACAAAACAAGGAACTGACACAGAATCAGTTCTTCAAAGTCTGAGGTCCACGCGACCCTGATTGAACTGATACAGAATCCATCTCGCACAACAGGCTTTGACGATCTGGTCAACACCTCGTCAGCTTCTTGCGAAGGATCCAGCGCCGCAATCTGGTCACCGTGCACGTCTCAAAATCCTCGGTCAACGAATTCTGCTTCGATCCCTGAATGTTGTGTTGTAAATGGTGATGCAGCCACGCGTATAAAAATGTAGCCAGCGGGATGTGTTTGAGGCTTCTGCCACAATTGTGCCACATGTCACCGATCAGAAGGATTCAGATCCGTAGGTGTTTTTCTTAAGGTAGCAAACCGAAGAAACAGACTCACTGCGTGATTCTTTGAAGATAAGACACCCAAGATCCTTGATGTCGAAAACGCAAGGTGAGGTATGGCATCAAGAAGATTTGATTTTCTTCGACCTCGAATTCAAAATGTCTGACCCCACTTAAGCAGCCTGAATCACAACTCAATTAGAGTGCCATTGCAGCTATCTGATAGATCTCGTGGATAACATCTGTTGGATCCATTGAAATCGAGAATGCCCCTCGCGTCATGATAGACGTATGAGCCTTGCTATTCTTTTTGAGATTGATCTGCTCTGACTTTAACGTCCATGAGTCATCGCCAGTTCTTTAAACAGCAAATTCGTTGATTCAAAGCCTTGTGCTGCAAGCAGCATACCCTTGATCTTCTCCGAATCAAAGCTGAGAAATATAAGCACGCTTCCTCTCTAACATATTGGAACATTACCAGATAGGGTGTTTTCCCTCTAGGCGACAGCAAAGAGCTTGTGTTATAGAGCACATGGCATGTCATCACAGTACAATCCTGATGATGAGATCGAAGAAATCTGAAAACGAGAAATAAGCAGAGGCACTGTCAGCATCTGAAGAGGTGGTGACGATACTGTAAACCAAAGGACCAGGGGGCGAATCAACCATGTCTCCAAGTACCAGAGGGCAGTTCAGCATCAGTAGTAGTTGATGAATCAGTGGTCAGCACACACACGTGAGCTCCAAACAGTGTTCCTGGCCAAAAATGATTGAAGGAGCGCATCATTTTTTTTCGTGACTCGTGACTTTAGTAGTGCGTTGGAGAATGTATTTCCGGGTATTTTGGGTGATTTTTTGAGTCCATTTATTCTCACCAAAACGGTGTACATCAATTTCATTTGTTGCGAAAGATAGGTACATTTATTCAGATACATATTCACAAGTATAGACGTACATGTATGATATCAACATGTCGACTAATCATCCAATGACGTGACTGATAAAATTTTAGATGTGTATGTTTATGTATCAATTGATTATTTTGTACGTGTTCACATCCATATTTCCATATTTCAACATGTAAACATATACAAGCACATACATATATGTGTGCATGTCATGATATATATATATATGTGTGCATGTCATGATAT
>Ga0105054_10012232_pt1 | contig 10536 bp, 9 predicted proteins | sample BON02_FD_78091 | JGI IMG/M metagenome (GOLD analysis project Ga0105054, IMG submission 78091) | Freshwater microbial communities from Lake Bonney liftoff mats and glacier meltwater in Antarctica - BON-02 (megahit assembly) | ecosystem: Environmental > Aquatic > Freshwater > Ice > Glacier... | reverse complement strand
GGCCCGATCAGCGCATCGACCTGCTGGAACATGCCGTCGAGCGCCTGCATGACGAGGTAGCGCAGCCGGTCGAGTTGCACATGATCGACGGCTGAAAGGAAACGCGCCTTGCGCATGGTGTTGGGCCAGGCGCCATCGTCCTGCCAGGTGAGCGTATCGTCCAGATTGGAGAGGGTCAGATCCTCGAAACTGGCGGCAGCCTCGGCATAGAGGATGTTCATCAGGGCGCCATAGGGCAGGTCGGGCAGGGTGACTTCGACCACCGCGATGCCCAGACGCCGGGCGGCGGCGAGGGCGGCGTGATCGACGGCGGTGGCCCCGTCGCCAAAGGCGCTGGGCAGATAGCCGAGGCGGAGGCCCGCGATATCTTTGCCAGCGTCGAATACAAACGGGGCTGCGATGCTGGAGCGGTCGTTGATGTCGCCGCCGTTCATGGCGGCGAGCACGATTGCAGTATCCTCGACCGAGCGACAAATCGGGCCGACCTTGTCGAGCGAGTTGCACAGTGCCATGGCCCCTGCCCGGCTGACCCGGCCAAAGGTGGGCCGTAGCCCGGTGGTGCCGCAGCGTTGGCTGGGTGAGGTGATCGAGCCCAGCGTTTCGGTGCCGATGGCAAAGGCACAAAGCCCGCCTGCCGTGGCGCTGGCCGAACCTGCGCTCGATCCGCTCGACCCTTCGTTCAGGTTCCATGGGTTGCGGGTGACGCCGCCATACCAGATGTCGTTATAGGCGAGCGCGCCGACGGTGGTTTTGCCCAGCAGCACCGCCCCTTTGGAGCGCAGCAGGCGCACGATGGTAGCGTCCTGATCCGGCACCCGGTCACGGAAAGGTTCGCCCCCCCAGCCGGTGACGATGCCTTTGGTATCAAAGAGATCCTTGACGCCGTAGGGGATGCCATGGAGCGGGCCGAGATTGACCCCGGCGCGGGTCAGTGCGTCGGCAGCGTCAGCCTCAGCCAGCGCGAGGTCGGGGGTGACGGTGGCGTAACATTCAAGCTTTGGCCCCAGCGTGGCGATCCGGTCGAGGTAGATCTGGGTGAGGCGGCGGCTGGTCAAGGCGCCGGTCCTGATCCAATGCGCAAGGTGGGTCACGGGGGCAAAGGCGATGCCTTCGTCGGTTTCAGGCAAGGACGCTGTGACGGGCGAGAGCGTGAGCGCATCAGCCCCATGCGGCATGGCAAAGCCGGGCAGGCGCGGGTCAAACCGGCTTGCCATCGGGACGCTGTTTGCCAATGGCACCGCGCGACGTTGCAGCGCCTGACCGATCTGTCCTTCCAGATTGTCGAGCATCTGGGCGCGTTCACTCTCGGTATAACTGACGCCCATCAGCCGCTCTGTCGCGGCGATCTGGGCGAGGGTGATGGCTGTGTCAGTCATGTCAGAACCCCTTCGGACATACGGGTGTCGATGATCCGCCGCAGGTTGCGCGCCAGCGAGGACAGATGTGCCCGCATCGCGGCCTCTGCACCCGTGGCATCGCCCGCCTCGATCCGGTCGATGATGACGTGATGTTCGCCGTCGCTCACCTGCAGCGTTTCGACGTTGCGCGCCTTGGAACGCAGCCCGCGCCAGTTTTCGTTGCCCCGGATTTCGTCAATCATCGAAAATGCGGTAAGCAGGGGTTTGTTGCCGGCGGTGCGCGCGATCATCTTGTGCAAGGCACCGTCCCAAAGCTCGATCGAGGCCGGATCAGCGGCGCCCATGGTGCGCCCGGCGAGGTTACGCATCCGTCCGATATCCGCAGGCAGAGCCCGGACGGCGCACATGGCGGCAAGTGCCGGTTCGATGCACAGACGCGCGTCCATCACTTCGAGAAAGTTCGTCTCGCCCACGATTTCGGCGGCCAGCACCTGCGTAGGATCCGGAGGCAGGCCCGCGAATGTGCCTTTGCCTTGCTTGCGCCAGATCAGCCCGTCAGCCTCCAGCGCCTCGAGCGCGCGGCGCACCGAGCGCCGTCCGGCGCGAGTCATCAGGCAAATCTCACGCTCTGTCGGAAGCCGCCCGTCGGCACCAAGCGCCCCGTTCTCGATCATCGCGCGTAACCGCGTCTGCACCGCGGCAGCGGTGTCGGTCGTGTCTCGATCGGGTGTCGGCAAAGCCATGAGTCGAACCATTAATGGATTGGTTCGTACAGGTTGACGGAGATTCGCCCACTGTCAAGCAAGTTGCATCCCTTGGCGTCACTGGCCGGGTTTGAGAGATGGCGTTGAAGCAATGCATCATGAAAGTAACTTGGTTTATTGGCAAATACCGCGTCATCGTGCCCGAAACAGTGGCAAACTGAAAAGAATTACCGATAGCAATGGGTGGCCTTTGATTGTCCGATCCGACGGGACGTGAGATTTTGGCAACGAATCAATCGCCTATTGGACCAAGCCGGGACACCAGTCAAACCTTGCGTTTGTTGGCCCACGTACAGTGAGGCGGGATTGAACCCTGCATTCACACGGTGGTTTGGGCTCACGGCTGTTTGACTGTCATGGCCGGGCTGGCCATTGGGGCGCCCGCTGCATAGAGTATCGGTGCCAGTTGCAGCCCGTGAGAGACATGACCGCCTATCACCCCCATCGCCTGTCCGTCGCACCCATGATGGATTGGACGGACCGACATTGCCGATATCTGCATAGGCTGATGTCGCGGCGCGCCTTGCTTTATACGGAGATGGTGACGGCGATGGCCGTGATACATGGTCCGCGCGAGCGGTTGCTGGGCTTTGATCCGGCTGAACAGCCGCTGGCACTGCAACTGGGCGGGTCGGATCCGGCGGAACTGGCACGGGCGACGGCGATTGCGGTGCAATATGGCTATGACGAGGTCAATCTGAACTGCGGCTGCCCTTCGGATCGGGTGCAGTCGGGCTGTTTCGGCGCCGTGCTGATGGAGTCTCCGGCGCTGGTGGCGGACTGTGTGGCTGCGATGCGTGCGGTGGCCGGGCCGGCAGAGATCACGGTGAAATGTCGGATCGGGGTGGATGATCAGGTCCCGGAAGAGGTGTTGCCCAAGTTTCTGGACCAGGTCAGTGCCGCAGGCGTGACCCGTTTTGCCATCCATGCCCGCAAGGCCTGGCTTCAGGGGCTGTCGCCAAAGGAGAACCGTGAGGTGCCGCCCCTCGATCATCCGTTGGTCATTCGCATGAAACAGGTGTTTCCGCATTTGAATATCGCCGTCAATGGCGGCATTTCCACGCTGGATCAGGCCGAAACGTTTCTGGCGACAGGGCTGGACGGGGTGATGATTGGCCGCGCGGCCTATCATGCGCCCGGCGATATTCTGCCCTTTGTCGATGAGCGGATCTTTGGTGCGGCGCCGGGACTGGGGCCGGAGGCGGCGGTGCGCGCAATGTTGCCGTATATCGAGGCGCATCTGCGCGAGGGGGGCCGGTTGCATCAGGTGACCCGGCATATGTTGGGCCTGTTCGCGGGCAGACCGGGCGCGCGTGGCTGGCGCAGGATGCTGTCCGAGCAGGCGCACGCCGAAGGCGCAGGGCCGGAGGTGGTCGAGCGCGCGCTGTTGCAGGTCACCGGAGCGAGTGTCGCGGCTTGACGGCGGGCGACCGGTGCCCGCATTTGTCGAATGGATCGGGCCGGGCTGGTTCGTGCGGCTATTTTGATGGGGTCTTGATGCAGGAGGCGGCTCGACATGCGGCGCGGGGATCTGTGGTGAGCCGGCTGGAGGCGGTCGGATGGGAGGTTCTGCCGTTCGATGCTGTTGTGTTGCGTTGGGCAGAGGCGGCGCATCGGGCTGCAATGGCGGTGGTGGCCGAACCGGCAGAACGCGACCGCTGGCTGCGTCATGACGCGACGTGGTTTGTCGGGGTCGATGTGCTGCCCAATACGCCGGATGGCAGTATTGACGGTGTGCCGTTAGACGGGCGGTGGCGTGCGCGGGTCGATTGGCCGGGGCCATGGCACCGCGCGCAGCTTTCAGTGGTCTATCCCGGCTATCCGGGCCGCGACCCCGGCGAGAGTGATGCGGCACATGCGTTTCGCCGGGACCGGGATGCGGCCCATCTGGATGGTTTACTGGCTTTGGGGCCGGCAAAGCGCCGCTATCTGCGCGAGCCGCATGGGTTTATCGCCGGTCTGCCACTGAATGCAGTCGCGCCGGGAGCCAGTCCGTTGGTAGTCTGGGAGGGGAGTGCTCCGATCATCCGTGCAGCGATGGGACGCGTATTTGCCGGCATCGCGCCGCAGGATCTGGCGGATTGCGATGTTACCAACGCCTATCAAGCGGCGCGGCGCGAGGTCTTTGACACTTGTCCGAGGCGGGTTATCCATGCGGCGCCGGGGCAGGTCGTATTGATGCACCGGATGGCCGTGCACGGTGTCGCACCCTGGCAGGAGGGGGCCGAGGCACCGGCGGAGGGACGCATGGTCGCCTATTTCAGGCCGATTCTGGATGATCCTGCGGTATGGTTATTGCCTGGGTAAGGTGGGTCTGGACCCACCTTGCGGTATGGCAATGTCATTCGAGCGTCTCTTGCAAAGGTAAGGTGGGTCCGGACCCACCTTGCTCGGGTCTGCGTTACTCGGATTGACCCAGCCGCGCCGCGCGCCCGCCGCGCCGTTTGCCCAGAAGCCCGGCGCGGGAGGGCAGGTCTGCCGTGACCGTGGCGCGCCCTTCAGCAGTCATCCGGGACCATGCGCTGATTTCGTCGATGCTGCGCAAACAACCGGTGCAGAGCCGGGTGGCTGGATGGATCACGCAGATCTTGATGCAGGGACTGTCAATCTCGGCCCGCTGCCAGATCGCGTCGCCAGGTTCGGATTTGGTCATGCCTGCATCCTCATGTGGTTCAGCCGGTCGAGCAGCCCTTGAAGGATATATCCTGCGGCCACATGATCGATCACCTCGGCGCGACGTTTTCGAGACGTATCCGCCTCTAGCAGTGCCCGTTCGGCGGCGACGGTCGAAAGGCGTTCATCCCAGAAGGTGATAGGAAGCGGTGTCAGCCGTTCCAGATTGCGTGCAAAGGCGCGGGTGGATTGGCAGCGCGGTCCTTCGCTTCCGTCCATGTTGAGCGGCAGGCCGAGTACCAGCCCGCCCAGATTGCGCGCCTGCGCAATTTCGATCAGCCGCGCGGCGTCGAGGGTGAATTTGCGTCGTTTGACCGTTTCAAGCGGGCTGGCGACGTGACGCAGCAGATCGGACACCGCCACGCCGATGGTGACGGTTCCCAGATCGAGCCCGGCAATTGCGCGCATCGGCGGGAGTGCTTTGGCAAAGGCGTCCGGGGTTTCGCAGATCATTCGGCCAGCCCGGCTTGTTGTGCGGCCGCCTGCAGCAGTGCAAGTCCCTCGGCGTCCCGGGCAAAGACGGTCTGCGCCTCGGTCCAGATTGCCTGCGCCTGATCGACATCGCCCAGAACAACCAGCGCGCCGATCAGTCGGGCCCAGTCGCCTGCCGGGCCGCCTTGGCTGGCGAGCCGGTCGGAGAGGCTGTCGACCATGGAGCGGATCATTGCGGACCGATCCTCGGCCGACATATCTTGCGCCGCCGCCACATCTGCGGCAGTGGGCCCAGGTTCGGTTGTTGCGTCTGGCAGGACGTAATCCACGCCGGCAAAGAAGGCGGCATCGTTAATCTGGAGCCGGGCCAGATTGACATAGGGGTCGCCCGGATTGGCCCGCTCCACAAGGTCGCGCCAGAGCCGGAAGGCGATGTCGGGCCGGTCGGTCTGGGCGTAGAGCAGCCCGGTATAGTAGCGCGCGGCGTTGTTGTCAGGCTCTGCGATCAGGATGCGGCGCAGCACCTCTTCGGATTCGGGCGAGACCTGCCCGCCTGCGGCTGCGACACGCCGGTCCACCAGACCGACGTAGTCCGCGGTGCTCACATCAAAGCCCCTGAGCGTGATCACCCGGTCCTGTGCCAGCGCGGCGGCGGCAAAATTGCCCAAGGCCGCCTCATGCCGCGCCAGAAGCTCCCACCCCTGCAGGTCATCCGGGCGGGTCGGCACGATGTCACGCAGTTGCGCCACCATGTCGAGGTATTCTTGCGAGGCGGTTTCAGGTAGTGACGTTTCAAGACTGGTAGTTGTGGCCTGTTCCGCCTCGGCCTGACTCATCCGCGTTGCGCGCAGCGTGTCGCCGGCGGCGATGCGCTCGGCCAGTGGCAGATCGGGATAGCCGGGCGCACCCAACCGGTCGTAAAGCGCCAGACCGCCGCCGGTCAGCACGACGAAGGCCAGAGCCCCCGCGATCATGCTGGCCCCGCGCGGCGCGTCCTGCAGCGGTTCCGGCCCGGATTTATCAGCCTGCAGCAGACGCCGCGCGATTTCGGTGCGGGTCCGTTCTGCATCTGCTGGGTCGAGCAGGCCACGGGCCAGATCGCGTCCGACCTCATCCAGCTGGTCGCGATAGAGCAGGACGTCGGGAGATGCGCCGTTGCCCCCGCTGTGTCGCCGCAGCAAAGGCAGGAGCAACGCGCCTGCGACGGCGATGGCGAGGAGGGTCGTGATGATCCAGAACAGCATGGCGGCCTTTCGATGGCCGGGGCCTTGGCACCCGGTACTGCCCGTATCTAACCAGTGTTGCAAGCGGCGGAAAGGTCTGCTGCCCGCACTGTGCGTTCACGTCGCTGTCAGTCAGGCTGCGGTTTTGTCGCATGTCGCAATAACGCTGCCTTGTGCCGCACATGGTCGCCATTCAAACCAGCGCCGGGTCCAGTTACACCAGCATGGACTGCCCCAGACTAAGCCCGAGGGATTCGCCCGCATGAAACGCTATTCCGTCTTTGCCGTTGCCCGCGAGGCCATGCGCAACCATCTGGGATGGGACCGGGCCTGGGCCTCGCCTGCGCCCAAGGCGCGCTATGATGTGGTGATCGTGGGGGCCGGCGGTCATGGCCTTGCCACTGCCTATTACCTCGGCAAGAACCACGGGATCCGCAATGTGGCGATCATCGAGAAGGGCTGGCTCGGCGGCGGCAATACCGGGCGCAATACCACGATCATCCGCTCGAACTATCTGCAGGATCCGTCAGCCGCGATCTATGAAAAGTCACGCTCGCTTTACGAGAACCTGTCGCAGGACCTTAACTATAACATCATGTTCAGCCCGCGCGGCGTGATGATGCTGGCGCAGACCCAGCATGAAATCCGGGGCTATCAGCGCACCGCACATGCCAATGCGTTGCAAGGCGTGGTGACCGAGTTCATCGGGCCGCAGCGTGTCAAGGAGCTGTGCCCGATCATCCATATCGATGGCCCGCGTTATCCGGTGCTGGGTGCCCTGTGGCAGTCGCGCGGCGGCACGGCACGCCATGATGCGGTGGCCTGGGGTTATGCCCGTGCGTGTTCCGACATGGGGATGGACATCATCCAGCAATGCGAAGTTACCGGCGTGCAGCAATCCGGGGGCCGGGTAACCGGTGTTTCTACCACCAAGGGCAATATCGCCTGTGGCAAGCTTGGCATCGTTGTGGCCGGACATTCGGGTGTCGTGGCCAAGATGGCCGGGTTCCGCCTGCCGGTCGAGTCGCTCGCGTTGCAGGCGCTGGTCAGCGAGCCGATCAAGCCCTGCATGGATGTCGTGGTGATGGCCAATACTGTCCATGGCTATATGAGCCAGTCGGACAAGGGCGAAATGGTCATCGGTGGTGGCACCGACGGGTTCAACAATTATACGCAGCGCGGGTCGTTTCATCATATCGAAGAAACGGTGCGCGCCCTGATCGAAACGTTTCCGATGATCAGCCGCCTCAAGATGCTGCGCCAATGGGGCGGGATCGTGGACATGACCGGTGACCGCTCACCCATCATCTCCAGGACTCCGCTGGGCAATTGTTATCTGAATTGCGGCTGGGGCACCGGTGGGTTCAAGGCAATCCCGGGGTCCGGCTGGGCCATGGCCGATCTGATGGCCCGGGGCGAACCCGGCCCACTGGCAGCGGCGTTCAGTATGGACCGGTTCCGCGCGGGCCGGTTCATCGATGAAAGCGTCGCGGCTGGGGTGGCGCATTGATGCGCTGCAAGTACGCACCGCTGCATGTAATTCTGCGTTGTCGCGCTGCGCTGGCATTGACGAAAGTTAAGATTGTGCCCAGATCATATGTGCGTGATCGACACGCTGAATTGGAGAATTTCTTATGTCACAGCAGAACTGGATTGTCGCAGCGATCGTTGTCATCATCGTCGCCGTCGGCGGTTGGTATTTCTTTGGCCGCACCGAAGAGGTGGTTGTGGTCACCCCGCCTGCCGCTGAAGCCCCGGCAGCCGAAGCCCCGGCAGCCGAAGCACCTGCCACTGACGCACCGGCTACGGAAGAGCCCGCCGCCAGCGAATAAGGCTTGGCTGCGCGCCGGCGTTTCGATCAATCCGACAGCCAATTCCGTAATTGTGCCATGGCTGTCGGATATTGTTCTTTTGACCGAAGAATCAGTCTGGTGTGGCCATGTTTTGGCCGGATGGAACGAAAGGGTGGCGGCGCGCGTTGGATTGGCTCAGTTCACAGTAACGGAACCAATCTCATGTCCGATCCAAACCTCAACCGTCCGGTGCCACCCCAAACACCGCGCAGCAATGCGCCCATCATATTTATCGTCGGCGGTCTTGTCATCGCCGTCGCCGCCATCGTCTGGTTCATGTCGGGCGATGCCCCAACGGTCACCGACGGTGGTGCCGGTGACACCAATGTCACAATCGACAATGCAGCAGAGCCAGCCCCTGCGGCAGAGCCAGCCCCTGTGGTCGAGCCTGCGCCCGCTGTTGAGCCTGCGCCCGCTGTTGAGCCTGCGCCCGCTGTCGAGCCAGCCCCGGCTGAAGAGCCTGCGCCAGCCGACCAATAAAAACCTGACGCTCTCTCCGGGTGCTGTTCATAGATCGAACCGAGGCGGGTACCGCAAAGTGCCCGCCTTTCGTCCGTCTGACGTTGCGACGCTATCGGAACCCACTCCTGCAAAGGTCTGTTCATGCTGACCCTGACCTGCCCGCATTGCGGCATCGTTGCCGATGAGACCGAACTGAGCGCCGGTGGCGAGGCGCATCTGAAGCGTTATGGCCCCGGCGCATCGGATGATGATTTCGAGGGCTATCTCTTCATGCGCGAGAACCCCAGGGGTGTGCATTTTGAGCGCTGGCGCCACAGCTATGGCTGTGGCAAATGGTTTCTGGCCGCCCGCTGCACCGTGACGCTGGAGGTGTTTGGCACCTATCCCGCGCAGGTATTGGCCCCGCCGCAGGAGATCAGGGATGCCATCACGGCCAGACGACCAGGCTGGGTCTGGAGGGAATTCGCATGAGCACGCGTCTGGCGCAGGGCGGCCGGTTGCTCAACCGGGGGCGGGCAGTCCGCTTTGCCTTTGATGGCAAGAATTTTGATGGTTTCGAGGGCGACACGCTGGCCTCTGCGTTGCTGGCAAATGACCAGATGCTGGTGGGCCGTTCGTTCAAGTATCACCGTCCGCGCGGGGTTGTCGCCTCGGGTGCGGAAGAGCCCAATGGTCTGGTCAATCTCGGGCTTGGCGGGTTGTTCGAGCCGAACCAGCGGGTGACGACGACCGAGGTTTTCGACGGGTTGACGGCAACCAGTCAGAACCATTGGCCAAGCCTTGAGTTCGACGTGGGCGCGGTGAATACCTATCTGTCGCGGTTTCTGCCGGCCGGATTTTACTACAAGATGTTCATGTATCCGCGCGCGTTCTGGAAACATGTTTACGAGCCGTTCATCCGGCAGTCTGCCGGCCTCGGCAAAGCGCCGAAAAACCGCGATGCGGATACCTACGAACATTTCCACGCGCATGTGGATGTGCTGGTGATCGGGGGCGGTATTGCCGGGTTGCAGGCGGCGCTGAGTGCCGGGCGCAGTGGTGCCAGCGTGCTGCTGATCGAGCAGACGCCACATTGGGGAGGCCGCGCTGCGGTGGACCAGCCGGAGATCGACGGCACGTCGGCGGAATACTGGATCAAGACCACGCTGCAAACCCTTGAATCTATGCCGAATGTTCGGGTGCGTCTCCGCTTGATGGGGGCCGGGGTCTATGACCATGGCTATGCGCTGGCCTATGAGCGGTTGACCGATCATGCGCCGCTGGCGGGTGGACCGCGCCATCGGCTTTGGCGGATAAGGGCCGGGCGCATCGTGACTGCGACCGGGGCGATAGAACGGCCATTGTCTTTTGCAGGCAATGACTTGCCCGGCGTTCTTCTGGCGAGCGCGCTGCGCGACTATCTGGTCAATTTCGGCGTTTCTGCGGGGGATCGCACGGTTGTGGTCACCAATAATGATGATGCCTATCGCACCGCGATTGCGCTGAAACAGGCCGGCCTGATCGTGCCGTTGATCGTGGATGCGCGCGCGCAGGCGGATGGCCCGCTGGTCCGCGCCGCCCGCGATCTGGGGATCAGGGTCGAGACCGGGCGCGGCATTGCCAAGGTCAAGGGCGGCAAGCGCGTGACCGGTGTGGCGATCTGTGCGCAGGCCGGTGAGGGTGCGGTACTGGAGGAGATTGCCTGTGACGCGGTGGCGATGTCGGGCGGCTGGTCGCCGGTCGTACATCTGTGGTCGCATTGCGGCGGCAAGCTGAACTGGGATGCGGAACG
>Ga0105054_10012223_pt1 | contig 10542 bp, 7 predicted proteins | sample BON02_FD_78091 | JGI IMG/M metagenome (GOLD analysis project Ga0105054, IMG submission 78091) | Freshwater microbial communities from Lake Bonney liftoff mats and glacier meltwater in Antarctica - BON-02 (megahit assembly) | ecosystem: Environmental > Aquatic > Freshwater > Ice > Glacier... | reverse complement strand
GGGTGCCCGGTTACTGGTGCCGGTGCATGACAATGGTCGATTGCTGGGTCTGATTGCATTGGGCGTGCGTGACGATGGTCAAATCTATGAAGAGCAAGATCACACCAGAGCGGTTTTCTTCGCCCGCTTGCTACGTCAATTCTTGGCTCGTTCCGCTCAACTGAGCCGCCTGACACGTTTAGCAGATCAAGCTAACCTCGGGGCCAAATATCTGCCGAATACATTAGTATTGAACGCTAACGATGATGTGCCACGTCAGGTGCCTCTGGTGGTGCGCGATATGATCGGGCGCGTTCGGAGACAGAAAGAGGTGTGTCGTTTCTGGCCGCACACGGATCAACCCTTTCGAGGTAGTGCGGGTTTAATGAGTGAGACCGGTGGAGTTTGGGCCCACTGGGAGGAGGCGAGTGCCGAGGTGCATGATGCGGTGGATCGCCAACGCGAGGAACGACGCAGTGTGCTGCGCGAATTGGGTATTACTTTGAGTCATGAATTGGGTAATGCGCTCGTGTCGCTGGCGACATTCAGGCAAATGCCTTCAGATCGTTGTGCACCTGAAATGATTGAGGCTCTCAAGGTAGACATTCAAAAATTAGAGGAACTCAACAAGCGACTGGAGATGCTCCAGAATCTCGATGAGATCGAACCGACCACCGTGGACTTAAGAACGGTCGTTCAAGAAGTCGGCGAGAAACAAGGCGTGGAGGTGGCGGTTGGGCCGGATGAAGTGAAACTTGAAGTGGCTGATGCACTGTTGCGTTTCGCACTCGATTCACTCGTCGAAACGATGACGGAGAATTATCCGATCGAAGGCGCTTCAGATCTCGCATTGCAGTTACGTTCGACCGGAAAGGCGGAAGATCGGACGGCACTGATTTCCCTCAAGGGTAGCCATCTTGAATTAGAAGGTATTTTGCCAGAGCCGGAAAGAGATGCCGTGCCCAATCAAGGTCGCATGGCGGTATTTTTGGCAAAGGAGATTATTCGCATGCATCATGGTCACATTCACGCGGGGCCTGGTATTCAAGGCCCCGAAATTCTGATTTCTATCCGCTCCTGCTGAGAAACCATTAGACAGACTACGCTGTGAAAATCCCCGAACCCATTTCGCAATGGATCGCATCAGAAGATGCCATCTGTTCCGCTGTGTATTTTGGTTCAGGTGCGATCGCGGATGCAGAAGTAACCGACGCATGGTCGGATGTTGATCTGCATATCGTGACGCGCGACGTGAACAAATTAAAGTCTACCGATTGGGCTGCGGTGATGCCTAGCATGGGCTACAGGTTTCAAGCAGTCCGCGAAGCGACGGGAGGTGTAGCGAAACTCACGGTGGTTTTTAAAACGGGGCAAATGGATTTGATCTTAGTGCCTCAATCGCAAATGAGTCTAGCGCGCTGGGGAATGCGCTTTGGCTTCCAGCAGTGGCACCGAAAACTACGCATCGCTCTGGACGAGATTAATACTTGTCTGCGTTCCGGATATTCCTTTCTCAAAGGAGTAGATAAGTGGGGGAGTTTTTATCAGAACGTCGCGACAAGAATGTCGGGTGTGCGTTTGGATGATGCGAAGATTACCACATTAGCCGATGTCGCGGCGCTAGATGTTCTCTGGGTGTGGCAAAAAATTGCACGTGGCGAATACAGTGCTGCGCAACACGTGCTGCACCGCTCACTCGCCGAGACTAATTTCCGGTTACTACGGGAGCTTCGATTACGGCGTGGCCAAGCCTTGCCTTCTTTCGGTTTGGGGCGACGAGTCGAGGCGCTACTCACGCCGGACGAATTATCGTGGGTAACAATTGATGCCCGGGCGAACGCTAATGAATTGTGCGGCGCTACGCTCGCCGCGGTTCGCGGAATGGAAGCATTGATCTGTGAATTGGAGGTCGATTGGAGACTGCCAGACTTGCCCGACGAATCGTGGCGACTGGCTAGGACTTCGAATTGAAGAGCTTCGAAATAATTTCCTCGAGGGGAATATCTTCGATCGTGATATCCGCCACGGGACCTGCGGTCAGAATTTCCTGAGATACGGCGACGACTTTTTCGCTCGGAACGCGCAGAGTGAATTTGCCTTCTTCATCACGAGTCGTTTCGCCGTGTTGCGATTGCCAAGTAGCGGAGAAAGCCGGCCCTGTTGCTGAGTTTCCCGCTTCCAGCGATGGCAGGAAAGTGATGCTCTTTTGGCGAGTGCCAGAATTGCTTTCGAGTCGATCGAGTGCGCCGTCGTAGATTTTCTCGCCCTTGTGAATAACGATCACGCGTTCGCAGAGCTCCTTGATATCGGCCATATAGTGGCTCGTGAGCAGAATAGTCACCTTGTTCTTGCGATTATATTCTCGCAGAAAATTGCGGACAGATTTCTGCGAGATTACATCAAGGCCAATCGTGGGTTCATCGAGAAAGAGCACGCGTGGACGGTGTAACAACGCGGCGATCAGCTCCATCTTCATGCGTTCACCAAGCGAGAGCTCGCGCACCATCACGTTGAGCTTCGGCCGGACGTCGAGCAGGTCGACGAGTTCGTCGAGAGTTTCCTGAAATTGATCAACAGGTAGGGCGTAGATCGCGCGCAGAAGATTGAAAGATTCGATCGCGGGTAGATCCCACCAAAGCTGGTTCTTTTGTCCGAGCACGAGGGCGAAAATACGACGGTAGGCAGATTCCCGTTTGGTCGGATTGAAACCCGCGACAGTCGCATGGCCGCTGGTGGGATAAATTAATCCCGAGAGCATCTTGAGAGTGGTAGTTTTGCCTGCTCCATTGGGGCCGAGAAAGCCCACGAATTCGCCTTCTTTGATCGAAAATGAAATATCCTTCGCAGCAGCGGTTTCCTCGAACTCACGTTTGAATAGTCCCTTCACGCCCCCCCAGAAGCCGGGCTGTTTTTTATAGGTGCGAAAGACGCGTGTCAGTTTATCTACCTCGATCATAGGATGGCACGAAACACGGGAATGAGATCTTTAGCAAAGGCTAGAAATAACATTCCTCTGATATTTGAAATATGACTCTTGGCGGCTCGCACCAATGTTTTAGATATTTTGCATGGGGTCGTCTAGAATTCAGTAACCCCCACTGCTCCTCTCGCCGTCGGAGACGAGGTTCGTCTGAATCGGTTGATTCTTTATCTCGGGGATGAGAGATGACGTGATGTTCGCCGAGTCTATTGAAAGTCGACTAGGTTGTGCTTTGGAAATAAACCGACCTCAAGCATTTGATAAATAGATGCATGGAGGTGTGATTTATATAAATATATTATGTATCACATTGAAAATCATACAGTAAGGTTCTTTCTTGCTGATTATCACTGGGACGTGCTGAAAAAATAAAAGCTACCAGGGTGGCCTGAGAGGCACGAACAAAAGTGGGTGCAAATGCCCGGATGAACATCTGCTATTGAGGCCATCCTCTGGCTCATGTGCACGGAAGGGATCTGCCACCGAGTTTGGGCCCATAGCAAAGTGTATACGGCTGTTTCCTGCGATGCCCTGGGCTATCCGCTGGGCTTCATTCCTTACAGGGCCAACGTTTCGGATTTTAATCAATGCAAACCACTCCGAGGCCCCATCTTCAATCCGGTTCCATGGCCGTCATGGACAAGGGTTACGACCGCGATGCGATTCGTGATTAACTTCAGGCTTTGGTATTTAAGTTTTCTAATTTGTTTTCAACCTCCCGACGTGCGCTCCATATTTCCAATCATTCTCCTGCTTAGTGGTTTACTGGCATGGGTTGGTTGTGGACATAAAGAGGAGCCTCACAATGGGCTGCGCAAAGTTACCTTTCAGAGTGATTGGTTTCCGCAAGCCGAACATGGTGGGTTTTATCAAGCACTCGCCAAGGGGTATTATCGCGAAGCCGGATTGGATTTGGAAATTATCTCGGGCGGCCCCGGTGCAGGTGTGTTGCTGAAGATCGCTAAAGGCCTCGCGGATTTCGGAATGTTTCGGGGAGACGATGTGATCCTTGCGACGAGCCGCGGGCTACCGCTCATGATGATCGGCGCCACGCTTCAACACGACCCGCAGGCCATCCTTGTGCATGCCGATAGTCCTGTGCAGTCCTTCGCAGATCTCGACGGTCGCACCGTAATTGCCGCAGTGGGCATGACGTGGATTCCCTATATTCAGAAGAAATATGACATCACCTTTGGGCTGATTCCCACGAGCTACGGTTTGACTCAGTTTCTGGCCGACAAGAAAACGATTCAACAATGCTTCCTCACCAGTGAGCCTTACTTCGCGCGCCAGCACGGGGCCAAGGTTCGCACGCTCCCTTTGAGTGCGACCGGCTACGACAGTTATCACGCGATGCTCACGCGACGTGCCCTGGTGCGCGACGATCCTGAGATGGTGCGTGCGTTTGTAAGTGCTTCGATTCGCGGGTGGCGCGATTACCTCGAAGGAGATCCGACACCTGCGCACGAACTTATCGTCCAGCGGAATCTCCAGATGACGACGGCACACTTGAATTTCTCCCGACAAGCGCTGATCGATCATCAACTGGCAGCTGGTGATCCGGAGAAAGGTGAACGTGTTGGACAGCTATTATTGGAACGCGTGCAGCAGGAAATCGAGCTCCTCCGTGAATTCGAAGTGCTCGAAAAGCCGATGCGCGCCGAGGATGTGGCGACGTCGGAATTTATTCCGGCTGAAAATCCTTAGTGACTGCAAACGAAACAGGTGGAACGGCTTGTCCCTATGACGCTTGCTTCAAGTGTATATGAGCACTTCATGCGCGTTGAGGACAACACTCTCTACCTTATTTCATAGCTCATGAAAATCGACTTTGCATGCCGCTAGGCGATCAGCTAAGATGAAGAGATGAATCCTGAAGCAAAACTAGCCGAACTCGGTCTCACTTTACCTAATCCTCCAGCCGCTGCTGGTAGCTATGTGCCCACAGTGCGCACGGGAAACCTACTCTATTGCTCCGGCACGGTCTGCATGATCGACGGCAAGATGACGCATACTGGCCAAGTCGGGAAGGAGCACACCGTCGAGAGCGGAGCGAAAGCAGCTGAGATCTGTGCGCTGAATACTATGGCTAACATCAAGGCCGCCGTGGGCTCACTGGATCAAGTGGCGCGAATTGTCATGATCAACGGTTTCGTAAATGCAGTGGATGGCTTTGAAGACAGTCCTGCCGTGATTAATGGCGCGAGTGATCTCTTCCTAAAGGTGTTTGGCGAAGCTGGTAAACACGCCCGCGCTGCCGTCGCCACGAATGGTCTGCCCAAGGGCACGACCACCGAGATTCAAGTGACCGTTGAATTGAAAGCGTAACAATCTTTTTCTAACCACGATGGGACACGCATCTATGCGAATAACTGTATTCCATTATTCGTGTCCATTCGTGGTTTTCTTCTCACGAGAGGTTCTCCTTTAGCCCCATGAAAAAATCCCTGCTCTTACTCGCTCTTCTTTGTATTAGTTTAGTGGCTCGCGCTGAGACGTATCGCGTCGCCGTTATTCCGAAAGGCACGACTCACGAATTCTGGAAATCCATCCACGCTGGGGCGATTAAGGCTTCACGTGAATTGAAGGAAGAGGGCGTGGATGTGCAGGTGATTTGGAAGGGCCCGTTGCGTGAGGACGATCGCGAACAGCAAGTGCAAGTCGTCGAAAACTTTATCGCCCGTCGCGTGAACGGAATTGTGCTCGCGCCTCTCGATGCTCGCGCCTTGGTCGCGCCCGCTGAGATGGCGTCGCGGGTGGGAATCCCCGTGGTGATTATCGATTCGGGACTCAATTCGGACCAACCCGTCAGCACAGTATCGACCGACAATTACAAAGGCGGCGTGCTCGGAGCGCATCGCTTGGCCAGTTTGCTGGATGGTAAAGGCAAAGTCATTCTACTGCGAGTGTTGGCCGGTTCGACCAGCACAGAGCTACGCGAGGCAGGTTTTCTCGATACGATCAAAACGGACTATCCCGAGATCGAGATCATCTCGAGCGATCAACATGCCGGCGCTACCCGCGACACGGCTTACCGCGCTGCGCAGAATCTTCTCAATCGCTTTGGTCGCGACGTGACCGGTGTATTCGCACCTAATGAATCCTCGGCCACTGGCATGCTACTCGCTTTGCGCGACGCTGGGTTGTCGGGCGGCAAGGTGAAGTTCGTCGGATTCGATACCGGCACCCAAACTCTCGCAGCGCTCAGGACCGGTGATCTGCAAGGACTCGTGGTTCAGAACCCTTTCAAGATGGGCTACCTTGGAGTGAAAACGCTCGTGGCCAATCTACGTGGTGAGACCGTCGAGAAGCACATCGATACCGGTTGCGAACTCGTGACGCTTGAAAACCTCAGCGATCCCGCGACGATTGATCTGATCACGCCGCCGCTTGATAAGTATTTGAACTGATTTCTGATCAGTAGCTCGCTTCAGGCTTTATCGCGATACAACCAGCGGGCCATTGCGGGCAGCAGGATGATTGCGCCGAGCATGTTGACGAGGAACATGAAGCCGAGGAGTAGTCCCATATCGGCTTGGAATTTCAAACTGGAGAACAGCCAGGTGCTCACGCCAATCGCGAGGGTGAATCCCGTGAAGACGACGGCGCTACCGGTTTGAGCATAGGCGGAGTAAAGCGCTTCCTCAAAGGGTTGGCCTAATTTGAGTGATTGCTGGAGCTTCGAGAAAATGTAGATCCCGTAATCAACGCCGATGCCCACGCCGAGTGCGACGACGGGCAAGGTGGAGGTCTTCAATCCGATCTCAAGCCACGCCATCAGTGCGTAGGACAGGAAGGAGACGATCGCAAGGGGAAGCACGATACAGATCGTGGCGCGAATCGATCTAAACGTGATCAGACACAGCGTAATGACCGCACCAAATACCCAGTAGAGAATGGGACGTTGCGCGGCAGCGACCACTTCGTTGGTGGCGGCCATGACACCGATATTGCCGCTCGCGAGAAGCAGTTCGGCTTTGGGCGAGGGGTTGTCGCGTCGGAAGGTTTTTACGGCATCGGTGATGCGTGTGATGGTTTCCGCTTTGTGATCAGTGAGAAAAATCAGCACAGGCATGACGCTCCCATCGCTATTGAGCAGTCCGGTCGAGGTTGAGATCGGCGAGACGACTTGGGCGAGGGCTTGTGGATTGCGGGGAAGCACGCGCCACTTGAGGGAACCTTCGTTGAATCCGGCATTGATTACTTTGGCGACCGAACTAAGTGAAATCACCGACTGCACTCCGGGCACTTGTTTGATGTAGCCCTCGAACTGATCCATGAGATTTACGACATCGTAATCCACGCAGGCGTCGGGTGCACCGCGCACGAGCACAGATATCATATCTACACCGATGCTGAATCGTTCCGTGATGATTGCGCTATCGACGTTGTAGCGAGAGCCCTGTCGCAATTCCGGCACACCGCTGTGCAAATCGCCGATGCGCACATCATCCGATTTGATTAATCCATATAATCCGGCGCCGAACCAAATAATAATGACAATGATCGAAGTGCGTGGACGAGTGATAGCGAGCAGCTTTCTCCAGTGCGGATGCAGTTGAGCCTTGGCGATCGCGGCTTCCGAGTAAGAGCGATGACGGAGAAACGAAAGGAGAATGGGGAGCAGGAAAAGGTTGGTAATAATGATCACTCCGACGCCGAGGCTGGCGGTGATCGCAAGTTCTTGAATGATGGGGATATTTATCACCAGCATGGTGATGAATCCCAGCGTATCTGTGATGAGGGCGATACCACCTGGAACGAGCATTTGTTTGAATGCAGATTTGGCGGCGACGATGGGAGTTTTTCCGGCGTGAACCTCGGTTCGAAAAGCACGGACCATTTGCACTGAATGGCTGACGCCAATGGCGAAGACTAGAAACGGCACGAGAATCGAAAGTGGATCGAGTCCGAAACCGAGCAGGTTCAGCGCCCCCATCTGCCACACCACGGCAATGAGCGAACAGACCAGAGGGGGAATCGTCAGCCTGATCGAATGGGAGTAGAACCACACGAGCAGCGAGGTGATTACGAAGCAGACCGCAAAGAAGATGATGACATTTTGCACTCCGTCACTGATATCGCCGATTACTTTCGCGAAGCCGATGATGTGCACCCCGATCGCCACATCAATTTCTCCGCCAGTGGCGAATCGATCGCGGATTTTCTCTTCCAGATAACTGGCCACTTGGGTGTAATCGAGCTGCTCACCCGTGGAGGGATCAATTTCGAGGAGTTGCGCACTGATGATGGCTCCCGAGAAATCATTAGCGACCAGTTGGCCGACCTTACCCGACTTGATGATATTTTCTCGAACTAGAGCGAATCCCGCGGGTGTTGGCTCAAATCCCGAGGGGATAACATTGCCGCCGGAGAATCCATCCTCGACCACTTCGATATAGCGCACGTTAGGCGTGAAGAGTGAAGTGACCTGAGCACGATCAACCCCCGGTAAATAAAACACTTCATCTGTCGCGGCCTTGAGTGCGTGGAAGAATCCCTCGGTGAATATATCTCCGTCCTTCGCGGTCAGCGCGATGACGACCCGATTAGCTCCTCCGAATTGATCCTGATATTGGATGAAATTGCGGATGTATTCGTGTTGCTGCGGAAGCTGCTTATTGAAGCTAGCATCGATTCTCGTGTGAGATGCGAACCATCCCATGACGATAGTGAGGAACGCGAAAACACCCAGAAGCACCTTCCGCTGTCGGAATACCCAATTAGCAAATGATTCAACGATAGTGGGCACAATTTTCAGGGAGTTGGGAGGCTCAAGAGTCCGGCTTCACCGAGACACCATAGCTTGCCGTCAGTGCTTTGGATCATGGCGGCGAGTCCGGTGGTGATCTTGACTCCAGACCAAGGCAGGAATGTGGCCCCGCCATCCTTGCTGATTAGGAAAGCACGGGATTGTCCGGCGAGAATAATTATCTCGTCGGGTAATTGATACGAAACGGAAAGCAGGGGATGAGAATCGATCAAAACACGCGTCCAATCTTCACCTTGATTCTCAGATAAATAGATATGCCCCCTCAAACCGTGGGCGAGTAGTTTGCCGTTTTGCAAAGGTAGGATGCCGTAGAATGATCCCTGATAGGGAGCCGAGATGTTCTGCCAATTTAAACCATTATCCGCGGAAAAGAGCAGGGTGCCTCTTTCGCCAGCTACATAAAGAGTGCCGTCGGCCGCGCGGGTGATGCGATTGAGATGAGAATCCTCATCCTGAATAGTGCGGGCTTTCCAGGTGTGACCGCCGTCGCGACTTTCGACATAATAGCCATAGGCTCCAATCGCGATGATGGTGAAATTGTTAACGACCAGAATATCGAGAAACGAATCTTCCCGATTGTCACCTTGATAGGCCGTGCTCCAGGTCGTCCCGCCATCATCAGTCGCGAGAATTAAGGCGTCATGGCCAGCCACCCATCCGTGGAGTCCGTCTGCCGCGAATGAAACTGAGGTGATCGCGGCAGAGCTTCCGGTTTCAATCCGTTGCCAGGATTTTTCGGAATCAGTTGAGCGCAAAATCATGCCGCGTTCGCCGACGAGCACGAGCGAGTCCTTAGCGAGTGATGCACCGAGCAACAACATGTTGGGCGCGGTATTCTCTGCATGGGCAAGTGGTGCCACGCAGAGTGCGATGATCAGTAAGATGCGACGCAGGAGGATCGTCATGAACAGTGTAAACGAATGAAAAAAGGCGGCCCCGCCTTATGTTAATCGATTTCGGGATCTAACGAATGCCGGAACGACGCAGACTATCCGGGCTGTAATCGCCGGGTTCGCGCTCGATGGTGAAGTCATACATTTTCTCTTCATTATCGAGCCCGATGGCGAGATAACGACCGGCCTGTAAATCGGTGTGCACTTCGAGGGTGCTCCAAAAAGTGAGCGCATCGTAGTAGTTGATGCAGTGCGCTTCGGAAACACGCCAGAGTTGGCCACGGGAGTCGTATTGATCGACGGCCAAAATCTGCCAACTGTCTTCATCGACGTAGAACGTGCGTCGTGAGTAGAGATGCGAGGCGCCTTCTTTCAACGTGGCCTCAACGACCCAGACGCGATGCAGCTCATAGCGCGCGAGATCCTGATTGATGTGCAACGGAGTGAGGATGTCCTTATATTCCAGATCGTCACTGTGCAGACGGTAGGAATTGTAAGGCACGAGCATTTCTTTCTTACCGACTAATTCCCAATCGTAGCGATCAGGCGCTCCGTTATACATATCGAATTGGTCGCTGGTGCGCATGCCATCAGCAGCGGTGCCCGGATTGTCGTAGGCGACATTGGGCGCGCGACTCACGCGGCGACGACCGGCATTGTAGACCCAGGCGCGACGTGGTTCCTTGACCTGATCCATCGTTTCGTGCGCGAGAAGAATCGTGCCGGAGAGGCGTGCGGGGCTGACAACGGCTTGTTTGAAATAGATCAACACGTTGTCGAGTTTGTCGGCGGTGATACCCTCACGGACATAATTGAAGAGAAACTCGTCTTCGAATTTAACCAGCGTATAGCTCCCACGTCGGTTAGGCATGGCTTGGCCGATGTGTCGATCCGCGGCGACTCCACGATAGCGGGTG
>Ga0105054_10012222_pt1 | contig 10543 bp, 9 predicted proteins | sample BON02_FD_78091 | JGI IMG/M metagenome (GOLD analysis project Ga0105054, IMG submission 78091) | Freshwater microbial communities from Lake Bonney liftoff mats and glacier meltwater in Antarctica - BON-02 (megahit assembly) | ecosystem: Environmental > Aquatic > Freshwater > Ice > Glacier... | reverse complement strand
TTTAAAATTAAATTTAACAAAAGTAATTATTTATCCGATGTTTGTCGGATATGATACTTGTTTTGAGTTGATTAAATGTAAATTAGTAACTACAGATAAAGCGGAAATATACGCAATGTGCGTATAGCGATTCGTTACCAACAAGCCTAAGAAAAAAGACAGCGACATGAAAATTAACAAGACGATATACAAAGACAGAAAAGAAAGACCAATCGGGATGCCTGCCGACCACACCATCTTACCCTATAAAGTTTTATTTTTTGCCTACCCGCATTTTTTGTTTTTTAAGAGCCAAACCACAAATGGCACATTGCCTTTTGCCCGACACACAAGCAAACGCTTCGCAAAAGTCAAAGAGCCATTTTTCCCTAACGCACATACAGAAAAGGAATCTTACACACACGCAGATATAAACTTTAAATTAAACCATTCTTTGTTAATGACATTTTGTACATTTACTTTCTTAAACTATAACAAATTTAAATAATTATGGCAATAATTGATCTAGTCCGTTGGGCTCCTCAGGGAAATGAAACCATCTATGCCTTTAGGTTTCCTGAGACAAACCTTAGCACATATACACAACTTATTGTGCAAGAATCACAAGAGGCAATTTTATTCTCAAAAGGACAGATTGTAGGTAAATTCGGACCGGGAAAACATACCCTAAACACCGAAAATTTACCGATACTTAGGAGTTTATATGGATTGCCATTTGGTGGTAAAAATCCATTTACTGCTGAGGTTTGGTTTATAAACAAATTACAACCGTATAATATTGACTGGTCAATTGACAGAATGGATATTCATGATGCCGACTATAATACTGGCATCCCTTTGGTTGCTAATGGGAGATACGGTTTAAAAATTACTGATGCTGAAAGATTTCTAATTAAAATTGTTGGAACTAAAAATTCGTTTGACCAAAATGACTTAACAGACCAGTTTTTTGGAGAATTTTCAACAAAAACAAAATCTACTATTTTGCAATTCATGATTAATAACAGAATTGGATTAAAACAGATTTCTGCTCATTTGGATAATATTTCAGAACATTTGAAAACCATTATGCTTCCATTTTGGGAAAATCTTGGTTTGGAACTTACAAAGTTTTATGTTACAAGTATAGAAGTTGACAGTACAACAGAAGCTGGAAGAAGGGTTTTAGATGCAATATCAAGACAAAGTGCTCAATCTATTGGAGGTTATACATGGCAACAAGAAAAGGCTTTTGATGTGGCAAAAGATGCTGTGGACGGTTTAGCTAATAGCAATTCTGGTATAATGGGGGCTATTGTTGCTTCAAATATGATGGGTGGCTTAGGTGGGGCGACTGGAGGTGTAATGCAGCCTCAATATAATCAACCAGCATTTGGAAGCACTAATCAAGGACAACAAGGAGGATCAGCACAACCAGTAAATCAAGTAAGAGAAATTTATTGTTCAAACTGTTCAAAGAAATTTCCAAGTTCTCACCGTTTCTGTCCTCATTGTGGCGACCCTTATGATGCTTGTCCAAAATGTGGAACAGATAATGATAAAAGTGCAAAACGATGCGTGAGTTGTAGCACACAGTTACAAAGCGAAACAGCTTTATGTGCAAATTGTAATACTCCTCTTGCATCTGGTAGTAGTTTTTGTGGAACTTGTGGTAAACAGCAAGCAGATGATAAATGCTTACGATGTAGTACTCCATTAGCACCAACAATTAAATTCTGCCCGAAGTGTGGACAAAAAAGATAATAACTAAAAAATAAATATTATGAATGCTAAAAAAATATTTTCGCTATTGCTCGTCATATTTGGCGAAGCCTTACTTATTTTATGTTTTCTGCATTTTGGCAGAAATGTTCAAACTGAAATACTCACATTAAATATTGTAGTGAGTTCTTTAATTTATTGTCTTTTGTTTATTGACATTATTGTTCCATGGGTTGATTTTAAAGACAAATCGCAAAAAACAATTGGCTCAATAGGTTTGCGATGGTTTTTCACTTTTTTCTACATGATAGTTGCTATTGGTGTAATGGTAGTATTCAATACTGTAAAACCTATTCATTTTACAAACCAAATCATAATTCATGGGATTTTATTTTTCTTTTTACTATTAGGATTTTTTATGGCTTTTTCTTCATCAGATAAAGTTCGAGAAGTCTATGTTGAAGAAAAACAAAATCGAGACAGGATTGATGAAATGAAAAAAGCGACTAAAGAAGGTCAGATGAAAATTGATCAGATGAAAAATATACCAACAGACATTATTAATAAATTAAATGATTTGCAGGAGAATCTTCGTTTTCTTTCTCCATGTAATAATAGCAATGCTTATGAGCTTGAAGTAAAGTTTGTTGAAGAAATGAGAGCATTAAACGGCTGTTTTTTTGATATTCCTTTGAATCTCGAAAAAATAAACGACAACATTCAGAATTGTAAACGCACTTTACAAGAAAGAAAACAAGTTTTCTCCAATTAATATAAATTCTAAAATTTAAACAGTATGAAAGGTAAAATTTTTCCGGAAACAAGTAATATTTTCCAAGACCAAGCGAAGATATTATTCAACTATTATCAGCAAATGGCTGAAAAAATAGTACAAGAAGAGGAGCGCATAGAAAAGGAAATTGCTAAGCTCGAAGAAGAAAAGAAAATGATAGAAAATTTATTATCTTCTTTTTGGACACGTTTAAAATTATGGTTTCAAGCTAAACTTAAAAAAACCAAGTTAGAACTTGAATCGGTAAAAAGTAGAGTTGTTGAATTTCAAAAATTACACAAAGAGATTTTTAGAGAATATAAGGTTAGTAAACTTGGCGTTGCTTATGTGCCAGTTGCCGATCAAATTAAATATGAAAATAAAAGTTTCATTATTGACCATACAGGTATTGTTGGTGAATCGGAAGTTAAATTGCAACTTTCTAGACAAAATGATTTGTTAATTGAAACTATTTCTGATTTGGAAAATTTATCAGCCCAAGCTCCTCTAGTAGAATCATCTGTTGAAATTGAAGAAATTGAAACATCACAATATTCTACTTCAATGCAACAAATTAACCAACACGATTATTTTGGAAAATTAGAAAGGTCTTTGCGGACTATTTCATACTGCATGGACGATTTAGATGTTACTTCGGTTTCATTGCCTCTAGTTGCAAATGAAAGCAGTTATTTGAATTTCTTAAAAGAATATTCAACAAATGAAGTTCCTGAAGGTTCGCCCGTTTTTGAGGTTTTTAATACTAAAAAATACAAGAATGATATTGCTAAATTTCAAGAGCTAAACAAACTTAAAGATTCGCTTTCAAGGCATTCAGCTCAATTTGAGGATGTATTAAGGGGCTTAATGGTTACAATGGCTAACTCTGTTCAAGCAATTTCCGCACTTAAAGTAGCATCTACCGACAAAATTGTATTTGAATCAAATAAGGTGCTTTATAAAATATTGAAATCACCTTATAATCACTATTCCCCTGTATTAGAGGCATCTGAGATTGAAAGAATAAAAAATGAAAATTTTAATTATGCGGAAGCAGTAAGTGATTATGTTCCCTTTCAATTAAAAGAAAGTTCAAAAGTCAGGTACAATTTACTTTCAGATACTTGGACAGCAGAAGATGGAAATACAACAAATTTCCCATTCGGTGTTCATCAAATTCATGAAGAAATTGTTGCTCCTATTGTTCAAAACTTAATGAATGAAACAAGAATTGAAAGATTAAAAATCTACAATCATATTAAAGACCAAAAAATTAGTTACTTAAACAAATGGCATCAAGATACAGAAGATTTCTATGGGCGAAATCGTGCTGAAAGTGCAGACTTAATAAATTTAATGCGTGCAAGTTTACGAGATTATGTTGCAGCATACAACACCTTAACTTCTTTAAAGAAAACAGAAGACAGCATGGCTCAATCAGGCGGCTCGCTTGATTCAACAGTTGTAACGGCTACTGAAAATTCCGCAGAAGTATTTGCAGTTTTTGAATTACAATCTAAAGAATTCCAAAATGTTCAAATGGATTTTGAAAGTTATATGGAACGTCTTAAAGAGGATATTGATGTTAAGGCAGGTAAATTTGAGCATATTGATTATTATGATGCTTTACTAAGAGATGGTAATTCAAGAGATATTGCAGTTGCAAGTAGCGAAGTGCATGAACTTGATGAAAGAAGAAAACCATTAATTACAGTAAACCCATTGTTTGCTAAAACATCTGAAATGCCTCCTGCTCCAAGTGTTGAAGATATAACATTTGAGCATCTTTCATTAAATCTTCCAATTATTGCTAGAAATACGTTGAAAGAACTTGATGAAGATTTAGTTTCTGAGCCAACTAATGTTGAAGAAATTGCAAGTAATGATAATATTGACAATTCTTCCAACATTGAAAATGTAGTTGATGACAATATTGCTAATTTGGAATCAGATGATTTTGCTAATGAAGAAGAAGTATCCAATGATGTAAATAATGAAGATAATTTGGAATCAGATGATGAGGAAAGTTTAGAAGAGTCGGAAACAGATGAGGAAGGATACACAGAAGAAGAACTTGAACAATTATCAGATTCTGAAATAGCAGACATTATGAATGAATGGGACATTGAACCTATGGAAGAATTTGACAGAGATGAAGCCATATCAGCAATACTTGAAGCGCAAGCAAATGCAAACGAGGAAGAAGATGAGGACGATAATAAGATTAATAACTAAACTCATTAAAATTTAAAATTATGGCAACATTTAATTATACGGTAGATACAAAGCCAATGGCAGAGGAAATCAGAAGCGTTTCGCATCATGTGAACGTAACAACTGTTGCTGTTGTAGCTATGCAAACCGCTGTTATTTTCGCAGAGGAAAAAGCAGCCGATCATGTTTGCAACAATGTGAATAAAGGTTTTTATTCATTAATACGCTCCCAAATATCGCAGAAAATGGCTAAACTTCAAAGCGATGTTGATTCTCATTTAATGCAGTTAGTTCAACAAAAAAATGCATTGTTAAGTATTAAAACTCGGATGCAACGTGATTACAATATGATTGCAGCCAGATATGGTAAACTTTTTAATGGACTTAATGCAAATCTAAAACAAAGAGTTTTTGAGCTTGACAAGCCAACAATCGATTTTGCAATTAAAGAAGTTGATAAAGTTTCTAACAGAACTAAATATTTGACAGCAACAATACCAATAACACAGTTGGAATCGATTTCATTAAGTCAGAAAATTGTTGCTTCAAATATTAAACACAAAGGATTAAATGTAATCAACTCTATGAGAAGTTTTCTTTTTGAAATGAATACTCAAAAAAAACTTACAGACCAAATCCTTATTAATGACAACAGATATACGGAAACGGCAACAATTTTTATACCTGTTGTAATTTGTGAGTGCAACAGAGATAAAACAGATAGTAAGAATATAGAGATAATTATTTCTGATGTTGAGTTAGATAATTTCTCGAAATCTGCAATTCAAAATACTGCATACTCAGAAATTAATCAGGTTGAATGGTCGCAAAAGACTGTAACAAATCCTGAAATTAAAAGTGAATTTAGCAAACTTATATCTTCATCTGCTAAATCTCAAAGAGTAAAAGATTTGGCTATGCAGTTGTTCCAGTCTAATAATTTCCAAACCATTTAAATGATAAAGATATGAGTTATACTAGAAATTATAGAGAAAGGATAGCTGTGCATTATTCAGGCTCAGTTAGCTACAGTTATCCAGCATCTCAAAATGGTGGGTCTGGAACGGCTCGTTATAGTGGGACAGAATACGAAGAAGTAGATGTAAATATCAATTTAGATACAAATCCATTTGATAATAGCATCGAAAATTGCAATACCAATATCAACTTACTTACTGGTGCTGTTGTAGCTACTGAAGCCGCTCAGCTTGTATCAATTGATAAAAACTCTAAAAAAGTTGCAAGCACAATCATTTCAGGTTTTTTTGGTTATATCCGTTCTGAAATTAGTCAGCAAGTAGCTGAACTATCACAGAATATTGATGCTCAATTAATGCACCTGAAAGAATTAGCTCAATCATGCCTTGCAAAGAAAAAACAAATGGAAGGTGATTTTAATAGGATTTCCGGTCGTTATGTTAAGATTTTTGATGATTTAAATAATGAATTATCAAATAGGGTTCATGAATTAGATAAACCAACATTTGTTTTCAAAAAAGAAACGGATAGTCAAAACAAAAGAACTTTTGAGAATGACATGGTAAATACAGCAGCCATTCTTGGCGGAGAATGTGGTAATTTACATACAAAAATTAGTACTTCAATTGCAAAGAAAAGAGCTTTAGACACGTTAAATCAAGCAAAAGTATTTTTGTGGCAGCAGAAAAAGTTAAACAATACTCTTCAACGATGTATGTTAAATGAGAATATCAATAATCAAAAATTTTCACCTGTTTGTTTCATTGAAACAAATAACGAAAAAAATCAGATTGGTAAAAATTTGTTTTCTCCTACATTTTTAACTGCCTTGCAAGAAAACACCAAGAAAAGTGAAATAATTGAACATTTCTTGGTGTTTTCAAATTTATGGAGTGCTATTCCTAAGGAATATAATGACAATTTAAATTTGTATTTTAACTCTGAGCTGAATAAGTCATATTCCTCTGCAGACCAACATGACGTAAGAGTCAAAGAGATGATTCAGAAAATAGCCAATATTGGCTCAATAAAAGTAATTAATTTTATAAACATTTAAAACTTAAAAATATGAATGAATTAAAAGAACTTCGTTTTAATGAGACTAATATCCAACTTAAAGATAATTTGGTGAAAGGCTCAATACTACCCGAAAAAATAGCTGAACTTGATAGAACTATAACAATTCAAGGAAACTCAGTTATTGAGGGTGCAGTTTATGCCCATAAACTAGAAATACAACAAGGTGATTCTGAAATTAAAGGTGCTGTTTTTACGCAACTTGAATTATATGTAAACAGTGAAGCAACGGGCAATATCTCTTTCAAAAAGAGTGTTGGTTCAGCTAACTCCATTGTTTCCAGAGCACCAAAATGTAATATTATGTTTTATTCAGACATAAATGCTAAAAGTGTTACGCTTTACAATGCGTTTGTGGCAGGAAGTATTTACGCTGATGAAATTATTTTACAGAATTGCGTTGTTATTGGTGGCGTATTTGCAACTCAAAATATTGATATTACAAATTCAATTGTTGGTACTTTTAATACTCCGTCAATTAAAGCTTCACAAGCAGTTTGGCTATTATTACCAAGTGCTTTTTCAATTGAGAAAATTGTAATGATACCAGGTACAAAATTCTTTAATTTAAGTTTAGCTGATTTAGGTTCACTATATAAAGGTATGAAACAGACAGCTAATTCGGGTAAAATTGAAATGAATCTTGAATTTGACGAAGTGAAAACAACGCTTACAAATGAAGAAACTCAGAAAACATTAAGGAGTTATACTGTTGTTGGTAAAGTTTTGGCTGCTGACTTATTGGACATGGATAAATTTCAAAATCATTTCTTACTAACAGCAGCAAGTTTGGGTTCTCAATTACTCAAAAATTATGACTTGGGTGTTAACTCCAAAGGAGAACCTGTTACTTTGACTTTTGATAAAATAAGGAATTTCTTCTTTGACATCTTACTCGGTAAAATTGAAGTTCAAGAAATTAATGGAAACTTTGATATTTCACAAATAACAGGGGAATTTAACTAAACAATGCCGAACGTAAAGCAAGCACATTTGCAAACCGCTAAATACCAACCCGCAAACCAAAGTTTGCAAAAGAGCTTGCTTTGCCAACGCATGAAGAAAAACAAAAAATCTGCCCTCTCTTAAAAAATAAAACTATGCAAACGCACAGCCCGCCAGACAAAAACGAAATGACAGTACTGATTGAAAACATTAAAAGTATGTCGCTTGACAAGAAAGAAGGCCAGTTGGTAACAGCACCTACAAAAAATTGGCGATTCAGTGGTTAAATAAAGCTTTGTTCTTGGTATCAAGTTTTGTGGTGGTAGACAGTTTTGTGCTTCGTAATCGCCAACTTCTTGTAGCTGCAAACCGTTACCGGTCAGTGTAAAAAGACAGCCAACTCACAAATGGCACATTTGGTTTTGCCCGACACACAAGCCAACCCTTAGCAAAACCAAAAGAGTCATTTTTTGCCAACGCAACCGCAAGACGACTAAAAGGAAATTGATTGCTTTTTATCTTGCAAAATGAGATACAAATAAAAATAAAATCTATCTTTGCCACTTGACATCATTTGAACAAATGAACAGAATAAAAGTAGTGCTGGACGAAAAAGGAATTAAGCAAACTTGGCTTGCCGAACAATTGGGCAAAAGCTACAATATGGTTAATGCCTACGTGCAAAACAGACAGCAACCACGTATTGAAGTGCTTTACGACATAGCTAAAATACTTGGCGTGAACGTAAAAGACCTATTGATTGACAACGATATTAAACAGAACAACTAATGAGTAAAGAACAAAAAATAACGACCGACATAAAAGTACCAAACAAAGATTTGGAAGCATTGAGAATAAACTTTCCGCATTGTTTTGACAAAGACGGAAATTTCCAATTAGAGAAATTCAAAAACAACCTGACCGAAAAGGAAATCAACTTCTCAACAGAGAGTTACGGTTTAGATTGGCTTGGAAAATCGTATGCAAGACTTTTGGCAAGTGACCCTGCAACAACTTTGCTAGAAGCAGACGAAACCCACAACACCAAGCCCGAAAACACCAACTCTCAAAACCTACTAATAAAAGGTGACAATTTAGAAGTGTTGAAACACCTTGCTAATGCTTACTACGAGCAAGTTAAAATGATTTACATTGACCCACCTTACAATACAGGAAGTGACGGGTTTGTATATGAAGACGATAGAAAATTTACAGTAAAAGAATTACAACAACTTATTGGGGTTGACGAAGAAAAAGCAAAACGAATTTTAGATTTTACACAAGGTAAAAGCAACAGCCACAGTGCTTGGCTTACTTTTATGTATCCACGTTTATACATCGCAAAGCAACTTTTAAAAGATGATGGAGCAATTTTTATTTCTATTGATGATAGTGAAGTAGCACAATTAAAAATCTTAATGGATGAAGTTTTTGGAGAAGATAATTTTATAAACCAAATTTCTGTTAAAGCAAAAGGAAGTTCAGGTGCAAGTGGCGGTGGTGAAGATAAAAAAATGAAAAAAAATATAGAACATTTGATTTGTTACACAAAATCAAATGGTTTTGAACGGTTCAATAATATATATTCCGAACAATCATTAACAGACTATATTAATGAAAGAAAAATAAATGGAAAGTCATTTGCGTATACCAATGTTTTAATAGATGAAGGCATAGAAAAATTTGAAAAAACTATAAAAGCTGGGAATGGTGAAGATATTGAAGTTTACTCTGTTAGTGGATATAGAACGAAAAGTATATCATCACTTGCTAAAGAAGAAAAAATTTCTAACGAAGAAGCCTATTTAAAGTATTACGAAAAAGTATTTACTACTGAAAATGCTCAAACTTCAATAAGGGATAGGGTAAAAGAAGCTTTGCCTAATTTCACTGGATTAATTAATATATACTATTGTCCAGTATCGGGTAGAAACAAAGGAATAAAAACAAAAGTTTCATTTGAAGGAGCTACTAAAAGACTAATTAGTTACTTAGAAAATGTTTCTGAAAAGACAAACAGTAAGATTATAAAAAAAGATATTATTGGAACATTATGGAGTGATTTGAGTTGGAGTAGTGTTTCAAGTGAAGGTGGGTTAGCTTATCCAAATGGTAAAAAGCCCATTGAGTTAATTAAAAGAATGCTTCTTTTAACTTCGTCTGAAAAAAAGGATGATCTAATTTTAGATTTCTTTGCAGGTTCAGGCTCAACCGCCCACGCTACTATGGATTTAAATGCAATAGACTTTGGAAATCGGAAGAGTATTTCTATTCAAATTGATGAATTAATATCGTCAAAAGACAAAAAAGAATATTATTCAGAAACAGATTTTAAGGTGATTTTTGATATTACGAAAGAAAGGTTAGTTAGAAGTGCAAGCAAGATTAAGGACAATGTAAAATTAAAAATTCAATCTACAGAAACAGAAATAAAATCTTTGCAAGGAAAATTAGATTTAGAAGGTAAGGAAGAAAAAATACTGCAACTATATGCAGAAATTAAATCGCTTAAACAACAAGACCTTGGGTTCAAAATTTTTGAGACAAAACCAATTTGGGAAGATTACGATTTTGAATCAACTGAATTAGATAATCAAACAAAATTGTTTGATGAAAGCAAACTCACCGAAGACGACATCAAAGCATTGCTTACAACTTGGAAAACTTATGATGGCATAGCATTAACTCAAGAATTAGAAAAAGTAGATTTAAGCGGTTACACCGCTAATTATGGCAACGGCAAATTGTATTTGATGGATAAAGGTTTTACGACTGATAATCTTAAAAATCTTTTAGAAAAAATTGATTCCGACAAAAAATTTAATCCTACATCAATTATTGCTTTTGGCTATCATT
>Ga0105054_10012221_pt1 | contig 10546 bp, 10 predicted proteins | sample BON02_FD_78091 | JGI IMG/M metagenome (GOLD analysis project Ga0105054, IMG submission 78091) | Freshwater microbial communities from Lake Bonney liftoff mats and glacier meltwater in Antarctica - BON-02 (megahit assembly) | ecosystem: Environmental > Aquatic > Freshwater > Ice > Glacier... | reverse complement strand
TGGGGTGAGATCATCGATCCTGCCGAGATTGGCGACCACGCGATGCCGGACTTTCCCGACGTTGTCCCGGAAGCCCTCAACGCGTTGCAGGTAGCGGCGTCCGCCGGACTGGGTGATCTTGGTGTACATGCCGCAACGATATCGCGCGTTAATACAATCAATCAAGAGCTATGGACACCGTGACGTGCCACAACAAAATATCGCGGAAAAGCCGCGGCACCCCCACCCAGGCCATTGATTTCACTCAGCCGAACACATTGGAAAGCTCAAAATCACCCACGGAGGTGTCGAACTTGGGGGCGACGGGAATCTGCTCGGCCATGTCGCGCGCGACCTGCACGGCGTAAAGGGAATCTTCAGACCCACGATGACCAGCGTCGGCACGTTTATCTTGGGCAGCATATCTGTGAAGTCCGGACGCTCGGCCAACGCTACGGCACCCCCGATGAAACCGTCAACACTCGAGCCATCCATGACCGCCTTGAGGTAATCTGCAATGGCCGGTTCGTTCAGCCGCGTGTCACCTGTCAGCATGTCAGGCAGGAGCGCTGCCATGATCGGCGCCTTGCCGACACTGCGGGCGACCTCTGCGGTACCGTTCCAGAGCCCGGCTTCGGGGGGGGGCGGCAGCGGCGGCACTGGTGTCGACAAGCACCATGCCCGCAAAGCGTTCGGGCGACATCTCATACATCGACAAGGCTACAGGCTCACCTATCGGCATGCCGCCGATGATTGCCGCATCGAAACCCAGATGGGTCATTACAGCCAGCGCGTCTTCGGCGTACATCTTGACATTGTCGGGTATCCCGGGCGCTTCGCTGAGCCCGTAACCCCGATGATCCACGGTCAGGACCGTATGGTCGCCTTGCAGCGAGTCGCGGACGCGGGCGAAAAGTGCGCCCGACAGCGGGTATCCTTGAAGCAGCAACATCGGCGGACCGTCACCCGCCACCTCATAGAAGATGCGGGCACCATCCTCGGTCTCGAAAAACTCGCCCACGCGTTCGGAAGGGGCTTGCAACGCAGCGACCTCCGGGACTTTCACGGCGGTTGTCACAACCGCCGGATCGACCTGAGCGCCGCCGGTCTGGGCGATTGTGGGCGCTGCGGCAAATGCGGCCATCCCGATTGCGCAGTAAGTCAAAATGCGATGTTTCATATAATTCTCCACCTGTAAGGTGTCAGGGAATGACGCTGATTACCGATCACCAACTGCCCGGAAAAATGATCGGTTCCCGTTGAACTTCGACCGTGATCGCAGACGTCGGCGATTGCCGCGTCGTTGTGCCCCTTCCCATTGCTTCGCATCGTTGGCTTGAAACCGCCGACCAAGGCAGGACGTCAGTCCGGGCGCCGATGTCGGAGGCAGAGGCCATGGAACCGTTCAAGGGCAAGCCCGGTTTGGTGGGTATCGAAACCAAAGTGGAAGGAACGATGAGATGAAGACGTTTGCACTCACCACATCCACAGCACTTTTGCTGGCCGGTACGGCCTCTGCCCAGATATTCGGCGACACCCACGGAACTGACATGGATACGAACCGCTTCAACAGCGGCTTCAACGATTCAGGGTATTTCAACGCCCTCGATCGCGATAATGACACGGTTCTGAACGAAGGCGAATACGCCACCGGCCTCTATCGCACCTTCGACAGGGACCGCGACCTGCGGATCACGGAGGACGAGTATACGATGGGAACTCAGCGCTATCATGGCGCTGACTACGAGATGACGCCCTTCACCGATTACGATACGGATGGATCGGGCTATCTTTCGCAAACCGAGTTCCGGCCGCTTTACGATTCCGGTTACAACGACGACTTCGTCAGCTTTGACGGCGACGGCGACGGCATACTGACCTCGGACGAGTATTCGAACGGTCTTTACGGACGGGCCGATGCCAACCAGGACATGGTCATCATGGTCGAGGAAGAGGGCTGGTTTGAGGGCTGGTTCGATGGCGACGACATCGAAGCGGAAATCGAGTCTGTCGGCGACGTGTACTGATCGCAACCTCATGATCATCAAGATCCATGGCGCGGCGGGGTGATCTGCCGCGCTTTTGTGTATGACTGCCAAAGCGGCTGGTGATGGGGTGGCGCCATTAACACATGCTGCGGTTCAGCGGATTGGCGCTCCAGCATCAGCAGCATTTCGCCTTCCGTCGCGGACCGGACAAGCAGGCAGGATGCCACATTGATCAGTTCTGGATCGGCCACACCTTCAGCCTCATCGGTTTCTTGCCGCTGCTACAGGGCTCTGCGTGGCATGGCATACGGCGTACTTGTCGCGCTGTGTGCCGTCGGCATCTTGCTTCCTGCGCCTTCAACAGCCCAGCAGGCCGTCTTTGAGACATCTGCCCTGAACACCGGGTTGGCCCCGGTTCCTGACCGGATTGACCGCAGAACGCCGCGTGCGGCGATGGCCAGTTTTCTGCGCGCGGCGCGCGATGGCGACTGGGACGCTGCGGCGCATGTTCTCGATCTGAACGATATCGCCCCGAATCGTCAGGCAGCACAAGGGCCGACACTGGCGCGCCAGCTTTACGAGGTCATCGATCGCAAGGCCGTGCTGGATTGGTCGTTGTTGCTGGATCGTCCCGATGCCCTTCAGACCCAGGGTGGAGACAACGCGGCACAGGCGGGCGAGCCGCGCCGCTCGCTTCTGATGCGCGATCTGCCCCTTGATGTGGTACCTGCCGAGATCAGGCTTAATCGGGTCAAACCCGCAGATGCGACCCAAGCCATATGGATTTTTCCGTCGCAAACCGTGCGGGATGTTCTGGCATTCTATCGCCTTTTTGGCCCGTCGCGCCTTGAGCTGGCACTGCCGGCGGCTGTGCGGGCGAAAACGATCGGCGGGTTGATGTGGTAGGAATTGATCGGCCTGCCGTTGCTCGTGTTTGGCGCGATTGCACTGGGCTTGGTCGTACACCGGATCCTGCAAATGGCGTGGCGACGCGCGCAATCAAAGGTGGCGACGGGCATCTTGCGGGCCCTGTCCATGCCGTTGATTTTGGCAAGCGTCACGGGCCTGGTCTGGTGGGTAACCGGAAACGTCTTTGTGTTTTCGGGGCGGATCGACATCTTTCTGGCACCGGCCATTGCGACCGGCTTTGTCGTGGCGTTGCTGCTTTTCATCGTCAACGGCGTTGAGGGGTTGCTCGACGGGTTGATCGCCCCCGGACAGGATGTGGATCTGACCGTGGCCGCGCAGGCGCAGGCGCGGGTGCTGGTGACACGGCTGAATGCGGCGCGGCGGGTATTGGTCGTCGTGGTTTTCCTGATCGGTGCGGGGAAGGTTCTGTCGTCTGCCGATCTGGCGGGCAATCTGGGTCTGTCGCTTCTCACCTCGGCGGGGGCGCTTACCCTCGTGGTCGGATTCTCCGCACGCAATGTGCTGGCCAACATCATGGCGTCTTTGCAGAGCGCCCTGAACCAGTCGGCACGCGTGGGCGACCGCGTCGTCTACAAGGGCGAGCTGTGCCATGTCGAACGGATCAACATGACCTTTCTGCAACTGCGCAACTGGGACAACACCCGCGTCATTGTGCCGGTCGTCGAATTCGTCTCCGAAAGCTTTTCGAACTGGACGATCGAGGATCCTGAGATGCTTCGTTTCCTGAAGCTGAAGCTGGACCCGCGCGCCAACGTGCCCGCCCTGCGCGATGCTTTCAACGATGTCCTGGCCACGTTGAAGAACACGGATATCGGCGAAAACCTCGCCGAACTCGGCGGGTCGAGTGTGAATGTGGCAAATCAGGATGTCTTTGGCATTGAGGTCTGGTTCGGTGTTCCCTGCAAGGACCCCAATACGTCCTGGGAGGTCGCATGCAGCGTTCGCGAACGGCTGATCGCGCGCGCTGCGCGTCTTGAGGCGGAAACGGGAAAGCCGGTATTCCCAGAGAACGGGATTGCGGGGGCGACTGGGGGTAACGTTCTATAAAGCTTCGATGTACGCGCTGTGTCAGCCTTTGACGTTCCAGGGCAGCAGCCGCTCCATTGGAAGGCGGGGCGTCATCGCGATCAAATGATCGACACATCGCTCGGAACCCATGGCGATAAATCGGGTTGGTTCGCAATGTCTGCGCGCAAGGCGCCGTCATCCGCATTGAATCAACCTTTCGCGGAGGCCCCATGACCACGAAAAAAGCGCACCCCAAGGCCGGCCTGTCGCGGCGAAGTTTTCTGGGCACGACCGGTGCATTCGGCACCGCACTGGGCATCGGCACCGACAAGGCTGCAGCACAACAGGGCGGGCCGGATGTGGCGGTTGGCGACCAGCCCAAGATCACGCTGAACGTCAATGGCCAACGCCGCACGCTTACCGTTGAGCCGCGCACCACGCTGGTCGAGGCGTTGCGCGACACTCTGGGCCTGACGGGCACAAAGATCGGCTGCAATCAGGGTCAGTGTGGTGCCTGCACCGTGTTGCTGGACGGTCGCCGGGTGAACTCCTGCCTGACATTGGCACTGTCCGTCGACGGGGCCGAGGTTGTCACCGTCGAAGGGTTGACCGATCCGACCGGGAAACTGCACCCGATGCAGCAGGCCTTTGCAGAACATGATGCGTTTCAGTGCGGCTATTGCACCCCGGGCCAGATCCTGTCGGCCATCGCCTGCATCGACGAAGGCCACGCCACCGATGCCGCCGAAATCCGCGAATACATGAGCGGTAATCTGTGCCGTTGCGGTGCTTATCCCAACATCGTCGCCGCGGTCGAAACCGTGCGCGACAGCAAGAAAGGTTGAGCGATGCGCAACTTTGCATATCACCGCCCCCGCAACCTGTCTGACGCGATCGACGCCGCCAGCGTTGCGGGCGCCGACATTCTGGCCGGTGGCACGACGATGGTCGATCTGATGAAAATCGGCGTGCGCGAACCCGACACGCTGGTCGACATCACCGGTCTGAGCGCGTTGGAAGGCTATGAGATCGGCACCGACCGCATCCGGTTCGGCGCGCTGGCGCGGATGGCCGAGGTGGGGGACGACGCCGATTTGAAATCCGCCGCCCCGGTGCTGACGGAATCGCTGTGGAAGGCGGCAAGCCCGCAATTGCGCCATGCCGCGCGGCTGGGCGGCAACATCCTGCAACGCACCCGCTGTCCGTATTTCCGCGATACGGCGTTTGTTCAGTGCAACAAGCGCGCACCCGGGTCCGGCTGTGCTGCGCTGGACGGCGGCGAGACCAATCTGCACGCCATCCTTGGCGGCGCCGACGCCTGCGTGGCGATGTATCCCGGCGACTGGGCACAGGCGCTGATTGCCTTTGACGCCGAGGTGATGACGCAAGGGCCGGGCGGCACACGCACCATTGCCTTTGGCGATCTGCACGTCCTGCCCGGTGACACCCCCGAGATCGAGACCATCCTCGAACCCGGCGAAATCGTCACCGCGATCACGGTGCCCGTTATTCCGGCCCTGATGGCCAGCCACTATCTCAAGGCGCGCGACCGCGAAAGCTATGCTTTCGCCAGCGCGTCGGCGGCTGTTGGCGTCGAGATGGACGGCGACACGGTGCGCGATGTCCGCATCGCCCTCGGTGGTGTCGCGTCGGTGCCGTGGCGCGCCCGCGAGGCCGAGGACAGCCTGAAGGGTGGCCCCCTGACGGAAGAAACGGCGCGCGAGGCGGGGCGCATTGCCTTTGCCGGTGCGCAGCCGCTGGAAGGCTCTGCCCACAAGATAAAGCTTGGCGCCGATGTCGTCGCCGGGGCGCTGATGACGGCGAAATCGCGCGTGAAAGGAGCCAAATGATGGCCCAGACAATCAACACAAGCGTCACCCGTACCGATGCCCCGCGCAAGGTGACCGGCACCGCGACCTATGCCGCCGATGTGATGCCCGCAGGGATGCTGCACGGCGCAATGGCCACATCGGCAATTGCCGTGGGCACGCTGAGCGCCATCGACACATCGCGCGCCGAGGCCGAACCGGGGGTGATTGCGGTGTTCACACACGAGAACCTGCCGGATTACAAGCCTGTCAAGGGATTCTATCCGGCGGGCCGGGCTCTGCCAGTTTCTGGCCGATGGAGGGCACCGGGATTCAATATGCCGGGCAACCCATCGCCTATGTCGTGGCCGAAACGGCGGCGTCGGCACGGCGCGGCGCGCAACTGATCGAGGCGACATACGACGAGAAACCGTCTGATATTCACATGAACCCCGAGGAGGGTTTCGTCATCGGGGCACAGGGTGACAGCAAGGGCATGGTGACGACCAAAGGCGTCATCGCGCAGGGCCTGGCCGAGGCCGCCCAGACGGTGGAGGTCGAATACACCACCCCGTTCCAGCACCACAACCCCATGGAGATGTTCGCAGCCACCGCCGAATGGCGCGGCGACCGGTTGACCGTTTGGATGCCATCGCAATCGGTGCGCACCCTGCGCGCGGGCATTGTCGCGGCCTATGGTCTGCCCGAAACATCGGTGCGGGTGATCTCGCCCCTTGTCGGCGGCGCGTTCGGATCGAAGGCGGGGATCACCCCCTATACCATGCTGACCATCGCCGTGGCCAAGGCCGTGGGCGCGCCCGTGCGCCTGATCGTGACGCGGCCGCAGATGTACACGGTGGCGACGTTCCGCCCGGAATCCTTGCAGAAATTCCGTATCGGCGCGGATGCCACCGGCAAGCTGACCGCGTTCGAACATATCGAGATTTCGCAAACCTCCCAGTTCGACGTGGTGGTGAACCCCGGCACCCACATCACCCGCGCGATGTATGCCTGCCCCAACATCCACACCGAACAGCGCGTTGCGCGGTCCGACACCAACACCGGCGGCTTCATGCGGGCGCCGAACGAGATGCAGACGTTCTTTGGTCTTGAACAGGCGATGGACGAACTGGCGCTGAAGCTTGGCGTCGATCCGGTGGAAATGCGCCGCATAAACGACACCCGCCGCCATCCCATCGCGGACGTGCCGTTCTCGTCGCGGTCGCTAATGGAATGTTACGATGCTGTGTCGCAAAGCTTTGGCTGGCGCGACCGCAATGCCGATGTCGGCAGCATGACCGATGGCGACTGGCTGGTCGGGTACGGCTGTGCCACCGCGACCTATCCGATCAACATTCTGGCGTCGAACGCCCGGGTGCGGATGCTCGGAACCGGCGGCGCCTATATCGAGCTTGCGGCGCATGATGTCGGCACCGGCAGCTATACGATCTTCGCCCAGATCGCCGCCGCCCGTCTGGGCCTGCCTGTCGATGCCTGCGACGTGATGATGGGACACGCCGATTTCCCGGTCGCGCCCCTGGCGGGCGGTTCCTGCACGGCGGCGTCGGCCGGTTCGGCCGTCCACGACGCCTGCATGCGCATCGGTCGCGCCGTTGCAAAACAGGTCTCGGCGCAGTCCGGCGGGCCGCTGTCGGGCGTCGATCCGGCACAGATCACGCTGGACAACGGCGTGCTGCGCGGCCCGTCGGGGCAAAGCCAGCCGCTGGTCGAAGCGCTGGCCAGCACACCGGCCGGTGAGATCGAAATGATCGGCGAATTCCGCCATCCGGCGATGACCGACAAGATGATCCGCGCCACGTTCAGCGGCGGCTATGGCACCGCCGACCCGGTGACGCCAGAATTCGCGATGTTCGCCTTCGGCGCCGAAATGGCCGAGGTGCACATCCACCGCTGGACACACGAAATCCGGGTGTCCCGCCTGCACGACGCCTTTGCGGCAGGCACGATCCTGAACCGCAAGACGGCCCATTCGCAACTGATGGGCGGCATGGTCTGGGGCATCGGCTCGGCGCTGCACGAAATCACCGAAACCGACAAACCCCGCGCGCGGTATCTGAACACCAACATCGCCGAATACCTGATCCCGGTAAACGCCGATGTGCGCGAGGTGCGGGTGGAAATGCTGGAAGAACAGGACGACTACGTCAATCCGCTCGGGGTGAAGGGCATCGGCGAGCTGGGCATCGTCGGCACCGCCGCCGCCATCGCCAACGCCGTTCACCACGCCACCGGCAAACGCCTGCGCAACCTGCCAATCCGGATGTCCGGTCTGGTGTGAACGGCAACTGCGAGGGACGCGGGCAAACATCCTGCCCGCGTCCAATACTCCAGCCGCCACTATGACAGAGGTTTTGCTTCAGGCAGGCCAGGCATGCAGGCAAACGGCGAACGCGGGGCAGTTGACTCCGGCATAATCCTCACACGGTACACCGGGTCTTCCACGCGCCAAGTTTCGGGCAAACCGTGTCTGCCGAGGTATCAGGATTCGGGCAGGAAAGGTGCATCGTCCCCCCAAACCTCGCGGACCCGCGCATCTCGCCCGCAGCGGTCGCGATAGCGCTTGTACGCGGTCTTTTTCTGAACGGCGATGCCGACGCTGGAAAAGGCAAGCCGATCCTCCGACTTGTAGTAATCCTGGTGATAGGCGTCGGCGGGATAGAATGGCGCGTCGTCGAGGATCGGGGTGACGATGCTGCGGCCCAGTTCCTGCTCAGCCGCAGCCTTCGCGGCTTCGGCGACCGCACGATCCGCGCCATCATCGACCCAGATTGCGCTGCGATAACTTTCGCCCCGGTCGCAAAACTGTCCGCCGTCGTCCAGCGGATCGATCGAGCGGAAGAACAGATCGTAAAGCTGGCGGCGATCCACCACTGCGGCATCGAAATCGATCAGGACGACTTCGTAATGCCCGGTGCCGCCATCGACCACCTGTTCATATGTGGGATTTGCGACACTGCCGCCGGCAAAGCCCGATACGGCCCCGGACACGCCCTGAACCTCCTCGAAATCCGCCTCGGTGCACCAGAAGCAGCCGCCTGCAACGGTGATTGTATCGCCATGTGTGGCCGTACCCATCAACAGGGCGGCAAGCGTCAGTATCGTTTTCATCAAAATACCCTCCATCACGTGCTCAATGAACGGCAGGCGGCGCTGGTTCCCGAACAGCCCCAACTCGGCCTGACAGCCACTTCAGGGCGAAAGTCAAAGGCTGGGAATTTTTGTGAAGGCGACCGGGTCTTCCGTAGGATTCACACTGATGCTTCGATCCGGTTTGGCGGGAAACCCCGTCTGAGCTTCGTGCTGGTCGAGCCAGGACCGACCGTTGCGCCCAGATGGCCCTCGCTCCACCAATGGCCGTCAAACAGCCCCACAGCGCGCCACCCGCATCGAGCAGGTGCAGCAAAGCCATAACTTCCCAATCAGGCGAAGAACTGGAGACGATGCTGCACCGCCATGTATGGCTCTACAACCAGGAGCTTCCTCAATCGGCTCTGGGCAGCAGGACGCCCTTGCAGGGGATGAAGGACTGGCACAAACTCAAACCGGCTTCGTTCCAGAAACAGCCAAACTGCCTCACGGGATGCGACAATCTGCGAAATCGCCTGATCGGTATAGGAAATTCCGCCGTATATATCCTCGTCCTGCTCCCAGAGCCGGCGGTTGAATTCCAGACCGACCCTGGTCGAGCCGTTATAGGGCATCGAGCCGACGATGGCCGCAAGATCGCCCGACAGGTTGTGGTCGATCTGACCGGGGATCGAGAACGGGATGGTGCAGACGCGGTAATCCGCCGTGCTGGTCCAGGTGCCACCGCCCGCCGAATCCTCCCTCGTCACGGTGACACCGCTTTCGTCCTGTTGCAGCCACGTGACTTTGGCGTTGTAGGTGATGAGGTCGCCGACCTCGCGCCCGAACCCTATCGCGATACCGTCAATGCCGCCGACCGGCTGGAACATCGGCGCATGGTGGTTCATCTGCTCATGGGTCGACAGATACCGCCACAACTTCGACTGGATCACCTGCGACGGATCAAGCAGGTTGGACGCAATTGGCTCTGCATTGGCGCCGCCACCGGGCTGGCGTTCATAGCCGCGATAGTCGCTGGTCTCCAGGCTTTTGGTGTATGCGTTCTGATTATTCAGCGCCCCGAACCGACGCAGCCTTTCGATCAGCAGTTCCTTGTCGTCCTGCGTGACCAGATCATCCAACTTGTCCTGCTCGACCGCCTTGGCCAACAATTCAGAGACGCGGCCGCGATAGTCCGACAGGATTTCCTTCATCCGCATCGGCTTGCCACCACAGGCATCCTTGCGGTGGACATAGGCGTTATAGTTGGTCTGGATGAACGGCTCGATCGGCACCTTGAGGCGACGGCAATAATCCATCACGGCGTAGTGGTTGTGCGGCAGGCGCCACGGACCGGGGTTGAGATAATTGCTTTCGGCAAAATCGACATTCTGCGTCGCCCCGACCGGTTCGGTATAGCTGTCGCCCGAACGCAGGGTCCAGCAGCGGCCCCCAGCCTTCTCGCGGTATTCCCGCAACTCGAAGCTGTAACGCGTCGCCCGCATTTCCAGCGCGGCGGTGATTCCGGCAAGACCGGCCCCGAGGATCAGAACCTTTGCCCCCTCGGATCGCCATCAAGCTTGATCGGGCCGGTATAACCTCGACTCTTGCGCATGCCCCCATGTACGTTATCGCGGAATTCGTCGCGGAACTGCCTGCTGCGGTCCTGATCATGCCAAGCAAACTGCGGCGCGTAAGTTCTGTCATGGTGCAACTTCCTGTTCGGTCATCCTTGCGCAAAAAGTC
>Ga0105054_10012220_pt1 | contig 10547 bp, 9 predicted proteins | sample BON02_FD_78091 | JGI IMG/M metagenome (GOLD analysis project Ga0105054, IMG submission 78091) | Freshwater microbial communities from Lake Bonney liftoff mats and glacier meltwater in Antarctica - BON-02 (megahit assembly) | ecosystem: Environmental > Aquatic > Freshwater > Ice > Glacier... | reverse complement strand
GACCGATCAGTCCATATGTCAATGTGTTTTTAAAATCATCGTTATTTTTATAGTGACGTTGGTATAAGATTTGTATTAACTTCCCTGCGGCAACAAATGGTAGAAAGGTATTTTAGAGCTGGTTGTCATACCAAATCCATCATATAGATCCCATCATTATCAGTGCTAAAATGCCTTAGCGAAACACCTGAACAACAACTCGGGCGTTTTTATAAGTAGTAATTAAATTACTGCTTAATTATAGTGGAATTATTTTATTCTACATCAATCGCAATGACTAAGAGCCATTGCTTTAAGCCTAACGGCGATGCTGTTTAGCTTTAGCAGATGTTGATTTATTACCCACAGCCTTAGCCCGTACATGTTGAGTACGAAATGAGATATTTTTCTGACCATTTGACGAAGCTTGAGTCCTTCCCGCTTTACGTTTACCTTCGCCCTGCTCACCTGTCCCAGCGGGTTGCCACGCAGGAATTAGATGTTTTTTACCATTACCAATCAAATCAGATCGGCCCATTTTTTGTAAGGCTTCGCGTAACATCGGCCAGTTTTCAGCATCGTGATAACGCAAAAATGCCTTATGTAACCGTCGTACTTTTATGCCTTTTGGTACTGTGATATCACCGCCTGTACGTCGCACTTTATGCAAGGTATTTTTACCAGAATGATACATTGCAGTAGCTGCGGCCATGGGTGATGGTAAATAGGCTTGTACTTGATCGGCACGGAAACCATTGTTTTTTAACCATAAGGCTAAATTCAACATGTCGTTATCCGTTGTGCCGGGATGGGCGGCAATAAAGTAAGGAATCAAATATTGTTCTTTACCGGCTGCCTTTGAATATTTATCAAACATGGCTTTGAACTTATCGTAAGTACCAATGCCCGGTTTCATCATCTGTTCAAGTGGTCCTTGTTCGGTATGTTCAGGAGCAATTTTTAGATAACCACCAACATGATGAGTCACCAATTCTTTAACATATTCAGGTGACAACACAGCAAGGTCATAACGCAAACCGGAAGCGATTAATATCTTCTTGATCCCTGGTAGTGCTCGCGCACGACGGTAGAGCTTAATCAGCGGTGTGTGATCAGTATTCAAGTTTTTACATATTCCAGGGAACACGCAAGATAAACGTCGGCAACTGGCTTCAATTTCTTCACTCTTACATGCCAGACGATACATATTAGCTGTTGGGCCACCTAAGTCTGAGATCACACCGGTAAAACCAGGCGTAGTATCTCGAATAGCTTCAACTTCTTTGATTATTGAGTCTTCAGAACGACTTTGAATAATACGCCCTTCATGCTCGGTAATTGAACAGAAGGTACAACCACCAAAACAACCACGCATGATGTTGACAGAGAAACGAATCATCTCATAAGCAGGAATATTTTTATTGCCGTATGACTTATGAGCAACACGACTATAAGGTAAGTCAAATACACCATCCATTTCTTCAGTTTTCAAAGGAATCGGTGGTGGGTTTAGCCAAACATCGCGTTCGCCATGTTGTTGTACTAATGCCAAAGCATTACCCGGATTAGTCTCTAAATGGAGGATGCGTGAAGTGTGAGCATACAGAATGGCATCATTTCGAACTTCATTATAAGCCGGTAAACGAATCACACTCATTGATGAATCTTTGGGCATTATTTTATGAAAACGAATGACATTAGTCTTCGTACTTTGTTCTTTAGTGCTTTCTAATTTTACGTTTTCAGGTTTTGCTTTTTCGTCAGCACAACTCGCTTCCGTTTGCATAGCATAGGGATCAATCGGTGGATTAACCTTGCCCGGCGTATCAATGCTAGTTGAATCTTTCTCCCACCAACCCTCACGTTGACCATGTTTAGTGATAAATGCCGTACCACGAATATCCGTAAGCTGACTAACAGGTTCATTTTCAGCTAAACGATGTGCTATTTCTACTACTTGGCGTTCACCGTTACCATAAACCAAAATATCGGCTTTAGCATCCATAATGACGCTGCGACGTACTTTCTCCGACCAATAATCAAAGTGAGCGATGCGACGTAGGCTAGCCTCGATACCTCCAATAATAATCGGCACACCTTTATAGGCTTCACGACAGCGTTGACTATACGCAACTACACAGCGATCAGGACGTTTGCCCCCTGCACCATCAGCCGTATACGCATCATTACTACGGATGCGACGATCAGAGGTATATCGATTCACCATCGAATCCATATTGCCGCCGGTAACACCAAAAAATAAATTTGGCTTACCTAATTGTTTAAAATCGTCAGCACTTAACCAGTCAGGTTGAGAAATAATGCCTACCCGAAAGCCTTGATTTTCTAATAAACGGCCAATTAATGCCATGCCAAAACTAGGGTGATCGATATAGGCATCACCCGTAACAAGTATGATGTCGCATGAATCCCAGCCAAGTTCATCCATTTCTTTACGAGACATAGGTAATTGTGGCGCGACACCGAGGCGGTGGGCCCAAAATTTACGATGAGAAAAAAGATCTGGAGCAGCGTGCATGTATGGGCACCTTTTGGCAAGATTAGACGGTAATTAATTTGCCATTCTAGCAAATTATGTTAATAACCGATAAAAACAATCGGGAATTAATCAGTAATGATAACTTTTGTACCTTGACTAATATATCGGCGAAGGGCTTCAACTTCATCATTACGCATAGCAATACAACCTTTTGTCCAATCCGCAAGTCGATGAATTTCTAATTTATCTTTGGTTTCAACACCAATGCCATGAATGCCAATTGAGCCACCCAAAGCTGTATTTTGCGGCGGCAATCGTCCTTCAAGCTGTGCTAGTAAGATGGCTCGATATTGGGTACGGCTAATCAAATTAGCTTTCAATGCCCGTTTTGCATCATTCATATTTGGATAATTTAACAGCATAAACAGATGAAAATTCTCGCTATCTCTTATTTTATTAATGAGGTAAGTGCCTTTAGGTGTCGTGTGATCGCCTTCTTTAAGCTTGGCTTTTTTACCGCCACTACCAAAAGCAACTTTGAAGGTATTTAAAGTTACATCACCCTGTCTAACACTAAGAGTATGTGCCGAGCGTGAAATTACTAATTCTATGTTGTCGCTAACCTTGGCTGATAAGGACAATGATGACATCAGCAATAAAAAGACGGTTATAAATTTTATTACGAATGAGGTTCTTAACATTATGAAAATATCCGACTAATCATAGAACCACTTTGGCGCGTCAGCGCTTGTAATGATTTAGGTAATCTAATGTTCAATTGTAACTCCTGTAATTCGACTGATGTTTGACGTTTTTTTAATGCGGCATTGTTGATTGGCCGCATCGTAGCTAAGCCGATAACGTTACCTTTATTCTTAACCGGTAATATCATCGTTCGCCCTTCAAAACTATGATTTATTCGTGCCATAGTTTGGTTGAATAAGGCATGTTCACTACCCCATAGATTAATACTCATCACACCGTGAGCACATAATATACCAGCACAAGCATCAAAAAAAGCTTGTATTCCCACACTCGCCGCCATACCGACATGGTCATAGGCATCAACCAATAACAGATCATAATTACTTTCAGCTTGATAAAAACGCTCTTGCACAAATAAATAGCCATCGCCATGGTGAATGGTCAATCGGGGATTATCACTCGGCACACCAAAATAGCGCTGCGCCACATCGATTACATCTTGCCGATATTCAATGACATCTATTTTACATTCTGGAAAATGATAAAGTAAGAACTTAACAATTGATCCACCGCCCAAACCCACAACTAAGATTTTTTCAGGATTAGTATTTACAATCAAACAGGCCATCATGGCTTCGGTGTAACTAAGTTCTAGGGTGTGTGGCGTGCGCAATGACATGCTACTTTGGCGAGGAAAAGTACCAAAGTGTAACGAGCGTGTATCACCCAGATCAACAACTTCAATAATGCCATCATCTGATTGAGCTTGGTGTACTACTAAACCATCATAATAAAGCCGCATTATTCACTTTTTCCTGTTTAACAAAGGTGGCGTGTAACCAACCACGTACGGTAGCAATCAGCACGGGTTCTAAACCGTAAAACACATGATTCGCCCCAGTAATTTCACGCGCAGTATACCGAATATTGTCCGTACGTTTCATAACTACTTTTCTATCCATAACCGCCGCTGATACACCGTCCAAATCTTGATCGCCATAAATATCTAATATGGGCTGATTAAATTTCTTGAATTCATCACTGTTTATTAAAGCGGGCGTACCCACTAAAATTAATGCCGAAATAGGTGTGGTGAGAGTAGTTAACTCATCAATAGCGATCATACCTCCACTACCATGGCCTAAAAATATTATCCGTTTTATACCCTTAGCTTGTAAAAATGCTATGGCAGCTTCGATGCGTTGCGTATTGGAAATTGGCGTTAATAGTGTTGTTTTATCTTTTTTAGCGTCATCCGTTTTTGCTAAATCTGTATTAGTCGAGGGATTTGTTTGCGTTGTTGGCGCTGCTTTATCTTTAGGTATTGGGGCCGGTGAAATGGCAGTAGATGCATCCATTTCAGGTCCAATAGCTAGTAAGATGTTAGGTGTAAAAGGATAATTTAACGTTAAGCTTAAGGTTGACCAGCCATATTGCAGCATCTCATGTCGAAGAGGTGTAACTACCCCACGACTTTCAAGATTTTCACCTTGGTCATGAAAAAAAACGATAGCACCATGCGACTCACCTAACGTTTCTTCAAGAAAGGTAGCGTCAATCGGCTGTCCCGCAACCGTTAACGGTTCAAAACCGATAATCGGCTGAATCTGACGTATCATAATATTGTCATTTTCTTTTGTGGCTAGCGCTGCATCTACCGGTGCAGTGTCGTTTAGCGTAGGATCAGCTTTATCGGCCGCTATTGCGGACAATGGCAAAAAAACGAGCATTAGTAAGCTTAGTAATATGGTTTGAAATCGTTGCACATTCACACTCCTAAAACTAATAGTTCATAAATAAACAGCCAGTATACATTTACAAAAGCTGAAAAAAGCCATCACATGCGGTAAAGTATCTGGCTTTAACCCGTAAGCACACCATTAACTTAAACTAACAGGTAATATTATGGCTATTTTTAAAATTGCTCCATCTATCCTCTCTGCTGACTTTGCTCGTTTGGGTGAAGAAGTCGATAACGTACTAGCATCAGGCGCTGATATTGTCCATTTTGATGTTATGGATAACCATTACGTTCCAAACTTAACAATTGGTCCTCTAGTCTGTGATGCATTGCGTAAACATGGTGTAACTCATGAAATCGACGTTCATTTAATGGTTAAGCCTGTTGATCGAATCATCCCAGATTTTGCTAAGGCTGGCGCAACATTTATTACGTTCCACCCTGAAGCATCTGAACATATTGATCGCACTTTGCAGTTGATTAAAGCTGAAGGCTGTAAAGCAGGTTTGGTATTTAATCCTGCGACACCATTATCTTTAGCTCAACATGTTTTAGACAAAGTTGACCGTATTTTATTGATGTCGGTGAACCCTGGTTTCGGTGGTCAATCTTTTATTCCGCACACCTTAGACAAATTGCGTGAAGCACGCAAAATGATTGATGAAAGTGGTTATGACATCGATCTTGAAATTGATGGTGGTGTAAATGTGAAAAACATTCGTGAAATTGCCGAAGCAGGCGCTCGTACCTTTGTTGCAGGTTCTGCATTATTTGGTGCTGCAAACATGACTGATCCACATCACTATGAAACAGTCGTTGCAGCTATGCGTGCTGAATTGGCATTAGCGAAAATATAAATGGCCTTATCTAAACCAGAGATGGTGTTAATCGATCTAGATGGTACGTTAGTAGATAGCGTGCCTGACCTCGCTTGGTGTATTGATGAAATGATGAAAGCACTCGACATGCCTATTCGTGGTGAAGACAAAGTCCGTCTATGGGTCGGTAATGGTGTACCTCGCCTTATCGAACGGGCATTGATTGACCAATTAGAGGGTGTGCCTGATACTACTCTCTATACAAAAGCCCACCCTATTTTTATGGCGCTTTATGCTGATAATTCAAGTAAACGTAGTCAACTATATCCGGCCGTTAAAGAGGGTCTAACATGGCTTAAAAGTCAAGGTATAAAACTTGGTTGCGTGACCAATAAAGATGAACAATTCACCTTACCTATCTTAAAAGATCTCGGTCTATTTGATTTTTTTGATATCGTCATCAGTGGTGATACTTTACCATTGAAAAAACCCGATCCTGCACCTTTATTACATGGTGCAAAATTCTTTGGTGTCGATCCTAAAAATGCGATGATGATTGGTGATTCAATCAGTGATGTTAAAGCATCACGCGCAGCTGGATTTTCGATTGTTTGCCTAAGTTATGGCTACAATCATGGTGTTGATATTCGTATTGCTAATCCAGATGCAGTGATAGATACCTTTGCAGAACTTGCAGACTTATTTTAGGTTTTAAAATCCAAGCAATGAAACTGGCACAATTTAAACAACTAGCTGAACAAGGCTACAACCAAATCCCTCTGGTACGAGAAGTACTAGCCGACCTAGATACGCCATTAAGTACTTATCTAAAGTTAGCTGATGCGCCCTATTCCTATCTACTGGAATCAGTACACGGCGGAGAAAAATGGGGACGTTACTCCATTATTGGTTTGCCAAGTGAAACTGTAGTACGAATTACCGGCCAAGACATTGAAGTAAAACATTATGGTAAGGTTATTGAACAAATAACTTCATCTGATCCTCTGTCATGGATAGAGACATTTAAACAACAATACAATGTACCAGATTTAGATGATTTACCACGTTTCAATGGTGGTTTAGTCGGCTACTTTGGTTATGATACCGTGCGTTATGTCGAACCTCGCTTAGGTGCTTGTCCTAATCCCGATCCGCTAGGTTGTCCTGATATTCTATTGATGGTGTCAAATAACTTAATTGTGTTTGATAACTTAAGTGGTCGACTGTTTATCATTGTCCATGCTGATCCGAGCATGGACAATGCCTATCAACAGGCACAAAAAGATCTCGATAATTTAACACTACAGTTACGCACCTCAACGCCAAAATATAGCTCATCACATGCTGGAAAAACCGTAGATGAAAATGACTTTATCTCTGGCTTTACTCATGATGGTTTTATTGATGCTATAGAAAAAGCCAAACAATACATTACTGATGGCGACATCATGCAAGTGGTATTGTCGCAACGCTTATCCATCCCTTTCTCGGCACAACCCATGGATTTATATCGTGCTTTACGTACCTTAAATCCATCACCGTATATGTATTACCTCAATCTGGAAGATTTCCACATTGTAGGATCTTCACCTGAAATATTGGTGCGAATGGAAGATAACGAAGTCACTGTTAGGCCAATAGCGGGAACTCGCCCACGCGGTAAAACGCCTGAAGAAGATAAAGCGCTCGAACTAGATTTGCTAGCCGATCCTAAAGAACTGGCCGAACATTTAATGCTGATTGACTTAGGCCGGAACGATGCGGGGCGAGTGAGCCAAATTGGTACCGTCAAACTCACCGATAAAATGATTGTTGAACGTTACTCTCATGTTATGCACATTGTCTCTAATGTGACTGGTCAAGTCCTACCCAATATGACCTGTATCGATGCACTACGTGCTACTTTTCCAGCCGGTACAGTGAGTGGCGCAGCAAAAGTACGGGCAATGGAAATTATTGATGAACTAGAACCTGTTAAGCGTGGCGTTTATGCCGGCGCAGTGGGTTATTTGTCATGGTCAGGTAATATGGATACCGCTATTGCCATACGCACGGCTGTTATTAAAAATAACACGCTGCATATACAAGCCGGTGCTGGCATCGTTTATGATTCTGTACCTGAAATGGAATGGCAAGAAACAATGAATAAAGCACGTGCAGTATTTCGAGCAGTGGCAATGGCTGAAGCTGGGTTGGAAACACCTAAACATCGATAATATCAACGGCAGGATCATCTTATTAAAAGTGCTAGAAGTGCTTTGGAAGTTTAACGCCTTAACTTACTCTTTAAAGAAAGACATTAAATCCATTGCCATCAAAATGGCATCTTCACGCCCTTCTTTAGCAGGATAATAGCCTTTACGGACTGACATTTCATTAAAGCCAATCTGTAAATAAAGCTGTTGTGCACGTTCATTAGTACGACGAACTTCTAGTAAAATGATGACTGCAGAGATACTGTTAGCGTAATCAATGACATGCTGTACGATTGTTTTTCCCAAACCTCGACCCTGCATAGTTGGTTTCACACAAATATTAAGCAAGTGAGCTTCATCAAGTACGCGTTGAACAATCGCAAAACCGACTATCTCGTCGGTTTTTTCATAAAAAACCCATGCTTCATGCCCTACTTTCAAACTATCTTCGAAACTTTTCTTGTCCCAAGGAAATTGATTTGCACTCTGCTCAATGCCCAGCACAGTAACAATGTCTTGTGCCTGCATATTACGTACAGTCATTGGGAAATGATATCAGCAGATGAGGCGTAAGCCGCCTTAAGCAACTGTAGATCCTGCCATGCTAATGCTTTTTTATCAGGCGATCTCAACAAAGTCGCCAGCGATAAGCTAATAATAATTTTAAGGGTTGAATCTGATGAGGAATAAATGTGTCCGCGATCTGTTGCTTGAGAATTCAACGCCTTTGGTACAAGTTGTTCACCGAATGCGATTAATACTTTATGTTGAGTGGATGACGCCAGTAATTGATTAAGCTGCTTGGGTGAAACTATGGCGCTATTGTTTGGTGTTAAGCCAATCGAAAATAACATGGCATGTAATAGTCGTTTTGCTTCATCAATATCATCTTGTTCTGCTACGACCATCAAACAATCGACGGCGGGCAATGGTTCATAAACTTCAGCGTCTAAAGACTGGATAGTGTTAGTTTCTGATGGATTAGATGTTTCATGTGATCGAAACTCCCAGACAGGGATCCCCATCTCTGTGAGTGTAGATAACTGTCCGGGAGCTAACATTATTGAACTAGTGGCATCATTAAACTTGTGGGTGTGCACGATCGACAGGTACCAATATCTTATTTAAAGCATTGATATAAGCTTTAGCGGATGCAATTACAATGTCCGTATCCGCTCCCTGTCCACTTACAATCCGTCCGCCTTTTTCAAGACGTACATTCACTTCACCTTGCGAATCGGTGCCACTAGTAATGTTATTGACAGAGTACAATTGTAATTCAGTATGACTTTGCACGATGGCCTCAATCGCACAATAAGCGGCATCAACAGGACCACTGCCGGCCATTTCGACCTGACTTTCTTTATCATCAACCGACAAAGTGATAGATGCGATTGGTGTTTCGCCCGTTTCACTACACACTTTCAGCGAGATCAAACGTACACGTTCATTTTGTAATGTGACGGTATCGCTGACCAAGGCTTGTAAATCTTCATCAAAAATTTCGTGCTTTTTATCAGCTAACTCTTTAAAACGTCTAAATGCCGCATTTAAATCTGTTTCAGATTCAAACTCGATATCTAATTCTTGTAAACGGCTACGGAAAGCATTACGCCCTGAATGTTTACCCAACACCATGCGGTTGGTATTCCAACCTACATCCTCAGCACGCATAATTTCGTAAGTCTCACGACTTTTTAACACTCCGTCCTGATGAATTCCTGACTCATGGGCAAAGGCATTAGCACCCACAATAGCTTTATTGGGTTGAACAGCAAAGCCAGTAATACCAGATACTAAGCGCGAGGCTGCTAATATTTGTGTAGTATCAATTGTTGTGTCACAACTAAACATGTCCTGACGAGTACGCACTGCCATAACCACTTCTTCAAGTGCCGCATTACCGGCACGCTCACCTAAGCCATTAATGGTACATTCAACCTGACGTGCGCCATTTAGCACCGCTGACAATGAGTTAGCGACGGCTAAACCTAAATCATTATGACAATGTACCGAAAAAATCGCTTTATCAGCATTTGGAATACGGTGGCGTAAGTCATAAATTAGTTGACCAAATTGATGTGGCAAATTATAGCCGACCGTATCGGGAATATTTAACGTTGTCGCGCCCGCATCAATGACTGCTTCCAAAATTCGGCATAAGAAATCAGGATCACTTCGGCCGGCATCTTCAGGTGAAAACTCGACATCATCAGTATAACGTCGGGCACGTAACACGGCTTTTACGGCGTTTTCTATGACCTGCTCGGGCTCCATGCGAAGTTTCATCTTCATATGAATAGGTGATGTGGCAATAAAAGTATGAATGCGCGATGCATTAGCGCCTTTTAACGCTTCACCAGCACGATCAATATCTGCATCTAGCGCTCGTGCTAAGCCACACACTCTACTTTCAGTAATGACATTAGCGACTGCTTGCACGGCTTCAAAATCACCAACACTGGCAATGGGAAATCCAGCTTCGATGATATCAACGCGCATACGTTCTAATGATTTCGCAATACGGACTTTCTCATCCTTGGTCATTGAGGCACCAGGACTCTGCTCGCCATCTCTCAAGGTAGTATCAAAAATTATTAATTTATCAG
>Ga0105054_10012219_pt1 | contig 10547 bp, 5 predicted proteins | sample BON02_FD_78091 | JGI IMG/M metagenome (GOLD analysis project Ga0105054, IMG submission 78091) | Freshwater microbial communities from Lake Bonney liftoff mats and glacier meltwater in Antarctica - BON-02 (megahit assembly) | ecosystem: Environmental > Aquatic > Freshwater > Ice > Glacier... | reverse complement strand
CCTTCGAAACTAAAACCTCGTCAGGTGATAAGTTTTCATAAGATTTCGCAAATGGATCAACAAAGGAAACATCTACACCTAAATTGAAGTCCCGTCTGGACCCATTGACTGCAATAGAACCACTTTTTTGATTAAATTTGAAGTTCAAATTCTTTTATGTATGTGATTCAATTTCCAATTCATTTATTATATTTTTCTTCAATGGCGAGGAAAATACAGGTAGGTTATACATATTCATTTTTAGTTTTCTTTGGCAAATGATTTGGAAACTACAACACTTTTGGAGTCAGGGACTGATGAAGGTTTAACAATGTACCTTATGGGCGTCCCAGTGGCATCTCTTTCAACAAGATAGTTTTCAATTTCCGGATGTATTTGTAGAATTTTTTGAAATGCTAGATCAGGTATCAGCTTATTGACATAATTGTGACAAATGGGACACTTGACTTGAACAAAGTTTTCTTGCATTGCTTCAAATGCTTTGAAAGCGTCTCTGTCAAAACATCTATGGTTTCCGCATGCATTGCCAAGTACAGGCACTCGGATCCTTTTAGAGCTTATTGGGCAAATGGCCGAAATGTTTTCTAAAGTCGTCGATCTTCGTTCAAACAATGGTGAGCACGAGGGTGGGGGGGTCTGGTGTTTTAGTGCATATGTTAAATGATTGATACTCGTGCAGACCATTTTTAACTCTGATTCAATGCTTAAAAGACTTTCCGTAAGAGCCCTATGCGAAACAAATTCAGTTTGTTCGTTTTGATTTCTCGTGGGAGGCTTTGCCATGTTGACTATTCTGGTTAAGGAAAAAGAGCAAGATTCTTTAGTAGGGGCAAACATTTTATCCATCACAGTAATTGGATCGTCAAAATCGGTTTGCTTTTTCAAACGAATCAGATCACCAGATTTCGCTAACGAAATGCCCCTTGCTACTTCGATGCCTCCTACGGTACTACGTAAGCCGAGTTCGGACCTATCAATGACACATATCATGCACCGTTGAAATGTCCAAACATGAGGCGAACTCTTAGATTTTAGCTGCTGATGAACAGACTCAATGCCGCTTTTACGCATGTCCAATCCGTTCATGTTTACGAGCACATCGCCGACAGTGAGGCCATGAGGCAGGTTGTCCGCTTCCACAGCTACTACCTTTACTCCTTTTTCACGATCCCCGTTCAACTTGACCTTCAGTTTGCCTTGTGCGCGAATAGTGAGAAGCACATCAAAGGATCGAGTGTCCATGTTTCCGAGGATGCGATGAAGTCGACTCCGCTGGCTCTTGAGAGTTACCTGAACCAGCCCCAAGTCAATCAGCTCTCGTTTCATCGAAACATTTGAATCAGTGAGACAAATCTTCTTTGTTGGAGGTGGTGGTGTTATCCATGATCTACTCCCCGTCTCACTTCTCGCACGCATCCACTCTCGATTTTTGAAAACCAATATTTTTTCTCTCCGTTTCAAAAACGTGAGAATGGCCCCCCTTGTCAATGATGGTGAATGAATGTGTTTTGAGACAATACTAGTGAAATTGATTCAGGTACACCAGTACCACCAATCTACTATGGGGAAGAAGGGAAAGTATGCCTCAGCGCCGAAGGCCGATAAGCCTTCTAAGAAAAAAGCTGTTGCGGAAGTTGAAACAGTAGTAGATGACACCCCTAAAGAAACTGAAGCGGAGAAGAGAGCGAGGGTGGATCAAGCCGCAGCAACTGCCCGAATAGGAAGACCAGTACCTGAGATGTTCCCTGATATCGTGGCGACTTTTGGAACAAATGAAAACAAGATTCAACCGAACGCAAAGCAGATATTCATTGAGAACCTAGCTATCCAGTTTCACGGGAAAGAACTCATAGTCAATTCGTCGCTGACTTTGTCGTATGGAAATCGCTATGGATTGGTTGGATTGAATGGCTCTGGAAAATCAACCTTACTGCGAGCGTTGGCATCAGGAATGGTTCCTAGACCCAAAAATATTGATGTTTATATCGTGGAAAAGGGAATAGACCCAACCGACAAAACTGCATTGGAGGCGGTACTAGAAGCAGATATAGAAAAAATCGAACTGGAAGAAGAGGCTGATATGCTTTCCGAGAAACTTGGGGACGAATCAGTCAGTGAAGAAGATCAAAATGGAATCACCGATCGTTTGAATGAAATTTTTGAACGACTGGATGAACTTGGTGCAGAAACTGCCGAAGTTCGAGCTGCGTCTATTCTTGATGGTCTTGGTTTCACTCCTGAAATGCAAAAGAAATGCACCAAGGACTTCTCTGGAGGTTGGAGAATGCGAATTGCTCTTGCTCGAGCTTTATATATAAACCCAACCTTTCTAGTTTTGGATGAACCTACCAATCATCTTGATATGGGAGCTGTTGTTTGGTTTGAAGAATATCTCAAGAAATTCGAAAAGATTCTACTTTTGGTGTCTCACTCTCAAGATTTTCTTAATGGAGTGTGTACCAATATTATCTTGTTGCGCCAACAGAAATTGACCGCTTATGGTGGAAACTACGATACCTATCTTCGGGTGCGTCGTGATCTAGAAGTACAGCAACAAAAAAAGTACGAATGGGAGCAAGCTCAAATTGCCGAAATGAAGGAATACATTGCAAGATTCGGTCATGGAAGTGCAAAATTAGCTAGACAAGCACAGTCCAAGGAAAAAACTTTGGAAAAGATGGTTCGTGCTGGACTTACAGAAAGGGTATCTTCTGACAAGACCCTAACTTTCAGATTTCATGATGCAGGTAAACTCCCTCCACCGGTTCTTATGTTGAATGAAGTAGGATTTAACTATCCTGGTTGCGAGTTGTTATATGATGGTATTGAAAGAGGGCTAGATTGTGACAGCAGAGTTTGTTTGGTTGGGCCCAATGGTGCTGGCAAGTCGACCTTGTTGAAGTTGCTTTTAGGAGAACTTGTTCCGACCAAGGGAATGTGTCGAAGACATCATCATCTTCGTATTTCTGCATATCAACAACATACTGTCGACCAATTGCCATTCGAAATGACCCCCTTGGATTTCATGTTGCAAGAGTTTCCAAAAGATTTACTTACCGATAAAGTGAATGAGATTAAGGAAGTTCGTTCTATGGTTGGTCGCTTTGGTATCACCGGCCCAGCTCAGACGATGAAGATCTCGCAGTTGAGTGACGGTCAACGAGCACGTATTGTGTTTGCCATGATTGCAGAAAGCCGTCCACATATTATCTTTCTTGATGAGCCTACCAACGCTTTGGATCCAGAAACGATAGACTCGCTGGCTGATGCTATTAATGGTTTTGATGGAGGAGTTATTGTGGTTTCGCATGACATCCGTTTGATCTCCCAAGTTGCAAAAGAGATCTGGCTGTGCGATGATGGATGCTTGAAAACCTATCAAGGATCGATTGAGGACTTCAAAAAGGACCTCCAGAAAGAAGTGGCAGAAACTGGATCTGCATCCAATTCTAAGAAGCTCAAAGGAGATTTTTCAAGAAAAGCAGAACCAGTTAAATCAGCAGCGAAACCACCTCCATCGATGGACGGAATGCAACCGCTATCAAGAAAGTAATTCAATTAAAAAAATCTATGCGTTTTACAAATTTTAAAGTTCAAAAGGAAAATCAAAATGGAATTCAACAATTGACGGGATCTTCGCTGTCGTAGTAGAACCCAGTGAAAGGGTCTCCCTCACAGGGTGAATGGTAATCACTTTCAAGGTCTAATTTCGAGTCTGTAAACTCAGTGTCAAAGTTACATGCAATTCCGCTATCTGGAGGAACAAATCCAACTTTACACTTTCGCTGAGCAACATCACTCCATTGAACCTGTTGAAAAAAAGGATGTCTGGCGATATCATCCAGATCTCTATCAGACCCTAACCGTTGCAGTGGATCTTTACATAGGAGGGCCGTCAGCACACTACAGGCGTGTTCAGAGAGATACGATGGTAGTACTAACGGCTTGTTCTTAATCCCGTCAATGACTTCATTCTGATTGTATGAGTACCAAGGTGGAAGTCCAGTGAGCATTTCATACAGAACCATTCCAAAAGCCCACCAATCAACACACGATCCATGAGATTGAAACTGCAGAATCTCAGGTGCCAAGTATTCAGTTGTACCACAGAAGGACGTTGACCCAGAAGTAGGAGAATCCAAACCATCCAAGCTTAAACCAAAGTCAACAAGATTAACATGCCCGTCTGCATCTAGAAGCAAATTCTCCGGCTTTAAATCTCTATACACGATTGAAAGTCGATGCAAGTAGCCTATAGATAGCGCTATTTCAGCAGCGTAATTGCGTGCGAGTGATTCCGGTAACCTTCCACGCTTTCCTATTTGGTAGTATAGTTCGCCTCCAAGGCAGTAATCGAAGACCATGTACAATCGAGAGCGAGAGTGAAATGCAAAACGCATGGTGGTGATATACGGACAGCGAGCATCTTGCTCAAGAAGCAATTTGTTGACGTTGAACTCTCTAATTGTGTTTTCAACTTGTTTATTTTTCACAACCTCTCTTTTTTTTAACTGCTTCATGGCGTACAGTTGTTGATTTCCTTTAAATCGAACCAGGTATACTTTACCATGAGATCCTTTGCCAAGAACTTTAAGAACTTCGAATGATCGCAAGCCGATGGGCTCTCTAGCAGAATCGCGAGACCCAAAACTAGAACCCGTTTCATCTTCTGAGTTGAGACATGGAGGTGTTTGGGTACTTGAGGGCGCTTTTGGTTTTAATCTTCTAACAGGCCTTCCTTGTGCATCAACGTTTTTAACTCGTGTAGAGTTGACAGTGTCCAGGAGACTCGGTTGCTTCACTATTCGGGATGTCTGGATTTCTAACTGAGGTGGATCATGTCGCTTCTCCTCTTGCAGTTTCGTTTTGGCAAGTAATGAAGCTAACTTGTCTTCATGTCTGGCATTCGTAACGTGCCTTCCACGATTCTCCTTCGACGTGCTCTGTCCCATATTCGCTCCTCGCCTGGCTTTATAGTTTTATAACTTTATTCCGTTTTTTCCTATGCTTTTTCTTAAGGGCGTCCTACCATCAGCCGACCAAGATGGCACCTCCTTTTTCACAAATAACGGTAGTTACAATATTTCATCATTGAAAATCGACCATTCAAAACAAAAAGGCACTTCTTTTGAAATGCAATCAATTTAACTCACCTGAAGAATCACCGTAAATAACTAGGAAGGATTAAGGACATTTGGACAATTGCGACAAATTGATTTATTCTTGTTGGACAACATTTGGAAATTTTATGGAAATACGAAATAGACGCGGTGGACACAGGACATCTTGTTGAGGTTTCGTTTCGTTACGCGGCTATTATATCGTCGTACTCACAGGTAGTGTTAATTAATTCAAGAAAAGTTGCCTTTTTTTGCCTCCATCGACTCTATTGTCGCTCACGATTAATTTTTATTATTAAAACAGGACTGTAGCATACCCATATATAATACTATGAAAGATACGCGGGTTCTTATAATACGCCAAAAATATAGGTGGACAATTTCGTATTTTCAAGAGATTAGTATTTGTAGGAGGTAACTTAACCAACTGTAGTCCGTAGTTGCTCTCGTCTAGTGAGCTTCAAAGTGAGAGGTTTAGTGTTTAAAGTCCAGCAAACCCTCATGGATGATTCGATAATTTTCTAGTGGCTTGAACTGGCAGCCTTTGGTCATCGAAGCGTTCTCAGGCAAGGACCCATGAAATAATGTAGTTGTGAAGCAATGTGCTATATGACATTTCTGCTGCCGCATTTCAATGCTGTGTACCATTGAATTTAGTTATGAATATCCTTCTCTTGATTATCTCTTCTAATATTCTAGTGGTTGTTTTCTGAACACAACATCCTAATTTTTGTGCCACGTGGAGTCTATTTCATCGGAATTATTCCAAAGTTGAATCGAAATCACATCATCCAACCTGGCATACTGCATATTAATCATACATACGTGTTCTGCCAAAAAATACATTTATTGTTATTTACAAGATCCTTCCATAGTTCAATTCTGATTCCCCGTGTCACCGAAGTACCACGAGCGAATAGTGGTTTCCAAATCCTGACTTGAGATAATCAATTATTAACTGAAATACCCAGAAAAAACTTTAGAACTGAACTTTTTATAGTACAAAGGTTGATGTGCGACGAATGTATTCGCCACATGAGACATTATTATGGCGATTGAACATCAATACGTGAGTCATATTCAAATGGTCTGCGGTTTAATATCTAGGTTTCATAAGAGGTGTCAAAGTATGCTTTTATTTTAAACTCGTTTTGCTAGATAAACTCATCCTGTAGAGTAATTTTCAAGAATTGTTTCCATTTGTGTGAACTACAAATATTCGAAACAATGAAGATTTTCTATATTGTTACGATATCAATCAACTGCATATATCATAACCAAATAGTGACTGGAATATACTCTCTGGTACCCATTTTTGGCAGCTACATGTTACTTGCAGAGGCCGCTCTGAATCCGAGTTTTACATGGAGATCCTTAGCTTCTCCATACTTACCATTGTTGATGTTTTCGATCAAAAGCTATTCAAAGGTCCAATAAGAATTTTTAAACCTGACTTTTCATTGTAAAACAAATTATACCCATGTGTAGTTTCGAAGCATGTTGCAAAAGCGAGTTTTCGTGGTGGATTTGGAGGTAGATTCACCAACAATATTCATGCACCTGTTGTTCACGAATATCCCCGTCATAAGAACAATTCAAATAATTCTTAGTTGATCATTTTGCCTGAAAATCCCATCAAGTACATGTACTAGCGGCATGTCGGCAGTTTCGAGCGATATTTCGGCATCATATAGAGTGAACTGTTTCATATTTCAATCCAATCAATGAATGTTTTATTTGATAGCATAATATCTCCAGCAAAATTCTTCTGATCATCGAGAGGTACAAGGCACATGTATAGAGCCCAATAGTTTATCAAATAGCAATCTAAAGGCCGAAAAGAAACGTAATCAGGAATTATTATAGTGCGAATAGTGCTTGACACGAGTTGTAATTGGTGACCAAATCAATTATCCAAGAGCTAACAGAAAGATCGTAGCAATTTGAGAATGGTTTTTATCAAAGACAAATAATTTTTTGTTTATATTCTTCTTCGAATGGAATGCTTAGATAGACTTTGAATTTGTTCTCGGGAACAGATTGTATCACCAATTTGCAATTTCACAATATTTTGAGGGGCATCTAGCGCAACACGCAGAAAGATGTTAGTGTAATTTTTGGGTGGTGAAACCGGAGCGATGAAAACTCTCGATTTTACAGGTCACATGTGCGAAGATGCAAAATCGTTTCTGTAGTTTCATCGTGGCTTGTAATATGCAATTATTAAGCTTTTAAATCATTTAGGCAACTTAACTCAAATTTCAAAAGGACCTGATGCGATCTTAGGTTATATTGCTTTTAGCCTTTCTAGTGGTCAATATTAATACTCAGCATAATTAAACATACTCAGCATAATTAAACGTACTCAGCATAATTAGACATACTTGATATTCAATACACACTCGATGACCAACCAATCTCCCTGTTGTGCAATTGTGCTTCCTATCTGCGATGGATCTTCATAAGATAATTAGACAATTAACAACCAGCTTGAACACCAATCAGAGTTAGATACCGATTGATATCCGATGGCTTGACCAAAATAACTGTTGTGTGATTAGGAAAGCAGAATCCATTGAAATCCTACACCAATTGTTTCCTCCTGAGCAATTGCACTATAGTGAAACTTCTTCATGTCCCGCAATATTAAACCACGAGCACATTTAAGATCGAGTTATTTTTCCCGCAACCTTGGTAACAAATGGTTATCAGAAATTGGACCCTCGTGAATCTGCCGCGCGGGTATGCTGTTACAAGAATTATATTCATAATACCGGTACCAGGTATGCCAGACAAGTGATACAACTGTAATCGATAGGTTTCAAGGATGACTTCTCTTCTGTTTGCGTTGGATGCGAATATGGTGCGGAATGCCATAGGTCCAATAATCGGTAACGGTTCATTCGGAAATGTATACAGGGGGCACATGGTTCCAGTCGGTGACGTTGCTATTAAGGTGATTAACCTAGAAGGTACTGAAGAGGAAGCGTATTTGAGGCAGGTGACCTCAATAGCTTCAATATCTCATTCGCGCATCATAAATATTTTTGGAATGGCATGAACCTCCGAGATGCTATACATTGTAATGCCTTTGAAGAAGAGAAACTTGCAACAGGCCATTCCACTGATGGGTTGGAAACAACGATACCAGGCCGCAATTCAAGCAGCAGAGGGATTGAATTACTTGCACGAACAAGGAGTGATTCATCAGGATTGTAAAACCTACAATATTTTAATGAATGAAAACAATGACCAACTGTGGTGGACTGATTTTGGATTGGCCTCCACAGTGCAAAATGCGCAATCAACATTTCTACAAGGAGGTTGCAGCGGTACGAATGGATACATGCCTCCTGAATATTTTAATAGCGATAGTGGCGCTATTCCTCACAGTAAATTCGCTGACGTGTATGCTTTCGGAGTTATCCTAGGTGAATTGGTGTCTGGGAAACATCCAATTTGGGAGACCGCTGACACCAGAGTAACGAAATATCTTTCTGAATGGATAATGACTCTGCAACAATCTCACTTTGACCCTTTAATTCAAATCCATGTTGAAGGAGGAAATCGCGTTTTATCAATATTGAAGCAGTGTCTTGCAGTAGATAGAAAACAACGCCCGAACATGCACCGAGTTATTTTTTTGCTGTTTGATTTAGTTCAACCTTGTGAGAATGTCACAATATCTGAGATTGAACTACCACCTGCATTAACCACTCGAGAGTGCAACATTTGCTGTGAGCATTCAATCACGACGATGTTCAATCCATGTTGCCATTCTTTCTGCTGTGAAATCTGTGCATTTAAACTCGCCATCCGTGGCGATAAGTGTCCGTATTGTCGTGGATCTATCAATAGTATTGAATTATCCACCTCGTTTCCTGAAATACATGTCGTTGGTAGTGTCACTTTAACAACCCGATATCTAGAAATGGATGATGACTTCAAATCAATAGGGGTGATGCAGAGATTTCCTAGCAATGAGATTTTACAAAAACTTGCATTGGATGAGTTATTGAATATGTTGCAGAATCAAGGCACCTGGGAAACACTGAAAAGAAAATGTCCTGATGATTTAATTCTTAATGTCATGAGGAATTTTAGTCAAAACGAAGAAATTCAAATTAAATCTCTTGAAGTATTCCTTTGTCTTGCAATGGAAACGGATAACCAAGTGACATGGATGACTAAAGGTATCGCTGATTTAATTTTGAAGGCCATGATATTTTTTGAAGAGAATTCCGATGTTCAAATTTTAGCAATGAAAGCTTTATCGATTTTAGCAATGAATTCTGATAATCAAGTGACATTGATGACTAAAGGTGCCGGGGATTGGATACTCACGTTAATGAGGAAGTTTCGCAATAATGCAGATATTCAAAGTAAAGCCATGCGTGTCCTGGGGTATTTAGCAATAAATACTGACAACCAGGAAACACTGACGAGTAATTGCGCGGATGATTTGATTTTCAAGGCCATGAAGAATTTTTGTGATAATGCGTACATTCAAAAAAATGCAATGCGAGCTTTGTGGAATTTAGCAGCGAATTCTGTGAACCGAGTGAGATTGGTGACTAAAGGCGCTGTTGATTTCATATTGGAGGCCATGAGGAATTTTCCTGATAAGGAGTATATTCAGGTCAAAGCAATGGGAGTTCTTTGGAATTTAGCAGTGAATTCTGTTAACCGAGTGACATTGATGACTAAAGGCGCTGCTGATTTAATATTGGAGGCCATGAGGAAGTTTCCTGATAAGGTGGATGTTCAGATAAATGCAATGGGAGTTTTGAGTTATTTAGCAGTGGAATCTGAAAACAAAGTGACATTGATGACTGCAGGTGCTGCTGATGTACTATTGGAGACCATGAGGAACTTTCCTGATAAGGAGTATATTCAGGTCAAAGCAATGGGAGTTTTTAGGAATTTAGCAGTGAATTCTATTAACCAAGTGACATTGATGACTAAAGGCGCTGCTGATTTAATATTGGAGATCATGAGGAAGTTTCCTGGTAAGGTGGATGTTCAGATAAATGCAATTGGAGTTTTGAGTTATTTAGCAGTGAATTCTGTTAACGAAGTGACATTGATGACTGCAGGTGCTGCTGATGTAATATTGGAGACCATGAGGAACTTTCCTGATAAAGAGGATATTCTGGTAAAAGCAATGGGAGTTTTGTGGAATTTAGCGGTGAATTCTGCTAACATAGTGACAATGGTGACTAAAGGTGCTGCTGATTCAATATTGGAGGCCATGAGGAACTTTCCAGATAAGAAGGATATTCAGATAAAGGCAATGGGAATTTTGTCGAATTTATCATCGAATCCTGATAACCTATTCATATTGATGACTAAAGGTGCTGCTGATTTAATATTGGAGGCCATGAGGAACTTTCCAGATAAGAAGGATATTCAGATAAAGGCAATGGG
>Ga0105054_10012218_pt1 | contig 10548 bp, 9 predicted proteins | sample BON02_FD_78091 | JGI IMG/M metagenome (GOLD analysis project Ga0105054, IMG submission 78091) | Freshwater microbial communities from Lake Bonney liftoff mats and glacier meltwater in Antarctica - BON-02 (megahit assembly) | ecosystem: Environmental > Aquatic > Freshwater > Ice > Glacier... | reverse complement strand
CTTCCTGATGCTCGGGCCCCAGGCACCGAGCGAGGCGAAGGCAGCAGGGACTAGCTCAAAGCCGGCAGCGCGAGCGTCGGCGCCGTGCTTCTTGATCTTGTGGGCATCGCCAGCGAGGGCAGACCGGGCGCGTACGTGTGAATTTACGTGTGTTCACAGACGACCCTGTGCAGCGGTACTGTAGGAGAAAGAGTGGGAGGATGACGGAGGGGAGACATGTGTGCAACAAGAGGTTCCGCCTTCCGCACCAGCCCGCTTTTCTCCCCTTCCTTCCCCCGCTAAGCACAAGTTGCACCGTCCCCCCCCGGGAATTTCCAAACCTAAACCAATGTACTAAAGTTAAAGACCACGAACTATCTCAGCTCGTCGCTCAGTCGCAGCTCGGGTCCGTCATGCTCAGGACGCTGATCGTTGCGCTCTTGTGCGCCTGCGCGAGCGCGCTCCAGCTCGGCTCGCCGGCGCGGGTCGCACCGCGTGGCTCCGCCGTCACCATGGCGGCGGCCAAGATCCGGATGGGTGACATGGTGAAAGTTTTGTCCGGCGATGACAAGGGCAAGGTGGCGAAGGTGAGACGTGGTCTGCACCTGCCGCCTGCACGTCAGTGCCAGCTGCGTAGTCGGGCGCGGAGCTGGTTCGAGACGTCGTGTTCTCTATGGCCCGACTTTGTCGGGTGCCGACAGCGGTGCCGGCGTTCCTCAAAGCTACTCACGCGTTGCTCACCAAAGCTACTGACGCGTTGCTGACCAGCAGCCACGCGAGAGACGGGCCCGCAAACAGCGCTCTCGGTCCTCACCAGCCTGCGCCCTTGCTGCCGCCGCAGGTGATCATGATCGACCCGAAGAAGATGATGGTAACTGTGGAGGGCGTCAACATCATGAGCAAGAACGTCAAGCCGATGAAGGAGGGCGAGCAGGGGCGCATCCTCAAGCGCGAGGTGGGCATCCACATGTCGAACGTGGCGCCCACCGGCGAGAAGGCCCCGGTTGCGGAGGAGGCTGCCCCGGCTGTGGAGGAGAAGTAGAGCTAGGCGTTTGTTTGCACGAGAGCGAGAGGGCGTGTGTGTGTGTGCCTCTTGCTGCGCCGTCGCGCGAGAGGTTTATATATTCAATAATGGGGTTGGGCGGTGGCTAAGGTCTGTGGTCGCTAGATGGGCACCCGGGGCCTCCCTACCCTAGTTGCTTTGCTCCAGTACCAGTAACAAAAATGCGCCTTCGCCCTTCGCCTCCTCCTTGGCGTGGCCATCGATATCGCAAAAAGAAAACACTCGAAATCACTTTCGAGCTATTTTTTTTTTTTGGATCACAAAAAGCGTGAACCCGCTAACTCGCCGCTGGAACCCAAGTCCCGGTAGCGCTTCGTGCCAGAGAATCTGGCATGGCGACCCAGGCGGTAGACGACGAAGGCGAGGAGATTCCTCCTCGTGTCGTCGTGGTCAACGAGCTGGACGAGGGCGGGAACATCGCGCAGGCGCATACGCTCAGCATCGGGACTGGCGCAGGCCCTTCCATCTTCAGCGTCGGGCGCGAGACAGTTTGCGACGTGTGCTTGGACAGCAACAGCGTCTCTCGAGACCACGCTAGCATCGGTAGGTGCCCCGCCACCACGTTCGCGCACCGTCGCCTCTTACTTACTGTGTATCTCGCCTGTGTGCGCGCAGTCGTGGAAGCAATGTCAAACGGCCGGCTTCGTACGTCCATCGTTCCGACTGCGAGCGCCCGCAACGGCGTAAAGGTGGAGGGCAACCGCGCCACGCCCGGGGTGAAGCATCGCGTCACGCCCCAGATGGTTGTGCACGTTGGCGGCGTCTGGGTTAGGATCGAGACTCCGGAAGCGCCGGTGCGCCTTCGCCCCCATCCCGCTGCACCACAGCCGAGCTGGGTCTAACAGGACCAGAGATCTGACGCCCCCCGCCCTTGCAGGTCGCGCCGCTTGGGGCCACACAGATGCTCGACGAGGACGAGGGCCCGACTCAGTACGTTGAGGATGACGCGATGCTGGTGGAGGAACCAGCAGCGGGTGACGGAGCAGAGGCTCTGGGCCAGGCCCCAGAGCAAGGCGAGGCCCCGGCCGCCGGAGCGGAAGGCAGTGTCGGGGCCCTGGACACGCGCGTGAGCAGCGAGGAGAGCGGCGTCGAGGCGCGCGCTGGTGACGCGGGTGCTGGCGACGCGAGCGCGACTGGCGTGGGCGACCAAGGCGTCGCTGGCGAGACGGCTGCGGTGGGGCCGGCCGGCGTGCCCGCCGAGATGAGCTCGGTCTTCGACGCCGACGTCACGCTGGCGTCCGACGGCGTGGTGCTGGAAGTAGCAGACGACGGCTCCTCCCCGCTGTCTTCGGCGTCTCCGGCAGAGGGGGGCACCGATGAGATGATGATAAGCACCGCGTTGGAACCGGGCGGCACCGTCAGCGATCCCGCCTCTCCGGACCCGTCCGCGAGTGCCGTGCCCGCACCGGCGGCGGGGGTGGCAGCAGCCGCGCCGGTGGCGTTCATCCCGGCGGTGGAGGAGGACGACAGCTCAGAGACGGAGGAGGAGGATGTGATCTACGACCCCGTGCCTGCTCCGGCGGCACCAACCGGTGGCGAGGCGACGCATGCTGCGGCACAGCACGCGCCCGACGCGCCACCAGCTGGTGCCGGCGGTGCGACGCAGGTCTACGGAGAGGAGGAGACTGGCGCGGAGGAGGAGGCGGCGGTGCGGCTGCCTGTGGTACAAGACGACGACGACGACGAAACTGACGATGAGGAGGATGGCGGGTCGAGGGCAGCAGCGCCGGCCGACGTGCCAGCCGCAGCGCCAGCAGGAGTACCCGCCGGAGCCCCGCTGGGTGGCGACGCAACACAGATCGGTGGCGGCGGCGAAGCGACGGAAACGGAGGTGGTGGAGGATCTGGCGTCTGAGACGCAGCTATCGCCGCCTCAGGTTGCGATGGAGCCTGCTGAGGATGTTGACGCGACGCATGACGGCGGCGAGGCGAGGCAGATGGAGTCGGTGGAGGATCTGGCTTCTGCGTCGCCGCCGCCGCTGCCGGTCGCGAGGGCGCTTGCTGTGGATGCTGATGCGACGCAAGTCGGTGGTGGCGACGAGGCGACTCAGTTCGAGGCGCCTGCTGCGAGTGCACGAGCGACTGCTGCGATACCGCCACCCCCGCCGGTTGTGATGGCGCTTGCTGCAGACGCTGATGCGACGCAAGTCGGTGGTGGCGACGAGGCGACTCAGTGCGAGGCGCCTGATGAGAGTGCACGGGCGTCTGTTGCGATGCCGCCGCCGCCACCGGTCACGATGACGCCTGCGATGGACGCTGATGCAACGCAGGTGGGTGGTGGCGACGAGGCGACTCAAGGCGAGGCGCATGATGCGAGTGCAACGGCGATGCCGCCGCCCCCGCTGTTCGCGACGACGCCTGCTACGGACACCGACGCGACGCAGATCGGCGGTCCGGAGCCTGCAGAGACGGTGCCGCCAGCTGCCGCAACGCCTGCAGACTTTGTGGGCGGCGGAGACGAAACTCAAGTCTACGGCGCCGACGAGACGCAGGCGTACGGAATTGACGAGGGAGCCGGGGCGGGTCCCGGCCTCGCGACGCAAGAGTTTGCAGACATCCCCGAGGGCGATGAGGAGAAGGCCGAGTCCCCGCCGGGAGTGGGCCAGCCGCCACCGGAGGGCGCGGCCGTGCCCGCAGGGGCTCCGGCTCCCGTGCCGTCGTCGGTGTCGACTCCCCAGCCGCCGACTGCGAAGGCCGCGTCGGCGGTGTTGCCTCCCCCACCCGGCACGCCAGCGTCGCGAGAGACGGCTCCCAGCCCTGGTTCCGTTGGTCTGAGCCCCTGCTCCAACGTTTCGGCCACGCAGCGCTTCGCGGCGACCCAAATCGTCTCTCAGCAGCAGGATATCCTCGGCGACGAGCCGCCAGAGCCTGCGCGGGTGCAAGCAGACGAGGCGGACGCCGCCGCTACTGCGCCGCCACCGGAGTCTTCGACGGATGAGGAGGCGCCGACCGTCGACGCCGTGCCGCCTTCCGCTGCGCCTGCAGCGACGGCGACGGGCACCTTTCGCAGCCGCGGCACGGCTGTCATTGCACACATCGTCGACCGCGAGCACGACGGCGCCGCGCCACCACCGGCGCCCACTGCCGCAGCCAAGGCCCCTGCCGAGGCAACGACGCCCTCGAGTGGTGGGCAGGGGGGCGCCGGTGCTGAGGTTCCAGAGAGCGCTACAGCCACCGACGCTTCGGAAGGAAGCGACGCCGAGGGCGGGCGGAAGAAGGCCAAGAAGAAGTCACGCGCCGCGCGCCGCTCTGCTGCGACGCCGTCCGCGGACAGCGCCGGTGCCCAACATGCGGCTGGAGCGGCGACGCCTGCCGAGGCCCCTGCGCCGGAACGCAGAGGGCGCAGCGCTGCAGAGCCCGCAGCAGAGGCGTCGGCGCAGAGAAGGCGCGGCGCGGTGGCGAAAGCAGCTAAGCCGCCGCCGCCGCCAGCCGCTGCGAAGCCGGAAGCTGCGCCCGCACGCGGTGCAGCGCCAAAGGCGGCTAAGCCGGTACCGCCGCCAGCCGCTGCGGAGCCGGAAGCTGCGCCCGCACGCGTGAGGCGCGGTGCAGCACCAAAGGCAGCTAAGCCGGCGCCGCCGCCAGCCGCTGCGGAGCCGGAAGCAGCGCCCGCACGAGGGAGGCGCGGTGCAGCGCCAAAGGCAGCTAAGCCGGCACCGCCGCCAGTCGCTGCGGAGCCGGAGGCGGCGCCTGCACGGAGGGGGCGCAGCACGGCGGCAGCAGCTGAGCCCACGCCGCAGCCTGGCGCAGCGGAGCCAGAAGCGGAGCAGGTGGAGGAAGTGACTCCCGCCAAGCGAACGTCCTCACGTCGCGGCAGCAAGGACCCTGCGGTGGAGCCGCAGGCGGCGGAGGAAGAGGCTTTCGCCAAGCGAACGTCCTCACGGCGCGGCAGCAAGGACCACGCAGTGGAGCCGGAGGCGGTGGAGGAAGAGACACCCGCCAAGCGAACGTCCTCACAGCGCGGCAGCAAGGACCTTGCGGTGGAGCCGCAGGCGGCGGAGGAAGAGACACCCGCCAAGCGAGCGTCCTCACGGCGCGGCAGCAAGGACCACACAGTGGAGCCGGAGGTGGCGGCGCCGGAGGCTTGTGCCAAGCGCGCGTCCAAGCGGCGTGTCGGGAAAGATTCTGCGGTGAACACGTCCGCGGCGCCACCGGAACCGGCACTGTCGTCGGAGTTGTCGCGGCGGACCAGCGGGCGGGGCACCAAGGCTACGGAGGCGTCTGTCACGCCCGCGCCCGCGGAGGAAAGCGCCCCGGCTGGCCGAGCGCAGAAGCGGACAGCGGCAGCGGAGCCTGCTGCGGGTGCTGCTACGGAGCCGGGTGACGACGGCGCCGCGGCTGAGGAGGAGGCCGCGCCGCCGGAGCGTGGAGGGAAGCGGAGCCGCGGCACGGCGGCTGCGGCGGCGCCCGCAGCAGCGCCCGCGCCGGCGGCAGCGCCGTCGTCCCGCCGCGGAAGGAAGAGCGCTGCGGCTGACGAGGCGCCCGCCGCTGCTGCTGTTCCGGCGGAGTCCGCACCAGAGCAGCCAAGGCGCGCGGCGGCAGGCGCCAAGCAGGCGAAGAAGCGCGGGCGCGAGGCTGCTGCGGATGACGCGGGGTCGCAAGGCGGCAAGAAGCGCGCTACGGCCGCGGCGGCTCCCGAGGCGCAAAGGCCCTCCTTCGCCAATTCCTCCGCCGACGGCGAGCGCCGGGCGAGTGGCCGCCGCGCCGCTGAGAGCGCCACGGCCGCGCCGTCGGCGGCACCACCGGCGGAGGCGGCTGCACCGGCGGCAGCTGCACCGGCGGCGGCTGCATCGGCGCGTGTGCGGGCAGCGGCCGCGGCCTCTTCATCGTCTGCGCCCGGTCGCTACTCTCGCAGCGTTAGCATCTCCGGGATCGAGGCTCCGGCGCAGCTCAAGGAGCTGCAAGCGGCGGTGGAGAAGCTCGGCGGGCGGCTCGTGGAGCGGCCCGAGGACATCGAGGCGGACACAATCATGGTAGTTGAGCCAAACCCGAAGCGCTCGCTCAAGCTCTGCGTCGCCGTCTCCGTCTGCGACATCGTCACCACCAAGTGGGTCGAGGCATCGCGGGCGGCGGGCGCCTTTGTGCCGACGGAACCGCACCTGCTCACTGACGAGCAGACGACGAAGGACATGCAGTGGGACGCGAGCGCCTCGCGCGCCGCACGGCTGGCGGGCGGCTGCCTCCGCGGCTTCACGTTTGTGTTGACCAACCGCACGGCGCCGGCTCCCAACCAGCTCCGGACCATCCTCGAGAAGGCGGGGGGCACGATCACGGACCGGCTGCCGAGCGCTGGGCATGTAAAGGCGCCGCTGGTTTTGGTCTGGAACGACATCGACCGGCGCACGTGCGAAGACCTGTTTGGGCGGAAGAACGTTTTCGCGATCAAGGACTCGGAGCTGCTGGAGTGCGTGCTGCGCCAGAGCTTCGAGCCGGACTTCTCCGGGGAGCAGTGACTCTTGTGGGGAGTAGTGAGTCTGTAGAGCGGGGCCACAGTGCGTGCTTCCTTTTCAGTTCGCCTCGAGAGCCTAGTTTATCTTCTGCGCCTGCTCCTTGGTTGGTCCTTGCGCTGCGGCGCTGACGACGATGACTTTCGCATTTGTCTGGGAAGTAGGTGTGCACTGAATCATACTGTAGTGGGGTGGCTTGATTCGGGTTAACCCATGTGCAGCGTGTATGTGTAAAAGTGCATAGGTTTATATGTATCGGGTGCCGGGCATGTTGCGCGCCTGTGTGTGCCGTGCGGCATGTACCCTGTGTAAGTGTGCGTGCGTCGTGCGCGGCCTTAGCCTTGGCCTTGGCTAGCTTGTTTGTATATGTCGTATATATAGTAATTTTGTGTGTGGAATAAAGCTAAAAAAAATATGCGGTATAATAATATTATGCGCTAAGATTGGCTAGTAGTTATTTGCCTGAGCTTCACTCGTATTACAGTACGTCCAGCTCCAACTCGCAACTCGCGATACCCCTTGTGACAACTTGTGACTGACTGACTATTGTCTAAAAACGAGGTCACATGGCGCGTCAAATATTCAAATTATATAATGGCGTCGGTCGGTGCTATGTGCTAAAAAACTAGTTACTAATTACTATTACTAAGAGTTTAAAGTGACTCGTGACTAGCGACGAGAAGTGTTAAAACCTATAGTAGGGCGTACTCCTTACTACTGTAGGCCACCATCAGCGCTGATAGTGGCCTAGTCCGGGGAGTACGCCCTACTAGGTTTCAACAAGTAGTAGTAGTAGTGTAGTAGTAGGGGCGCAAATCACACACGGACACGGACACGGGCACGGGTTGATCCGAGAGGCGCAAATATCCGACTTACACACACATGCACACGCGCGTACGAGGCCGTCACCTGACTGGCGCGACTGCCGAGCCCCATCTAAGCCTTTTTCATATTTGCCTTTTGGCACATGTATACCGACGACTGTGACGACTACGATCAAGGTGGTCGAGGTTGAGAGTATGTGTACGACGCACGTACGACGCGGCGCGCCGGCGCCACGCGCCGCGCGACAATGTGTGCACGCACACACAGCCCCCAACGAAGAGACTACTTTGAGCAACACTGATCTCAGACCCACGGCGCCCAGCCCTCGTAAAGCATCGCGAGCTGGTCGACGCTGGTGGCCTGCCTGATCATGGCCTCCACCTGCTCGGCCACGCCCAGCCGCGCCTCGCCTACGCGCCCCTCCAGCCGGCAGCGCACGCGCCGCAGCATGCTCAGCGCGTGCGAGTTGCGCTCCTGCTCGCCGCCGCCCGCGCCGCCCGCCCTCCCGCCTCCCTCGGCGGAGGTGGACTCCTCCGGCACTGCGGCCGCCGCCCCCCCCGCGGTATCGTCACCCGCGGCGCTTTGCCGGTCGGCGTTGGGCCCGTCTCCCGCGGCGGCCGCGCAGGCGGTGCCCAGCCTTGCGAGGCGCAGCTGCAGCGCGTCCGCAGCCTCTCCCATCCGAAACAGGAAGCCGCCCAGCCCGCCGCCGCCCAGCGCCGCGATCTCCGCAGCGATCTCGCCCTCGCCCTCTTCCTCCGCCCCAGCGCCCCCGCCGTCCTCCTCCTCGCCGCTGGCCGCGGGGACCTCGCCGCCCGCGCCTCCGCTCGCCGCCTCCTCGCCGACTGGCGCCGCCACGAGCGCGAAGGCGGCGATGGCGGCGTCGGCCTGGGCGCGGCCCCCCTGCTGGCCCAGTGCGTGAGGCAGCAGCCGGCCGGTCAGCATGCGCGCCCTGGCGTCGTAGGCACGCCACGCACAGCGAAGCCCGCGCGAGAGCTCCTGCGCCTGCAGGGGGGGGGGGGGAGGCTAGGTGTTGAATAGAGATTCACGTATTCCTGGGACGTAGGCACAAGAATACAAACAACGTATTCCGCCTGGTTCACCCTGTATATGCCATGGAGACGTCCATATTCAAGGTTAATGTATTCATAAAACAGGCTAAATATGAATTGAATACCGTAGTATATTCTTCGCTCTGCGTATTCAACATGTAGGGGGGGGGTGCCACACGGGGGTACCGTAGGGGGGGATACCGTGGGGGAGGATACCGCAGGGGAGGATACCGTAAGGGAGGATACCCTAGGGGGGGATACCCTAGCAGAAGATACCGTAAGAGGATACCGTAGGGGAGGATACCGTAGGAGGATACCATAGGGAGGATACCGTAGGGGAGGATACCGCAGGGGGGGATACCGCAGGGGGGGATACCGTGGGGCGGGATACCGTAGGGGAGGATACCGTAGGGGAGGATACCGCAGGGGAGGATACCGTGGGGCGGGATACCGTAGGGGAGAATACCGTAGGGGAGGATACCGTGGGGGAGGATACCGTGGGGCGGGATACCGTAGGGGAGGATACCGTGGGGCGGGATACCGTAGGGGAGGATACCTGCGCCACGCCGCCGCCCGCCGCCGGCAGCCTTGCGACCGCCGCGTGCAGCTCCACCAGCGCGCTGCCCACACGCGCCCCCTCAGACAGCACGCGTCCGGCGGCGGCGGCGGCGGCGCGCGCGCGCTCTAGCAACGCCGCGTCAGGCTGGCGCCGCGCGGCGAGGCTCACGCCGAGCGACGCAGACTCCTCGCGCAGCCGCGGAGCTAGCTCGGCGTGCCGCGCCGCAGCCGACCCCAGCGCCTCGCAGCGCGCCAGCAGCCCGCCCGCGAGCGTGCGCGCGCGCGCCTCGGCGTCGAGCGACTCGGCGTGCGCGCGGAGCAGCGCGGCGTATCGCTCGTGGAGGGCGGCCGCCTCGGAGCTCGCTGCTGCGTGGCGCGCCGACTCTAGCCCGACCACCCCCTGCGCCACCGAGAGCAGCCACGCGCCGAGGCTGAGCGCGCCACCCCAGCGTCCGCCCGCCGCCTCCGCCGCCGCCTCCCCTTGCCGCCGCAGCAACGCGGTTGCGCTCTGCCGAGCGTCTGTGCACCAAAGGGAGGGCGGTGCGGCGAGTTAGCCTGTACAAGATATTGTTTCACTTGAAAGCTTTATTGTGGAAGTCAATCATCCTTTTGTTGCCTCCCACCACCTGCACGGCCCACATTACTGCAACACTATCGCACGACTACTGCGCAAATTACGAGGCCCGGCCGGCCCCCCTTTTGTATGTCATAGACCACACAATATTGGCCCTGGTAATATCGTGTAACGGCTAAGCGGTGCGGCGAGTGAGCAGTCGGAGACGAGGCGAAGGAATTGGGTCGGTCTGTCGTCTAGTGCGGTGTACCTCTACACGAAAGGGAGTGAGCAGGCGATGGGGTTGGGTTGGTGGGTCGTCTCGATCCGTCTACCTGTTAGCCTTCACAAGATATTGCTTACTTCGAGGCTCTTGTACACGAATAAATTCTCAAGTTACCACCTGCATTGCTGGAACTATTGCAATACTATTGCACGACTATTGCGCAAAATACGGCGCCCCCCCCCGACCCCCTTTGTGTATGCCATACACCATACAATATTGGTAATGGCAATATCGTGTAAAGGCCAAGCGGCGAGTGAGCAGTCGGAGACGAGGCGAAGGAATTGGGTCGGTCTGTCGTCTCGTGCGGTGCACCTCTACACGAAAGGGAGTGAGCAGGCAATGGGGTTGGGTTGTTGGGTCGTCTCGTGTGGTGTAGCAAAGGGTTCACCCTAACTTGGTACCGTGCTTGAACTTGGTACTCTTCGCCAGCACGACCGTTTGCTGCGCCGGACGATCCGCGACTCGTTACCGGGCAGCAAGGGAGCCCCTCCCCCGCGTGCCGACAGCTTTCCAGGGCTCAAACTGTGCGCGTGGGGGGCTCAAGCGCAGAAAGTACCAAGTCAGGGCACGGTACCAAGCTAGGGCGAACCCTTTGCTACCTCTACAGGAAAGGGAGTGAGCAGTCGGAGATGGGGCGATGGGGTTGGGTTGGTGGGTCGCCTCGTGTGGTGTATCTCTACAAGAAAGGGAGTGAGCAGTTGGGAACGAGGCGATGGGGTTGGGTTGGTGTGTCGTGTCGTGTGGTGTACTTCTACACGAAAGGGAGTGAACAGTTGGGAACGAGGCGATGGG
>Ga0105054_10012217_pt1 | contig 10548 bp, 9 predicted proteins | sample BON02_FD_78091 | JGI IMG/M metagenome (GOLD analysis project Ga0105054, IMG submission 78091) | Freshwater microbial communities from Lake Bonney liftoff mats and glacier meltwater in Antarctica - BON-02 (megahit assembly) | ecosystem: Environmental > Aquatic > Freshwater > Ice > Glacier... | reverse complement strand
GCCCCCCCGTATACGAACAGGGCCCGGGAGGAACCATGGCCGGGGGGGCGTGTTCGGCCCACAGCCGACACTGAGCCAGGCTCTTCCTTGCCGCGCTGCGGCGCACCAAAGCAGCCGTTCGCTGGATGAGAAAATCTTTATGAAAAGACCTTTTTGAGCAACGCGAGTGCCCGGTCTGATACCCAATCCGAGTCAAAAACCGTTCATTTTGGATACTTGTCGCCGTCGCTTTACACCCTCTAGAGAATTTTGCGACGGAATCTCATTCGTCTGCCCAATAGCTATCGGGTGGTGGCCCAAAGTCGATGAGCGCGCAAGAATAGACAGCGGTTTCGTCGAATGGATAGCGCGCCTCCATCTCGGGCGTGAGAGTCAACCCAAGGCCAGAGGCGGTAGGGCGCAACAAACGGCCCTTTTCAATCAGGCCTTGATCGCCGATCATTTCGGCGCCAAGTGGGAAGGCCAGCATCGGATATTCTACCAATTTGCCTCCTGCTGCGAAAGCAGCATGGTAGCTGGCCATTATCGCGGCGGCCCCGCCCCAGGCATGCACGACGACATCGATGCCCTTCGCATTGGCAGCATCAAACACATCCATTACCGCCGAAATCCCGCCCATGACCGACGCATCGGGCTGAACGAAATCATAGACATCGTCGTTGATGCGTTCGATCATCTCTTTAGGCGTGGTGATCACCTCGCCGCCACATACATTGACGTCAATCCTGTTGCGCAACTCGCGGAACCCTTCGGGGCAGTCAGGCCCAATCGCCTCTTCGACGAAGATCATCCGTTGATCCGTAAGTGCGTGGACACTTTCGACAAAACCAACGACATCCTCTACCGCCTGCGGTGGGTCGGCGAGGTTTTGGCACATATCCACCCCTACCTCGATCCCCCGGCTTCCGGCCTGGTTCAGTACCCAAGCGGTGCGCAAGATGTCACGCTTTACCGACCTGATTTTGTATAGGGTGATGCCGAGGCCTGCGAGTTGATCGAATTCGCGCAAGAACTGCTCTTTGGCGTCACAGCAGCCGCCGGATCCGTAAATGCGAATGCTATCGGTCTTGGCACCGCCCAAAAGCTCATAGACCGGGACGTCTAAAGACTTCCCCTTGGCATCCTGCAACGCGATCTCGAAGGCGGCAATCACGTGCCGGGCGGCACCTTGCAGCGACCAGTAGTCGCAAAGCGAACGCAGGTCTTTCACCCGGCGTTCAATGTCAAAGCCGTCCTTGCCAATGACCTGCGGGGTGCAAAGTTCGACGATAGATTTGAACACCAGCGGTGCAAAAACGGCCAGATAACCTTCGCCTAACCCCGTCACGCCATTGTCGAGCGTCAACTCCACCATGCCGATGGTCCGTTTGGGGCCATTGGGAAAGCATTCCTTGATTTCAGGGTCATCTGCATCGGCATAGGGCGACGACAGCAGGACACAGCGGATGTTGGTGATTTTTGGCATCAGTAACCTTTAGTGAAATCGACTAGGCCAAGGGGCGGTTTTCCAGAACGGAACAGGGAGAGGTTGGTGAGGAACGTGTTGATTTTGCGATCAATCTCATCACTCGTGCCGCCACCGGAGTGCTGGGTGAGGATGGTGTTTGGCGTTATCCAGAACGGGTGTCCGGCGGGCAAGGGTTCGTCGTGCGTGACATCAATCACCGCCCCACTCAATTGGCCAGAGTTCAGCGCCGTTGCCAATGCAGTCTCCTTGACCAACGAACCACGCCCAAGATTGCAAAAAACTGAACCCGGTTTCATCTGACTGAAACGCCTTGCATCGAAAAGGCCACGCGTAGACGGCGTATCGGGCACAGTGGCCACGATGATATCTGAGTTCGCAAGTGCGGCCTCAAGATCCGCTTCTATCCAATCGCTGCCAAAAGTCACAACTGTGCATCCGAATGGTGTCAGCAACTGTTTCAATCGCGCATTGATGGCTCCCCTGCCGAACAAAGCCACCTTGGCGCCGGTCAGCAGGCGCAGCCCGGCCCGGACCGGATCGCCGATCCATTCCGCACGGCGCCGCAGATCACCCAATTGGTCAATGCCGCGATAGAGCGCCAGAACCCCGGCCAGTGCCGTTTCAGCCACTGGATCGGCAAAAAAGCCGGCAAGGTTTGATACCAAAGCGGTGCCGCTTGGTCGTGACCAATCCAGCGCCGCATACTCCCCAAATCCTACGGATTCGAGTTGCAACCAACGCAGGTTCTGGTTCGCCATGACAATCCGCACATCGGGGTTACCGAAGACCACGGGGCTGTCACAGGCTGCGGTCTCATCACAGAACTGGATCTTGTAGCCCGTCGCCTCGCGCCGTAGACGGTCTTGTTGTGTCGCCGAAAGCGGGAGGTAAACTGAAATCGCGGTCAATTTCTGCCTCTTGGATCCGAAGTGCAAATCCAGATCGTCTTGGTCTGCAAATATTGTTCCATCGCCTCGGTGCCATTGTCACGAGCCAAGGAACCGGATTGCTTGTAACCACCGAAGGGTGTTTTGACATCCCCTTCAGAAAAACCGTTGACCGACACAGTGCCACAAGGCAGGCTCCGCGCCATGTACAGGGCCCGGTCGATATCTCGTGTAAAGATCGACGCATGAAGACCGTATTCGGTATCGCGGGCAATTCGCAGTGCCTCATCCATCCCCTTGACAGGAAGGATGCCCAAGACGGGACCAAAGATTTCTTCGCGCGCTATGGTCATGTCGGGGGTAAGACCTGCAAAGACCGTTGGTTTGATGAAACAACCCGGCCCGATGCTTTCTCCGCCCTCCAGCAGTCTTGCGCCCTCGGCCTTGCCCACGCCGATATAGGACATAACCCGGGTCTGATGCTCCGCCGTCACCATCGCACCGATGCTTGTTTCGGGGTCAAGCGGGTCGCCCACCACGAATTTGCGCGCTCGCGCAATGACACGTTCGGCGAATTCGTCTACCAGTTTGGCATCAACCAGTTGGCGCATATTGGCAGAACAATTCTGCCCGCCATTCCAAAATGCCGACATGGCAGCATGCTCGATCAAATCGTCATTGATGTCCGCATCGTCCAGAACAATGAACGGGCTTTTGCCGCCCATCTCCAACCCAATAACCTTCAAATTGCTTTCACCAGCGTAACGCAGAAAATAGCCGCCGACTTCGGTTGAGCCGGTAAAGGAGACGATGTCGATATCGGGGTGCCGACCAATCGCCTGACCGGTGGTTTCGCCCATCCCCGGCAACACATTCAACACACCGTCCGGCAATCCGGCCTCCCGCGCGAGTTGGGCAAGACGCAAGATCGAAAGCGGTGTCTGCTCCGCCGGTTTGACCAAAGCGGAACAACCTGCCGCAAGGGCCGGCGCGAGCTTCCAAGCTGCCATCAGCAACGGAAAATTCCACGGCAGCACTAGGCCGACGACGCCGGCCGGTTCCTTGACGATCAGCGCCATCGCATGTTCGCCGGTGGGCGCGACTTTGCCAAAGCTTTTGTCGGTTAGTTCGCCGTACCACTGGAAGAAGTTAGCCACTTCATTGCCAATCTCATGCAGGCAATCGGTGATGGTCTTGCCGGAATCGACGCTTTCGAGAACCGCTAGTTCATCCTTATGCTCGCGCACCAGCGATGCGAGACGCAAAAGCACCGCCTTACGGTCCTCAGGGGCGGCACGTGACCATATGCCTTCGTTGAAGACTTTTCGCGCCGCGCCGACAGCACGATCCACATCGCTTCCGGTGCAATGGGCCACACGCGCGATCACAGCCCCTGTCGCGGGGTTGATCGTATCGAATGTAGCATTGTCGGAGGCATTGGAGAACTTGCCCCCGATAAAAGCCCGCGTTTCGGGGGTCAGGCGCGATGCGATAGATTGGGCTTTGGTCTTGGTCAGGGTCATTGGGGCCTCGCGTTTAAGTCAAATTGCGTCGCGTCGCACTGAAATATGCCATGGGATAAGCAGACGTTCGGTTAGCGTCACGATCCCAAAGAGTGCGAGGCCAATCAGCGTCAGAAAGAATATCCCGGCGAACGCCAGATCGGGGCGCATGTTGCCGGTGACGATCTGGATGTAGAACCCCAGCCCTTCGTCAGAGCCGATGAATTCAGCAATAGCGGCACCAACAGTCGCGTTGATCGCAGCGTATTTGAAGCCAACGAAACACTGTGGCAGGGCCGCAGGAAGGCGGATTTTCACGAAGGTCCGCCAGACCCCAGCCCCAGTGGAGCGGCTAAAGCGAGTCAGTTCTTCGCTTAGCGAATTGAAAGCCAAAATGGCATTCAGCACGATCGGGAAAAAGCAGACCAGAAAGACGATGATCACTTTCGGCAGAAGCCCAAAACCCAGCCATGAGATGAACAAGGGCGCAAACGCAATCTTTGGAACCATCTCAATGCAAACCAGAAACGGGTAGATCGTGCGTCGCAAGATAGACGAAAAGGCAATGGCCAGCCCGATTGGCATTGCCAGCACTATTGCCACGGCATAGCCCAGCACGACCTCAAGCCCAGTGACATAGGTGTAGTAAAGAAGGCGGTCGATATCGGCCCAGCCCTTACTGACCACCAGCGAAGGCGGTGTCAGAATGTAGCGCGGGATATCGAACCATATGACGGAATATTCCCAGAACAGGAAGAATCCGACAAAGAAGGCGACAAACATCCACGACCGCATGATCCCGGCTACCATGCGCGCCAACAAGCCGGGTTTTTCAGATGACACCATAATTCCTAAAAATCTCCTGGGTTTCGCGAACGTAGCCCGTGAACTTCGCACTGCCTTTGACTTCGAAGTCGCGTGGAAAAGGCAGATCGATATCAATGATCCGGTCAATTTTTCCAGGTCGGGGGGTAATAACGGCAACGCGGGTAGAAAGCTGAATTGCCTCTTCTATCGAATGGGTGACAAAAACCACGGTTGGGCGTTTCTGCATCCAAAGTTCTTGGAGATCTCTGCGGATATTCTCGCGAGTCATTGCGTCAAGCTTGCCCAACGGTTCATCAAGCAGCATGGTCTTGGGTCGGTGGACCATCGCCTGACAAAACGCGGCGCGCTGCTGCATGCCACCCGAAAGCTCGTGTGGGAGCCGGGTCTGGAAATCGTCCAGATGGACCGAACGCAGCAAGTCCTCTACAACCTCTGTGTGTTCATTCGGGTCAAGCCCGCGCATTTCCAACTGTAGTTCAATGTTGCCGCGAACGGTGCGCCAAGGAACCAGCGTATTATCCTGAAACATGATTCCGATATCAGTTTGTGGCCCCGCCACTGTCTGGCCGGCGAGTGAGATCGTGCCATCGGTGACATCAAGAAGTCCCGCAATCATCAACATGAGTGTGGACTTGCCGCAGCCTGACGGCCCTAGAAACGAAATGAATTCGCCCTCGCCGATCTTCATATTCACGGGACCAAAGGCGTGTACTGCGGCATCACCAGTTCCGAAGACTTTGGTCACATCCGAAAGTTCGATCAGAGTGGTCATGAGGTCACTTCCAAAAAAATGGCGCCGGAGACATGGGAGCGTTGCCTCCGGCGCCGCAGATTACTCGATGAAATCGTTGGTGTAGAATGACGCAGGATCCGCATTCGGATCGAGGTCATTATACTCTTTCATCAACGCAACCATATCCGCCCAATCCGCTGGGACGTTGTAACCAAGTTTGCGGTCGGTGTTGGCGCCAGAGTAGAGCAGACCAAGCGTCACATCGAGAACAGCGCGAGACTGCGCCTTGCCCTCGTCTTCGTTCATTGTACCACCGACAATATCCCCCATGGCGTTGACGGCAGCATCCGGATCAGCCTCGGCCGCTTTGTAGGATTTGATGGTCGCTGCGACGAAACGCTTTACCAGATCGGGGTTGTTGGCGACCATTTCCTTGCGCGCGGTGATACAGTATCCGACCTGGTTCACACCGAAATCGGAATAGGGGAAGACCACAGGAGCGTCGCCACCGTTAGCTTTGATCTCTGCGGGTTTGTCGTCGATCCCACCCAGCATGCCGACTGCGTCGCCAGCGCCTTGCAGATAGCTGGAGACTAGCGCGCCATCAGGAACATTGGTGATGTTAATATCATCGGTGGTCAGCCCGGCATTTGCCAGCACGATCGGGAAGAACGTGTTCACGCCCGCATTTGCCGTCGTCAAAAGCTTTTTGCCTTTCAGATCGGCGATGGTTTTTACGCCAGAGTCGGGGCGCACCAGAATGGCTTCTGATCCCATTGCGTCGATGACAGCAACCGAAATCAGTTCGGCACCTTGCGAGGCAAGGTTGACGAATGCGCCGCAAGAACCATACGCGAAGTCGCTGTCGCCATTGGCCACCAGACGATGGGCAGAGCTGGAGCCGTTGCCCGAGCGGATATCAAGATTGATGCCTTGCTCTTTGAAGTAACCGGCATCTTTCCCCAAGGCGAAGCCTGCGTGCGATCCGTAATACATCCAGTTCAGACGCAGCCGGACATCATCTTCGGCCCATGCGGCTCCGGCGAGTGTCGCGGTGGTTAAGGTCACCGTCAGCAATGTCTTTAGCTTATTCATTTCTGTTCCTCCTGTTGCTTCATTGTCAGTTCTTCAGATTTCAGCCTGTCTTCTTGTTATTTAGCGATCAGCCGTGGTACGCCGATAGCCTTCATCATTGCGTGGCAACGGTCTCGGTAAAGCCCGCGGATATCGCGAGTAGGTGGTCGGCAACGGCTTGACGGAAGGCCGATCAACTCCATGCAAAGCTTGTCGAGATAGCCGTCGCCAGAGGTGTAGTTCTTTTCAATATCGACCCACAGCTTGTAGAAAGGCATGCCTTCCTCGACCAACATCCTGGCGATTTCGGGATAGTTTCCGGCATTCACCTCATCGACGAGTTTGATCCCCCATTCGGGCCAGAAATTGCAGTGATGCACCTCAAAGGCGCGCGCACCAAGGGCGGGCATAGCGCTGACCGGGAATAGAAGATTGTTGTCGATGATGGTGAAACGGTTCGAGAACTTTGAAGTCACATCCTCAAACTCCATCGCGTCAGTGCGTGGCGTCGCCCATTTCAACCCTACGATGTTGGGAATGTCGGCCAAACGTTCGATCATGCCAAAGGAAAGGTTCTGGCTGGTCCAGAAGGTGTTATAAATGATCAGACCTATCTCGGGTGCGGCCTCAGCGGCGGTGCGGACATATTCTTCGAAATCCGCCTCGGTATGTGAAAAGTAATAGGGGCATGAGACCTGAATGAACTGCGCGCCAACGTCTCTTGCGGCGTGAGCCAAGCGCACAAGTTCCAGAGTACTTGTGGTCTGAGCACCCATGGCGACCGGGGCTGCACCACCGACCTCATCAACGACGATCGCCGCCACGCGGATTCGTTCTTCAAAACTCATGGTCGAGAAATCACCAGCCGCGCCCCCGGCCAGAAACGTTGCGTATTTCGCGGTCAGTCCAGCATCGACCAGAAATCGCACATATGCGCGCAGGGCCGCTTCATCGACCTCCATTTGGGGCGTGTCCACAAATGGGGTCGGGATGGTCACGTAGCAGCCTTCCAGCGCTTTCTTCAACTCGTCTGGTGTCAATTCACTTCCCCATCTATAGGCCAAAACTCTTCGTATGGAGCCTGCGCATGCTAGTCCCTGAGCCAGAAGGCTCGGCGTTTGGTTTTGGCAGATCGTTGGTCTGACGCGGATGCGGTCGACCGTGAAACCAAGTCTTACGCCCAATAAAAGGAACAGCTTGATGTTTTCAGCCGGAAATTTGATAATTTCGGCCAAACCTTGCCTGTGAGAGCTCATGACAGACTTTTCCCGTCCTCTTTCCGCACCGCGCTTCAATTTCCTTTTGCAGCCGGAATTCCCGCTGAACGCCCTGATTCTTGCGGCCGATGCCCTTCGAATCGCAAATCAGAATTCCGGGGCCCAACTGTTTCAATGGTGCTTTGTGTCGGAGACCGGAGCGCAGATGCGGGCGTCGAACCAGATGTGGTTTGGCGTCGATCATGCACTTGACGAGATGCCGCGCGCCGACGTCTACTTGCTGTTCGGGGGAAATCTTCCCACCCAAAATATTTCTCGCCGTCTGCTGTCGCGACTGCGCGAGGCAGCCCGTTTCGGCGCGATTGTGGGCGGCGTCGACACTGGCGCCTTCGCGCTTACCCGCGCGGGGTTGACCAGCACCGAGGCCGACCGTGCAACCGTCGTTCACTGGGAAGCAGAAGCCTCATTCCGCGAAGAATTCCCTACTGCCACCTGCGAGGACCGTATCTACCGTATCGGCGGAAACCGGGCTCATTGCGCGGGCGGGGTGGCGACACTTGATATGATGCTGGACCTCATCACCCGCCTATACAATGAGGCACTGGCCAATGAAGTCGCCAATGCCCTTATCCATACCCGCCGGTCCGACATCACCGGCCAGCGCGGTGATGCCCGCGAGGCCTTGGAACAGACCCGGCTTGCCGACCGGTTGATTGGGGTTATGGAGGCCAATCTTGACTTCCCGCTTACCCTAGCTCAGTTGACCGAAGCCATCGGAATTCCAGAGCGATCGTTGATCCGGCTATGTCGACGCAGCTTTGGGGAATCGCCCATGCGGCTTTATCTGCATACCCGCCTGCAAGCGGCGCGGAACTTCCTGTTTTATGAGGAATATTCGATCAAGGAGGTCGCCAATGCCTGCGGTTTCTCCTACCAGGCCGTCTTTTCACGCGCCTTCAAAGAACAATTCGGTCAGACGCCGCGCGCGTTTCGCGCCGCATTCCGTGATCGGCAACGCGAAAGTACGCGCCCCGAACTGCGCCGGCTGATATCTGCCCTTGACAGATCGGAGGCGTAGTTCGAACTGCTACTTAGATTCAGGGAAAACTGGGGCTGGAACAAAAAACCTGTGAGCCAGTAGCCCCATAGATTTTCCGATGAATGCTCGGGGTGGACGGCCAATGCAGAGTTAGATCGCATTTTGGAACGTGCGAAGGTACGCTTTGGACAATATCCGACGAAAGGTTTGCATCGAATGCATACATTCCGCCCAAACTGATCGCGGTAAAAGACCTTTAGTTCAAGTCGTCGTTCACTTAGCCCCTTTGTGGGCTCTGTATGCGAGGCTCTTAGACCCATGGTGTCAGCTTTGGCATCACCCCGGACACCTCGACGTCACGCAGCATCCTAGCCGCCACCAGCCCATCCCGGACCCAATCCAGTGCCTGCCACCAGTCCTCATAGCCGCGCCGCGCTGACGCAATCTGCTCCGGATGCGGCCGCCAGGTCACCGGACAGGCCCGCACTTCGATTGTCCGCCATTTGCCGCTGACCAGTACTTTTTCGGCGCCGACAACGACGCTGACGGCACGATCGCCATGGCGGTTGCGCTTCATATCAACTGGCACGCAGCGCGGCACTGCTCCGGGCATCCAGTTGGGCGTAATCCCCGCGCGCGCCATTTCGGCCACGCTGATCGCCATCCGGATGCCGCCGAGGCTGTCAGGCATTCCCGCGACGGTGGCGGCGATCACCTCTGCGTCGGGATGGGTGTAGCTGCCCATCTTGTGCTGTCCGCCGTCAACTTTGCAGCCCAGCGCTGCGCGTTGCAGCAAAACGTATTCTAAGCCGAAACCTTCCTTGGCCACGTCCTTTGGCGGTGGTAATTCCAGCTGCGCTTGCTCAACCCGAAATGCCCATTCCAGCGCCATCTGTACGCCCAGCGCGCGTTTCACTTTTGCGCCAGCGTTGCGGCCAATTCGTCCTTGCATACTCATGGCTGCAATCCTTTTAAGAATGCCATTTGCGTTGGGGCTTCCGTCCCATCTGTTGGCCTCCAGATCCAGGGACCTGAGGCCATGGGCAGCCGCGAGAGTGCGCCAAGCATGTCCTGCTGACAGTGGGTAATCACAGTTGTGATAACCGGGCTCGGCGAGCATGAGGCCCAGATCAAGGCCTCCGCCGCCTGCGCAGAGGGACAATCCGTACCGGGGACGTAACACCATGCCATTCACCGCACCCCCCGCATCCGGAGGCGTTCGGCTGTGACCAGGCCTCGGCCTAACATTGCATCGCGGACGGTGTTGTTGATCGCGCTGACGGGCAGGTAGCGATCAGAATTGATGATCTCGGCGTAAAACACGGGCAGATCCACGAAGGGCTTCGCCGTCGGTGCTGGATCGGTTTTGCGCTTGCGACGCTTCCTGCCAGCGCCCTCAGTTTTGCGCTGGGCGGCGCGTTGCATGGCGCGGTCCAGCGCCTTTGGCCCATCGGGTGGTTCGGGATGATCGTGGCGTGTGTCCTTCGCCGCCGTGATGATCTCAGCCTCGGTCAGCCCCAGCTCGGTGCGCCAACGCTGGACGTGCAGTTGGGGCGGCGAACCCTGCCACCAGCCCGGCAGGGCGGCGGGGTCCAGGCCCAGCGCCAAAATCAACTCTGCGAAAAACTGATCAAATTCGAAATCGCGCGCTTGCGCGTCCTCCTCCTCCTTTACTGGTTTTCTTAAAGGTTCTCTTACAAGGTTAGTGTCCCAATTTGAGACACGGGAATCGCTGTTTTTGAGACACGGGATTGCGTCAAAATGAGACACGGGCCCGTGTTCCAGATCGAGACACGGTGT
>Ga0105054_10012209_pt1 | contig 10553 bp, 7 predicted proteins | sample BON02_FD_78091 | JGI IMG/M metagenome (GOLD analysis project Ga0105054, IMG submission 78091) | Freshwater microbial communities from Lake Bonney liftoff mats and glacier meltwater in Antarctica - BON-02 (megahit assembly) | ecosystem: Environmental > Aquatic > Freshwater > Ice > Glacier... | reverse complement strand
TTGTTGTACAAGATTAGTTGCTATGGTTAAGCACTAAAGTTAATAAATAATAACTGACTAGAAAGTCCGCGAGGACTTTCCTAAATAAGCCAGAACCAAAGCAATTAATTTTGTACGGTGTTGTGTTTTCGTACTTTATTTTCCGTTCTGCTGATAGCGTTGGCAAGACATACTCTTTTGCAATTTTGCCTTGTGCTGTTGGCTTTTTCGAGCGACTTGGCAATGTGTATGACTTTTAGCGTTGGATTTTATAAATGCCATTCCGTTTTTAATTCATTTATGTCCGCCTCTTTCCATTCTTCTTTCCATAGTTCCCAATATGGAATATCATTTGATGATGGAGGTAATTTACATTCATCAACTTTAATAATCGAAGGTAAAACAACGGCTTCTCCAATTAATAGAGCTTCACCCGCTTGCAAAGAAGGCAATTTATCTGTCAAGTTTCCTAAAGTATCAGGCAACAATCGTTTTACATAATTTTGGTCAATAGGGTTTGTTAATCTCATAGCTATAAAGTTATTGCATTGAGAAAAAATTGTTTCAGACAATTCAGAAGGTCTTTGACTGGCTAATAATAGAGTAACACCATATTTTCGACCTTCTTTTGCAATTCTTTCTATTGAATTTTTGGAAGCTCTATATTTTACTAAATCACTTTTTGGTACATATTTATGAGCCTCTTCATAAACAAGTAAGAAAGGAGTGTCATTATTTATTTTCTCTGTGGGATCTTTTTTTGTTCTGATTTTTTTGTAGTAATAGCCGTACTCAAATATTATTCTTGATATGAGTGAAACAGTAATACTTAAAACTTCAAATGGAACACCACTTAAATCTAAGATTGTAACATTCCTTTTTGGTGTGCAGTTTTGACCTATTAATTGCTTAATAGTATCTTCAAATGTTATTTTTTTACTTTTTTCTCCGAGTAAAAAATCGAACCTTTTATCATTTAATTTATTTTCTAATCTACTTACAAAATTTGTTAGTTTTCCATTAAGTGTTCCTTGTTTAGTCGTTCCTGCTTTTGCTCCTGGAATCATTTCTGTATTCTTTCCTTTTGCAAAATTTAACACTTCATTAATGTCAAAAAGTAAGGGAGAATCATAATGTATTTTATGCTTATCAGCATCTGCTCCTGAAAACTTAGATTTTCTATCTGCAATAACAGCCTCTTTAAATACATTCCGTTGATTATGGTCGTTTGCTTCTGTGTCTATAAAAAGTTCTTCTAATTCTTCACTTGTAAGTAACCAATAAGGTAAAATTAAATCTTCTATTCCAAGATTATTAGCATTTGGGAATGCTGATTTGTATTCAGAATGAATATCAAAAATAATAACGTGAGAATTATTTAAAGAAAAATCACCATTTTTTTCTTCAACAGCTTGTTGAATTATTTTAGCAACAGTATGTGATTTCCCTGAACCAGTAGAGCCAATTACAGCAATATGTTTATTGAAAAACTTATTACCATTTACAGGGATTCTAATTTTCTTGTTTGAAGAAAGTGATGAGAAAGTAAATTTTTCAATTTCTTCTGTGGAATGAGAATATATACTTAGAATCTCACTTTCTTTTGCAGGCTCTACCTTTTTTGGAGGTATAGCAATTGTATCACCTCCTCTTTGAAATTTATCATCTTTAACTACACCAAGCGGATTTGCTTCAATAATATATCTCCGTTTTGCTTCTCCTTCTTCAGGTACTTCTATGAGAAAATTATCAATCATTGCTATTAAAGCAATATCGTTATCATCAGAAATTCTGATATAAGAACCTATTTTTAAAGTTTCCGAAGCTGATTGAATGAAATCATCATCAACGGCAATTTTAACTTTATTTGGATAAACAGAAATAACTTCTGCATTTACTTTATTTTCTTCTGCCATTAGATTATTTCTTTTATATGGTTTAAATCGGTTATTTGAATTATCACATTCTTTATCCCATCATCTGCTATTGTTATCAATGGAGTGTTAAAATGAAATTGAAAAACTTGTTTTGTTTTTGAAATAGTTTGTAAAGTCGAGTTTATTTGGGCAGAATTATTCAATATTTTTATTTGAATCTGATTATTGAAATCAGCTTTTTTTGTAATTGCTTTTATTGAAAAATCAGACCCTAAATATGGTATGCCATCTATGAAGTTGAAATCTTCATCATATAACTGATTTTTTAAACTCAATAAATTCGAATCAGATATGTTGCCGAAATAGATATAAGGGCAATAAGTTTGAGGTTCTCTTTTCTTCAAGTTGGAATAACGTTTTGAGATTATGTGGATCATTTCTTTAACCTCATTAATTGAATAGTTAATAGGCAGTTCAATTAGAAAAAATCGCTCAAAAGGAGATTTATTAAGAGTTCTAAAATGTTTGTCTTTTAGTTCTTTATTAAATGTTTTATTTCCTTTTAATTCTAAAAACCATTTATTGAATAGAACTTGCTTATTGTTAATTTTATCTAAAAAATCACGTTTTGTAATTTTTCTATTACTAATATCATTTTCTATCGATAATTTCCTTATTTCATTTAAAGCATTATTATAGAAATAATACTCAGCTTCAAAAGTATCGCAAGAAAAAGAAGCTGAAATGTTGGTTATTATATCTTTAAATTGCTGAGAATAGCTTTTTGCATTAATATCAATGGATAATATATCTAAAAACTCTTGCAAGTCTGAATCTGAAAGACCTAAAAATGTATGGTGTTCATTTTGAATTCCTCCACTTTTATAAGTTAGAAATTTTTCTTTTAAAAAATCAACAGTTAATGGTAAGGTAAGTTTGTTTTGTCCTGAGTTATAATGACCGTATAAATGATATTTAATTTTTGAAACAGTTCCATTTTTCACCATTTTAAAATGGTCAAGCATTAATCTAATAGGTTTTGAAATTATTGAATGATTGTACTCTGATTTAGCATAATATTTACATTGAATAGCTGTGCTTTCGGTTGACGATTCAATATCAATATCTTCAATTCCTTCAACAGTTATTTCATCCGTATCATTGGAGCTGCTTAATAATTGTTCAATTGAGTAATCAAACTGATAAAAATATCCCTTAATAGTATCTGTAGCACTTCTATTACTCATCTTTCAATAAATTAATTCTTCCCTCTATTCAATCTTCTTTTAGATAACCTTTTCCAAATGTTATCTGCCAATTCAATTTCTGAATCAGTTAATCCATAATTTTCTTTTAATATTTTTTCATTTGTGATTTTCAATAATTCTGAAATATCTTTTTTCTCCCGAATCATTTTATTGATTACGGGTAATAACTCTGCATTATTTTCATTGTACGGTAAAAGGATTCTTTCTACTTCATTAGGCATTAATTCCAAAACTCCACCACCGTGACTTCTTCCACAAATTTCGGAGAAAGCAAAGGAAAGCGAGTTGTAATAACTTGCAGTTAATGCTTTTATTTCTGCATTTTCTTTTACAGTTACCCGGTGCATTGTGTCCGTTGTGTAGGCTTTTGCTTCATTGATTATCAACTTAGGGTATTTGTTATTTCTACGAATAAATAAAGCATCTGAAATTCGTTGAGAAGGCACAATTTGCCATTCTTCCCTAATTCTACATTTATAACCTTTGTTTATTTCAGCTTCCTCACCCCAAGAAATATAATCTCTCGCCCCAAGTGAACCGTTTAAGTCTTTCATTTTTGGAAAGGACAAGAAGTGCGTTCTTGCTTCTGAATCTCTGTTTTTTTTCCAATCTTTTTCAGTAAATATTGCACTTGGAACTTGTACACTTCTTCCGACTAAGGGTTTTGCATATTTTTCCAAATTGTAAAACTGCACAGTCGAAAGAGGAACAGTGAAAAATGGATTTGAACCTGTTGTTATTCCAACTTCAACTTTTGCATAATCTCCTAATTTGGGGATTATCTTTTTTGTTTGAAGTCGTTCTAAAAAATCTATTTCTTTTTGGTCAAGGAAATAGAAAGTCCATTTATTTGATTTGAAATCAATTTTTTTCTTTGGACTTTTAAGTTTTGACACGTCTAACTTTTTAAGTTCTTCTGCATCTCTTAATTCCAAATGTTCAATTAAGTGTGTATTGGTTTTGTTTTTCTCGCATAACAATAGAACTACCTCTTGTTGAATGTCTGGAAATACTAACTTCTCAAAAGATACAATGTTTATTTTGTTGTAGAACTGCCCCAAGAACTCTCTTAAAGGTTGTGCGTAAGAAACTTGTAGTATTTCCGCAGGAAGCACGAAACCAATCTTTCCTTCTTCTTTTAAGAGTAGGGAAGAGCCAACAACAAAAGAAACCCAAGCGTTGGTAAGTTTAGAGTATTTTAGCTTTGCTTTCCCGAAAATTTCAGAGGCAAATTTCTGTTGCTCTCTATCAAAATATTGGTAGCGAATGTATGGAGGGTTGCCAATTACTAAATCAAATTTTTGTTTTGTGCTGATACAAAAATCGTGAAAATCAGAATTGATAATTTTTGTTTTATCTAATTTTATTTTTTTTGATTTGATGGCTTCAATTTCATCAAACTCAATTGCAGTAACAGAATTGTATTCATAGTTTCCTTTTTGAATTTCTTCTAAAAAAACACCATCACCACAACTTGGTTCAAGAATATCTAATTCTTTATTGCCATTAAAAGCCCATTTTAAAATAAATGATGCAATTGGTTCAGGAGTGTAAAAACCACCCCTTAATTTTTCCTTAGATGCGTTTTTAATTAGTTGCATATAATTTTGAAATTAAAGGAACAAGGCTGTCGCTTTCTCCTAAGTTAAATAATGTATTTAATGTCTGTTCTAACTCATCCTTTTGGCTATCAAATTGACGTTGTAAAGGAATTAATTTTCTGTTGTTTCCTTTGTTTTTATCTATTTGCCCCTGAATGTCAATTAATCCTTTTTGAATAGAAGCAATTTTATCGTGTTTAGCTTTCTCTTCTTTATTTTCAAAATCAATAATTCTAATAGGTAACTTCTTTAAAACTTTAGTTCCTCTTGCAATATATCCACCTCTAAATACTTCTCCGATTAACGCAGAAAACCATTCTAAGTACTTAGAATTTAAAAGAGCTTGGATATAGTAAATTGAGTAAGCGAAATCGTCAGGTAAAGTAATCATACAATATCCTGCTGTTCCTCCTGAAGAAATTAAGGTGCCGAAATAATCAATTGCATATTTATTGCCCTGAGCTAAAACACCAACAATAATTTTAGCTGGAACATCACATTTATCAAGACTTTGATGTCTTCCAAAACGATACCATTCGTTTTCTGTTTCAGGAGTTGGTTTTATGTCTCTTTTTGAATTGTCTAATTTGCTTTTGTAGTGATTTAGAAATGAAAACAAATTAGGATAGTTGGTTTTTAATTTGTCAATTTCAACAAATTGGATTCCTTTTTTTGTTTTTAGATATGGGTAAATAACAAAAGTATTTGGACTAAAAGGACGATAAGTATTCAGGTTATCATCTCCGTTTGAAGTCTTGTAATACGGTTTTGTTAATGCTTTTTCTACTTTCCAATCAATACCATCTTTAGAAAAGTAAATGTATTTTTTATCTTCTTTTGTCTTGGAATGAATATAAATATTATTGGCACTTGTTTGAATTCCATTGTAAATATTATCAGAGGCAATTAAATTTTCTAAAGTTTCGGATTGCTTATTTATAGCGTTAAAAACGGGCTTTAATATGCTTGGAACAAGAATCCAATCATTTTTTTTAAGTTCATCAAACTTAATGGAATCAAGATGTCCATCATTGATTTTTCTTGTTTTCCAATTCTTTAAAGAGTCAACTTCTAAATAGTTTAGTTCTTTCTGTTCTTCATTTTTAAGAATAAGTAAGCAAGTGTAAGTTGTTTTATTGTGGAATACTTGGTTTGCACCAAATGAGATTATTTGTTTTACCGATTTATTTGAAACAAGTAATTCTCTTAATTTTTTTCCTGCACCAACTTTTGTGAATTTACTCGGTACGATATAGCCAAAATATCCTTTTGGTTTTAGCAGGTCTAAACCTCTTTCAATGAATAAAAAGTACTTATCGAATTGTTTGTATGATGATGAGTAGTGTTTTTTATATAAAGGCAACTCTAAGGGTGTAAATTGCTTCATATGTTCGGTTGCCATATATGGTGGATTACCTACAATTACGTCAAATTTTGTTTTCCCAAAATCAAAAGAATTTATTTCGCCTTGATTCTTTTTAGTTGTTATAGAACTGTCAATTAAACTGTTACCAAAGTGAATGTTTTTAAGTTCTGGTAATGCTGGAATTGATATTGTTGAGTTATCTTCATTTTCAAGCAGTTTAAGTAATAATCCAAATTTGCAAGCTTCAACTGCATTATAATCTTTGTCAATTCCATAAATACAATTTTCTAAAATTGCTTTTTTTATTTCAAACGGGAGTTTGAAAGTTTCAATTGATGTTTGGATTAATTTCTTAGTGTCGTTTTCTAAATAATAATCGATTAAAATGTCTTGTATTAATTGATAAGTTTCTAATAAAAATGCACCTGAACCACAAGCAATGTCCGCAAAAGAAGAGTTAATAATTTCCTTATCCGTTTTTCCTTCACAATGTTTTACAACTGTTTGGCGTAAAATATCTTGAATGATAAATGTTGGAGTAGTAACGATATCTCTGTCTACATTTTCAGGCTTCTTTTTTATTGAAATTTCGGCATCTTCAATGCTCAATTGTTCCCCAAGAAATATTTCATAGATATTTCCTAAAATATCTGATGAGAATACTGAAAAAGAATAACTGCTTTCAGGAAAGTATAAATGCTCAATTATTGTCCAAAATGCAGAGCTATTATTTGATATTATTTCGTCTGTTAATGGATGATTAAAAAGACCTGCATTGTATTTTTTATCAGCTTCTTTAAACTTTTTGATTAACGAATTGAAATCATTTTTATCTGCAAAGGTCAAAAGTGTTTTGTATGTTTCTAAATTTCTGTCTTCACAAACACGTAAAAATATAATGCTATTTATGTATGATTGAACAATGTCATTAAGTTCTTCAATTGAAATAGTTGGTTTGTGTGAGTAGATTTCTTTTCCGAGAATGATTCTCCAATCATTTATTTGTGAAAGGAAAAGGCTATCAACACTTGATAGTTTAAGTTGTTCTTCAATGTCTTTCCAAGTTTCGTCAAATTCTCCATTGTAAACTACTTGGTGGCTTAATTGTTTTTTGATTTCCTCAAAAGCAGATTCATATTCGGTGTAGTGGTAAATATTTATTCTTGATTTTGTTACTAAATCGTCCTTTTCAACTTTTTGTGAGCAATCGTAAATTGCTAAATATTCAAAGTTTGATAAAACTGATATTTTCAGTTTTGCTGTAAATCCATATCTACGAACCTGCTTTGCAGGTTCGTTATCTTTTTCGATTTTTACATTTGGTTTTTTTGCTTCTAAAAAGAATTTTCGTTCAGAAAAAAGTCTAAATGTGTAATCAGGTTTTTTTGTATTTGCGGTAGCATCTGCCTTTAAACCTTCCTCTAATAAAACTTCTCTTTCATTAGTTGGTTTTCCTCCTGAGTTTTTAATATCCCAACCAAGTAATTCAAAAAATGGGTCTAAGAAATCAGTCCTAAGTTGTGTTTCATTGTAACTCGGTTTCAGATATGTTTCTCTGTCGGAATGATATTTTTTAACAAGGTCTTTAACAGTCATAATTATTTGAGATTAAGTGAACCTTGTTTAACATTCTTATTTTTTAAGTATTGTATTTTTTCTTCTGCTACTTTCAATATTTCGTGAGGATTTTCTTCATCCATAAGCTGATAAGCGACTTTGTCGCTAAAAAGAATTAGGCTTAATTCTTTTTCATTTTCGTTGAATAATTTTGCAAGTAGTGGCAACATTTCTTTGTTTGCTGTTCTTTCACCTCTTTCTATTTTACTCAGTGTTGAAGGGTCAAGGTCTAATACAGAAGCCACTTTTCTAAGTGGTAGTTTGTGTTCTTCCCTTAGTCTTTTGATATGCTCCCCAAATGATTCTCTGACTGTCATTCTGTTGTTTTTATTCTTGATATTTATTTCAGGACATTAACTGTCCAAATGTAAGAATATTTTTTGAATTTCAATCGGTAACGTTGGAAAATTTTACTCTTTTATTTTTTTGTGGTGGAATTTAGCGTTGGCAAAAAATAAATGTGTAAAATGTGCGGTTGGCTTTTTTCGGTATGAAACACAACGGTTAGTATATGAAAAGTAGGCGATTACGAAGCACGAAATTTTCGGTTAAACACAAAGTTTGATACGAACCACAAGTCCTGAATTTACTACTATCTCGCCTATTTTTTATATACATTGTTATGCCCTTTTTTTATTTTTCACGTTCTGTTTTTAGCGTTGGCAAAGGCATACTCTTTGACAAGTTTTGGCTCGTGCGGTTGGCTTTTCGAGCGACTTGGCAATGTGTATGACTTTTAGCGTTGGCTTTATTTTTCCCAACCTAACCTTTTTGCTTTAGATTCTAAAAAATCATTTTCAGTCGCCCATATTTTCAGTAACTCAATTCTGTTTTTCATTTTCTCATCAAACTCTATTTGTCCAAATGATTTAAGCCACCGTTCTTGATTCTCTAACCATTTTGTAAAGCCTTCACCGTTTTCAATTGACATTTTATCTAAGTTGACTATTTGTTCTTCAACTTGTTCTTCTGTCATATCGGGAAATGCACTTATTTCTTGAATAGTCGTTTGAGTTGTTGGGTCTTCTTTGGCAATAAGTTCAATATCTTCTAAATACTTGTCTGGTAATATTGAAGCGATTTTATTAATGTTATATTCTTCTAAGCCACCAAAACTGGGAATGTCAATTCCAAATTTTTTACTGTAGTCAAACCTAACAACTGAAATTGGATATTTCAAAAGGTGAAGAGTACTAACTAAAGAAATTATATTAGCATAAGATTCCAACCATTTTGATATTAATTTCGCTTCAAAAGTTTGAGAATTACTTTTTAATAACCCCATTCGATTAGAATGTTTTGCACCTTTGGTATGAACGTAATTATGAAGATAGCCGAGATTTTTGTGAACTGTTTCTATATCGTGTTTCTCGTTAAATTTTCTAATGTTATCATTTTGCAGTAGTATTTTCCAAATAGTTTTTGCAAAAGGAGTATCGGCTTCTTTTTTATCTTTTGCTTGTATCCAATCTTTCACTGCATTATGCCCATCATCATTTATGTTGAAATAAACAGATAGCATTCCTAACTCTAAACCGCTTCTTAGTGAAACAAAAGCCTGTTTATAAAGACCAAAACATATTTGTGTAAATGATACTTGAAGTTCTTCCCAAGAATCAATAAATGGTAAATAATGTCCTGACCACAAATTTTCAAAATTTTGAGGAATTATCATACCTACAGTGTGATAAATCCAACCTAACTCCTCAATTCGTTTTTTGATTTTAGGGTTAGTTTCAAAATACTTCTCTGTTTCTTTATAAACTTCTATGCTTTTATCTGGCTCGTATATGTATGGGCTAAATTTCATCTGATTAATTTATTCATTTCTTGACCAAAGTAATTCTCTCCAATCTGTTACAAAAGTTTTTACTTGTAACAAATCCCAATCTTCATTGAGTAAAGTAAGACCTTGAAATATTGGGGATTTATCAAGATAAGTTACATCTTCATATTTTAAATTGAAATGGTCTAAAATGTCCTTTGTGCCTTTGTGGGGTGTGCCTTCATCTTTGTGTTTAGCGTAATTAGCAAGACCAATTATTAATTCAATTCTTGACCTATTTCCTTCTTTTAGATAATGCTCAAGTTTGTAATATGTTTCCTTTTCTTTCAAACTATCAGCAATATCCTTGATACTTCCATTTATGTAGTTTTGAAACGCAATAAACGCAAGACCGTAAATAGGTTCACTTTCTTCCATAAACCAATCTCCGTCATACCAATTAATTTCATTGATTTGATTTTTAAGAATAGCTATAGTTTCGGTCAATCCTTTAATTGTCATATTAAGACTTACGGCTCTATGGTCAATTCTTAAATAATGTGTTTTGGTTATTTTTTCCATAATGCTTGTTAACCAATCTCAATTTTATCAATTTCTTTCATTAGCCTGTCTGTCTCTGAAAGTGCCACAATTATTTTTTGATAGTGCAAAATATCATCAAATTCTAAAGTTCTTTCCTTACGGTCTTTTAGCCATTTTTGAGCTGGTTGATAACCACCAATGTAAAATTCCCAAGCAACTAAAGGAATGTTGTCAAAGTACTGCTCGTCATTTATCCATATTCTACCTTTTGGCAGACCTGACAGGTTTTTAAAACCTGTCAGGTCTTCTTGCTGAAACTCTCCTGTTATTTCCCAATCTTTTTTAGCAACTTTAGTTGTAATTATGTTATCGCCACCTTTTGGATATGTTGTAATATAGTCTTCCACTTTTGGAGATTCTAACAAATGTATTTGGCGAATTTCTTTGCCTAATTTCACCAATTCCCAAAAGGTTTCTTTGTTTTTCGGGAAAGGAACTTTAGCAAAATCTATTTTTAAAAATTCTTTGTATTTATTT
>Ga0105054_10012205_pt1 | contig 10556 bp, 8 predicted proteins | sample BON02_FD_78091 | JGI IMG/M metagenome (GOLD analysis project Ga0105054, IMG submission 78091) | Freshwater microbial communities from Lake Bonney liftoff mats and glacier meltwater in Antarctica - BON-02 (megahit assembly) | ecosystem: Environmental > Aquatic > Freshwater > Ice > Glacier... | reverse complement strand
GCTGCTGCTGCTGCTGCTGCTGCTGCTGCTCTTCGTGCTGCTCTTGCTGTCGCTGCTGGTGGTCGTGCTGCTCCTCGTGCTGCTGATGGTGGTGCTCGTGTTCGTGGTGCTGGTCGTGGTGCTGGTCGTGGTGCTCCTGCTCACGAAGGGGGCGGACCCGGGGCGGCGGCGGGGGCATGAGGGCGTGCGTGGGCAACGGCGGCGGAGCCAGAGATGGCGGCGCCGCGGTCTGGGTGCTGGTGGTGGCAGGAGTCGTCGTCGGCGCGGCATCATTGCTGGCCTGGAAAGCGAAGGGGATCTCGTCTGCCGTGCTGACCATGGGTGTCCTGCGGAGTGTGTGTGCGGGGATTGGGGTGCAGGTATGTGAGTGAGGGTTGGGAGTGACGCGAGGTAGGTAAGGAGTGCTGCGTGGATGGAGAATGTGCGGCGAATCTTGGAGAGGGAGATAATCTGCAGGTCTCTATGCGAGGTGAGTATTCTGGCTCATTCTAGCTGAAGGGCGTAGTGGGGGAAATGAAGATAATTGTGGTAGGGCGAGTAGTATCGCAATAAAGGACAGAAAAAGAAGAAGAAAAAAGGCCGGAAAGCAAGGCTGTCTTTACATGTCAAAAGAAATCATTCGGGCGCATTCACACACATTGGAAAGGGACTCATGCAAGCAAATCGACCACCCCTTCTCAAATAGCCGCTTCGCGATCGCACGTACATGTTGGAAGGAACGCCGCCGGTGGCAGACATGTCGTCGCGGGGGGACATGGTCGGCTGCGGGGAGCTGAGCTGCATCAAGGGGGAGAGCGTGAGCATGAAATTGCAAAAAGTGGGGCTTGGTAGGGCCGGCGAGACCATCATGGAATTGATGCTGCCCGGTTGTTGCTGGAATTGCAGCTGCTGCTGCTGCTGTTGCAAGTGCTGCGTGAGGTGGAGATGCTGCTGGTGGAAGTTGTCGGGGATGCTGATGCTCAGCTGCTCTCCATTCAGGGTACGGACGACTCTTCGACCGGGCGTGTGGCGGCGAGGGGTGCTGTTGTTGTTGCTGCTGCTGCTGCTGCTGCTGTTGCTGCTACTGGCGGCAGTGCTCATGGTGTGCTAGGAGAAGCGGCGGCGGGCGCGCAGCGAAGAAAGAAAGAAAAAGAGCGGTTAGGGCCCCGTGATGTGATGCGGGGGAGTGGACGACGTCGAACCCGTTGGCGTCCGGACCTCGAGCAGAGCGGCTCCCTGTGGTGTGGCAAATTTGGGTCAAGGGTGGGATGGTGAGGGCGCGTCGATTGGCTATATAAATTTGGGCCGTCGCACAGGGACTTGTGCGTGCTAAGGAAGGCTTTTCCTCTTCTTCTTTTTCTGTGTCCTAGTCGCCGCCCCGCCAAAATTTTATCGGCGATCGGGCGAGAAGCGTCCAATCAACGACCAGCCACCGCACATTTCCCTGGGTACCACACGCGTTTGGCAAGCCGTGAGGCCTGCTCGAGCCCTTACCACTACGGCAGCATTGACAGGTAAAGGAAAGATTATCAGACATCATCGCGCCCCGCCTCGTGGCGGCTTCTGCTCGAGGAGTCCTTTCCCAGGATCCCGATTTCCTTGTCCGAAGACGGCGTCCCCCGAAAACCTCCCCCCGCAGGAAGGGGAAGACAAACAAGGCGTGCGGGGCTTCTTGTGTGCTGCTGCCTGCTGTGACGTCTAGACCAGATCTCCAAGTCAAGAAAAGAAGGAAAAAAAGAGGATTTTTTGTTGTTGTCGCAACGGGATCTGTACACGATAGCTTTTTTTTAACCTCCCCCCAGCCCCAGCCCACAAGAATCAGTACAAATTGATAAGCAGCGGACCCGTTTTGTGATTCTTTTTACTTTGCCTGTCTTTGCTTCGCTAAGCTCTCCCACTTATTCCCCTCGCCTCGTTTTATATGAATTTTTCCCAATACAATTACAAAACCCCAGATTTTCTCGCATCCCCCGCTCCCTTGCTTTACCTCTTGAAGGCGCACATACACATACACACACACACATACACATTGACACACACAACCGAATGCATTCATTCGTCCACAAGTCCCACCACAACAAAACAAAATCTTCCAGGGTCCGCCATCCCTTGCTTGCGCCGCCCAACCCTAACTAACCCCACGCCTCCGCCTCACACGTTCTTGGCCACATGCCTGCCCTCCTCCCCATCCCTGTGCCCGTCAATGACGACACCGTGTACCTCAATCGGTCCTCCGCCACCTGCCGCGGCTGCATCCTCCACATCGCCCCTGTTCTCCGTGTTGGGCAAGGCAGGCGCAATTTTTGGTCGGCTGGTGGAGGCCACGGCCGAGGCGGAGGCAGAAGAAGAATAACTTCGGCTGCTGCTGCTGCTACTGCTGCGCATGCTGCGGGCGAGGAGATAAGACTTCTCGACCGCCACGTCCACGGGGGTGGGGAAGAAGGCGAGCTTGACGGAGATGACGGCGTAGTCGATGGCCACCGAGACGGAGGCGCCCAGCACGACTAGCAGCCAGTGGGGGGCCAGGCGCATCATGTGCACGGCCACGTTGTAGAAGCTGTAGGAGGCGGGCATGGCGGCGTAGGAGAAGATGAAGATGAGGTAGAGGAGGAGGGAGCCTAGGAAAAAGAACCAGCTGATGCGGTTCCAGGTGTAGGTGATGGTGGCCACCTTGAAGGACATGGCCAGCAGCATCATCGAGTACACGGTGGTGCCGAACACGTACAGGTCCGCGCTGTCCCCGTCCCAGCCCCAGACCGCGCGCGAGTACTGGGCGGTGTACAGGCTGAAGCAGAAGAGGAGGATGGAGTCCAGCACGGCCTGCACGAACCACTGGGCCATCAGGCGCACGTTCAGGTCCATGTGGTCGCGGCCCGACATGTACACCCACTTCCAGGCCACCACGTGCTCCGGCAGGATGTCCGTGTCGAAGAAGCCCACGCTAAGGGGAGGGGGGAGGAGGGAGTGAAGGAGAGGGGAGGAAGGGTTAGTGGAGGAGCCAGGCACGGTAAGGGGCGAAAGATGGAAGAGGCAGGAGTCACCAGCACTCTAGAAAATAATTAGCAAGCAGGTGCAAGAGGAGAAGGCAAAGGGAGCACACACAGCACACGTGACGTACCAAATGATGGGCATGGCACAGAGGAAGTTGAAGGCGCTGTAGACGAGGTCGCTGAACAGGGACTGCCCCGAGAAGCCCGTGAAGAAGAGGTAGTAGAAGAGGATGAAGGTAAGCACGATGTTCTTGTAGAAGGAGTAGAGGATGACCTTGGACATGCGCCGGTAGTCGTACCGGCCATGGATGAGGAGCAGGCGCTTTAAGAACCGGAACTGGGCAATGGCAAAATCCGCGCTGTTGACAGCTTGTTTCCCCTCCTTCCCACTGATGCCCACCCCGATCTGCGCCTCTTGGATCATGGCCACGTCGTTGGCGCCGTCCCCGATGGAGAGGGTGATGGGCTTGGGCTTGATCCCGCTCTTGACCAACCGCACGATCATCCGCTTCTGGGCGGGGCTGACACGGCAGGCCACCACGGAGCGGCAGACGCTGGTGAGACGCAGGAACATGGCCTCGTACTCGGGGTCTTCAAAGATGTGGACCAGCGCCGGGCCGTCAACCACCAAAGCCACCGTGTCGCTCGTCAGCTGCTTGAAGTGCGGGGCGTCGTTCTGGGGCTGGTAGCACACCTTCAGGTCGGGGTCCTCCATGATCTTGATGTCCTCCTCCCCCGCCTGCCACGAGGACCGAAAGCCCATGGGCCCCTTCCGCGTGCACTGCGTCATCCGCTCCATGATCCGCCGGCCCAACGTGTCGCCCAGCTTCCGTTCTTGCTCCACCAGCCAGTCAAACGCATTCAGCAGCTTCTTCAGGTGCCGGCGGATGGTGGCAGGGTCGCCCGTGTCCTTGAGCTTGAGGAGGGCCATGCGCGAGCTCAGGAGGCGGCAGGAGTAGCCGATGTTGATGGCCGTCTCCATCTTGTCCCCCGTCAAGACCCACACCTTGATGCCGCCGTCCAACAGATCCGCAATCGTGTCCGGCACCCCCTCCTGCAGCTCGTCCTCGATAGCCGTCGTGCCCACCACCACCAGGTCCTTCTCAATCTTCTCGGCGGCGTCAGCAATGGCCTCGGCGCGGTCCTTGATGGAGGCAGCGGCTTTTTGGTAGCTCGCAAACCACGTGTCAAACTCAGCGGAGGGCAGCTCCCGAATGGCGAGCATGAGCGTGCGCAGCCCGTCCTCAGAGAAGATGCGGAGGTGGGAGTCAACGGTGGTCTTGTCGGTGCTTTGGTACTCCTTGGCCCGCCCGCCGACAATGTTGTCCGCGCCCTTGGTCATCAGCAGGACCTTGCCCTCGGGCGTCTTGACGATCACCGACATGCGCTTGCGGGTGCTGGTAAAGGCGATGGTGCAGAGCACTTTGTAGGTCAGCTCCTTCCCGTCCACCTCTATCTTCACCTCGCCCGGCCCCCGGCCCTTGAATCGGAAACCCAGGTCGGCCGCTGCTGAGACCAAGGCCTCCTCGTCGGGGGACTCGGCTTGATAAGCTGTGGTGCCGTCCTCAAGCGTCTCGATGACGACGGTGTGGCAGACGGACAAGACCAGCATAAAATAAAAAGCGGCCGAGCCCGGGCCCTTGGCGATGGCTTCTTGGGCGAGCGCGGCGAGTTCCTGGCCTTCGATAATGAACTTGTCCGGAGGCACTTCTTCGCCCGTGTCCATGTTCCCGTAGACCTGGCCGGCGACGGAGCAGCGGCGGAACTCCATGATGTTGCGAGTGAGGGTGCCGGTCTTGTCGGAGAAGACGTACTGGATGGAGGCCAGATCGCCGTTCATGTTAGAGGTGCGGGCCACGGCGGGCATGTCGGCCTCGGGGTCGTACATTTCCAGGTCGTTGTCGATAAAGAAGGCCTGGCAGTAGTTCACCATCTCCATCGTCACGTACAGCGAGATGGGCACTGAGGGAGGGAGAAAAGAGGAGTGAGTGATTGATTACGGAGTGAGATAGAATAGCAGCGTGGACTGTCAGTGCCGTGTGTGGTGAGAGAAGGAAGTGAGAGAGAGGAATACTTCACCGCTCTGGAAAAATAGCAAGAACGAAGCCGAGCACAACCCACCAAACCCCACCCACGCACCGAAATTGTTGAAGAGGGTAAAGAAGGTGAACCACATGCCAAGAGTAGAGGGCTCCGGAGCCGTTCCACAGTTCTCGGCATAGAAGGCGTTCTCGCTGTTGGCCGCCTCCAGGCACGTGTAGTCGAGCTTGGACCGCCGCACCTTGTTCCAGACTGTGTAGCAGATGACCGAGACACTGGCCAGGGCCAGCTGGGCGGTGAGGATGAGGTAGAGCATGTTGTTGACCGTCACCTCCACCGTGGAAAGCTTGCTGGGCGCCTCCCGGGAGTTCTGCACCAGCTTAGTGTCCTTGCCTGTGTACACGACCAGGCCCAGCACCCACTTGGTGTTGCGCACCGACGAGCCTCGCAGCAGCAGGTTGCCTTGGTCCACGGACGTCTCTCGGTTGCCGTCCCCCTCGTGGCGCAGCACCCCGTTGAAGTTGTGGATTTGGGAGTTGGGCAGCTCGCACTCGACGGCGCCTCGCCAGCTGTTGATGGTAGAGGGGGTTGGGAAGGGTGGGAAGAGTGAAGAGATTAGCAGTGAGTTAGTTACCTGGGGATGTGCAACAGACCAAAAGGCCCAAAGCAGAAGGCAGCCGCTCACTACACCCTCCCTCCCTCGCTTGAACGACACGTACCCAGAGAGCTCCGCGGGGTCGGCCGCCTTCCACATGCTGCCAATGCCGTCCGTGGCCGTCTGCGCCGCCTGCTTGATCTTGAGGTTGGTCTCTCCGTCAATGTTACTCGTCTCGATGTAGCAATTTCCCCCCGGCTCGGACGACGTGAGAAGGATCATGTCTGAGGGCACCTCGTGCTTGTTCAGCACCCGAACAATGCGGCCCACACGGATCTGCTGCCGCTGCAACTTGTCAAACTCCCCGGGCTTCTCCAGGCTCAGCTCCTCTGCGGCGGCCGAGTTGGTCTCGCGGTCGGCGATGTGCCGCTTCACGTCCTCGAACCCCTCCTTGCCCATGGTCACAGCCAGCACCACAATCAGTGGAAAGAGCGTGGTGTAGGGTGTGAGTGGAGCTTGGAAAAAGGTAGTGTAGGTTCCGATCATCAGCAGCACAATAATGACCAGGAAGTAGACGTTGGCCAGGCGCCGAAATTGTTCGAAGAGGGACTTGGGGAAGAAGGACAGCATCGTGTACTTGCACGTGGAGACGCTGTTGTCGCAATACGCCAGCCCGTCATGGTGGTGTCGGTGGTGGCCCGCCTCGGCCGAAGCCACCTGGGGTTGTGAGGAGGGTGGGTGGAAAGGCAGGTGAGGAACCAGGCTCTAGGGAGGGAAAGAACACGTGCCAGACCCGACAGAAAAAAAACACGCGTTGGGGAGAGATAAATGTGCCTTGTCTTATCGGCACATTTGAGGCTGGCCTCTCTTACTCACAAGCCACTTCGTCAAGCGTTGCATATGGGTGTTTTGTCCCCTCTGGCAGCATGCGCGACGACATTCCATCATGATCGACAGAGACAGGTAAAAGGGGAGGACGGCGCAGGGCAAAAGACTTACATGGAAAATGCGGCTCGTGGGCGCCTCCTTCTTCTTTAGGAAGATCGGCATGACGCTAACGACAGGGCAAGGCGCCCGTGGTGGCCCTCGTACGGCGGTGGTTGTGCTGGCTTCCCTTCTATCGTTGCTTGCTGCCGGTCCCGCACCGCCGCGCTCGCCCAATATGCTGCTGGAATTCCACCCGGCAATAAACGCGTATGCGACGCCCTCGCCCTCCTCGAGGTGCTGTGGGTTGTGGTGGAGGTGGTGGTGGTGCGTGGGATGGTGAGTCTTCAAAGGACTAAACGAGGCGGTGACCACTAATTGGACGTCACGATGCTGATGATGGTGCGGGCTCGAAATTTGCCTCTTCTCCCTTCTTTCCTCCCTCGTCGTCGCTGACAAACGCAAGAAGGCGCAGCGAAGGCAAGAAGGCCTGGTCGCTTGGACTGGGTTGTGTTGTAAATGTGCCGTGCGTGTAAGCAACCCAGGCTCACTCTGGCCACCATCACTTCTCCAAGACAGGTCGAGACGGGAGGCTACACGGCGGCGCGCCTTGCTCTCCCGCACGGACCAACGAAGGAAGGACCAAAGGAAGCAGCAATGTGGCTGAACAACAATGGCAAGTCCTCGGGCCTCTTGCCCGGCCGCGAGAGCGTGGGGCCTCTTGCGCTCATGTGCATCACGCCCGTCTTCATCTTCATCCTCTGGTTCACCATGCAGCACTTGGGCGGGGACTTTGGCAAGCTCATCGAGAACTTCCAGGCGGTGAGTCAGACGGGAGGGGCGGGGTGGGACCAACCACTCCGCCAGCTACGCGACCAGGCACTCACGCGGCTTCCCTTGTACCTTCACAAGACACAGAACGGCTGGGGCTATCTCAAGGTGATCGTGCCCACGCCCTTCGACCCCACCGCCTGGAAGGTGATTCTCTCCTACATGGCCGTGGAGCTGGCCTTCATGAGGTAAGTGCTTTGCTGGTGCCCGACGAGCGCCCGCAGCTCCGGCACATTTCCCCCCTAGGCTTTACATATCCATTCCTCTTGTTTGGCGCCCTTCCATGCGCTTACGCACTTCCGCTTGTCTTTGTAAGTAAGTGCGTATGTCCCTGCAGATTCACCTTACCTCCGCCAGCAAAGTGCGTGCAAAGGCCTCATCAAACACCCACGTCTCATCTACTCACTTCTGTTGTCTCAGGCTTCTCCCGGGCAAGACCTTCAAGGCGACCGTGACGCCGGCAGGGAATGTGCCCGTGTACAAGGCCAACGGCATGCAGGCCTACTTCGCCTCCCTCTTCCTCTTCTTCCTCCTGCAGCAGTACGGCCCCGCCTACGGCTTGCGTGTCTCCTGGGTCTACCACCACATGGGCGAGCTCCTCTCGGCCATGAACGTCTTCTCCCTCGCCTTCTGCTTCTTTCTCCTGGTCAAGGGCCTCACCTTCCCTTCGTCCTCTGACTCGGGCTCCTCGGGCAACTGGATTATTGACTTCTACTGGTACGTCTTGGCAAAAAGAGAGAGGGGTGTTGCATCGATCGATATGTTCGGAGTTCTCTTTCTCTTCTTATCTACAAATGAAATAAGTAATTATTGATTGGTGATCGTTTGCCCTCTTCCACCCCGGGCAGCCAGCTACTCTGTTGCCTTGCCTTGATTACCCCCACTCACCACATTTCCATCCCTCCCTCCTCCTCCTCTTCCCTCTCCTCCTGGTGCTGCCTGCCACACACAGGGGCACGGAGCTGTACCCGCGCGTGCTGGGTTTTGACATGAAGATGTTCACGAACTGCCGGTTCGGGATGATGTACTGGGCGCTGGGCATCCTCTGCTACGCGCAGGCCCAGGCCGAGAGGGACGGCTTCCTGTCCAACGCCATGCTGGTGAGCGTGACCCTGCAGCTGGTGTACATCACCAAGTTCTTCCACTGGGAGACAGGCTACCTCTGCTCCATGGACATCCAGCACGACCGCGCCGGCTACTACATCTGCTGGGGCTGCCTGGTCTGGGTGCCCTCCGTCTACACCTCCCCGTCCTACTTCCTCGTCAACCACGCCGACCAGGACATCTCCAGCCTCACGGCCGTCCTCCTCCTCCTGGCCGGCGGCGTCTGCGTGGGCGTCAACTACTGGGCCGACCGCCAGCGCCAGGTCTTCCGCGCCACGGACGGCAAGTGCACCATCTGGGGCCAGCCGCCGGTCTTCATTACGGCCTCCTACACCACCGAGGCGGGCCAGAAGCGCTCCTCCCTCCTGCTGGCCTCGGGCTGGTGGGGCGTGGCGCGGCACTTTCACTACGTGCCCGAGATTTTGGGCGCCTTCCTGTGGAGCTGCCCGGCGGGCTTCCACGGCGTTCGCTTCTTCTTGGCTTATTTTTATGTGATTTTCCTGACTCCCCTCCTCTTTGACCGCGCCTTCCGTGACGACGCCCGTTGCCGCGACAAGTACGGAAAGCACTGGGAGAAATATTGCGCGCTCGTGCCCTACAAGATCATCCCCGGCATCCTTTAAACTGGAGAAGCGAAACCGTCTTGTAACCGGAGGAGGTGCACTTCTTTTGTACCTGATTACCTAGCTTCTCTGTCTTTAAGATGAGAAATTTATATACCAAAATGCTATTTCTCCTGCTCAAAGGCTGGCAGTGGGAGGTGTTTGCGCATGGAGGGGAAGTAAAGGAAAAGTAAACGAGTCAAACAAGCACCAGTAGAGACAATTCGTTTGCTGTTGTTTGTTGTTTTGTTGTTTTTTCTTTTTTTTTGCTGTCGGTCTGTTCTAGATTGTTTTTGAAAAGGCGGGCGTTCCAAAGAAAACAACTACCCTACAATATTACTGGCTGCCCTGTGGATCAGGATTGCTGGCTGCCCTAAATCCAGTATCATTTCACACACAGGGGGCCAATGAAGTAAGGCGTTATCTCCGAAGGGTACCTACCTGGGCCGAAACACACATTTCCATCGTTCAACTTCTTCTTTTACTATATATCTATGCAAATGGGAAAGGATGGGGGGGGAAATGATGGGGAAAAATGGAGAGCTGCCATCCATCTAACCCTGGTAGGTGTCGCCTCGTCCCGCTGTCTCTCTCTACATACAGACGCGCAGCCAAAGGGTTCATATCATGCAACCCTCACTCTTTCTCTCTCTCTCACTCTCTCTACCCCAACCCCAAAAACAAAAAACATACAAAAAAAGTGCGATGCGCGCCGGTGTGGCCACCCTCCCCACGGAGGAGGAAACAAAATCCGCTTGAACCTGTTTTGTGACAGTCCAAACAGCACTTAAATGGCACGGGCGCAGACACAACATTGGATCAATCGGACCCTGCGGATGGCAAAAGTCTGTCTCCCCACACACTGGCATGCCAATGTGGGGAGACGGACAATTTATCGACGTCGAGCCGAGTACGTCCTACAATTGTGCCTTTCACATGCAGGGCAAAGGAGGTCACTCACCCCTCTTACCCGGCTCCCAAATCCTTGCCGCCAATGGGAGGCAGGAGGATTCGTTTGCCTGGCAAGAGAGGCGCTTCTCTCTATCAATCCCCTGCATACACGGGTGAAAATGGGAGGAGGAGAGGCAGTGGCGGAGAGGCAGGAGACAAGACTCGCAGCATGGAGAAAAAGGCGGGTCCAAAGAAGAACCACCAGCTCTCCTTCGCAAGTCAGGTCTCCCCGCTCCGAGGTGCCTTGTCCCTTTCCCTCCCAAACGCACCCTTACGCACAAACACCTGTGTGTGTGTGAGGTGCATGGGTCCGTGGGTGATTTGTGGGGGGAGTGGGTGGGTGGTTTAAGGGGACGCTGTGCTTACCTCCCCCGACCATCACTAAAAAGGACGGAGAGACGCCTTTGGTCTGGGTAAGACAGCATCCATTCCAATCATCAAGCCGTCATTGCTCTTCTCGTCAAGGTCCGCCGCCCAGAAGGATGCCGAGAAGGCCTCGCTCCTCGTCAAGGTCCGCCGCTTCGCCGTCGCTGCCACCAG
>Ga0105054_10012204_pt1 | contig 10556 bp, 7 predicted proteins | sample BON02_FD_78091 | JGI IMG/M metagenome (GOLD analysis project Ga0105054, IMG submission 78091) | Freshwater microbial communities from Lake Bonney liftoff mats and glacier meltwater in Antarctica - BON-02 (megahit assembly) | ecosystem: Environmental > Aquatic > Freshwater > Ice > Glacier... | reverse complement strand
TCCTGGGTCTGGAGCAAGCGGGTGACTTCGGCGTAAGCTGCTGCTAGTTCCTCTTCCTTGGTCTGGAGGGAGGCACGAGCCTCCTCTAAGCTGGCTCCAAGGAGAGAGATCGCGTCCGAATCTACCACAGCTGCTGGTGTTGCTGCTACTGGTGGTGCTGCGGTAGAGGGTGCTGTCAATGGGGCTTGGGCAGCAGCTGTAAAGGCTGCGGTCATGGGCGAGACTGATGTAGTGCTGCTGCTGCTAGTGGTGGCTGGGATGGTGGGTAGAGCTAGGGGAGGGAGAGGAGAGACACGGTCGGTGTAATCAAAGTCGATCAGATCGCCCGTTGATGCTTCGTCTTGCTGAGGAGGGATGGGTGCCGGAAGAGAAGCCTGTGTGTGTTCTGGCTCCTGTTGCACTTGCTTTTTCTGCTGCAACAACTGCTCCTGCTCCTGCTTCTGCTGCTCGAATCGCTGTTGCTGCTCCTCCAATTGCTGCTGGATTTCCTTCAGCTTCTTCGATTGCTCTTGCTGTGCCTTCTCGTGTACTGTCTCCGCCGCCGCTGCTACTGCTGTCGCTGCTGCTGCCGCCGCCGCTGCTGCTGCCTTGCTTTCCTGCAAGGCTTTCTCGAGGCCCACCATTTCCTTCTCCTTCCCCGCGAGCTCATTTAAGACCTCCGCGTGCTGCTCCTTGGCCATCTTGACTTCCTCCTGCAGGTTACCCACGCGCCGTCGCAACGCCTCGGCGTCCCCTTTGTGCTTTTGGGCCTCGGCGAGCTGGGTCATGAGGGTGTGGCTTTGCTGTTTGTGCATGGCCAGCTCTTCTTGGGTTTGTTTTGCTGTGGTGTGGGCATTACTAAGCTCGGCTTGCAGCGTCTGGATTTGGAGCGCCTCGGCCTTCTGCTTGCCACTACTGTTGCTGTTCGTGACACCCTCCGAGCCTTCCTCCCCCGGGTGCTGCTGCTGCTGCGAGGGTGGGGACGCCGCGGGTGGTAAAAGGGCTTTCAAACTCGCGCATTCTTGCTCCGCCGCTTCCTTCCCAGCCTTCGCTTGGTTTAGCTCGCCCCGCATTTCCTGCACGAAGATCTTGGTCTTGCTCTTGAGTTGCGCCAGGGTCGCGTCCTTCTCCTTGACCGCGGCCTGGAGCAAGGCAATCACCTCCGCGGGCGACTGCATTGATGCTGCTTCTGAGGGGTGGATTGGACGAGGCTGAGGGCTGCGTTGTTTCTGCCCGCTGCTTCCCGCTGCTGCTGCGTTCTTGTTGTTGTTCTCCCGTGCCTGTAGCTAGTGTGGGTGGGTGGCAGTGTGGTGTAAGCGTGGTGGTGTGGTGGTGGCATTGGGGATCAGGGATCACGAGGAACAACTGCTCGCAACGGCCCGACCATCATCATTGGCACTGGCATGGAAGAAGTGCCCTTGCGCACCATCCTGCCTCCTAGACCACGCACAAGCCTCGCTACCACGCGGCCAGGCAGTTTTCGTCCGATTATCTGCCTGGCCGCCGGCGTGGTGCCGCCTCCTTTCTCACGCAACTCACGCAACAGCCACCCCACACCATCATCCCCCCCCACACAGGTCGCTCCTTCTTCACTTCTTCCATCTTGCTTGCGGCCGTGGACCCTCACTCCATTCACCTACAACAGCAAGAACAACATGTCGTGGGGCGGCTTGGGCGGGCAAACCTTGGGGAGCACGCAACAACCCGTCGCGGCCCCAGACCTGAAGCTCCCGCACACACAAGCGGATGGCATCTCCTCCTTGGCCTTCGCGCCGTCCGACACCCTAAACCTGGTGGCGGCGGGCTCCTGGGACAATTCAGTGCGGCTCTGGAACTTGCAAGAACAAGCCTCGCAAGGGTTGGGCATGGCACAGCAGCATAGTATCATGGCCACGCCCATTGGCGAGATGAAGCACCAAGCCCCCGTGCTGGACGTGTGCATGTCCGCCGAGGGCAATGTCTTTTCCGCCGGCTGCGACAACAAGGCCATGATGTGGACCCCAAATCCTGCGGGTGGCCCGCCACAAACCCAGCAAATCGCCGAGCACGCCGCCCCCATCAAATGCATCGCGCACGTGCCGCAACTCCCCTGCGTTATCACGGGCTCCTGGGACCAAACTGTCAAGTTCTGGGACATGCGGTCACCCTCCCCCGCGCACCAACTCCAGCTCCCCCACAAGGTGTTGACGATGGATTGCCGGTACCCTTATTTGTGTGTGGGTACGTCGAACAAGGATGTGTATGTCTATAATCTGGCTGGGGGCATTCGCCCGCATAAGCCGGGGGGGGCGCCGATTCAGTCGCAGATCAAGGCGTTTCAGACCCGGACGTTGAGCATGTTTCCTGATTGCTCCGGGTTTGCGATTGGGAATATCGAGGGACGAGTCGCGATTCATTATATTGATCATCGGCAGGGGGATAAGACGGTGGAGTTTGCGTATAAATGCCACCGGGTGGACGCGAAGGAGAGTCCTAACAAGACCGCAGAGATTCATTCGGTCAATGCCATTTCGTTTCACAATCGCTATGGGGCTTTTGCCACGGCTGGTGTTGATGGCTCGTACGCGTTTTGGGATAAGGACAAGCGGCAGCGGTTGAAGCCACCGACGAGGATGAATGCCCCTATTTCGTGTGCCTCATTCAATCATCGGGGGGATTTGTATGGGTATGCCGTGAGTTATGATTGGAGCAAGGGCTCGGAGCACTATACTAAACAGGCGCCGAATGATATTTTCATTCATATGGTCAAGGATGATGAGATTAAGCCCAAGAAGAAGTAGAATTGGGTAGGGTTGGTAGGAGTTGGGTGGGGAAGACAGGAAAGGAAATGCTGCGCGCTTGTACAAATAGTAATTTCGGTTGATGGTTTTGAGTTGTTTATTCTTGCTTTTGCTTTAATCCCGAAGGTTGATTTTGATTAGGAAAAAGGCTGGGCAAATGCAGGCTTGCAGAAGCTAGAGCAAGCTCGGAGGAGAGAGACTGCAGCAAAGGGAGCTGAGGGGGAGGGGAGGGTGAATTTGGAGGCGGGGAACGCTGGTGCTCCAAAGGCATCTCTTTTAAATTTGATGCCCAGCTTCTCCTTTGAAAAGGATGCTGCATAACTTGTGGGTTGTGTTTCAAATGCTGCTGCCCACAACACAACACACAGAGAGGTCCCAACAACGGCCGGGCCGAGGCAACGCACTTCCCTCATGATCGAATGGGCCCGCCGGCAATGCCCGATTTGCCTCTTTTGTTCCACACGCTGCCCATTAATAACACTCCTTTGGACGAGTCATTGCGTTCGTAATCGTCAAAATGGACGGCATGGTGGTTATGTTTTGGGGTGAATTGCTGCCAAATTGCTTCCTTTTTGGGAGTCTCCCCTGCCCTTACACACCTCGGTCGGCCAAGAGCTGCAATAATCGCTCGTCGCTGCTGTTTGAGTTTAGTTCCTCGCTTCCTTCCTTCTAGGCTGAACACGGAGCCACGTACACACACATACCAACAGGCCGCACGCTAAGCCCTCCGTGACCACGCTAGGTGCACGTCTCTGCTGCCGTCTGTGAGCTGCTGGCGTGTGCACGCGGGCTTCGACCACACACGACGGCCCATCCCCTCGTCAACTCTTGCATTGCGGGCTCTAGACTAACGCAATTCTCACAAACGACCCACACACCACCATCACTGCACACCACCACAGGAAGACCTAGGAGGAGGGGTCCTGCGCAGCCGTTGTCGTTTTTCTCGTCGTCGTCCTTTGTTTTACTTTTTGCTGTGATCATGGGTACGTGGAGGGGTGGGAGGGAGGGAAGGAGAGGAGAGGCAAAGCAGAACATATGGGAAGAGAAGGACGTAGGGACGATGCAAACGCAAAGAAAATGTGTAAAGTCAAGCAGGCTTGCCTACAGATGTGCTCAAGGCCTGCCTGAGGGGATACCTATGTGTGCTTGCCTTTCTCCTCCAGTACCACTTGCCTGGCCTCGAGCCACCTGCCCTCCCGCCGAGGGCGCCGCTACTTTCCTTCTCGTCGTCTTTTTGCATGTCCACCGACACCATACACACATCTTCATCGCACACCTTTCCAATGCACACACACTTAGCGTCTCTTTTTCTTAAACACCCCTCTAACTCCACCCTCTCCCTCCATACCCCACCCCACCCACCTAGGTGGCTCCGGTTCCAAGGGCTGCTGCATGTGCTGCGTCCCCGACAAGGCCCTCAACGCCTGTGGGCCCGCCGTGCCCATCGCCAAGGAACTGCCTGGGGGGGCTGCGCAGGTCGCGCCTTCTGGCCATGGCGCTCACCCTTCCGCCCCGCACCATATGGGGTTGGGGGAGGCGATCCAGGCGAGGACGCGGTGTATCTCGGCGTGTGCCGTCCGTTGCATCCATGACAATTTGCCCGGGCACCGCCACGACCACCAGAAGGCCCCGGCGGTGATGCGGGAGGATGAGGCAAAGAAGTGGTTGTTGGTCAAGCGCAAGGACTTTGCCCGGGTGCGGATGGTCTGTTTTCCTTATGCTGGCGGGAATTCCAACTTTTACAAGACCTGGGATTTCAAGGAGACGGAGATGGTGTTGGTGGAGCTGCCGGGTCGTAATGCCCGATATAACGAGAAGGCCATCACGGACGTGTATTTGATTGCGAAGAAGATTGCCTCGGCGTTGGATGCGGTGGGTTATTTGAAGTCGCAGATCCCATTGGTGTTTTTCGGGCACAGCTTTGGGGCTATTGTCTCGACGTTGGTGGCGCAGGTGTTGCGAAATCAGTATAATTACACGCCCAAACACTTGATTGTTTCGGGCTGTGTGCCTTTGCATATGAGGGCGGGTCGGGCGAGGTTCTCGGTGCCGAATGATGATGATCTGGTGACGTCTTTGTTGGAGATGGGGGGGATCACGAAGGAGATGGCCAAGAACCGCGATGTCGTCAATCAGTTCCTCCCCGCGCTGAAGGGTGATTATCTGGCTGTCGATAAGTACGTGTATCACGAAGCCGAGCCTTTGGCCTGCCCGATTTTGGCCTTGGGCAGCGATCAGGACATGCGGGTCCCCCAGCAAGAGACGGCGGAGTGGGCTCGCTTCACGGCCGGCGAGTTTGAGTCGCGCATTTTCCCGGGTGGGCACTTTTTCCTCAAGCCCTTGGAGAAGGAGGTGGTTGCGTATATTTCCTTGGTTATCTTCAAGGACGTGTCGGGGCCGGGGGCCGTGGCGTTGCCGGGGTTCATCCTGTTTGACCCGAACAAGGTGGCATAAGCGTAAGAGGGGGGTGGGGAGGTCGGGGGAGATCTAACAAGTAAGGGAAATGAAAGTTTTTGTGTGAAAAATTGACTGTATGTGTACATAGGGGTTGCATTCCCTGGCTTGAGAATGAAATATGCGTGGCGGGAGTCACCTTTTTTGAGACATGTGTGGGTGGGGGTAGGCACGGGGGGATGATCGGGTTGAAGCGGGTTGAAGCGATGGGCCATACACGAGCGAGAACTCGGCAAGAGGCCTACGAGAAGCGAGATGCGAGGTAAAATTTTGACTGGTTGAGTGGTGCACTGAGAACTGAAGGAAAGAAATGAAAGGACAACTAATACGAGCACTTGCTGCCTGTAATTTGCCCTTGCTTTTGGTCCAAGGCGTTGGCTTTCGGCTTTTGTCCTCGCTCGACTCGTTGCTTGCCGTGCGTCGTGTTTCTCTCGAGCATGCATCCGTACGGTTACCGCGGACTTGGTGTCATTGCTCCCCTGGGCCAATCCAGGACCTCTCACGCACACTACACAAAGCCACATTCCTTGTCGAGGCCGTGGTGGTGCTGGCTGGGGGTATGGGGTCTTGTGGAGGCCACAATTTGTTTTGCGGATACCTCGCTCTCCAATCGGTTTGCACCCCCCACCTACACTTCCTATCGCAGTCAGACTGACATTTACACCCACACACGCACAGCCCTGGCTCCCCACCACGCCGCCTGCATGGGGCCGACGACTTGGCCTAGAAGCACCGCCAAGCAACCACGTCAAACACACAGCTAGGGCAAGCCACGCCAGCCAGCTCCCCCGCCCCCGATAGCAGCAAATGAAGCGCGATCTCCAATCAAGACGCCAGCGTAAGTACAGGACCGACCGATGCCAACTCTGGCACATGCCGAGCGTGAGGACATTCATGTTTATGTCATGCGCGGGGTCCGCTTGTAAATTTGCACGGCTTCTTGCTTGTTATCCCCTGAATCCACCATTCCCGTCCTGCCCGGCAACTCACCTCCGCTTCTTCTCCCCACCACAGGGCCTCGAGGGGCGTCCTCCCAGCAATCCAAGACCGAGTCAGACAATGGGGCCAAGAGGCGTGCGGCACCCAGTAGGTGAGTCCTTGATCTAATAAGGGTCGTGGGTGGTGCGCGAATCCGTCAGGGGATGTCGTGCTCAACTCCGAGCCCTAAGCACGGACTTGAATGAACAAGCGACAGGCGGTGTGTATGTCCGCATCTTTACCTCCCGCTCCCACTTATGTCTCAATCTCCCATCCATCCATCCATCCATCCATTCATTCTCTCTTCACACACTCCAAAAACACACAGACGTGGTAGCTTGCTGGCGACGGCCTCGCGCAAGGACGTGCCCACTCGAAGCGGGAGCGGCAACAACCATGCCATGCCCGCCGGTCGCACCCTGGGCTTCTTCGACAAAATGCTCGGCCTTCGCATCTCCCGGCACCCGTCCGAACGCGCCTTAGACGCCAACGTGGGGAATAATAACAACAACACCCACCCCACCAACAACAACAATAACCCAATGCCTGCCCCCGCGCCCGTGGACATGATGGCAAAGGGTTGGGCAGGAATGCCCCAAACCGACAACAACGACTCTTCTGCTGCAGCGTTGTCCTCCGGCGGCGGAGGGGGCGGGGGAGGAGGAGGGAGCGTTCGCAGTGCCGAGCCCTCTGGTGCACGTATCCCGTCCTCGCAGGGGCGGCGCTCAGGAGGGGGAGGGTCGTCTAATTTGGGTGTGCGTTTGCGGCGTTCCTGCCTTGGAATAGGGGAGAACATCATAAGCATTCTTCTCAACAGCAGCAGTTCTCGTCGTTGGGGTTTGGGGGGGGGGGGAAGAGGATGCAGGCGAGGAGTGGGAAGAGCCAGAGGAGTTCTAGCTCTATGTCGTATGCGAGCGGGACGAGCGAGCCCTCGCATTTTTCGGTGTGTTTTGGGGAGGCTCCTCGGTTTGCCCACCCGCTTTATACCTTGGTAGAGAGCAATAAATTGGAAGTGGCTGATTTGTCCGTGCCTGTCACGGCGCGGGATTTGAATTCGGTCATGGACGCGACGGCGACGTATGTGGTGGAATGCATGCGGTTCTACTATGGGGTGCAAGACCTCCTTCTCGTCTCCGGACCGGGAGCAGGAGCAGCCGCCAGCTTGGATGGTCGCATCAGCAGCAATACCAGCAGCAGCTTGAGCGGTGGTACGGCTGGCACGGCTGGTACGGGCGTGAGTGTGACATTTAGCAAGGCGATGGCTTTGGGAGGGGAAGGGGGAGGGGGAGGAGGGGGAGGATTGCCACCGCGGGGGACGGTGATGGTGTCAGAGAATTGGGAAACAGCACGACAGATCATGGTGCTGGTGCCCAACCACCACGGACATTCCCCTCTTGGTGTCTGGAGCCGATCCCTGTGCATTGACCAGGGGCTGCGGTTCGGGACGATGCTTCCGTATATCGACACCGCCTATAGAGAAGGATTTGCTGTCATCATCTGTACACCTGCCCCAGCCACCCCTCCAACCACTTCCTCCGTCCCTTCCTCCTCCTCCTCCTTATCACCCCCACCCCCACCCACCGCCACCGCCACACCGACTGCTGCCGCTCCTCCTGCTGTTGCTGCTGCTCCTGCTCCTGCCGCTGATTCCCCACTATCACTCACCCCCGAAGAGCTCATGGCGTGGGTCTACGACCACCTCCTCACACGGGCACAAGCCGAGCACATCGTCTTAGTAGGCCACAGCCACGGTGCCCGCCTTTGCAAAGCCTTGCTCTATCGCGCCCTCGCCCACCGGCAGGAGCAACCCGGACACGCCAAGCCCATTTTAACACTAGCGCTCGTAGAATCCTGTCGACTAAAGGGGAAGGAGGGGGAGGACGGGCCCGAGATGCTTGCCTTCCTGAAGCAGAACACGGTGAATTTGAAAAAATCCCAGCATTCGATCGGTCGGCCCTTGCATGACGTGGCGGCTGCGATTGGGGTGGGGGATTGTTATTCTCTGGGCACTACGGGTCCAGACATGAATTTGGCTTGGTCTCTCTATCAGGGCATGGGGGAGGTGTTTAAATACTGCCAGCGTCGTCCTCCCCCCGTGCCGGAGAAGAAATCCCCTCGCCTCATTCGGAGCTTCATGGGATTGATGCGCTCGTCGGGAGGGAACAACCACGCCAACAGCGGCCACAGCGGGAGCTTAAGCAAGAAAGCCGCGGCGGCTGCTGCTGCTGCGGCTGCTGCTGCGGCTGCTCGCAATGCTTCTGTAGCTGCTGCTGCGCCTGCCAAGAGCGTGTCACCCTCCCCGTTGTCGTCGGGAGCGACGCATATTGGTACGGTTAGCACGCACTCTACTAGCTCGGTGCAGGATGGAGGGGGAACGGTGGCAGGGTTAGAGAGCGCGGAGAGCGGGGGGGAGGGGGGGTCGATGCTGACGAGGGCGGAGGAGCAGCAGTTGGGGGTGTTGAGACGTACGGATTCGTGGGCGGCGTTGTTGGATCGGAAGGCGTGCTTGTCAGTGGAGAATTTTGTGCTTGACCGAGTGATTGGCAAGGGGGCGTTTGGGAAGGTGTTGATGGTGCGGATCCGGAATGATGTCTCTAGGCATGTGTATGCAATGAAGGTGATCAATAAATGCGACATTATTAGGAGGGGGTACGTGGAGAGCACGAAGCTGGAAAGGCGGATTTTGTGTGAGTCCGATCATCCGTTTTTGGTCCATTTGAGATTTGCGTTTCAGAGTGCGGCGAAGCTTTATTTGGTGACTGATTTTTATAATGGGGGCAATTTACTAGTGTATTTGAAGAGGAACGTCGTGTTTACTGAGCCGGTGGCTCGGCTTTTTGCGGCGGAGGTCTTTTTGGCGATCCAGTATCTGCATTCGAGGCATATTGTTTATAGGGACTTGAAGCCGGAGAATGTTTTGATGGAGAATAGTGGCCATGTGGCCTTGACTGATTTTGGGTTGTCGAAGCAGTTGTTGGGAGGGGTGAGGACCTCGACGTTTTGTGGGACTGCGGAGTATTTGGCTCCGGAGCAGTTAAGGAGGGCGTCGTATGGCACGTCGGTGGATTGGTGGGCGTTTGGAATATTTGTCTATGAGATGATGATGGGTCGTTCTCCTTTTTATAATCGATCGAGGACGTCAATGTATGATCGAATCGTGAATGAAGATCCGGTGTTCCCCGCTGAAATGTCTCCGGATGCCCTGGATTTGATTAGTTTGTTGTTGAAGAAAAACCCGGAGGAACGTTTGGGGGGCATGGCGAGCGAGGCTATCCAGCATCATACTTTTTTCCAAGGGATGGACTGGGAGCTACTCGCAAGCAAGGATGCCGCTCCCTTGATCACCCCCGAGATCACCCGTGCGTCCGACTGCAAGTACGTCTCCTCCCGCTATCTCAACCTTGAGCCTCGTGATACCCTCGCAGGCGACGCCGGCCAGCGCTTCACCGACTTTACCTTTATTGGGGAAGACACCTACCACCGGGCCTTAGCCCAAACCCAGTACCCTTCTTATAAATACCAGCAGCAGCAGCAACAGCAGCAGCAGCAGTTGAAAGTGGGCCGCCTTCCTACGGTTCAGGCAGGGATGGGGGGAGGGAGGACTGATGGCTCTTATACGTCTGGCTCCTCGGACGTAGCGCCTTGGACGTCGTCCTCTGCGCTTTCCACCACCTCGGGGGTGACTGCTCCTTCGCGTGGTGCTGCTGCTGGTACTGGTGGGGCTGGGCTGCCTGGGGGTGTTGCCTTCTTTGGGGAGGAGGCGATGAATGGTGGGGGTGAGGGTGGAGGCGGGAGTGTGCAGTATGCAGAGGTGCCGTCGGTGGCGGTGATGACGACGACGGGAAGCAAGGCCAAGCTTGCGGTTGTTGCCGCGGCGGCGCCTGAGTACGTCAACTCGGCCGACTTGCTGGCACATCCTGGAGGAAGCAGCACTAGCTTCAGCGGTGGTGGCGTTGGTGGGGGTGGGGATGGAGGGGGGGTGGAGACGGGCACGGGAGTCCTGCGCCGGGAAGGGAGCAATCGGAGTCGGCCCCTTTGAGCGACTATGAACAAAGTGTGGATGCAGTTGTGGTGTGGCGCAAAATATTCTTTTTGCGGGATTAGTGAAGGGGGGGATGATCATGAATGCATCAGTGAATGATAATCAATGCGTGATTGCGAGAGATTGAGGGAGGTCACACAGTGGCGGAGGCAATGAAGGAAGAAAGAAAGGCGGGAGATCTAGGCAAGAAATATGTGTGTGTGTGTGTGTGCAAGAGATAAAAAGGAAAGTGGACTGGTTGCAACGAGTAATTTATCTTGCGTGTGCATGAGAAAAGCCGGATACAAAAAGTATTTAAAACCTGCTTGTATGAATGATGA
>Ga0105054_10012194_pt1 | contig 10564 bp, 10 predicted proteins | sample BON02_FD_78091 | JGI IMG/M metagenome (GOLD analysis project Ga0105054, IMG submission 78091) | Freshwater microbial communities from Lake Bonney liftoff mats and glacier meltwater in Antarctica - BON-02 (megahit assembly) | ecosystem: Environmental > Aquatic > Freshwater > Ice > Glacier... | reverse complement strand
TGCCACTCACTTTATGACCACAGAAGTATGGACCAGTACAAGAGGCCGGATTTCAGAGGCTACCCGTATAATCTTACAGGAAGCCCTAGAAGAGGAAAACAAAAAAGACACCCCCTCTTTCGGAAGTGAAGACCTTGAGGAATTACATAGGTCCGGTACAGAAGCAGGGCTTCTTGGCATCTACAACTTCCCAGGCTCAGTATATGCCACAGACGGATCAAACGACAGGGGGGTCATGGGAGCTGGCTTCTTCAAACTGGACGAACATAGGGGTGGCTGCTGCCAACTGGGCAGAGGTGAGAAAGGAAATTCCTCTAATAGGGCTGAACTAGGAGCGGCATGCCTAGCACTAGAAGACTCCAAGAGACAACAGAATAGGAAACCTGTAATCCTCCTATCAGACTCAGCCTGCTTCCTCTCCTCCTCCCAAAAATGGACAGGCGAGGGGGAATCCTCCTCTATGCACGGAAACCCGGACGCCGACATTATGAGAGACATAGTACAACTCCTACGAGAAAGAATCGATCATGGCGGACCCCAGCATACTAGAAGAGTTGAAGGCACACTGGTTGACGGTCTGGCCGCCCGGGCAATATGTGTTCTCTGGGCACTTGTAACAAGTACTGGTGTCATTGTGCGAGAAGAAGCCCGCCCTGCACAGGCAGTCGTCCGCGCTGTCCGAGTCAGCGGGCGAGTTGCTGTACAGGAGGCATGGGTGCGTCAGGTGGCCGTTACAGAACGAGTCTGCCGGGCACATGGCACGCTCGCCTCCATCCTCCCCGGTGAAGGAGTCGTCGCAGCGGCAGCGCAGACGCGAGCCGCTGCCGGTGGCGCTCGAGGCGTTGGCAGGGCACGCGTTGCAGCTCGCCGCGCCCTGAGCGTCGCTGTAGAAGTTGGCAGGGCACAACTCACAGCGCGTGGCTGTCGCTTCGCTGCGCTCCTCGAGGCCGCCGAGGAGAGCGGCGCACGATGCGCTGTGCTCCGCGGCGTGCGCGCACTGCAGCGAGAGGTCGCACGGCTGGAATGAGCCCGCCGCGCACAGCGAGCAGTTGCGGTCCGCCAGGCCCTTGGCGCCGGCGACGCACTGGCACATCTCGGCAGAGCTCATCTCCTCAGCCACAATCGCAAAACTGTGCACAGCACACTCCTCGCAGGGGCAGGCATTCACTCGCTCAGCGGACCACGTGTTCAGGGGACACGTGAGCGACGAGCCGTTGCCCGGGTAGAAGTTGCTGGCGTCGCACAGCGCGCAGCCGTAGGCGTCCGCGTCCTCGAGCCCGCCCGGCGCAAACGAGTCGTCGGCGAGCCGGAAGCCCGCGACGCACACGCACGACGACACGTTGAAGCTGCCCGTCACCACGCTGCTAGAGTTGCGGGGGCAGCGTTCACAGGGCTGGCTTGCGGCGTCGGTGGCGCGTAGGTCCTGCCATGTGTCGGCAGGGCACAGTTCGCATCATCTGTGTTGGTTTGGAAGCCAAGTCAACAGACACAGTCCAGTTGGCTTCCGGATCCGGTGCGGTTGGTGGTGGAGGTGTTTGCTGGGCATGCAAGACACGACTCAATGCTAACCACAGAAAGCTCGGCATTGTAGGTGTCGGCGGGGCAATCCACGCATATATACTGCGACGCGTTGCTGCGGAACTTGCCCGCCGCGCACGCGACACAGACCCCACCGGGCTCACCTGCGAAGCCGAGGTTGCACGCGCAGGCCGTCGTATCGCTTGAGCCCAATGGTGCCGCGGCGTTGGCGCCACACGTGATGCAGGCGGCTGCGTCGTCGGCTGCTTGTTGCGTGTTGACAGTGCCGGCGGGGCACGCTGTGCACGCGGTCTGGTTGAACGCGGCGTTGAAGGTGCCAACGGGGCACGGGGTGCACGTGCGCTCGAGACGGTCGTTGGTGAGAAACCCCGGCCTGCACAGGCAGTCAAACTGCGTCACCCCTCCCTCTGCCAGCCGCGAGCTGTTACCCACGCACGGCACCAGCACCACAGACTGCTCTGGGCAGTACGTGTCGACGGGGCACGCCGCGCACGCCTCGTTGCCAACGTGGCCCTTGAAGGAGCCGGCGGCGCAAGGCGCGCACGCAGACGCGTTCAGAAAGAAGCCCGGGGCGCACAGGCACTCCGCCAACCCCACGCGCGCCAGCGCCGTCGTGTTGGTGTTCACGGGGCACGCCGCGCATGTCGCGTTGCCGAGCGCGGGCTTGTAGCGCCCCAGCGCGCACGGCGCGCACGCGGCCGAGCCATTCGCGTACCCCGTCTCGCGCGCGCACTCGAGCACGCTCGACGCGTTGGCGGGGTCAGGCACGCGCGAGTTTGCGGGGCAGGAGGCACACGTGACCGAAGTCTGGTTGAGGAATAGGCCGTCGGGGCACGAGATACAAGACATTTCAGCCTCGGCAGACGCGGGGCGCGCTCTGCAGAGCCATGCGCCGCACACGGCGAAGACGACAAGCGCGCGATGCTGGCGAGAGCACGACGCCGCTGTCATTGGAGGACCAGACTGTGCTCGCATATACTGGTTCACTGTGAGTCGGGCAAACAAAGTGCACCTGTAACCATGCACTGAATGTATTTAACAAAGCCATACAAGAGGGCAATGGAAGCCGCAGGACACAACCCGTACTGTGTCCTGCCACAAAACTCGTTTCGCACCGACGCAACACTGTCCAACCTTGGTGTGGTCAACAAACTGGTATATTTTCCGGACTTGCGGTTGCGATCCTCAACTTCCGAGGAACTCTTCTCAATTACGTGGAATAATGCAAAAATGTACGACCGGCAAGCCACCGTCATGATTCCATACAATGAAAAGTCTGGAACATTCACGTCCTACACACTACACAAATCCAAGAATGTCATGTGGAAAATCGAGGTCAAGTATATGAGAAATGTGGACAAGGCATTGTCCGTCGCAGCGCCAATGATGACAAGCGCGACACTGGCAGCGGGCAATACCGTCCTGCCCCATGATTCGTTCCGCATAGACCTGTTTGGTGGATTTGGCCAGACGCGAGATGTTTTCCCAGACTTTTGGGTCCAAACTAGTGGTACCAAAAAAACTGTTATTAGTTGGTCAGATAAAACATTCCAGGACCAGAAAAAAACTGTCAGACTTCCGTACAACGAAAGAACTGGGACGTTCAAAGCGCATACAATGGCACATGGCCATACATTATCCGAGAACGCCGAATGGTGAATCAAGATCAAATTCTCGAAATTTGTAGACAGCACGACTGGCAATGCAGCGCCCAGGCCGACCCAAGCACCACCAGACAGGCCACCTCCTGCTCCCTGTGCTTTACCCGATAGCAGAAATACTGATACAACATCACCAGACGAGTCAGGAGACAATAATTCAGAACATGATGAGTTGGAATCAGAACATGAGACTGGATCAGAACATGAGACTAAATCAGAACAAGATGAGTTGGAATCAGAACCTGAGATTGGAGCAGAACATGACGGGGAAATTCCGAACGCCAAGGATGACGACCCATAATATGATGATTTGGAGCATGAAATGGAAGATCATGAAGATGAGGCAGGAGAGATTGCGCATCAGGCAGAATTAGCAGCTATGAAGGCAGCTCACAAAAAAGAGCTGCAAGGCATGATGAAAAAAGCAGAATCAGATGCAACCACGATACGACTGGAAAAAGAACGTCGAAGAGATGCGAAGAGCAGAGCAGAAGCCGAGGCACAAAAAATCTTAGCAGCGCAGGCAGCGCAATTGGCGAAAGCGAAGCCTTGTTCGACAAACAAGCAGCAGCTGCTGCAGCGAGTTTGGCGAAACGGGTTGCAGGGTGAGAAAAACAAGCAAAAGACGCACAGGCGTTGCTCGACAAAAAAGCTGCAGCTGCTGCAGCGAGTTTGACGAAACGGGAAGCAGTGCGAGAAAAACAAGCTCAAGACGCACAGGCATTGCAAGACCAAAATGAAATACGCAAAAAGGTATCGAAGGATCAGGCAGGAAAAGACAAAAAGGCACAGAATGACAGACAACTTTGACAACAACTTCGACAACAAGAAGACAGACACAGAAGAAACGTTGAGATAAACAGCCTACAACGGAAACACAAAGACAACCTGGACCAATTTCAAAAGTCAGAGGACAATGTCGATGAATTACAAGCGCCAGAATACACGTTAGATGACCCTCCGCAAGACAATGTGCATCCGCTACCGTCCGAGCAGTCTGAGCCATCTGTGGTGCATACGGCACCACCACCGAAGCCCTCAAGGCCACCACCAGCCCTGCCAGACACAGCGCCACCCTCGCAGAAACTGTCAGTATATGAAGTGGATGCTGCTTCGAGAGATGGATCACGGGCGAGCAAACGGTCACGCGGGTCTGATGATGCAACGGACTCAGTGTCTGTCAACACTCCGGCGCCCAAGCAGTTACGGCCGCCGCCCCCGCTGACGCGCAAGCAACGCTTTAAGCCGCCCCTGCTGATGCGCAAGCAACCATTTCCGCCCAAGCCAACCCTGCCGTCTGACTCGCATCCTGCTTCAATGCCCGCGGCTTCGTCCAAGACACCAGCGGTAGGCCCGCCGTCCGATAACGAGAACCCCCCCGGGCAACCACCCCCGCCACCTCCCCCACACCCGACAGACACTCTGGATCCTGCAGACAACAACACGTCAAAATATGACCCGCACCCGACAGTACCTGCGCCTGTGGTGCAGCCTTTATCAAAAATTGATCCAAAACCGCATGTGCCAACACACGATAACCATCAAGGAAAATCAGAAGTATTTTGTCGAGAAGTGCAAAAAGATCTGGCTGCATTGAAGGATTCCCAAGTGGCGCCCAGACGTGTTGACCCACTTGTAGTAGACGAGTTCCGCCGTGAAATGCAGCTGCCCAAGACACCGTCCCTGCTGGGGTCCACAGTGCCATTCCCCCCCTTCTATGCAGCGCCAACCGTCCTCCCGTGTTCTACTGCCTTCGAAACCGCCGCCGACAACGCCGCCGCTGCCGACGCCACCACCGCTGCCGCTGCCGCCAGCCAGAAAATCAAAAAATCTTAAGAAAGATCAACTCTCGAAACTGGAAAAAGCCCACAACCTTACGAAAGAAGATCTCTTGAAAATGGAAAAAGCCACATTACGTGAAACAAAAAACCAGCGAGCAGTGTGGATTCGGCAGCAGACAGTGAGCTATTGTTGGGGCCAAAGACACGCGAGAGCAGTGCGGCATCTACACCGGCGCAGTCCTTGTCACGCGACAGCAGTACTGACTCTGTAGTCCGAAAACGGCAAACGCCCAAAGTTGCGCGGGGGCTGCCTATGCGGAGGAAAAAAATTGAACCTTGGAAAAATCAACACCCAGAACGCGCGGGCCGTACCAAATCGAGCACATCGTCGATTGCATCGTCACGCGAGAGCAGCCCTGAAGCACGCCCGGGGAAGTCGCGTACTCGAGAGACATTCCTGATTACTTCACAAGATGGGCATGGGGCCAGTGCATCCTCAGCGCCACACAAGACACCACCCGCAACACCACCCACAGTGGCCCATACGTCTCCCACAGCAGAGGCATCCCATAAGGCACACCCAGCGGTACCCGCGGCGGCACCCGCAGCGGCACTCGCAGCGTGGCCCGCATCTGCACACCCAGCTGCACCCGCAGCGGCATCCAAAACGGCACACCCAGCTGCACCCGCATCGCCATGCGACAGCATCGTCGACTCTACATTCTCACGCGCGAGCAGCTCTGCTTCACGCCCAAGCAGTGCACAACGACCAACAGCCTCGAGTGCTGCAAAGGCCAAAAGGCAGGAGCCACTCCGCTCACAAAGCGTAGGCAGGAGTCCAAGGGGAACGAATGCTGTTGCCATCAGTCAGCATAATTGTTGGACTACAAAACAACCAGCGGTGGTCCCTCGCGTCCCCCTGAAACGAGCGTCGAGTGTTGATGGCAGGACTCCCAGTGCCAGTGCCCTAGCACCCATCCTGAAACCAGCGCCTACTGCGGGCGGCCAATCTCAGAAGGACTCAGGCGTGGGTGTGTATGCGCCAAAAAGCCTCAGATTTGAGGATGCACAGCCCGGCAGCAAAGAAGGATCAGCCACCACTCCAAGACAACCAATTACAATGTCAAAACCGAGTGGCTCTGGTTCAAAGGACAAGCCTCGAAAAAATGGTCATATTGTCAAAGATGATCATTCGACACCTTCGACACCAGCGAAAGGAAACAATACTTTTGTTATGAAACATGCAAAACCAAATTCAAGTTGGGAACCTGCCAGTGGAAACTTGCGCCAAGGACACACTCCAGTACCAAAGACACAACCAGAAACCGCGGGATTGAGGCCCCTCTCCCCTGCTTTGAGTTGTTTTGGCATGTACACAACCTGGTCCGCACATGCAGTTTCTTATATACCCTCTTATGATCTGATTTCTGATTTCCTTGTGTGCAAGGTTGTTGACAGACAAAGCGCAAGTGGTTTCAAAATTCGCATATACTTGTAATATCAGCGACCAGTCACACGAGGTTCTACAGTCTGAACACCCACTCTGGAAGAAAATTAGATGCTTGCCAAATTTGGTTCCCGACATGTCAGTTGGCTCAGCGCACGTCGGCAGATCCCCCTGTTTTTCACCCATTGTAGTGTACACCAGTGCTGGTAGTCGGTCTAGATTTGTGTATCATTTGGCGCACAGAATCGTCGAAAACAGCATATTCGTCATGATTTACGCGATTGCCGCCATCCAGCGCCTCAAACTGTGTTTTTGTGTCGACGCAATTAACGCATGCAGCGCACAGCTGCTCTTATGCGCAACGCAAGTGCTTCGGCAAATAATCCGTCCTAAACCCCACGATTACGCTCTGGCAAACGACCTCAAGTCGCCGTGCGGCGTGCTGACACAAAACATGTTGTGCACGTGGCGCCCGACATTCTGCATGGATATATTCTTGTATTTCGGTCGCGATCAGAGAATTACAGTGGGCCTGCTGATGGAACTTGATTGTCCGATCGAGGAAACATTGGGTCGGACTTGGCGTCGCTGTTGCTGGGAAAACACCACCAGTTCACAACAAAACACAGCGAAGGACCCTGCACTGCATGACAAACACGACATCACGATGGGCAACGAAAATCTAAGCAAAGCGTTGCAACATCAGACGAGTTTTACAGAATGTGAGTGGGCAGCCTTTGGCATAACAGCACTCGGTACGGACGACTACATTCGATGCGGGGATCTCTGTTTCAAACCCGTCTCACGCTCAATGCCAGAGGTCGAGATCAAATATTTTACCCCCGAAACTACAGAGAGCGCGGTTGGTATACCAGAATGTGTGTGTTTCTGTGTCTCACGTGTGACACAGATGCGGACAACAACAACACCATGGTGGCGCTGGTGTACGACATACTCATCGGCGATACCGACAATCGCGAGTCGTTTTCCAACACACAGCAACGCTATGAATACCTCTGGTCAATTTCCGAGTTGTTGTCGAGCGTCACGATCGGCGAGGCTTGTGTCCGTGTGCAGTGGGCAGGAGACCCTTGCATGTACGATCGTTTGCAATCGCTCGTTTTGCCGCATGCACACGACCAAATAGTACTGTATGGTGACCACCACCAGTACTGACAGTTTCCATTCGATCTCCAAGCACCAGTTTCAGCAAACCTCATAAGCCAGTCAGCTTGATTTTCGCAAACTGCCTTGGACGAAATCGACACTTTCTGTTTTTAAGTTGGATGTGTCTGTGGTTATGGGGCAGGCATCTGTTTTGACTTTGTATGGAACGGGTGGGTTCAAACCTGGCGTATACTGCAAGTGTGTGCAGGTTGCGTATGCAGAATCGTACACGTTTAGGGATTGATGCCCAGCGTCAATTTTTCTCAACTTTGAGACCAGTCCATGCTCGGCTTGAGAAAACTTGTTTGAGAGATATCAAGTCTATTTCGGGCATTTCAATGCGATTTATGAGCCTTAGTAAACCCCCACGTGTTAACGACACCAACACGGTCTCTGAAATGGGTGTGTATGACACGGAATTGGCGTTGGCCATCGAAAAATACAATGTTGTGGCGGCTATGGTGGTGATTGATAAAATCGTCCAGATCAACTTCCAGACAAACGAGCGCAGGACTGCCTTGTATTTGGCCGTGAAACACAACAACGTCGCCGTGGCATTCATGCTGCTTGCACGCAAGGCCAAAATGAATGTGCTCCCGAGAATTGCAACGCAGAAGACCATATGCCAAAGCCCTATGCTGGCTGCCTTCCGTATGGGAGAGTCGCACGAGGAGATGCAGCTCTTGTTTCTGCACGAGCTGAAAAGTGTGGGTCATACTTGGCTAAGCCAGTTGGATCGCTCAATTCTGGGCAACATCCGCTGATACGCGATGCTGTACTCCACGCCGCGCGTGTTTTTCGCCACCAGTGGTGAAATTGGCGGAACGTGTGTCTCCAACGAAAATGGACTCAATCCGCTCATGTTCACGCTGAAAAAAGTTGCGATGTCTGAATCCAATCCTGTGACATGCACCTGGATCATGAGAAACGTTTTACAGATTCTGAACACGTGCCCGGCTATGGCCTGGGAGAGTCTTGTGGAGGCAGACGACTGCGGCAAACTAATGCATACAGCGGGTTCCACTGCGTTGGGCATGCTGGTCTTTGAGGTAATGCAGTATCATCGCAGCAGAAACAAGTATTTCGAGACATTGTCTGCTACTCTCAAGTCTTTGCACGACACTGTGGAAGCGGCTGTGCAGGGCTCTATGGACATTTGTGGAGCGCTCTCCGGTATTATGCACCAGAATAACACTGATCTGCAAAACAATACGCAGATCGACACGGACATGCAGACCGTGTTTATCCCCGAGCTGTTCACACTTATGCTCCGGCCCATGCGCTTTGCACTCTGCATGGCGAACCACGCTCGTCTTGGGTCAAAAGACGCCTGCTTTGCAGGGGGACTGAGCACGGACATCATCAACATGATTTTCAAAAACCTGCTCGACGACATTGGCGAAGCACCCGACCAGTTCAAAAGCATGCTATGCCAATAGCAAAAACACTGCCCGCCTTTTTGGGTCTTTGGTCTACGCATATGTGTGTCATGAGTGTTTTCCATGGTCGCGAGGCGATTCTGGCGTGTTGCAAATGACTGTCTTGTTCTTGGTAACAAAACATACATGTTCATTTCGGCAACAGTGGGTGCTTTCATGCGTGTTTGCGTTGATTTATTAAAGGTCTCGAGCGATTTTAATTTTAAACAAACACACTGGCGCTATACAAAATGAGGCATGCTCAACTCACTTGCAACCAGACAGTGTCTGGTCGTCGGTTTCAACCATGAATGATGGAGATGCATTCAACTGTGAATGATGGAGATGTCAACACATGATGGTTGCTGGGTACTAGGCCCAATAATATGAGAATTGACTTTGGACAAGTCAGAAACGTGCAGTATATACAGTTTTGGAAAAATGCTGACCAATCTGACAATGTCACAGTTGGGTGACTAACATTTGACTTGCGAATGACGCTGTGTGGTGTAGTCAACTAAACAGGACTGCTCCAACGTGTTATTACGTGTACTACGCGCGCTCGGTAAATTTATGAGTGGCCCATCCTGGGGCAAGTCAGCATCATTTTTTACGTGGTTCTTCGACATCAATACTATATAAAATTTTGACTTGTATGTGTTAGGTATGCAAGTCCACTCGTTGCAGACAATTCTGTGTATTGTTGGCTTCATAACGTTGTCACTACTGACGCCTGGCCAATGTGCGTCTTTTGTGCCAGTGAGCAAATATTGCCCAGAAGGTATGTGGAGCCCGTCTAAGGAACTCTCGTGGAATCCAGAACTTGATGGTCTTTCTCTAAGATGTGCAGACGAATATCACGAAGTGGAATCCCTGGGCAGGTGTCTATACCACATTGGTATAGTTGGTGTCGTATCAAAAGAAAAAGCTGGTGCCATATTTTGTTACAATTCTGGTAGAATAGCCGTACCAAAGACAGCAAGTGAAAATGATGCCATTGTCAGTGGGGCTGGGTCTACAAAATGATGCCACATTGTCCTGGGGCATCATTTTCACTTGCTGAAAACACACATTGTCCTGGGGCATCATTTTCACTTGCTGAAAATGACGCCATTGTCAGTGGAGCCGGGTCTACAATGTCAGTGGGGCCGGGTCTACGAACCTCGCTTTCCCCGACGCCAAAGAGATGCTCCACAACGACCCTGTGAACAATAATATAGAGGATATAGGTGACATCGAGTGGGAGGGCATGCCCGCAAGCGACGTGAAATTCGATCATGTTGTGGGGTGTTCTGGCGCTATCTATGCCATCCAGGAGTCTGTGGTCATTCCTATGCAGTATCCTGTGCTCTTTCAGCGCTTAAACGTCAAGCGCAGCAACAGCAGGACCACACACGATGCACGCACTTGCACTTTAATGCCTAATAAGTCCGTGACACTGAGTGTAAGTGCCTGTCAGGTCAGCCTGCACTGAGTGCTGAGTGCATGTGAGTGCTCAAGATTTGTTGTGCACTGAGTGCTGAGTGCACTCGCCTGAATCGGAGTGCTCTG
>Ga0105054_10012192_pt1 | contig 10567 bp, 5 predicted proteins | sample BON02_FD_78091 | JGI IMG/M metagenome (GOLD analysis project Ga0105054, IMG submission 78091) | Freshwater microbial communities from Lake Bonney liftoff mats and glacier meltwater in Antarctica - BON-02 (megahit assembly) | ecosystem: Environmental > Aquatic > Freshwater > Ice > Glacier... | reverse complement strand
AGCCGAATTTTGGACAGAGGACGGACTATATGTCGGCGGTTTATTCGACAAGCGCGCGGACGATGGTCTGCACCCGCGGGTCTATGCCTGGTGGCGAAAGGATATTGACCTGGGTGATGACTGGGTGAACAACCTGGGTCTGCTCCAATACGATATGCTGCTCGGGGGGAGCCTCATCGAGCGCTCCGATGGCGAAGTTCTCTACTTCGGAGCGGGCTGGAACAACGCGCCTGTCTTCCGCGTGACGGGCTGGGATGAGATCGCACGGCAGCAGGGGACGGTCGCTGCTCCGGAACATCCCCGTGTGGCCGGGCTCACCGGCACCGGGCTGCAGGCGGAGTATTTCCGGGGAATAAAATTAGATGGCGAACCGATCCTGAAGCGGACGGAGAGCCAGCTCTGGTTGGCGGGTGACAAATGGCCTGCAGAGCTCCCTGCCGACGGCGATTTCTCGACGCGGTGGACCGGCGGGATCGAACCTGCCATCAGCGGGCGGTATTCCTTCTCAACCTACACAACGGATGCCGGTGTGCGGGTCTGGATCGGCGGAAACAAAGTGATCGATCAATGGACAACGTCGGGGAAGTTTTGGTCGGCCCCGGTCGAATTGGCAGCGGGGCGCAAGGTTCCTGTGAGGATCGAAATGCGGGGGCTCGGGCCCAAACCGGAGCTTCACTTCAATTGGGAGGCCCTCGATTCGCCCATTGAGCATGTGCCCACCACCAGCCTCTATCCCGACGCAACCCTGGTGCGCTTGCGGGTGACTCCCTCCGTGTCTGCCGCGGATGGGAAGACGCCGGTCGAGTTTGTTTTCGAGCGCAGCGGCCCCGTGGATCTGCCTCTGACCGTGCCGTTCGTGCTCGAAGGCGAGGCGAAGCCGGAGGTGGACTATCAACCTGTCTCCAGCCCGCTCGTCATCCCGTCGGGCAAACGGCAGGCCACTCTCCGGGTGAAGCCGCTGGCCGTGGAGGGGAAACACGCGGGGGCGGCGCTGGATCTCGTGGTGCCGCCGTCCGACGCATTCACGTTGGAGGCGACAGCGGATCTGCCCTCCGTCATTCTTGGTCTGCCTACGGGCTCAAGCTACCATCATTTCGATACGGTTCTCGATCCGCGCATCGAAACAGAAAGTCTGCCACTCGATTGGCCGCCGTCGGTGAATCGATGGACGCTGACAGGCCGCCTCGGCATGAATGCCCTGAGCGCCGGCGATGATAATCGTCTGGACGTGGTCGATGCGAGCGGGAATGCGCTCGTGTCGCTGCGATTCTACCGGGGGGAAGGCACTCCCGGCGTCACGCGCCTGAGCGGACATAGCACGTATTTCATTTTCAATGATACCGAGGTGGAGCTTGATACCCTCCAGAACGAGCGGCTGCGCAAGGGCGGGAACATTAGCATCCGGGTTGAAGACGGGAAGGCGACTTTTTCGCACGAGGATGCCGGACTTTCCATCGAAAGACCGCTGCTCCCAGGCTCGTCCGGCGGCCCGGCTAGCTTACGTGCGACCCGTGAGGGCCCGCACGGGCGCGTGCGCTTGGAGGACATTAGGGTCACCGCATTCGGGCCACCGAAATAGCGCACGATGAGCCTGGCGAGCGCATTCCTTTTGAATCAGGTCGAGGATGTCAGCGGGGACTTTGCAGCGCTCGAAAATGCCTTTTCTCAAGCGGCAAACCTGACGGAATTCGATGCGGCAGGGGCGGCCGGGATGCTGCGCTGGAAACGGAATGCCCGTAAGCCGCGCCTGGTGTTCAACCAGTTTGTGGCTCCCTATGAGGAGGCGAAAGCCTGGGAGTTTCCGCCGGAATATGCGGAGAACCCGGAGACGCCTTTGGCGCTTTCCTCAAGAACCGGATGTTCGGCGCCGGGTAACTTTTAGAATCCAGTATGATGAGCAAGCAAGCAGACTTTTACCTTCACACCCGGCAGCCGACCCTGCCGGAGGAGACCTTTCAGAATCCGGGCCCGGAATTGCGGGGAGCACCGCTGTGGTCGTGGAACTGTGCGCTGGATCGTGATCGTCTGCTGCGCCAGATCGGGCAATTGCGCGAAATGGGTTTTGGTGGATATCACATTCACTGCCGGACCGGCCTCGAAACGCCCTATCTCGGGGAGGAATTTCTTTCGATGGTGAAGGATTGTGTGGACGAGGGGCAGGCCCTGGGAATGAAGACCTGGCTCTACGATGAGGACCGCTGGCCATCGGGATTTGGCGGGGGGTTGGTGACGGCCGATCCGGCACATCGGATGAAGTATCTCATCTTCACGCCGACACCTTATGGTGCCCGCCCGGCATCGGCGCCGGTCACACGCGCGGGTTTTTCCTACCGCTGCGAGGATGGGGTGCTGCTTGCACGTTACGCCGTGAGCCTGCGGGACGGACGCCTCGTGAAGGCAATGCGTCTGGGTGAGGACGAGTTGGCGGCGGCGGGAACGGTGGAATGGTTTTGCTACCTCGAAGCCGGCCGCCCGCTGGCATGGTTCAATTGGCAGACCTACGCGGATCTACTCAGCGAGGCGAGCACGCGGAAGTTTATCGAGGTGACCCACGAGGCTTATCGCAAGGCGGTGGGCACGAGCTTCGGAAGCGGGATTCCTGCGATTTTCACCGATGAACCGCAGCATGCCTGGGCCGGACGCTTAAAGCGGGCCGCGTCGGAGGAAGACGTCATTTTGCCATTTACCGCGGATCTTTGCGAGACGTATCGAACGCAGTTTGGAGAGGATCTCCTGGAGGTTTTACCGGAAGTCCTCTGGGAGAGGGCCGACGGCGTTCCCTGTCGTGCGCGTTACCGGTTTCATCGGCATGTCACCGAGCGTTTCGCGGGGGGCTTCGCTCGCGTGCTTGGTGACTGGTGCGAGGCGAACGGGCTCCGTCTCACGGGACATCTCATGAACGAGCCGGAACTTAAGTCGCAAACTATTTCGGTCGGTGATGTCATGCAATCGCTCGCGCACTTTCATCTCCCAGGCATCGACATCCTCTGCGACGCGGAAGAGTGGACGACGGCGAAACAGGCGCAGAGTATCGCCCGCCAATACGGACGGCCCGGGGTGATGAGCGAACTCTACGGGGTGACCGGGTGGGGGTTTGACTTCGTGGGCCATAAGGCTCAGGGAGATTGGCAGGCGGCCCTCGGCGTGACGATCCGCGTGCCGCACTTGTCCTGGGTGTCGATGGCGGGCGAGGCCAAGCGGGACTACCCCGCCTCGATCCACTACCAGTCGCCCTGGTGGCAGGAATACCATCTTATTGAAGATCATTTTGCGCGCGTCGCTGCGGTGATGACCCGGGGGCGCCCGGCGGTTCGTGTCGCGGTGGTGCATCCCATAGAGTCTTTCTGGCTCAATTACGGACCTGAAGATCAAACGCAAGAGGCGGGATCCGTGCTGGAAAGCCGTTTCGGGGAAATCACTCGCTGGTTCCTCGATGAGCAGATCGATTTCGATTTCTTGAGCGAAGGCCTGTTGCCGACGCAGGACGTAAAGGCCGGGGGCGGAGGGTTGGCGGTCGGCGAAATGCGCTATGATGCCGTGTTGGTGCCGGCACTCCACACTCTGCGGTCCAGCACTCTGAATTATCTCACGGCATTCGTTGAGGCTGGTGGGCAGCTCATCTTCGTTGGTGAGATACCGGGGTTGGTTGATGCATCTCCCTCCGGTGACGTCTGCGCGCTCGCGGACAGGGCCGTCTGGATCGATTGGAACCGTGCGGCTTTGATGGCGGCCCTTGAGTCCTGGCGGGATCTGGAGGTCCGGCACAGTGAAGGGCCGCGTGCAGATCAATTTCTCTTTCAGTTGAGACATGATGGAGACGAACAGCATGTTTTTCTCTGTCATCGCAACCGCACCGAACCCTCCGGGCCGGTCACCGTGAGGCTTCGGGGAAACTGGCGCCCGTTTCTCCGCAACACCTTTTCGGGTGGGATCACAGAAATTGCGGCCCGGCAGATCCGCGGATGGACCGAGATCCCGATGCGGTTCGAGGCTCATGATCACGCTCTACTCACTTTCCGTCCGGGTGATGCGCTTGCCATTTCCCCCGAAATCCCGATTGCCGGGGAGCGGATAGCGCTGCCGGTGGAGCGCGTGCGCATAGAACTCTCCGAGCCCAATGTTCTTCTGCTGGATCGACCCGAATGGCGCTGGAATGATGGGGCATGGCAGCCGCCGCTCGAGATGCTGCGGCTCCACAACCGGGTCCGTGCCGAGTGCGGTCTGCCCGGTCGCCAGGCCTACATTCCCCAGCCATGGACCGACAACTCCCCGGCCAAGGTTCTTGGCGTGGTCACGTTGCGTTTTGAGGTCGAAAGTCGCATGGCTGTGCCCGCACCGCGGCTGGTTCTGGAGGAACCCGAAGCTTGGACGATCTGCTTCGATGGCGAGCATGTTCCGGTCCAGGTGGATGGATGGTGGACGGATGAGGACATGAAGTGCGTTGGGCTACCGGACATCACACCGGGAAAGCATCGGATCGAGCTTTCCCGCCCGCTCGACCGGAAGATGTCTCTCGAATGGATCTATCTGCTGGGTGACTTCGGCGTGGATCTGGAACCTGGAAAACAAGGCCGCCTGATCGAACCGGTCCGCGAACTGGCGTTTGGGGATTGGACTGGACAGGGGATGCCGTTCTACGCGGGTAACGTAACGTATTTGTGTCCGGTCCACCTCGGTCGGGATGCGGAGACCGCTTTTGAATTTGGCAATTTCCGGGCGGCGCTTCTTCGCGTCGGGATTGCCGGGCATTTTTCGGAGCCGGTAGCCTTCGCGCCATTCCGCACAGCGTTTCACCGCATTCCAGCGGGGGACCACGTGCTTGAGGTGACCGCCTTCGGAAATCGCCACAACGCGCTTGGACCGCTTCACAACTGCAACCCGGATCTTGTCATGATCGACCCATACGCCCATCGCGCTAAAGCGACGGTAACCACCTATGGCGTGGAGGCATCTGCCCTGATCGACCCCAACGCCTGGCGCTCCGAAGGGGATCAGTGGACGGATAACTACGAAATCAAACCGATGGGACTGATGGTGCCTCCCGCGATCCGGCTCAAATCCTCGCCGAATATAATCTGAATGAAGCTGGCTTCGATTTTTTCGGAGGGAATGGTGCTGCAGCAGGGGATATCCGTTCCCGTGTGGGGGATCGCGAATCCGGGTGTCAGGATATCCGTGCGCTTTGGCGGCCAGTTGGTGGAAGGTGTTGCCGATGCGGACGGGAGTTGGATGGTGCGCCTGAGCCCCTTGGTGGGTAGCTTTTCTCCGGCTATCCTCAAGGTGGAATCTTCCGAGGGGGCGAGTCTCTCGCTGGGAGACGTGCTGGTGGGCGAGGTCTGGGTTTGCTCCGGCCAATCGAATATGGAGTGGCCGGTCGCCGCGAGCGCTGGAGCGGAGAGGGAGATCCCTGCCGCGAACCATCCGGACATTCGTTTGTTTTCCGTGCCCAAGCGTCCTTCCCGGATGCCCGAGGCTGAGATGGAGGGCGCAATCTGGTGTGCGTGTTCGCCGGAGACCGTGGAGACCTTCTCGGCGGTCGGCTATTTTTTCGGTAGGGAACTTCAGTGCCGCCTCAATGTCCCGATTGGTTTGATCAACAGCTCCTGGGGCGGGACTCCGGCGGAGGCGTGGACGAGTCGCGAGGGGCTTCTTGGCGATCCCGGGCTGTGCCAAATCGTCGAAAAGTTTGAGCTTCAATCGCCGCTAATGGACGTGGACTCCATCGCCGAGAGAACCCGGGACACCGGGAATGTCAAATTCGGCGCGGGCTGGGCTGATCCTGCGACGCCAACCGACGACTGGCCGGAGATGGATCTGCCTGGCTCCTGGCAAAGCCAGGGTTGCAACCATAGCGGCATTTTCTGGTTCCGGAAAAGCGTCACGATTCCGGACTCCTGGGCGGGCAAGGACCTTCAGCTCTCCATCGGGGTGGCGGACAAAAGCGACACGACCTACTTCAATAACGAAGAGGTCGGCAGCGTGAGCATTGCGGAGCGGGCCGACGCGTGGTCTGTGCAACGATCGTATTCCCTGCCTGGCAGGCTCGTGAATAGGGGGCGGAACGTCATTGCGATCCGGGTCCATAGCGACAAGTATGCCGGCGGCTTGATTGGTCCCCCCGAGGTCATGCGCCTCTCCTGCCCCGCTGAAGGTCCTGATGCCTCGATGCCGCTTGTCGGCGTATGGCGCTATGCGATCGAGGCCGACTATGGCCTCATTCATCTCTCGCCGGAGACCATGCCCTGCGTCCTCTTTAATGGTATGATCGCACCTCTGCTGCCTTATGCCATTCGCGGTGTGATCTGGTATCAGGGAGAGTCGAATGTTGATCGAGCGGAGGAATACCGCGAACTGTTTCCCTGCCTGATCCGCGCCTGGCGGCAGGCTTGGGGGCTGGGAGGGTTGGCATTTCACTTCGTGCAGTTGGCCAACTTCAAGGCCCGGCTGGAGGAGCCCGCGGAGAGCCACTGGGCCGAACTCCGCGAGGCGCAGGCCCTGGCCCTCATGTTGCCCGATACCGGGATGGCGGTCGCCATCGACATCGGCGAGACGGGGGATATCCATCCGAAAAACAAGCAGGACGTTGGCTTGCGGCTTGCGCTCAGCGCACTCCATCAAGCCTATGGTTTCGCCGAGATTATTCCATCGGGCCCTGTCCTGCGCTCGGTTGTGCGTAAACACTCCGCGCTGCGCTGTTCCTTTGATTTCACAGGGCCGGGCCTGTATTCCTCCGGGCCGGAGTTGCGGGGGTTTTCAGTGGCCGGTGCGGATGGTCGCTTTGTCTGGGCGCACGCAAGAATCGAGGAGCTGGAGGTGGTCGTATCAAACCCAGGCGTCCCTGCCCCGGTCAGCGTGCGCTACGCATGGGCCGACAATCCCGATGCAGACCTCTATAATTTTGCCGGTCTTCCCGCATCGCCTTTTCGGGCGGATGTTTCAAATTAACCTGAAGGCCAAGGAGTCGTCACACTTCCCGTGACGTGACGGCACCGGACATCTTGTCTGTTGTATCTTCGGCTGGCACTTTCTCCCCCATGCTGTGCCGATAGATGAAGAACATCAGGAGACCGACTTGGAGGGCCGTTCACGGCTAGAAGCTTTCAGTCGCAGGATGGCGGATATCAGGTTCCTTGATGAACCAGGCGGAGATCGTGGCCTGATAGCCCTCAGGCACCCCGGCATCCAACAAATGCAACTCCATCAAGGGCCCGGCCGCGATGAATGCAACGGACCAGCCAAGATTGCAACCTCCAATGAGCGCAAGGTTTCGCCAGAGCAGCTTATCTTTCGAATACTGAAATCTCAGGGCCTCCGAATCAAGGAGGTTGGATTTCTCGCCGAGTTCTGTCGCCATGAATATGGGGCTTTTTGAAGAAGTTCTCTTTACTATTGAGAAAAAAACAGTGATAAAACTCTCGTCATAATAACGTAAACAGAGGAATGCAACCCTGTAAACAATACATGCGCCAACCGCGCCCCGGATTTTTTGACATGGGCTCTTCCAGAAACCTGTCGGCGAAAGTCTGCTTCGAAGCTAGAAATCACGATATGTTTTGCACATGCGGGAACCTGGCAATCCGGTGAAATCGCCAACATGGCAGCTCTCTTTTTGTAATTCAGAATAACATGAAAACATTCGATCCCATTCTTTGGGCTGACGCCACACCGGCGGGCTGTCCGTTTCCTCAATCCGAATCCCTCGGGCGCTTGAAATTTCTCGGCCGGGTGACGGACTATGCGGTCGGCGACACGTGGTATCCTTCCTGGGCGACGGACGGGAATCTCTATTCGCCGTGGACAGACGGGGAATTCAAGGAGGAGAATCCGATGTCTTGCGACTCGTGGATGCGCACCGGGGAGCCTTTGCGCTTCACGAAGGATGACAAGTTGCCCTTCCCGAAGTATCCCCATCAGAGTTTCACTGGCCAGGCCGTTATGATCGGCGACGACCCGCTGCAACTTCGTCTGGTCAATCTTGGCCTTACCGAAGGGAAAACTTCGCAACACTACCCGGGCCGCTATCCCTGCGGGAGCTTGGTGCATAACGGGGTCTGGTATTACGGAACGTATGCGCTCGGTCCCGATGGCTGGGTGGACTCTCCGGACGGCCGCGCCTACAACTGGCCGGTTCTGGGAGGGTTTCTCGGATTTCGGATTTCGAGAGATTTTGGAAAAACTTGGGACGAGTCGCCGCATACTCCGGAGGTTCCTCTTTTCCCTGAGCCTGCCGAACCGCTCGGCCCGGTCCGCATAGGGTCGCCTCACTTTGTGGATTTCGGACAAAACATGGAGCACTCGCAGGACGGAAAAGCGTATCTCGTGGCGCATGGCACCACGCGGAAATCGCCGCCTGCCCGATTCGCCCACAATTCGTGGATCACAGGCGACCAAGTCTATCTTCTTCGGGTGACCCCATCGCCCGAGGCGATCAATGACATCTCTTCCTGGGAGTTTTTTTCCGGCCACGATGTGGATGGAACTCCGATCTGGAGCCGCCGCTTTGAGGACATCCGTCCGATCCTTGAATGGGAAGACCACATGGGATGCGTGACCGCCACCTGGGTGCCCGGACTCCAAAAATATCTAATGTGTGTCACCAATGGGCGGATGACCAATCTCGAGATGGACTCGTATTTTCTCGAGTCGGAGTCCTTGACTGGACCGTGGAAAATTGTCACTTACCTGCGCGACTTCGGGGTGCAGGCCTACTTCCTTAATTTTCCATCCAAGTTCCTCGCGCCGGACGGGAGGAAAATGTGGCTGTGCTACTCGGGGAATTTTGCGATCCGCGAGTTGGGCGACCGATTCCGCGACAATCCGCCGGGAAGCAAGTATGGTCTTGTGATGCAGGAGGTCGAGTGGACCTAATCTCCCCGGCTCCAAGCATGAGTACGGGTTCAGCCCATCGGATCTTGCTCAACAAGGATCCCTTCCACGACTGTCCGGCTGACTCACTCTGGAAACGTGCCGAGTGGCCGGCTTGCTGGGTCCGCTGTCCGGATGCAGGGTCGATTCCAGGGGTGTGGGCCTTCCGGTTGCGATTCTCGATGGATCGATCCGCAACAGGCCGGATTCATGTCAGCGCGGATGAACGCTACCGACTGTTCCTCGATGGACTTCCCATCGGACGCGGACCGGAACGCGGCGACCCTCTTCATTGGCCTTTCGAGAGCTATGAGTTGAATCTCAATGCCGGCGAGCATCAATTGGTCGCCATGGTTTGGGCGTTTGGAGAATCGCTCGCAGCGCATGCGCAACGTCGGGTCGAGCCGTCCGGGGTCTGGTTACTGGCACCGGAAATACCCGGCGCTCCAGAGCTGACGGGCACGGGGAACGGAGGGTGGACGGCCAAGGCGGTGACAGGTTGGCGTTTCCGTGAGAATGAAATCGGGTGGGGCACTGGCCCCGAGCAGGAGCTGGTCGCCTCAGAATATCCATGGGGCGTGGAGTCCGGGGAGGGGGAGGGGTGGCTTCCGGCGGAAACGGTTCGTCCGGCCTGCGCTGCCGCAAAAATCTTTTCCACCGCTCCCTGCCATCACCTGGTGCCGGCGACTTTGCCAGGCATGCTGGAGAAGTCTTTCTCTGGTGGGGTCGTGCGGAAAATCGAAGTCGACTCCCCCATGAATTCTGAGGCAGCGCGTCTCTGCGAAACCCACCATTGGCAGCGCCTGCTGGACGGGGGATCGATCGTAGTCCCGGCCCATGCCCGGTGCAGGGTGCTTGTAGATCTGGAAGCCTATGTCTGTGCCTATCCGATGCTCATCGTGAGTGGAGGTCGTGATGCCCGAATTGGCCTGCGCTGGGCGGAGACGCTTTACGAGGTTCTGCCCGAGCCGAACCAAGGCGGAATCAAAGGCCACCGTGATAAGGTAGAAGGAAAACAGTTCGCTGGCTACGGCGACACTCTGGTTTGTGACGGTGGGGCTAAACGCCTTTTTGAACCGTTGTGGTGGAGGCCAGGTCGGTATCTGGAATGGGATATTCGCACGGAGGATGATGCCCTTACTCTGAATAAGTTCACCCTCACCGAAACGCGATACGATCTAGCTGTCACAGGCCGCTTCGAGTCTGACTGCTCCCCTTTGCAATCCACGCTGAAAATCGGCCGTCGCGCTCTTGAGATGTGCATGCACGACCTCTACTTCGACTGCCCTTATTACGAGCAGTTGATGTATGTCGGGGACACGCGTCTGCAGGCGCTCGTGACTTACGTGCTGAGCATGGACGATCGTCTGCCCCGGAAGGCCCTGCGAATGTTTCGAGACAGTCTGCAGCCCGGAGGTCTGACGCGGTCGCATTTTCCCGGACGCTCGTATCAGATCATCGCGCCATTTTCGCTCTACTGGATCGGTATGCTGCACGATTTCGCGCTCTGGAGGGATGATGCCGGGCTCGTGCGCGAGTTGCTTCCCGCAGCGCGCCGAATTCTCGATGCGTGGGATGGATTCCGAAATGCCGGGGGTCTGATTGAAGCCCCGCCGGGGTGGAATTTTGTGGATTGGGTGCCGGGCTGGGATAATGGGATGCCTCCTGGCGGGGAAAAAGGCGTCTCCTCAGTTTTGAACTT
>Ga0105054_10012189_pt1 | contig 10568 bp, 10 predicted proteins | sample BON02_FD_78091 | JGI IMG/M metagenome (GOLD analysis project Ga0105054, IMG submission 78091) | Freshwater microbial communities from Lake Bonney liftoff mats and glacier meltwater in Antarctica - BON-02 (megahit assembly) | ecosystem: Environmental > Aquatic > Freshwater > Ice > Glacier... | reverse complement strand
TCGAATTCGCCCAGACCGGCCGGCCCGCCATGGTGACAAGCGACCCGGCAAGCATGGCGCGGCGGGGAAGGGTTATCGTTGCATTACGCATAGTGCGGTTTCTCCTGACCGACATCGGCATAGCTGACCTCGGTCATCATGCCGGTCGCCATATGAAACAGGTTTTTGCGGTGCAGCAGCCGGCGTTCGGGATTGTTGGTGTCGAACGTTATGGTCACCGTGGCGTAGGTCGGCACCAGCACTGCGTCGCGCATCCTGCCCTCGCGAGGGTCGGATGCGGCAACGGCACGCAACTTTGGATCGGCAACGAACGTCGTGCGCGCAAACAGTCTGAGAGGCGTGCGGCTGTGGACGGGCGTGAGGCCGGTCAGGCCGGCCGTCGCGGTGGTGGCGTCAGCGGCATTGCCATGACGCCGTCAGGTACTGCCGTACCCCGGCCAGCGAAATCCACCGCCACACCCAACCATGCCATGCTTGCCAGGGCAGCCGCAGTGGGAACGATGCTCATCGCGGGGCACCCAGCGACGGCACAGCAATCACGGCTGTGCTGGTGGGGGCAGTCCGGCGTGGAAGCACCTGCCTGGTCGAGATTGGATAGACCGACTAATATTTGCCTGGACGCGGCGGGGTCGTGACGCGAGGCATTCGCATCGACCCGACCGGCCGCGGTGCCAAAGCCGGCCGGGCCGCCGATCAACAACAGACCCAGCACTCCGACGAGCGCCACGATCCGGCCGATCAAATGTGCCCAACCCTGCGGCATCTGTTTACCTCGACATCCGGCCCATTGTGTCGACCAACTCATCGACCTTCTGCCGTTGGGCCTCGGCATCGCCGGTCGCGAACGCATCCGCAACGCAATGCGCGACATGCCCGCGCAGCATCTCCGCCTCCACCCTATGCAGCGCCGCGCGCACGGCATTGATCTGAGTCAACACGTCGATGCAGTAGCGGTCGTCCTCCACCATCCGGTGCAGGCCGCCAACCTGACCCTCGATCCGTTTCAGACGGGTCAGGATTGATTTTTTCGCTGGGTCGATCATGCTTGATTGATACCCTATATGGGTATATCCGTCAAGCAGTGTCGCTCTGGCGATCCCCCCGGCACCAGGAGAGCATGATATGAGCGGGCACCACCATAAAGCAGCAAACCACAACTGCGGACGCGGTGATGGCGAGGGCGGCGGATTTATGGCGACCGATCCGGTGTGTGGCATGAAGGTGGACACCCGAACCTCACGCCTTCGTGCGGAACACGGTTCGAATACGTTCCATTTCTGCTCGACCTCGTGCCTCGCGAAGTTCCAGGCGGATCCGGCCCGCTACCTGGTTCCAAAGAGCCCCGCCCCGCAAGCCGCCTTGGCCGAAGGCGCGATCTATACCTGTCCGATGCATCCTGAGGTCCGCCAGGTGGGGCCGGGCAGTTGCCCGATCTGTGGCATGGCGCTGGAACCGGCGGAGATCACCGCCGAGGCGCCGGTGAACCATGAACTCGTCGACATGAGACGCCGCTTCTGGATCGGTGCCGCTCTGAGCCTACCGGTGGTGGCGCTGGAAATGGGCGGCCACCTGCTCGGGCTTCGCCACCTGGTGAGCCCAACGGCCTCGACCTGGATTCAGTTCCTGCTGGCAACGCCAGTAATCCTGTGGGCCGGCTGGCCGTTCTTCACGCGCGCCTGGGCATCGCTCGTCAGCCGCAACCTCAACATGTTTACCCTGATCGCTATCGGCACCGGCGCCGCCTATGCCTACAGCGTGGTCGCCACGCTGCTGCCTTCGGCCTTTCCGGACGGCTTCCGCGACGCGGGCGGCACAGTCGCCGTCTACTTCGAGGCCGGTGCTGTGATCACCGTGCTGGTGCTGCTCGGCCAGGTGCTGGAGTTGCGCGCGCGCGAGCAGACCGGCGGGGCCATTCGCGCCCTGCTCAACCTCGCCCCGAAGACCGCCCGGCGCATCACCGCCTCGGGCGATGACGAGGAGATCCCACTCGGTCACGTCCAGGCCGGCGACCGGCTGCGCGTGCGGCCGGGCGACGCCGTGCCTGTCGATGGCGTTGTCCTGGAAGGGCGCGGGGCGGTCGATGAGTCGATGGTCACCGGCGAGTCTATGCCGCTGGCCAAGGAGCCCGGCGACCGGCTGATCGGCGGCACGGTGAACGGCACCGGCGCGCTGGTGATGCAGGCCGAGAAGGTCGGCGCTGAGTCCATGCTGGCCCGAATTGTTGCCATGGTCGCCGAGGCGCAGCGCAGCCGGGCGCCGATCCAGCGCATGGCCGACACCGTCTCGGGCTATTTCGTGCCGGCGGTCATCGCCGTGGCCGTGATGGCCTTCATTGCTTGGGCCATCTGGGGCCCGCCGCCGGCACTGGCCTATGGCCTGATCGCGGCGGTGTCGGTGCTGATCATCGCCTGCCCCTGTGCGCTCGGCCTGGCGACGCCGATGTCGATCATGACCGGAGTGGGCAAGGGTGCGACCGCCGGCGTGCTGATCAAGTCGGCCGAGGCGCTGGAGCGGATGGAGAAGGTCACCACGCTGGTGGTCGACAAGACGGGGACGCTGACCGAGGGCAAGCCACGGGTGGTCGGTATCGAGCCGGTGGACGGCATGACCGAGCCCGAACTGCTGACGCTTGCCGCCAGCCTGGAACGGTCGAGCGAGCATCCCCTGGCGGCCGCCATCGTCTCCGCGGCGCGCGAGAGCGGTGCTGTGATCGCGGAACCGCGAGACTTCGCCTCGGTCACCGGCCAGGGCGTTAGCGGCGTGGTCGACGGGCGCCAGGTGGCTCTGGGCAACTCGCGGATGATGGCTGCCCAGGGTGTCGATATCGCCGCACTGACCGCACGCGCCGATGCGATGCGTGGCGAGGGCGCGACTGTGCTGTTCGTGGCCGTTGATGGCCGGCCGGGTGGCGTGATCGCCATCGCCGACCCGGTGAAGCAATCGACCCCCGCCGCCCTCGACCGGCTGCGCCAGGACGGCATCCGCATCGTCATGCTGACCGGTGACAATGCCACAACGGCGCAGGCGATCGCCCGCACCCTGGGCATCACCAATGTGCTGGCCGAGGTGATGCCGCAGGACAAGCACCGCATCGTGCGCGATCTGCGCGCCAAGGGCGAGGTGGTGGCGATGGCCGGCGACGGCGTGAACGACGCGCCCGCTCTGGCCGAGGCGGATGTCGGCATCGCCATGGGCACCGGCACCGAGGTGGCGATGCAGAGTGCCGGCGTCACCCTGGTGAAGGGCGACCTGATGGGCATTGCCCGCGCCCGCACGCTCAGCCGGGCAACGATGCGCAACATCCGCCAGAACCTGGTGTTCGCCTTCGCCTACAATGTCGCCGGCGTGCCTTTGGCCGCGGGCGTGCTCTACCCCAGCCTCGGCCTGCTGCTCAGCCCGATCGTGGCTGCGGCGGCGATGGCGCTTAGTTCCGTCTCGGTGATCGCCAACGCGCTCCGGCTGCGAGGGGTGCGCCTGTCGTAGCGCACATCGTTCCGCCGTCATGCTCCGGCTGGCAACACTTTGTCGCACTCCGTACATCCGCGGGACACATTTGCGGGCTATCTCTGCCAAAGTTGGCAGCCGCACGGAGCAGTCGCATTGTGCCGGACCTGATCACAACCCGTTTGTAAACGATCCTATGGAGGTTGTATTGCGAGCCTTGGCTGCCTTGCCACTTGCCCTTGTCGTTGTGGGCTGCGCCATATCCCAGCCCGTTGTTCTGTCAGGACCCAATCCTGCGGATGGCGCCGGTAGTGTCGCCGCCGTGGCTCATACGTCGGTGACTGCCGGGACAGTAAATTATTGGCCGGTGGCTCCCAGGTCCTGGCGAGAGATGAACGATTCCGTAGCGCCACGCGCGGGCCGTGCGCCTTGAGTTCCGTTCGGTCCACGCTGGTATTGGGCTTGGGCCTGCTACTGCAGGCTTGCGCCGAGTTCTCTCCTGATGGTGGGATGGCGACGGTCGCGACAGCTGTCCGAGAACAGGTGGGCGCCGAGCCGACGAAAATTGCAACCGAAGGTGACGCTGCGATCGCCAGCACGCGCGTCGCGGTGTTGTTGCGCGAAACCCTCTCAGCTGAGAGCGCGGTGCAAATCGCTCTGCTCAACAACCGGATGCTGCAGGCTGACTACAACGATCTCGGGTTGGCGGAGATTGCCAGCGTCGAAGCCGGACTGCCACCCAACCCCAGGCTGAGTCTGTCACGTATCGGCGGCCCGTCATTCGTTGAGTGGGAAGTCCGCGTGATCGGCAACATTCTCGCTTTGGGAACTCTGCCCGCTCGCAAGGAGCTAGCGCGCGAGCGGTTTGCGCAGGCTCAGCAAGCCGCAATAGCGACGACTTACCGAATTGCGCTCGACACCCGTAGAGCATGGATCGCGGCGGTTGCTGCGCAGGAGACCGTTGGCTATCTGGAGCAGGCAAGGTCGGCGGCAGACGCAACTGCCGATCTGATGCGCAAGCTTGGCGAAACAGGTGGCGCCACCAAGCTGGAGCAGGCGCGAGCGGGGGCAGCCTACGCTGAGGTAGTGGCGCAACTGGCCCAAGCACGACTTCGGGCGCGCCAGGCAAAGGATGCTTTGGCGCGCATCATGGGCCTCTGGGGTACGGCCCGGGAGGCTCGCATCCCATCGCGTCTCCCAGCGCTGCCGCGCGTTGTGAATGCCATCGCCAATGTCGAGGCGGAAGCTTTGGCCACCCGCGTTGATCTGAAGATTGCGCGTCAGGAACTTTCCATCGCAGGCCGATCGCTGAAGCTGTCCGAGACGACACGGTTTGTCTCGCTAATCGAACTCGCTGGAATTGGCATAGACGAGCGGGATGGCGACGAGCGGAAAAACTTCGGCGGGCTGGAGCTCGAGCTCGAATTTCCAATCTTTGATGGGGGCGAGGTTAAGCTACGAAGGGAACTCGAAACCTACATGCGCGCCGTCAATAGGCTGGCCGCAAAGGCCGTCGATGCACGATCTGAAGCCCGTTCTGCCTATCAGAACCGCATCGCCGCATACGAGATAGCATCACACTATCAGAATAGGGTCTTGCCGCTGCGGAGGATCGTCGCCCAGGAGGCGCTGCTTCGATACAATGGAATGCTCATAGATGTATTTGATCTGCTGACCGAAGCGCGGGAAAGGGTGTTCGTCAATATTGATGCGATAGCCGCACGCCGTGAATTCTTCCTGGCAGAGGTCGCCCTCCGAGCAGCCATTATTGGCGGGGGAGGCGCTGCTTCCACTGGAGATGCTGCGGAGGCGGCTCCGGCTGGAAATACCGGCGCGCCCGGCCACTGACACAGGAGAAAATGATGATACTACCTCGCCGCAACCTGATATCCACTTCCGGCCTCGCTTTGCTCGGTGCGGCCGCGGTCAGTGGGCGCGTTCAGGCACAATCGATCCCCGAGGCGCCGACGGTCAATGACGCGAAGATGCGTCCGCCGCTGCAACCTACGGCAGGCCAGGACTACCAACCGGTGGTCACGCTCAATGGGTGGACATTGCCGTGGCGGATGAAGGACGGCTGGAAAGAGTTTCATCTGGTCGCCGAGCCGGTTGTCCGCGAGATCTCCCCCGGAATGGTAGCGCATCTATGGGGCTACAATGGTCAGAGTCCGGGGCCGACAATCGAGGCAGTGGAAGGCGACCGTGTTCGCATCTTTGTGACCAACCGCCTGCCCGAGCATACGACCATCCATTGGCACGGCCAGCTTTTGCCCTGCGGCATGGACGGCGTCGGTGGCCTCACGCAGCCGCACATCAAACCGGGAAAGACGTTCGTATACGAATTCGAGATCAGAAAGAGCGGGACTTTCATGTACCATCCGCATGCCGACGAAATGGTGCAGATGGCCATGGGCATGATGGGGTTCTTCGTGGTGCACCCGCGTGACCCGACGGAACACCGCGTCGATCGCGACTTCGTATTTCTCCTCAACGCCTTTGACATCGAGCCCGGCGCCTATGTGCCGAAGGTCAACACGATGTTGGACTTCAACCTTTGGATGTTTAACAGCCGCGCCTTCCCAGGGATCGACCCGTTGGTCGTCCGCAAGGGCGATCGCGTACGGGTTCGCGTCGGAAACCTGACCATGACCAATCACCCCATACACATGCATGGATACCACTTCGAGGTGACGTGCACAGATGGCGGATGGGTTCGACCGGAAGCTCGCTGGCCGGAGGTGACCATCGACATTCCCGTCGGCGCTATGCGTGCGTACGAATTCACGGCCGACGAGCCCGGCGACTGGGCCATCCACTGCCACAAGTCGCATCACACGATGAATGCGATGGGCCACGACGTGAAAACCTACATCGGGGTAAACAAACGCGAGTTCGCGAAGAAGATGCGTCGGCTCGTTCCCGACTACATGCCCATGGGCTCGGCCGGCATGGCTGACATGGGCGAGATGGAGATGCCGCTACCCGACAACACGCTGCCGATGATGACGGGATTCGCGCAGTTCGGCGCGGTTGAAATGGGTGGGATGTTCTCAGTCGTGAAGGTGCGCGAGGGGCTTGCCGCCAACGACTACGCGGACCCTGGGCATTACGCGCACCCACCAGGCACGGTTTCTTATGAATGGACTGGACAACAGGCACAAGCTCCAACGGCTCCCCCCCAGCGGATGGCTAGTGCGCCCGATCAGGCCGCGCACGTCCGTGTCGTCAAGCCGCGTGGCGGTTCCGGCTCGCACTAGTGGTGCGATCCAAACGCCTGCTATCCAAGCGTTTGGTGAATCGCCCCGCAAAATCAAGAAAGTGGTCTGATTCTGACGGCACTATCCGTCAGATTCGGATCATTAGCGCCCATCGGCAGACACAGCGCGCCCCCGCTAACGAGTAGCTGCACTTGGGGAAGCATCCCCTCCCCGCCCACTCCTGACCTCCCAAGAAGGTAAGCTTATGCACAAACCTCTGATCCCTGCGTCCCTGTTCATCGGCCTTTCCCTGACGATTGTCGGGATGGCGACAGCTAGCCCGGGGCACAAGCCCGGAGAAGGTCATGCAGCCATTGAAGAGACGGCTTACGGCAAGCCGGGCGACCCGAGGAAGCCATCCCGCCCGATCATCCTGACGATGCGGGAGGATGACGGCAAAATGCTGTTCTCTCCGAGTCGCATTGAAGTTCGCCGCGGCGAGCAGATCAAGTTTGTGCTCCGGAACAATGGTGCCATCGATCACGAGATCGTCCTGGCAACACTCGCCGACAATCTTAAGCATATGGAAGAAATGCAGAAGAACCCCGACATGGAGCACGACGACCCCAATGCGAAGCGTCTGAAGCCAAAGACGTCGGGTGAGATCGTGTGGCTCTTCTCCAAGTCTGGCCAATTTGACTTCTCGTGTCTTATTCCAGGCCACCGTGAATCTGGCATGCACGGCGTAGTTGTCGTAAAGTGATGCAAACCTTCAGTATAGGAAACGGTAATATGCGCAAACTCATGATCCTACTGGCGGTCCTGACGATCGCCGGACTGCAAGCTCTCCATCCGTCTCTCGCGCAAGCGGTTCCAACCAACGGTGATGTGACCAAGATCGACGAGGCGGCCGGCAAGATCACATTGCGACATGGACCCATCAAGAATCTCGATATGGACTCAATGACGATGGTTTTCCGGGTCGCAGACCCCGCTTGGCTCAAAACCATCAAGCCCGGCGATCGCGTCAAGTTCGAGGCAGAGCGGGTAAACGGTCAGCTCACAGTGACGAGTATCAGCAAGCTAAAGTAGGGGAGTATGGGTGGTGGGCGGAGAGAGATCGCCAGCGGCGTCAGCTCACCGCATCAGTCTCGCGTCGAACTGGTGATTGATAGTTGCCTGAACGTTGATCGAACGTCGCTGAATGAGGACCTGGAGAGTGCAGGGCATACGATGAACCCAGAACAATTAGCCACCGAAGCGCATATCCTCGTCGTGGAAGACGACGCAGGTATGCGGGTGTTGATTGTCAAGGTCCTGCGACAAAATGGCTATCGCGCGACCGGCGTATGCGATGGGCGCGAAATGTGGGAGACGCTCAACCACGCTGCGGTGGATTTGATCCTGCTGGATGTCATGCTGCCTGGCACGTCTGGTCTCGACTTGACACGCGCATTGCGGGCCCAGACCCAGGTGCCGATTATCATGGTTACCGCACGCGGTGACGAGGCCGACCGAGTGTTGGGGCTCGAGTTGGGAGCGGACGACTACATCGCCAAACCCTTCAGCCGCCCTGAGCTACTTGCGCGTATCCGAGCCGTGCTGCGGCGAAGCCAGATGTCTGGCGACACGCGTGTTGGTGGCGCGCGTGGCGACCGTATCCTGTTCGCCGGTTGGGTGCTAGACACTCGCCGGCGGGAGCTCATCGCCCCCGATGGCAGCGCCATCGATATTTCTGGCGGTGAGTACGATGTCCTGTTGGCCTTCTGCGAACACCCTCAGCGTGTCCTCTCACGAAATCAATTGCTCGACTTGGCACGCGGGCGAATGTCCGACAGCGAAGATCGGGCAGTTGATGTCATGGTCAGTCGGCTGCGCCGTAAACTTGAACCTAGTGAAGACAGTCCCTCCATCGTCAAGACTGTACGGGGTATGGGCTACCTGTTCCAGCCGACCGTGACACGATCTTGATGTGGCGCGTGATTGCCAGGATCGTGCCCGATACGCTGGGTGGCCGTATCATTCTGGTATTGCTATCCGGCCTGTTGACGTTTCATCTAGGGAGCCTGTGGCTCTATCAAGTTGACATTGAGACGCTGCTGGGCACCGCTCGTGAACGCCAACTGGCGGAAAGGTTGTTGGCGACGAAGCGCGTGCTTGAGGTTTTGGAACCGGCTGCTCGTGATCGCACGACCCACGACCTGGCTTCGGCAAGCCTGGATCTACACTGGACCGCAGCACCCACGGTTCGCCTGACTGACGAACATAGTCCGCGAATTGTTGCCGTACGCAACAAGCTGCGCGAGTTGGTGCCTCAATTCGAGGATGCGGACATCCGCCTTGGATACTCAGGCGACACCTCGATAGAGGATTCACCCCATCTGCTGGTGGGGGCAATCCGGCTGTCAGACGGAACTTGGCTCAATTTTTCTGCAGCGTTATTCCGACCAACTACGCCCGACCGGACAACGTTGCTCTCAACCAGCGCAATGGCTGTCGGGATACTCTTGCTTGGTCTAATCGTCGTGCGGTTGATAGCACGCCCGTTGCGAGAACTCGCAACCGCAGCAGACCGCATTGGCGGAACTTGGTCCACGGTATCGGTCCCGGAGACTGGCCCCCGTGAGGTCGTACATGCTGCGCAAGCCTTCAATCGCATGCAGGCACGGATCGATCGAATGATTGCCGATCGAACCCAGGCGCTCGCGGCCGTCAGCCACGACCTCCGGACACCAATCGCGCGGCTCCGACTGCGTGCGAGTTTCCTCGATGACGCCGAATTGCAAAGACAATTTGATGCTGACCTGGCGGAAATGGACGCGATGGTCGGCACGACCCTTGCGTATCTACGCGGTGATCAGGAACAAGAGGCGCGACGCCCGATCGATCTAGCGGCGATTCTGGAGACGCTATGCGATGATGCGACTGACGCGGGAAAGAACGTGCTGTACGAAGGTCCGGCGCAGGCCCGGATGACCGGTCGTCCACTGGCTCTGAAACGTGCGTTGTCAAATCTGATCGACAATGCAGTGTTCCATGGAGGAGCGGCGGGGGTTAGAGTATGCATCGAGGAGGCAGCATGCGTGGTTCATGTAGAGGATTCGGGGCCAGGAATTTCTGAAGATCAAATGGACCGCGTCTTCGAGCCGTTTTGGCGTCTTGACTATGCACGCGGACGTGGTGGCTCTGGCCTTGGCTTAACGATTGCACGCCAAGCGGTGAAAGCACATGGCGGGGCTATCACTCTATCGAATCGTCCGGAGGGTGGTTTGCGGGCAACTGTTGTGTTGCCCAGGCAAACGTAGGAATAGGGCGTAAGTCTACGGAGCCGGCTGGTCCGAACCGTGTGATCCGCGATTCCGAATTCATTGCACCAGCGGCGGTGTCGACGCATACGGAGCCCAACGCTTTGCCGGGAGTGATCGAGCTTGAGAGCGGTAGCCTGCGGGTCCGCTTCTCCGGTCCGATCGATGCCGCTGCGCTGCGCCTGGTGCTGGGACAGCTTGGGCGGCGAGCGCGAACTGGAGCCACCAAAAACCACCTCGACAGATGACGGTAGGCAAGGCGCTCAGAGCCGTTCGTATGCGACATACTCGAGCCTATCGATCAAAATTAGGCTTAATACCAACCGCCCTAGACACCAACCGTTGCCCAGCTGCGTGTTCCGATGGAGCGGATGCGGTCGGGATCGGCGATGAGCCAGTTCCAGGCGGTTTTACAGGCCGCGATAATTTCGTCGTAGCTGTCCCACACTGTTGAGCAGAGCTTGTTCTGCCGGAGATAATCCCAGATGTTCTCCATCGGGTTCCACTCGGGACTGTAGGGTGGCAGGTGCAGCAGAACGATGTTGTCTGGCAGCACAAGCGCGCCACCGGTTTGGTGCCAACCAGCGCCGTCACAGATTAATGCGGCCATGGAACCGGGTGC
>Ga0105054_10012186_pt1 | contig 10568 bp, 8 predicted proteins | sample BON02_FD_78091 | JGI IMG/M metagenome (GOLD analysis project Ga0105054, IMG submission 78091) | Freshwater microbial communities from Lake Bonney liftoff mats and glacier meltwater in Antarctica - BON-02 (megahit assembly) | ecosystem: Environmental > Aquatic > Freshwater > Ice > Glacier... | reverse complement strand
CAGAGAGAAGAGAAAATATTGCGTAGGGGGGGTGGGGTGTAGATGAGTGGCAGTGTGGGGTTGTGTTGTATATATATATATATATATATATATATATATATATATATATATATATATATATATATACATGTATCGGGTTATAACCCGAGGGGCGCGGATCGGTCGGTGGGTTTTCTAGGCCCACGAGTATAATGCACATCGTCAGCGGCGAGCTCGGTGCCCAGTGCGTTTCGTCATCTCCGCGTCAAGGTGAGGCCAGCGGGCGGGGGGAAAGAGAATATATACGAGGCCCACCTGCCGCAGCCCGGGGATGTTGCTGCCCTTGACCTGGACCGTGTCCAGATAAAGCGCCCAGCCGTCGCCGGCCACGTCCTCGATGCTGGCGCTGGTGACAATGGCTCCGTCGATGCGCAGTGGAAGCCCGCCCGAGAGGCCCGGCAGCGGCAGCCCGCGCGGCAGAAAGTCGGCCACGAAGGGTACGGTTCCCGCGCGAACCTCGAACTCTGAGGTGAGGCGGCCGGGCGCGCCGCCGCCGCCCAGCGAAACGATCTGGCGCACCTTGCCGATGGTCGAGATCGCGAGCGCCGCGCGGTGCAGGTCGCAGAAGGCGTCGTAGCGGCGCGCCTCGCTTCCGTCGGCGCAGACGGCGCGTCCCGCCATGAAGAAGGGGGACGAGCGGAAGAGCTGTGTGTCGCTCAGCACCAGCTCCCACGTTCCCGCGCAGCGCGGGTCCGTCGAGGGAGAGCCCTCGCCCTCGTACCGAGAATCTAAGTCCGCAGCGAGCCGGCGCGCCTCGTCCCTCTCGGCCTCGCTCGCCATCTCGCCGCGGCCCGTCGCGGCGCCGATGCGGAGCAGCGCTTGCGTGAGCGCACTCGTCCGCTCGGCGCCAAAGGCAGAGGCCGACGCGGCAGCCGCGTTGGCGAGGACCGCCTCGCGAAGCGCCCCGTCCTGAGTCGGGCCGCCGGGCGCGCCGGGCGCGCTGGCGCCATTCGCGTCGCCGCGAAACGGAGTCGTCTCGTACGCGCTGCCGGCCAGCTCCGTGTCGAGCTCGCTGGTCGAGATGGACGCACCGCAGTTTGTACATGTCACAGGCGCACCCGCCGGCCCCGTCGCCGGCACCCAGGTGCCACAGCTGCCACATGCCACGTCGGCGCCCAGGTCGACGTCGCCGGGCAGGGCGCAGCACACGGGCGCGAGCGAGCGCGGGCGCGCGGCGATGGTGACTGACCGGGGCATCGTCGGGTGGAGCGCACTCGCCACGGCTGCCACCGCCACGACGGAGAGGCTGCGGAGCACCATGCGAAGAGCAGGGCTCGAGCAAGGGTCTGGGCTTTCCCTGCTGTGGGTCGCGCTTGAGCTCGCTGTGGTCGGCGGCGAGGCGGGAGATGCCTACGGTATTCTTACATACAGTACCCCTACGGTATTCCTACGGGAGGCCTTAGCTGGCTTTTGTGCTTGCTGACGCCCGCGGAGAGTAACTTCCCGCGCTGGTGTGGCCGCGAGGCCGCAGTACAGTGCTGTCTGCGCGCTGTAGGCCTGTGTGGGGGGGGGGAACCCTGGGGGGATAAGCATATCATCATTTGCATACCATAATCCATAATCATAATACATAATACGAGTACCAGAACCAGCCAGAGAGGGGACGAGGGGCGAGGGGGGACGACTCTGCTGCTGCTTAACTACTGACTGACTACTGAACTACTAGCTAGCAGCTAGCTTTCTAGCGGCTCTTCTTCTCAAAACTCTAGCTCTACATAGCGTATATACTAGCTACAATATAAATTATAGCTGTAAATGTAAAAAATAATAAATAGTTCTTGTTGATTAAAAAAATAATAAATATATTATTTTATTATAAAATATATTTATATTATTATTATATATATATAATAATATAACGACAATAAATCTAGATTTTAAATCACATCTTAAATCTTGTTGGCGTGGCGGAGGGATTTGCCCTTTCCCTTTCCCTTTTTTTGTTTACCCTCGCTCGCGCCGTGTGACCGTGTGACCTGCCTCTGTCTGCTGTGCCATCCTGCTTGGGATTTGGATTTTTGTTTTGTTGTACAAGACACACAAGACGTATCGACATCTGGCTGGTACGAGGTCCGTGCGTATATGGTACAATGGCTACGTGGGACGTATATAGGTAGAGGTAGAGGTAGAGGTAGGTAGTGGGTAGGGAGGGGGGAGGGTCGTACGAGGTATGAATATGAACGAGTCGCACGAGTAGTAGGAGGAAGTGCGAAGAAAAAGAGCTGGCCAGCTCCATAGCTGTAATAGCTACAGCAAATTCAGCAATACAGCAAGTTACGTACGAGTACATACGATGTACAGTGTACAGTGTACAGTGTGTGTTGGTACAGTGTACAGTTCGCTCTCTGCAACATGTTGGGCGGGACCAAGGGAAGGGCGGGCCCTCTGCTGTGTGGTGTGTGCGAGTGTATGTATGCGGTGAGGGGAGTTGAAGGCCGGGGTGAATCATCATCCTCTAGGGCTAGAGAGGTAAACGTACACCGGCCACTCGCCTGCCGAGCTGCCCCCCTAGCGCTACTGTTCCACGCCGACCCTAGCGAGCTGCACGCGCGTCCGCTCGAGCATGACCGCCTCGCGTCGGTTGAGTGCAGCGCACAGCTCGGCGCGCCGCACCACCTCCACACCCACGCTCACTCCCGCGCTCCGCACTGCTTCGCACGCGGCTGAGCCCTGCGCGAGCCTATCCAGCTGCGCCAGCACCGCGCGCGCTAGCACGTGGACGGCGGCGACTCGCGCGTCGGCGCGCAGCCCGTCCAGAGGAAGGAGCACAGAGGACCCGCCATAGTCAGGCAAGTTTGGGGCGGAGGCATCGGCCCAACGCAGCGCGATGCGCGTGGGCAGCCCGCTCGCTCGAAGCGCAGCTTCCGCCTCGGCCGCGCCTTCTGCACCCGTCGGCAGCAGCTGGAGCAGCACCTCCTCGTCGCTGGAACCCGGCCCGGCGGCTGGGGGCACGAAGCCGTAGAGCCGCAGGAACTTGTGCGGCGGAAGGGCGCCGTAGTCGATGGTGAGCTGCTCTCCGGATTGCAGATCGCGCGAGACGACGAGCTGGAAGGCGCCGCTCACGGCGTCCAGTTCCACCGCCGCGTTGGCCTCGCCCCCCGCGTGGTTGAGCAGGTCGAGGCCGGGGACCAGAGCGAGTGGCTTGCCCTTTCCGGCGTGCGCGCGAGAGAGGAGCGCGGCCTGCGCGACGCGGAATCCGCGGTCGAAGTCGCCGCCGCCCAACGCACTGCTGCTGTCGCCCGTCCTGAGCTCTGTCAGGGCCTCGCAGATCAGGGCTGCTAGCTGAGCCTGCGATTCGGTCGCGGGAGCGGCCGATGTGCCATGGAGCAGTGCGCGACGCAGCGCTGGCGGCCACAGCAGAGGGACGTCGGGAGGACCAATGTCGCCGAGCCAGGTGGCGGCCTGTGAGCCATGGGGCGAGAGCTCGAGATGGGCGGCGAGCAGCGCTGCATCGCCCAGCGACCCCCCACGCGCCAGTGAGTCGACGCGGGCCACGGCCGCCGAACTTCGCTTCACCATTCTCTCGCGGGCCGCAACCGCCGAGAAGGGCAGCCAGCAGGCTCGAGGCACTTGGAGAGCTACCTCGCCCAGACGGAGTGGCACGGCGGCGGCAAGGCCGAGGCCCATGCCGGAGTACTCGTGCGGCGTGACCCGGTCGAGCCGGACGCCGCTGGCCTCGAGAAACGAGAACACGCGGGCAGTCGCGAGCCGCATTTTGGGTTAGCCCGAGTCCCAAAGGCGCCGGTCCAGCTCGGGGTAAGGGTGCTTCGTCTGCCGGAGTAGCAAAATATCTTGGCGCGAAAAAAAACTGTTCATGTGAATAAGAGGAACGAAAGCGGGGACGTTTCTTAGAACTTTCCCGGCCGTCTTCAAATTTGACTCCTTCGGATCTCTGGCATGGGCGTCGCCGCGCCGCCCCAGCGGCGTGCCGCAGCACCGCCAGAGCGTGCTGGCCGCGCCCACGCGCCGCAGCAGCTGCTCGACGCGAGTCGCAACATCCACTTCTTCGCGCGTGCCGGGTTCCTATTCTGCTCTTACAAGTCGTTTGCGTTGAAGACTCACGCCTGGGCCAAGCTGTGTGGGAGCGACAGCGAGGCGGTGGATGCAGCGTGGTCGGTGCAGCACGAGTGGGGCGGCGGACAGATCTACCAGATGGCGGTGGACCTTAAGGGATTCCACCTCAAAGGCGCGCAGTGGCTGAGCGCGCGGCCGGATATCTGCCCGCCGGAGTGGGTGGCCCAGCTAACGCGGTTGCAGGACCGCTGCCCGCCGCTGACCCGCGCCGAGGTGGAGGGCGTTGTGCTTTCGGAGCTCGGCCTCTCCATCACGGACGCGTTTGCGAGCTTCGACGACGACCCTATTGGGTGCGCGTCCATCGCGCAGGTCCACAGCGCGCGGCTTCGCGCGTCGGGCCGTCGTCTCCCGTTCCAGCGCGGCGCCCGACCGGTTGCCGTCAAGATACAGCGGCCCGGCGCTGAATACACGATGCTTCGCGACCTGCGCAACCTGCGCTCCTTCTTCTCGCTGCGCTTCGTGCGCTCGTCGCTCGCGTGGGACCCGGTGGTGATTCTGGACCAGGTAGACGGCGAGACGCAGCAAGAGTTCAACTTCGAGGGCGAGGCGCGCACCATGGACCTTGCGCACGGCGTTCTGAGCCACCCGCCGCCGGGCCGGCTGCGCTGGCTCCGCCGCGCCACATACCGCCCGCCCGTCGCCGTGCCGCACTCGGTGGCCGGCATGGTGACTAAACGGCTTCTGGTGATGGACCTGCTGCCGGTACAACCTATGCGCACCAAGTAGCTCTGGATACTTACTTGCTTACTTACTTACTTACACCGGCGTAGGCATAGCACCTCGCAAAACAGCAGGTCTTGCGGTTTCTTACCCCACGTGCTCGCTTACGTACACCCAGCACCTGCGCAAGCAGCAGCTAAAGGATTCTCACGTACGTATTCCCTCCTTCGTAGGGCATCCAGCTCTCGCGCCTGGCGCGCGAGGCCGGCGCGAGCAACGCCGCCGACGCCGCGCGTTCGCTTGGAGGCCGAGAGGCGGCCGCCGCAGCCGACGCGCAGCCGCCCAGGCCGAAGCGCCGGCCGATGGGCGGGCTCGCCAGCGCCGCGCCAGCGAGCGCGGCGCTGCGGAATGAGCCGGTTACTGCGGCGCCGGGCGATAGAGGGGCCGCAGCGGTGGGAGGCGGCGCTGGGTTGGAGCGCCAACGCCGCCGGAAGGCCGCGGCATCGCGTCAGCTGCTCCGCGCCCTGGGCGAGGCCTACGGACGGATGCTCTTCGACGACGGATTCGGCGGCGTACACGCCGACCCGCACCCGGGCAACATCGTGCTTGCTCCGGGGCTGCTGGGCGTGCGCGTGGGGCTGGTCGACTGGGGGCAGACCAAGGCGTACGACCTCTCGATGCGGCTCCGGCTCGCGCGGATGGTCGAGGCGCTCTGTGCGGCGGGAGACGCTGACGGCCGCGCGGGATCCGACGAGGTTGCGGCAGCCTTCCGCGGTCTGGGAGTCCGCTGGAACTCGTCCCTCCCCGAGGCGGAACAACGTGCGGCCGTCGCCGCCACGGCCACCGAGTGGTACGATACGCTCCCGATGCCGGCGCCCTACTCGCCCGACCCCACCTCACCCGGCTACCCGGTCCTCGCGCTGCAAGAGCTCTCCGCCTTCCCGGTCGAGCTGGTCTACTTTGTGAGAGCCACGCAGTATCTGCGCGCCATGGGCGGCTTCCTCGGCGTCGAGTGGTCGCTGGCCGAGGTCTGGAGGCCGCACGCAAGGCGGCTGCTCAAGCGGCACGGGCATAGACCAGAGGCGTGGGCCTACACGCTCACCGGGATTGGCGATCGCCAGATTGGGGATGGCATCGACGCGAGGTAGGCGCGCCTGGGTGGTGCTTTCTGTGGGTTCTCGTGTTCTCGCGCCGCGGGGCGCGGGGGGAGGGTTAGCCCGCGGCACAGCCTACGGCTGTGCTGCTGTGCTGCCTTTGCCTTCCGAGTTGTATATTTGCGTCGTTCTGATGACTGGTGTGTTCTTGCTCTGAAGCGTGCTCTAGTCTCTAATCGGTGATGTTGATACGACGTACAGTACACTGAGTACACGTACGCAGCTGTGAACCCTCACCCCCCTCCCCAGGGTACCAGGTATTTTTGCAATAAAATCTCCACAAATAGAAAATGTAACGGTGGGAAACTTGTTCGAATTTTCGCCTCGCCGACGGGAACTGACGTCGCAGCGTGCGCAGCGCATGCCGGCGCTCTTGTTGCTGCTCCTAGTTGAAAGTGCCGCGGCGTTCGGCACCGCTCCGTGGGTGCGGCTAACCCACCGCAGCACTGCACCACCAACCCGCCACCGGGCACCGCAACCGGCCTGCGTCACGTCGCCTGGAACCGCAGCACCGACTAGCGCCGAGGCGCCTCCCGCAACAGCCGGCGATAGCGCGGCCGCCATCTTCTTCCGCGAGGTGGAGGCGAAGCTGGAGACTCTGCTCGGCGACCCGCAGGAGCTGCTCGAAGCTGTGGTGGGCCTTCCGGACAATGTGGCCACCTACGACCGCGGCGCCATTGTCGGCTACTTTACGCGCCGGCCGACGCTGATGGTTGGCCGGGCGGTGGAATTCCTGAGCGCTGCACGCCGCATCCGCGCAGTCTGGCTCGCCGATGACGGCGCGCGTGACCGGGGGTCCGTGCTGCGCGCCGAGCTCTCGGCGCTCGGGCCGGTTGCGGTAAAAATCGGCCAGACGCTCTCGCAGCGGCCCGACATTCTGCCCGAGGACGTGTGCGAGGCGCTCAAGGGGCTCCAGACGTCGAACACGCCCTTCCCCGACGCGGAGGCCTTTTTGGTGATGGCGGAGGAGTTCAACGCCACGGGGCCGCTTGCGCCGGGCGTGGCGTGGGACGGGTGCGACCCCGACGCGCCGCCGCTCTTCGCCAATCTGTCGAGCACCTGCATTGCGTCAGCCAGCTTGGGCCAGGTCTACCGTGCAACCACGCACGCGGGGCGCGAGATCGCCGTCAAGGTGCAGCGGCCCGACGCGCTGCGCCGCTGTCTCCTCGACGGGAGCGTCATCATCGTCGCGCTCTCCGCCATTCAAGGACGCTTCTGGAACGGCGGTGCGCGCCTGGCTTGGCCTTTGCACGATATTGTTATTACCAACATTGTATGGTGTAAGGCATATAAAGAGAGGGTCGGGGGGAGGCCATATATTACGCAAACGTCGTGCAATATTATTGCAGTACTGTGGGTAATGCGAAATGGGCGGAGGTAATAAAGGGATGATTGATTCTTGCACACACAAAAGTGAAAGAATGTCTTGTATAGGCCAATGCGCGCCTGGCCCACGATATGGTTGTCTAGTCGTCTAGATCGAGCGGCGCCACCGACTGGTATATATGTATCTATATATCCATGCCTCCGAATCCGGACGCCTGCCAGGAGTCTCACTCTCTCGCTATGTGTGTGTGTGTGTGTGCGTGTGTGTGTGTGTGTGAGAGAGTGTGTGTGTGCGCGCGCGCGTGTGTGTATACGTACATACATACATTCACATATATATATATATATATGTGTGTGTGTGTGTGTATATATGATATATATATAATCTACACACCTCCTATGATCACGCACCTGACATGGTCTTCCTTTTTTGTCTTTTTCTTTTTCTCAGACTTACTCGCCATTTTCGACGAGGTGGCCGCGGGCGTTGTACAAGAGCTCGACTTTCGGAACGAGGTGCGCCCCCCCCAGTATCTTTGCATAGCGCTCTCCCAAAAGTGTAGGTGCTCACCTCGGGTTAACCCTCCCCCTTTGGGTTAACCTAAGATTGGTAATGACAATATCGTGTAAAGGCTATAAGCTGTGGGCGCACCTCGTTCCGAAAGTGGGGTTAACCCGCGGGCGTAGTACAAGAGCTCGACTTTCGGAACGAGGTGCCCCCCCCCCAGTATCTTTCCATAGCGCCCTCCCCAAAGTATGCATATCTTACCGTATAGGGTTAACCCAACTTTCGGAACGAGGTGCGCCCACAGCTTGTCCTTTACAAGGTATTGTTTTACCTCGAGGCTCATGTGCACGAATCAATCGTCTTTTATTGCCCCCCCCCCACCCGCATAGCCCACACGATTGCACTACTACTGCACGCCTATTGCGTAATATACGACCCCCCCACCGACCCCTCTTTTGTATGCCATACACTGTACAATATTGGTTATGGCAATATCGTGTAAAGGCCAACCCACAGCTTAAAGCCTTTACACGATGTTGTCATTACCAATCGTGTATGGTGTATGGCATAACCAGGGAGGGTCGAGCGGAGGTCATATATTGCGCAAAAGTCGCGCAATAGCATTGCAGTAGTGAGGGTAGTGCAAATGGGCGGGGGTAATAAAGGGGTGATTGATTCTTGCACACACCAAAACGAGTAAACGAATCTCTTGTATAGGCCAACCCACAGCCCCCCCCAGTATCTTTCCACAGCGCTCTCCCAAACGTGTAGGTGCCCATTGCCTCCCCCTTCGGTCCCTTTCTACTGCGCTCTCCCAAACAGATGCCTACGTTTTTCTTACACAGGCGGGTTGGCCTTTACAAGATATTGCTTTACTTCGAGGCTTTTGTGCACGAATCAATCATCCTTTTATTGCCCTCTCCCACCTGCATTGCCTCCACTATTGCAACACGAGTGGCGCAATATACGACGCCCCCCCGACCCCCCTTGTGTATGCCATACATACACCATACGATACTAGTAATTGCAATATCGTGTAGAGGCCAACAGGCGGGTGCCCACTGCCCGGGTTAAGGGGTAAGGGGTTAACCCGAACTCGCAGGCGATGCTGCGCGAGATAAGCGAGGCTGCGCTCAAGAGCCATATATATATATATCTAAAAGTCGGGTTGTCTCCCGCCCTTCGGGTGGTGGCGCGGTGTGGCCGCAGTGTCGGCAGTGTGCGCTATTGGCGGTGTCTGCTGTCGTTTTGGGGGAGGGGGTGTCCTGGGCCTACATGTTGAATATGCGGAGCAACGACAAAAATACGGTACTCTACCCGGCTTATGAATACAGTAACCTTGCATACGAACATGTTCCTGTCTGATACAGGGTTCACCGGGCGGAATACGTTATTCATATTCTTGTGGCTGCGTCCCAGGAATACGTGAACACCTATTCAACATGTAGGGTCCTGGGGGGGTAAGTATAGCATTATAGTCGGCTGTCCCTTTGCTTCTCCATCGGATCCAGAATTGGACCAGAAGGGGGTTTTAGATCATCTCCGGGTAAACTCTTAACTCTTAAGTAACACTTTATCTTACCCCCTCCCCAAAGGTAGCCTAGGGCGGAAATGACCGTTGGGAAATCATCTCTGAAATACCCCTTGTGGATTCGACGGCAGGCGCAGAACGCGGCCGCCTTCCGCGCCAGCCTCTCTTCCTAATACGTTATTCATATTAGTGTGGCTGCGTCCCAGGAAGACGTGAATACCTATCCAATATGTAGGGTCCTGTGGGGATGCTAACAGCCCGGGTAGCCGAGAATTACGTCTAAGGCGTGTAGGTAAGATGGGCTGCTGGGGTCGGACATGTCGGACCCAAGCCGCCGAAGCGCCGCCGTGAAGGACTAGCCGCCTCGACGGTCAACCCTTAACCCCGTCTCCAGGCCCAGAACGCGGCCGCATTTCGCTCTAGCCTCTCCTTCCTCGGCTACGTCGGCGTGCCCGAGTCTTTGCCGGAGCTGATGATAAGCAGCACGTGTATACCTATTCAACATGTAGGGTCCCGGGGGGGTAAGCATCTCTTTGCTTGTACAGGCACAGAACGCCGCCGTATTTCGCTCTAGCCTCTCCTTCAAAACAGAAGGAGCACGCGCGGATAAACTTCCGAACACCGGCGAGTTTTCTTGTCGCGGTATTTTGCAGTCAACAACGTCCCTTTGCTTCTCCAGGCGCAAAACGCCGCTGCCTTTCGCGCCAGCCTCTCCTTTCTTGGATACGTCGGCGTGCCCGAGTCTTTACCAGAGCTGACCCTAAACCTTTAACCCGAGGGGGTGTCCTGGGGGGTAAGCGACACGGGACAAGCAGTCCGTGTCAAGGGCACGTACGTTACGTGCAGGCACCCAGTCTGTGCAGGCTCTCTCTGGCAGAGCGCGGTCTAACACCGTCGGGGAGGGGCGCAACAGCCTGCACCGATACAGCGGTTACACGGCTATATCGGTCCCTGCTGTGACGGTAAGCATGCCATCACCGTCGGCTGTTCTTTTGCTTCTCCAGGCTCAGAACGCGGCCGCCTTCCGCGCCAGCCTCTCTTTTCTCGGATACGTCGGCGTGCCCGAATCTTTGCCGGAGCTGACGACTCGCCGCGCCATGGCGATGGAGTGGGTCTACGGCCGACACCTCTCCGCGCTAAATCCGGAAGAGGCGATGCGGATGACGTATATGGCCGTTGAGGCAGTCACCGCAGGGCTCGTGCTCACCGGGTACGTCTCTCTCTCTCTCTCTCTCTCTCTCTCTCTCTCTCTCTTTCTCTCTCTCTCTCTCTCTCT
>Ga0105054_10012183_pt1 | contig 10570 bp, 9 predicted proteins | sample BON02_FD_78091 | JGI IMG/M metagenome (GOLD analysis project Ga0105054, IMG submission 78091) | Freshwater microbial communities from Lake Bonney liftoff mats and glacier meltwater in Antarctica - BON-02 (megahit assembly) | ecosystem: Environmental > Aquatic > Freshwater > Ice > Glacier... | reverse complement strand
ATGGCGAGTTCGAGCAGAAATTTTCCGCTGAAGTGGATGCCGGGCAAAAAGCGCAGGCCCGGCGTCCAGAAGGTGCGGACGGCGACTCCCAACAGGATCGCGAGCACCAGCGCTTCCAGATAAGGCTGGCCGGTGACGTGAACTTCGATCGCCTGCAGCAGCATCGCGGCGACGGCGATGGCGGCCGCGACCAGGAGGCCCGGCGCGAGGCGTTTGGCTTGCTCGATCAAATTTCCGCCCCTGACGCCGAAAGCAGAGAGAATTATTCTATGGGGTGCCCGATGTGCGGCCGGATCATGCTACGGCGTGCGCCCTCGGCGCAATCGATTACGGCGGGAAAAATCGGGACGCTGGCATGCGCGCCGGCATTATTTTGGCGCAAGGCGCGCGATCAGGGCTTCGACCTGCGCCAGCATTTGCCCGACCACGATGGTGTAGCCCTCGGCATTGTAATGGGCGCCGTCGCGGGCGCGGTGCTGGCGCGGCGGCAACTTCCATTGCGCATAGAGCGCGCCGTTGTCGGCGGCGACCTGGGCAAGATCGATGGCGCCAACGCCGACCACCAGCACCTCGATGCGGCGGGCGGTAAGGGCGCGGATCAACTCGGCCATGCGCGCGTGCAAGGTCTTTTTCGGCACGCCATTGCTGAGATCGTTGGAGCCGAATTCGAGAATGCAGATGTCGGTGCCGGGATCGACCGCCAGATCGAAACGCTTGAGCGCGCCCTTGGTGGTGTCGCCGCCGATGCCGGCGTTTTTCACCGTGACGTCGTGGCCTTTCTTGCGCAGCGCTTCCTGCAATTGCGCCGGATAGGCCTGCTCGGGCGGCACCAGATAGCCGGAAGTCAGGCTGTCGCCAAAGGCGACGATGCGGATGGGCGCGGCGAGGGCGTTCGCACTCATAAGCGCGGCAGCGGCCAGCGCGATCAAACAAGTTGGCAATTTCATTGACCGGCTTCTCTCGGCATGGAAAGCACTCCACCAGACAATTCGGAGTCAGGAAAGACAATGGCCAGCGAGAAGAAAGCCAAAGCCCCGCCCAAAGCCGCGCCTGTGCCCGCGACCGAGAGCAAGACCGCGGCCGAAAAAGCGTCCCCCGTGGCCGATAAAGCGACCCCCGCGGCCGACATCGCCGCTGCGACTCCGGAAGCTGCGCCGGAAAGCGGCGACAAGCCTTCCGGCGGATCCGGCTATAGCCGCGGCGAAGGCCAGAAGGCGGTGACGCAGGCCTACAAGGATAACTGGAACGAGATCTTCGGCGCCAAGGCCGCGAAGAAGGCCACGAAGAAGGCCGCGAAACCGAAGGCCAGGAAGACCGCGACGGCGAAAAAGTCCAAGAGCAAGAAGACCAAGAAGGCCCCGGCCAAGAAGACGAAGGCCGCCAAAGCCAGGAAGAAAAAGCTTTAGCGCCGTCTCAACCCCGCCCGACGAACGGCATGTTGTTCGCCATCACGGTCATGAACAGCACCGTGGTGTCGAGCGGCAGCCCGGCGATATAGACGACGGCGTTGCCGACGTTCATCGCGTCCATGCGCGGCTCGACCATCTTGGTGCCGTTCGGCTGCGGCACGCCTTCGCCCTCGACCATGCGGTCGGTCATCGGCGTGGCGGCGTTGCCGATGTCGATCTGGCTGACGCAGATATTGTATTTGCGGGTGTCGAGCGAGGTCGATTTGGTCAGCCCGGTGACCGCGTGCTTGGTCGAGGTATAGGCGATCGAGAACGGGCGCGGCGCGTGCGCCGAGATCGAACCGTTATTGATGATGCGGCCGCCCTGCGGCTTCTGGTCTTTCATGATCTTGATGGCTTCCTGCGTGCACAGGAACATGCCGGTCAAATTGGTGTTGACGACGTCCTGCCAGGTCTCGAACGGCAAATCCTCGATCGGCACCGGCGGCGCGCCGCGACCGGCATTGTTGAACAGCACGTCGAGGCGGCCGAAGGTCGATTTCACGGTGGCGAACAAAGCGAGGATCGCCTCGCGCTTCGACACGTCGGTCGGCACCGCCAGCGCCTGCGAGCCGATGGCGTTGATCTCGGCTGCGACCGCGTCGAGCGGCTCCTTGCGGCGTCCGGCCAGCACGACGCTATAGCCGGCCTTGGCGAGCGCAAGCGCGACCGCGCGTCCCACGCCGGTTCCGGCCCCGGTCACCAGTGCGATTTTGGCGGTCATTGGACGTCTCTCCCCAAGCTGATTGGCAACGTTGTTTGTTGGGGCAAGGCCATATCAAAGAAAGCGCGCGGAGGCTATCGCCCCGGCGCGCGCAGCACATCTGCAATGGTGGGAGGCGTCAGCTTGCCTGCGCGGTGACGACGTCGATCGGCTGAAAGGCGTCCGGCGCGCACGGGCGCGCGGTAATCTCAACTTTCGGCACCGCCTTGCCGAAACGATAGCCTTGCATGAAATGTACGCCGGCGGCGCGCAGGAACAGATGCTGGTCGGCGGTTTCGACGCCTTCCGCCGTCACCTTCATGCCGAGGCCGCGGCCGAGGCTGACGATGGCGTGCACGATCGCGGCGGCGTCGGCGGCCTTTTCGATCGACATGACGAAGCTGCGGTCGATCTTGAGCTTGTCGAAGGGGAAGCGGCGCAGATACAAGAGGCTGGAATAGCCGGTGCCGAAATCGTCGAGCGCGAGCCGCACGCCGAGCGCCTTCAGCCGCAGCATGCCGGCCTCGGCGGTGTCGATGTTGCCGAGCAGCACGCTTTCGGTCAGTTCGAGTTCGAGGCGGGACGGGTCGAAGCCGGTCTCGTTCAAGGCGCGCTCGACCATGTCGGCGAAGTCGGCGCGGCGGAATTGCAAGGGTGAGACGTTGACCGCGACGGTCAGCTGCGGCCAGTCCATGCCGTCGATCAGGGCGCGGCGCAGCACCCAGGCGCCGAGCTCGACGATCAGGCCGGAATGCTCGGCGGCGGCGATGAACTCGGCCGGCGAAATCTCGCCGCGCGTCGGATGCATCCAGCGGCAAAGCGCTTCGACGCCGAGCACGGCCTCGCCGCTTTTGTTGACGATCGGCTGATAGCAGACGCGCAGGCCGTCATTCTGGATCGCGGTGCGCAAATCGGCTTCGAGCAGCTTGCGGCAGGACAGGTCGGCATCCATCGCCGCGTCATAAACGCAGGCGCGGTTGCGGCCTTCGTTCTTGGCGCGGTAGAGCGCCATGTCGGCATAGCGCATGATGTCGGCGGAGCCGGCGCAGGTCTTGTCGATCACGGCGATGCCGACCGAGGCGCCGATCACGATGTTCTGGCCGCCGACATTGTAGGGCGTGGCGATCGCGGCGATGATGCGCTGCGCCAGCGCCATCATCTTTTCGCTTTCCTTGCCGATGCTCGCGGAAATTACCGCGAATTCGTCGCCGCCCAGCCGCGCCACCAGATCGCCGCCGCGCAGCGTGTGCGACAGCCGCAGTGTGACATTGCGGATCAACTCGTCGCCGACCGGGTGGCCGAGCGTGTCGTTGACGTCCTTGAAGTGATCGAGGTCGATGTAGAAAACGGCGGCCGAACTGCTGCTGATGCGCACTTCATCGATCACCGCTTCGAGGCGTTCGCCGAAGAAAATGCGGTTGGGCAAGCCGCAGAGCGGATCGTGCATGGCGAGGTGGCGCAGCCGGCTTTCACCGACGGCGATGGCGGCGGCGGTGCGGCGCATGTAGCGCAGCACGAAGGCGGCCAGCAGCGCGAAGCCGGCAAGCGCGACGGCGATGAAGGGCACCACGCTGCTCACGATTTCGGCGCCCGGTTGTTTCGGCGCCCAGGCAAAGCTGGCAATGCGGTTGCCGTTCGGCGCCGTCAATTGAAAGTTGAGTTCGTCCTTCCGTGCCGGGGCAAGTCCGACCTCATGCAGATTCGTGAGCCCGAGTTGGTCGGCGACGGAATTGAGCACCGCGTAGTTGATGAATTTAACCGACAGCATGATCGGCGCCTCGATATCGAGCGCGGCGGGCGTGCCGTCGCGCGAGCGCACGGCGCTGGCTGCGATCACCGCCGGCTGGCCCATCAGGCGGCGGATGACGGCAGCGCGCGGATGGGCGCCGCCTTCGGTCAGATTGGTCTGGCTCAAGCGGATCGCATTCGGCATCGCCGGATCACGGCCGCGCATGTAGCCGAGGACGTCGTCGAGCTCGGGGCGGGCGCGATTCAGCCAGGTTGGATCCGGCGGTTGCCGAACGCTGCGCGAATAGATCGGTTTGTCGTCGGCGTCGAAGACGAACACATAGTCATGTTTGAAGTAGGACTCGAGCCAGGAGCCGGCGCGCTGGTCGATCCAGTCGGCATCGAATTTGTCGCGGATGTTTTCGATGGCGCCCTTCGAGGCGGCAATACTGTCGACTTCGTGCAGTACGCGCTTGCCGTATTCGTTGAGCGCGCCCGAGAACAATTGGGTTTCATGCTCGACGGCGAATTGGTCCGCCCGCTGGGCCGACGAGAGGACGGCGATGACGATGCAGACAATGGCGATCGCCACGATGACGCCGATCGGGACTACCACGCTCAACCGCGCGCGATCCCAATTGGTATATTGCTTTTGCTGTGGGCTGCGCGGGGCGGCCGCAGGCGACACTGGCGATTTCCCGTAAAGCGTCTGGTTTATTGGGCTTTTCGAGACAGAAACTATCGGCGAAAGCTTGCTATTCGCTTTCCGTTTGGCTGGATTGCGCCTGCGGGCGGCCGGCCGGGGCCAATTCGTCGATTGCCGTTAATCGTAGGTAAATCGATACTGGAGTCCGTGGCACGGTTACGGACCCAAAACGGCCCAAGGCGCGGATTCGGGCCGGTTTTGGATTTCGGGCAGGCTTCAGGATTAGCTGCGATAGGGCGGGCTCGGGATCGCCATGTGCGCCGCCCGCAGCGCGCCCGACCAGCGCTCGCGCAGATCCTGGAAATAGGGCTCGCCTTGCTCGATCCGGTAATTGACCTCGGCCACGCAAGCGTCGCGGCGCACCACCAGAATGTCGATCGGCAGGCCGACCCCGAGATTGGAGCGCATGGTCGAATCCATCGAGATCAGCCCGCATTTGAGCGAGTCGTAAACGTCGGTGTCGAACGAGATGGCGCGGTCGAGCACCGGCTTGCCGTATTTGTGCTCGCCGATCTGAAGGTAGGGCGTGTCGGTGGTGCACTCGATGAAGTTGCCGGCCGAGTAGATCATGAATAGCCGCAAGCGCCCGCCCTTGACCTGGCCGCCGAACAAAAATGCGATCTCATGATCGACCGAGGCCTCGGACAGCGCCCGGCCTTCACGGCTTTGAATTTCGCGGATGGCATTGCCGATGCGTTGCGCCGCCTTGAACATGGTCGGCGCGTTCATCAGGGTTTCGACTTCGCCGGTCTCCGGATTTTCGATGCCTTCGGTCAGCATCGAGCGCACGGTCTGGCTGAGCGACAAATTGCCGGAGGAGGCGAGCGCCATAATGCGTTCGCCCGGCTCGCTATAGACATGCAGCTTCCGAAAGGTCGAGACGTTGTCGAGACCGGCATTGGTGCGCGTGTCGGCGATCATGACCAGGCCTTCGCGCACCAGAATTCCGCAGCAATATGTCATCGTTCGATCTTTTCTTGGAGGCGGGCTTTTCGTCGAAATCAAATCGGTCGGATCGTTACCACGGCACGCTCAGGATTGCGATTGCCAACCCGCCTGCTGCACTTGAACGGCCACTTTCAGGGTTTCGCCGCCGCCGCCATAACGCGTGCCGCGCACCGGCGCGGCGCCGAGATAGTCGAGCCCGACCGCGACGCGGACATGCGCTTCGGTCGGCGAAATACCATTGGTCGGGTCGAAGCCGACCCAGCCGAGCTTGTCGATATAGGCCTCCGCCCAGGCATGGCCGGCTTCCTGTGTGCTGGGATCGTCCTCGCGATAGAAGTGGCCGCTGATGTAGCGCGCCGGAATGCCGAGATGCCGGGCCGACGCGAGGAAAATATGAGTGCCGTCCTGGCAGACGCCGCGCCGCAACGCGAAGGCTTCCGCCGCGGTGGTCGTGACCTGGGTCGGATCGGTGTCGAAGGTCATCGCTTCGTTGGTCGCCAGCATCAGCGCATGCATGAGGTTGAGCGAATCCGCGCCGGCATCGGCGCGCGCGGCCTCGGCGAATTCGACAATGGCCGCGTCCGCTTCGGTGAGCGGGGTATCGCGCAAGAACATGGCGGGCGGGAAGCGCTCGACGGCGCCGGTGACGACGCCATTGGTGTCCTGCGTGTCGACCTCGCCGTCGACCGTCACGGTCAGTTCGTCGAACGGCCCTTCGGCGGTAAACGAATGACTGACATTGCCGAAGCCGCCGTCGCGCTGATGCATCATGCAGTCTTGCGACACGTCGATGCGCCAGTTGACGACATACTGGCCATCGTGATTGCGCGGCGTGAGGCGCAGCACCTGCGTCACGCTTTTGGGCGGCGCGTCGTAGAGATAGGTGGTGGCGTGAGAAATCCGAATCCGCATGGCGCGAAGGGTGCCGCTATTCAGGGATGGTTTCCAGCATAAAGCCTTGCGTCTGGCGCGGGAGCGGCCTCATAGCAGGAACTGTTCGGTGATGGCGGCGCCCAAGCGGTTGTTTTCAGTAATGAATTCACCGATGAACTCATGCAGCCCGCGCTGGAAAATGCCTTCCATTTGGCTGTTCTGAAGCCTGGTACGCAGGCCGCGGGCCTGGCGCTGGGCCGGGCCTTGGCGGCCATAATGATCGGCGACCGCGTCCAGGTTGCGCACGATCGCCTCGTAGCAGGAGGCGAGCGAACGCGGCATTTCTTCTTTCAGGATCAAAAGGTCGGCGACCAGCCACGGTTTCAGGCTCTCGCGATAGACCCAGTGATACGCGGTCAGCGCCGAGACCGAGCGCAGGATCGCCGCCCACTGGAAATAATCGAGCGGGCCGCCGACGCGTTCGTTGTCGGGCAACAGCAGATGATATTTGACGTCGAGAATGCGCGCGGTGTTGTCGGCGCGCTCCATATAGACGCCAAGCCGCGAGAACCAGTAGGCGTCGCTGCGCAGCATGGTGCGGTAGGCCGAACCGTCGTAACGCAGCGAGGATTCCTGCACCCAGCGCAGGAACTGGGATGTCTCCTCGCGCGACGCCGGGCCGTTGCCATAGCGCTTGAGTTCGAGCCAGGTGCCGTTGATGGCGTCCCACATTTCCATGGTCAGCGCGGTGCGCACGGCGCGGGCGTTGCCGCGCGCCAATTCCAGGCAATTGCGGATCGAGGAGGAATTGGCGGTCGAGAAGGCGAGGTAGTCGGTGACGTTTTCTTCGTTGGCTTCCTCATAGACCTGAAAGAAGCCGGTGGCGCAGCCGGCGGTGAGCACGGCGGATTCCCATTCATTGGTGGCGCCGACATAAGCCAGCGGCAGCGCCGACAGGCGTTGGGTGGCGTCGAGAATGCGCGCCAGGTACTCCGCGCGTTCGACGTAACGCGAGAGCCAATACAGGTTATCGGCGGTGCGGGAGAGCATGGTTATGCCTGTCCCGGACGCGGCGCAACGCTGCGCTGCGTGCTGCGCTGCGCCCGGGACACGTCATTTACGATTCGCAATTTCATTCCTTCAACCATCCAGCACCCATGTGTCTTTGGTTCCGCCGCCCTGACTTGAGTTGACCACCAGCGAGCCCTTCTTGAGCGCGACGCGGGTCAGTCCGCCGGGAACGATGCGCACGCCTTTGCTGCCGGTCAGCACGAACGGCCGCAGATCGACATGGCGCGGCGCCACGCCCTCCTCGACGCATGTCGGCGAGGTGGACAGCGCCAGCGTCGGCTGCGCGATGAAGTTGTTGGGCGCGGTTTTCAGTTTGGCGCGGAATTGCTCGATCGCGACCTTGCTGGCGGTCGGGCCGATCAGCATGCCGTAGCCGCCGGAGCCGTGCACTTCCTTGACCACCAGTTCGTTGAGATGATCGAGCACATAAGCGAGATGTTCTTTTTCGCGGCAGCGCCAGGTCGGCACGTTCTTCAGGATCGGTTCTTCGTCGAGATAGAATTTCACGACCTGCGGCATGAAGCTGTAGACCGCCTTGTCGTCGGAGATGCCGGTGCCGACGGCGTTGGCGAGCGTCACATTGCCGGCGGCATAGGCCGCCATCAGGCCGGGCACGCCGAGGATGCTGTCGGGGCGATAAGCGAGCGGATCGATGAAGTCGTCGTCGACGCGGCGATAGATCACGTCGACGCGCTGCGGCCCTTGCGTCGTGCGCATGTAGACGGTCTCGTCCTTGACGAAGAGATCGCGGCCCTCGACCAGTTCGACGCCGAGCTTGTCGGCCAGAAACGAATGTTCGTAATAGGCGGAGTTGAAGACGCCGGGCGTAAGCAGCACGACGTTGGGATCGCGCGTCGCCGACAAAGGCGCGACCGACTTGAGCGAGGCGAGCAATTCATCCGGATAATTCTCGACGGGCGCGACGCGGTGGCGCGAGAACAATTCCGGAAACAGCCGTATCATGATCTCGCGGTTCTCCAGCATGTAGGAGACGCCGGAGGGTGTGCGCGCATTGTCTTCCAGTACATAGAAGGTCTCGGCGTCGACGCGAATGATGTCGATGCCGGCGATGTGGATATAGATGTCGTGCGGGACGCGCTGGCCGTTCATCTCCGGGCGGAAGGCCGGATTGCGGAAAATCAGGTCTTCCGGGATGACGCCGGCGCGCAAAATCTCGCGCGCGCCGTAGACGTCCTTGATGAACATGTTGAGCGCGTTGACGCGCTGGGTCAGGCCCTTCTCGAGGATGCGCCATTCCGAGCCCGACATGATGCGCGGGATGACGTCGAAGGGGATCAGGCGTTCGGTGGCGTCGGCTTCGCCGTAAACCGCGAAGGTGATGCCGATGCGGCGGAAAATAAGTTCGGCTTCGCGGCGGCGGTAGTCGAGAACGTCGGCCGGCACTTCCTTGAGCCAGCGCGCCAGCTCGCTATAGGCCGGCCGGACCTCGTCCCCGTCGTGACCCTTCATCTCATCGAAGGCAGCCGGCATTCGGACCCCCAGCAGAACCTAGCGTTTCTTCTCACCCGACAATCTGCCTTTTCCCCAGCAGGGGAAGGAGGCAAATCGTCCTTATGCAGCGCAATCCGCGGATAATCTGCAATCTTCAGGCCAGAAAAAACCCAAGGAAAACACGCATTTGCACAACGATAACCGCTCGGGCGGGGTATGGTTGCCTAAATTATGGGCGAATGGCCGTTCGGGCAACAGCGCCTGTATACCGTCCGGTTTTGCCGCCGCTTGAGTGGCTCCCGGCGGCGCGCTACCAGTTCTTCTGCGTCGATTACGGCCTTGTTTTGAGGATGTTGAAGCGTCATGAGCCCTGCCAAGCCCGACATCGTCACCGCCGCGGTTCTTGTCATCGGCGACGAGATTCTGTCGGGCCGCACCAAGGACAAGAACATCGGCTATATCGCCGAGTATCTCACCGCCATCGGCATCGATCTGAAGGAAGTGCGCGTCGTCTCCGACGACGAGCCGGAAGTCGTGGCGGCGATCGACGCCCTGCGCAAACGATACACCTATCTGTTCACCACCGGCGGCATCGGGCCGACGCATGACGACATCACCGCCGACTGCGTCGCCAAGGCGCTGAACGCTCCGCTCGAGTTCCATCCGGAGGCGGTCGCGATCATGAAAGAGCGCACCGCCAAGATGGGCGGCGAACTCAACGAAGCGCGCATGCGCATGACCCGCATCCCGAAGGGCGGGGCGCTGGTGGCGAACAAGGTTTCCGGCGCGCCCGGCTTCTGGATCGAGAACGTCATCGTGATGGCCGGCATTCCGGCGGTCATGCAGGGCATGCTCGACGAGGTGGCGCCAAAGCTGAAGACCGGCGTGAAAATGTTGTCGGCGAGCGTGCGCGCCGACGCCAAGGAAGGCGACGTCGGCGGCGCGCTCGGTCTGGTGGCCAAGGCGCATCCCGACACGATCATCGGCAGCTATCCCTTTGTCGACGAAGCGGGCGCGCCCAACACCAATATCGTGGTGCGCTCGCGCGATGCCGCCAAGCTGGCCGAAGCACAGGCGGCGGTGGAGGCGATGCTTGTTAAAGTGAAAGCGGACATGGCGGCGAACGCCGATTGATCATTGACGGAAACGAGCAACGGAAACCACGAATGAGCGACGCCACGCGCCCCGAAAAAATGTTTCCCGTTTCCTGGGACCAGTTCCACCGCGACACCCGCGCGCTGACCTGGCGGCTGCATGAGGCGGGTCCGTTCGAGGCCATCGTCTGCATCACGCGCGGCGGGCTGGTGCCGGCGGCGATCGTGGCGCGCGAACTCAACGTGCGCATCATCGAGACGGTCTGCATCGCCAGTTATATGAATTACAAGAACCAGGGCGACATCAAGGTGATGAAGGGCATCGGCCCCGAAGTGACCGCGATGCGGGCGGCCGGCAAGGGCGTGCTGATCGTCGACGACCTCGTGGATACCGGCAAGACCGCGCGCGTGGTGCGCGAGATTTTGCCGTCGGCGCATTTCGCCACGGTCTATGCCAAGCCGATGGGGCGGCCGCTGGTCGACACCTTTATCACCGAGGTGTCGCAGGACACCTGGATCTACTTTCCGTGGGATACGGGCTTGGCCT
>Ga0105054_10012175_pt1 | contig 10575 bp, 4 predicted proteins | sample BON02_FD_78091 | JGI IMG/M metagenome (GOLD analysis project Ga0105054, IMG submission 78091) | Freshwater microbial communities from Lake Bonney liftoff mats and glacier meltwater in Antarctica - BON-02 (megahit assembly) | ecosystem: Environmental > Aquatic > Freshwater > Ice > Glacier... | reverse complement strand
TGCAATATACTCGGGAGAGAGAAATCGAGAGGGAGAAAGAGATATGGTGTTTCTATGAGCAAGTTGACCACACGATCAGTCGGATTTCTAACAGTTTAAAGAGTATGAACTCGATGGATCAAACTGGCAAAGAAGAATTGTGGAGCGAGGAAGACGAAGCACGGAGACAAATGACATATACGGCATTGGAAACTTTAGACAGTCAACTGCAAACAAACCAAGTGAAAGAAAGTATTGAGTCAATTGCAAGTTGGATAAAAAACCAAGCTAAAGATAATGTTTCAGAGGAGAACAATTTGAATAGTTTGAGCAAGGCAATAGATTTTATGTCCATAGAAGCTGATGAAGGGTTAAAGTCTGCTATGAGTTCTTTAGAAAATAAACAAACTATAGTGTCTATGAAATTTGGACGCTTCAACAAGTTGCTCTACGAAACAAGGGTGGAAGAGAGTTGTATTAAAAATCAACTATTTTCGGACCATCAGAAAGTGCAACTGAATCAAGGCAAGAAAGTCCACGAAGATCTTAAAGAACTGGACTCAAGAGTAGAGAAATTAAAAAGCAGTTTAACCGAGATAGATAAACGGATAAGAAGCATCGACAACGAGCCGCGTATCAACAGCAGAAACCACACGATACAAGCATTGGAAATGAAACTGGCTCAAAAAACTCGGTCTATGGTTGGATCAATAGAGCAGCTTCAAAGCGCCTTCCGGGAAGCTGGAGCAGAAGCACAGAGTTTGAATCAAGTAAAAATTGCACTCGAAGCCATTGTCAGTGTTTGGGAAAAATCAAAAGCACTGAGGAAGCAAAAGATGCCTGAAAATGAACTTTCAAAAAAGTTGGCTCAGATGCAAAAAGCTGCCTTACGGAGTGGAACTGATGAAGCGAATTCGAAAGATGATCTTTTAGAACCTCAGATTGAGGAAGCTGTTAAATATGAAAGTTCGGATTCGGAGTCCACTGTGTCGTCATTGGAGTTCGATTCGGGCGAAGAGGAAGAGGAGCAAGAAAAGTTGGCGGAGTTAAAGCAAAAGCGTGATGTGGTTTTAATTCAACAAAGAGATACTTTTGAAAAATTGGAGACATTGGAGCACGAATTAGCTGCCATGGTCGTTCCAAGTAAGAGAGAACAAGATCTGCAGAATGTCATCGTGAAAGTCCAGGAAGAAATTCAGGCAGCTTCAATCCCGCATCACGAGTCTGCGAAAGATAAAGAATTAATTGCAGAGTTACTGGCGCAGTCAACCAAGAAACGTTTGAACGCGCAAAACAAGTTGGCTGGCGTGCTTTCAAATCGAGATGCGTTATTATCCAAACTGCGCGAGAGTGAACTTCAAATCCTTCAATTGCGGAAAGGTCCCGAAGGTCCGGTGGGGGAACAAGGTGATAGTGGTGTTGGTATTTCACTAGAAAGTCTTCTACCTGTGAAGAAATACTACGAAAAACAATCACATCTCATGCAGACTATCAAGCATATAAACAAAGATGCAAGTATGAGACCTGCGAGGAATGCGGAGCCGTCAGATCAGCAGGCTACTCTGAAGGGAATGTTTGCATATATTGTTAGCACTACAACGAAAGAGCAAGTATCCAACATATTGTCTGCTGCTACTTGTAAGCAAGATCCCGTGGCAACAACTGATTTCGAAAATACTGATTTTGAAACTATTACGCAAATTGACGAAGAAGGCGATATGGAAATTTCAAAAACTTCGAACGAAACTTCCAAAGTGGATATTCTAACTTCAATGCAGGAAAGTGAAATCAAAAAGCAAGAAATTCAAGAAGTCAAAATGGAACAACAAGAATACAGCGATGACAGTGACTCGGAAATTGAAAATTCAAACGATATACAATTATTAGAAGATATCAAGCAAGCAGCAATCACTAGTCTTCAGCAAACTTACTCTCGAAAGGCAAACAGAACGAAGGCGCAAGTTTCAAGATCCGAATCAGTATTCCGAATATTAACCCGACCAGAAACAACTGATATTGAAGAAGAATTAAATTTACTCGTTCAAGATTTATCCAAACTTCGGTCTATTGAGCAAACTCTTGCATCCAAGGTTGCTGGAACAGACTTTATCGAGTTGGAAAGGTCTCGCCTACTATCCTCAGTTGAGATTTTCGACATTTCTCGATCGAAGCTGCATGCAGATATACAAGAGCTCCAGTATGAACTAGGAGACAATACAAACGCCGTCGACTTTGAGAAACAATTCGAGCTAATGATCAACAATGCAGATGAACTGCAAGCGCAATTAATGTCTTTGGAACAGACAAGCAACGACCTTAACAATGAAGTGAAACAACGAGAATTTCACAGCGAAAGGGCGGCAGTAATGTTACAGAACCATAAGAAGGAAAGTGACAAATTGGACAAGCAGATCGAAACACTGAAAGTTCAAACAGAGCAAGATAACAAGTTGACCGTGAAGCAAAGAGGAAGGAAAGTAAAAAGAATGTTGAAAGCCATGGACCGAACCAACAAGAAATTATTCAGGAGGTTTCGAGACTTGAAGTCGGAGGAAAGGCGGATAATGATTCAGAATAAATTGAAAGACATTCAACAAGCAAAAGGTCAGAAAAATGCACCTGTCAAAAAACGACGGGTGTATGTTGATACTGAAGAATCCAGACTGCGAAAGGCTCAATTGAGGCTGAAGATTAGGGAATTGCTTCAGGTGCTCTCTCGTTGTAGAACGAAATGGCAAAGTACTAGACACGCATCTAGACCGAATAGAAATCCGATAGCTGAGGAAGCCAATGATTCAACCACACACTCATCTGGTGGTGGACTCTCAAGTGAAGTGGAGGCGGTGTATATTGCTCCTCGATCCATTACTGTTCGAAATAGCATAGCTCCGGGAGATGTTTCGAATGAGTGGCGAAATAATAGCAACGTACTGGATGCGCAGGTTGTTTCAAATGGGTCGAAGAAACCTAATAAAAAAATGGTGATACGAGCACCAATGGAAAAACCGACCGCGAAGCAGCTGCTATCTCCTAGAGTGAAGCGCCATTCAGAACTTCAAGTTGAGCATCCTCTATCAAAAGAATTTAATCAGCAAGACACCACTTTTAATTTGCCACATCCAAAATACAATCCAATACCAAAACAACCCAATGAGCAAAATACCACTTTTGAATTGCGACACCCAACATCGATGAATCAAAGTCCTGCAGAAACGACTTATGAGACGCCTTCCATGGTTGAAACCGACGACGAAGAATGGATGCGCCTGTTATAGTAAAGATGTTTCTTTTTATTTTCTAGGAGCCATTATAATTTCGCTTTGTATGTAGTTCCCTCACCCACCGAGGTGAGCCAGTCTTGGTTATTAACCTGAGCACCGGTCCATGCCTTCTGATAGCACTTCTCCGCTATCCTCTGCGCGTAATCTGGTCCAGCACCAGCACGTTCTTGTAAATGTTCATAGTAATTCTTAATGAGGCCTTGTACCGGCCAAGCAGCCGCATCTCCCAGTGCGCAAATCGTGTGACCTTCAATGGACCTGGAAATCTCGTCCAACATCGGTACTTCACGAGCATCTGCATTACCATTTTCCAATCGCAAAAGAACCGCCTCCAACCATCCGGTACCTTCACGGCATGGGGTGCATTGGCCACAAGACTCATGTTTGTAGAAATGACTTAGTCGTCTGATGCCTGCAACCATATCAAATGATTTATCAAACACGGTCACTGCCGCAGTACCAAGACCGGATCCATTTGCCTTCAAGTCATCAAAGTCCATTAGCACTTTCCCACATTTGTCTTGGGTCAGAAGGGGGACAGATGAGCCGCCAGGGATAATACATTGTAAGTTGTCCCAACCTCCTCTTACTCCACCACAATGTTTTTCTATAAGGTCTTTCAACGGGATACTCATTTCTTCCTCAACTGTGATAGGGTTGTTTACATGACCACTAATACAAAACAGTTTTGTACCAGCATTGTTCTTTCGACCCAATCCTGCAAACCATGAAGCGCCTCTACGAAGAATCGTCGGACTGACAGCAACTGTCTCTACATTAGTCACAGTTGTAGGGCAACCATACAATCCTATGTCGGCAGGAAAGGGGGGCTTCAACCGCGGTTTGCCCTGTCGACCTTCTAGAGATTCAATGGTGGCAGTTTCTTCACCGCAAATGTAAGCTCCAGCACCTCTATGCAGATACACATCAAAGTCATACCCACTTCCAGCTGCATTCTTGCCCAGCAATCCCGAAGCATAGGCTTCATGGATAGCCTTGTCAAGGATAATGGCCTCATTAAAAAACTCCCCGCGAATGTAAATGTACGCAGCTCGAGCACGCATTGCGAATCCCGCGACTAAACAACCCTCTACCAACTTGTGCGGTTCTTTTCTCATAATCTCTCTATCCTTGCAAGTTCCAGGTTCACTCTCATCTGCGTTCACGAGAAGGAACGATGGTCTACCATCACTCGCTTTGGGCATGAAAGACCATTTCAAACCAGAAGGAAATCCAGCCCCCCCTCGACCACGAAGACCAGAGTCTTTCATTTCTTGGACGATCCTATCTGGTCCCCATGCAATGATATCTTTGGTGCGATACCAGTCTCCGCGTTTTTGTGCGTCTCGTAACGCCCAATCTTGCTCACCGTACAAGTTTGTGAAAATACGGTCTTGGTCCGAGAGCCCCCCGTGTACTCGAGTTATGGGCGGCGCTACTGCTGCTTGAGATAACATTCTCTTGCTCATTAGACTCCTCCTACTCATCATCATGGATCCCTTGGCTTCAGAAAACAATCAAAACACAAAAGTTTTTTTTAATTCAAATTCGATTCTTATTTTACGAAATTCATATTACAGGTTGTATTAGATTTTTTTCGGAAATTCAAATTCGATTCTAATTAAGAAAATTCAAATAGAAGATTTTTATAATGAATTTTCCATTTACATATGACAAGCAATATATCTTATCCTAGCTAACTTAATTGGGTTGGTATGAAAGAACTTCTTCGGGTAAAATAGGTTCTACAAATCCAGTCTGGCCAATTATTTTCAGTACATGGGCATATTCCCTCCGACAAGTAGTGGATTGAATAGCCGGTAACACTTCCATGATGAAATTGTCTCTAGCTTCGCATAGCGGTAAATATTTCACATTAGTCACGTGGGCTACGTTTTTGTTGTTCCATGCAAGGTCTATGAATGCCAAAGCGGACGACTTGGTTAGCACCGGATCTGTGCCAATCATTCCCCCAGCAAAATTCCCGAGCGCGTAAATAATGGCTGTTAGCCGTCCATCTTTTGTTTTGTACTTTTCCATGGGTTGAACCATGTGCACATGATTTCCAATGGTGACCACCGCGCCGGCATCCAACAAAGCCTTTGCTATTTCAATTTGCTTTTCTGCTGGTACGGAGGAAAATTCAGTGCCCATATGAGGCGCAGCAATAATGGCATCTATGTCACCGCGAGCTGCGATTGTTTCTACCACATGAACTGCGGAATCACAGTGCAAGATACTTCGTCTTATTCTCGAATCGTTGGTTTTAACTCGATATCCTACAATTGGATTATTATTTACAAAGCCAGTGCACGCAATGAAAGCGATTCGACGATCGTTTCGGGTAACCACGGTATACCAGTCCATATAATTCCCCGTTACGTTTGCCTTAATTACACGTGTGCCGGTATGAAGAGATCCTGTTTTTTTAATGGTTGCTATTGTGGATGCCACTCCCGGAAATCCGCGATCAAAAGCATGATTATTGGCTGTGGAAAATACATCAACAAACTTGGACAAGTCATCAAGCACCTTGGTTGGGTAGTTGAAACCTTTAGGAGTTGAAGTTGTGTGAACCATATTAAAATTAGGAGGCCAAGACACCAGGCGATCACTAGCAACTCCCTCAAATTGAAGAAAAGAAATATCCGAAGCTTTGAAATATGGAACGGTTTTCTTCCACAACGAACGAAACCCTTTGGATATACCCTGGTCCAAAGCACGCTTCATCATCAGCAGATCTCCACAAGCACTAATACGAACTGGTGTTGCATTAAAATTATCCTCATCAGTCTCTTGAAATTCACTTGGTTCGATGAGTTCATTTTCAACAATAGAGTGACTTTCAAGTTCGCTTTTAGCCATCTGCCAACTATCGGTAATTGTATACTCCTCCGCGCTATATATTTCAATGTACACAGGTCGCATGACCACCAGTATCATTATCATGCCAGTCGCGAGACCAAAGGTAGTGCGACGATGCAACATGACAATAATCGGATGGATTTTTTTCTCTCTTTCTGGATTGCAATTTTATTGATTCATGTGGCTTGATGTCGTTTGCAGTTTCTTTAAGATTGGGCGTGTTTATTATTTTAGCTATTCTAGTATGGGATGTGATTGTGATTGTATTGCGCGTAGACCTTTCTGAAACAAAAGTAGTGAACAATTCAATCTTGTTTCGAAGCAGCCGTTTGATAGGAATACCGAAATCCGGAACCAGCTTTTCAGAACAGTTTCTGTTTTGCATGGTGATGCGGTACAACGAAGTATACCAATGAAGCGATTATCCATTGCCACCCCAGAGGTCGAGGACTCGCAGAACGACTAGATATCCGGTAAGCACGGTCGCTGCTTTCCATTCGAATGCGATTTATGGAGGACCAGCTTATGATGTTGTCATAAACAAATTTAGTAGTAAGAACAAACACGCCTTGCATGTCGGCGATACGCACTATTGGGAGGGTAAGTAACAGCTTATATTGGTTTGAAATTACCTTTGAAATTAAAAATGAATCCAAGGAGAAATTTTCCGGTGTCCGCACAAGGGAGAAACAAACTGGAAGCTCTACCAATGCGTTTCCCGCATTCTCAGTACCAAAGATGAATTGGAGATTGAGGATTATCAATCTTGCTTTCCGAAAGGCTGGGGTGGATGGTACGAACGTATTCCTGGATATGTTGACAGCGAACAGTTCACAACGATCCTGCTAACAAGAGATCCGCGTGACGGTTTTTACTCACTGATTAACCATCGACATATAATTTCACCACAAAGTCAATTGAACATGACCGTAAACTGTGCTATGGAATACTTTGTTCGCACAGCATTGATGATAGTCTGGAGCCTAGTAGAGCTTCCACAACGCACTCCGAGCCATTATGTAGTCAATGTGGCATACAACAAGTACCTAATAAATGGCCATCTAAAATCTTTCTGGCAACCGGCTCTTCACGCACTAGGTCTTCATGTTATCTCTGAAGACTTCCATCACTGTTCCCGGATTATAGACAGGTCTAATTCCTCGGGTCTCTTCAAACCTGCATCTACATTCAAATCCGCTTCAACTGGAAAATACAAATCGAAACTCGATGGGAAAGTGGTTGACTATCTTGACCGATTGTATGACCAGCTGTTTCCAAACAAGCTACGTCGTCTAGCAAATCTTTGAAATCAAAGGTATGACGTCTTAAAGTCTGGTTTTCTGAAAGTCAAAGCCGAGTCCATTTCAACAATCAAGTCTGGTTTTTCGGAAGAGCCTGGCCTTTATCGGCTTCCAGCATCGATTTGATAATTTCCTTTGAGACGTTTTTCAGAACTCGTTTAAGGAGAGTTCTCATTTGCTGTCCTGAGAACTGCGCATCATCATCCATATTCCCAACATCTACAAATGCACCGTGCAATACTGTTTCTACGATCTGTACATAGTCTTCTCTCGAGGAAGCCATCGACTCCTTTAAATCGGAATGGAGATTGAGCAACGCTATGTATTTCTCCTGGACTTGCAGTTGGAGTCTGCTAGCATTGGCGCACTTTTCTAGCAATTCCCTCTCGTTTCCAACCTGAGGTATGTTTTCAGTATTTTGAAGCTCTTGTTGCAACGCTTCCACTTGTTTCTCCAATGAAAGTATCTTTGAATCTTTGTTGGAGTTGTCTTCAACCAAGCTGCTGACAGCCTCTATAACAGAGCGTTCCCCTATCCACGGCTTCGAGGACGCCCTACGAACAAAATCAAGAATCTCGTCTAATTTCTCGTGGATTATATCTTTCCTGTTGCTGGTTTTTTCTTCTACATATATTTTTCTATCTTCTGTTTCATTTTGATCATCAGCGCACTCCGCGACGGATATTTTAGCAACAAACCAGGTGTTAGAAAATGAGTTGAAGTAACTCATGACCATGATTTGACCAACTTGCACGTTCTGAAATGCGTCATTCACCGAAGTTGGTAGAATCAGGTCGTTGGTTGAGGATTCAACATGATATTCCGTATCTCCTTCCACATAAGAATCCACAGATTCCAAAGGCACCATCGCCTCCGATAATTCCCATAACTTGTACACCAGCCGCAGGACTCCATTTTTTATCGCTAAGGGAGTCTCAACAGAATTGAGATTGGTTATGCAAACATGCTCACTCAGGTTGTGTGTGCAGAGGTACTGTCCCTTCGTCACAGTCAAGCAGCATATCAAATTGCCAGCGGTGTCCGAAGTCGGCATTTGAAAACACCAGTCATCTCCGAATTTCACAAATTTATCGGAAATGAGGTAGAAGAAAAAGTCTTGGTTGATGACAAATTCGCAAATTGGGTTCTTGAGGGTGTCGTATATGATTACATGAGGTCCTTCTACCACTGCTAGTCCTGCCGGCTCGGCGAACGCTTTGGTGAATGATCCATCCACATATTTGAAAACATGCACGACGGAAGTGAATATTAATTGTGTCAAATTCTGCTTTGGTCTCTCGTATTGCAGTTGTTTCGGTTCCGAGTGTTGCTCATTGAATATACCACGAAGTGACGCCATGGTGATACAAAATCTTGGAGGCGGTACGACCCCCTTCGCTAGGTTGTATTGGTGTTCTCTTTCACCCACGAACCAGCTACTTTCAATAAGCCAGCCATTTTGACAGTATTAATAAAATATTGTTGATCCATGGGAAGTAAAGTAGAACTGGAGTCAGACATGTTTAGCAAGTCGGTTCCTTCTATACAAATAAACTCGACATCAAAGTTCAGAATACAAACTAGTAAGATGATGATAATAAGACTGCAAATGGATGGCTCCTATGATATAATTGAGATGAGTAACGAAGATATAATAAAAGAAGCTAGAGCTTCCTCCCCCATTTCATGCAACTTGTCCCATGGCGGGTTGCAGCCAAGAGACATGCGATTATTCGACCCTGCTTTTTCTAATTCTCATGATCCAGAGATTCTCGTGCGACGTCATTCAGTGCTTGTGAATTTAGATCAGATTAAAGCTCTTATATTGCACAACAAATGCCTTGTGTATGTTCCCGTGGGGGCTGACTCTTTGCTCGCGGAGATAATGGTGCGACTTCGCAGCCCGGAGTATACAACGAATGGTGAACCATTTGAGATCAGATCCTACGAAGCTGTTTTAGTAACAGTGACCAATTTGCTGGAGTTAGAGTTCAAGGATTTGAAGCCTGCTGTTAAGATTACTATCGACGAAGTAATGAAGGCTTCGTCTGGACCTATTTTGGAACGCCTGCGCCAGGTTAAAATGAGAATGACAGCATTGGACAATAAACTTATTGGCATAGGAAAGGCACTTGGTGAACTTTTACAGTCTGACAAAGACATGACATTGATGAACCTTTCACTCACATTTGAATTTCCTGACGATTTTAAGCATGAGCGAGAAACCTTATGGGATTTCGATCATGAAGAGGTGGAGCTGTTGCTGGAGAATTACCTGCAGTTAGTTGATGGTATTAAATTGAAACTGGACAATCTCGGAGAGGAGTTAGATACAACAATATTCTCAGTTACAATGAGGCTGGACACGGCAAGAAATAAACTGCTCTTTGTGGAGTTGCTAGTGTCAACTGTTACTGCTGTTGGAACGTATGGGGCATTAGTGGCTGCTCTTTTTGGCATGAATCTAGACAGTGGGGTGCAAGACAAGGAGAATTTATTTTGGGTCGTTTTCGGAATCGTCCTACTTGGGTCGCCCCTTGCGATTGGAATTATGTTCTGGATAATCAAATGCAAAGGCCTTTTAATCACATAGGCATAAATCCAGTAGTTAGTTATTCAAAATTGTATTTTTAACCTTATTCTATAGTGAGTGCACGTTGGAACTAGGATTCTGGATATTCAAATGGAAAGTGAGGTTGATTGTAGATATCTTCAAAATGCCCACCAAAGAATTAATTATTAAACCTACCAGGTATCTCGAAAAGTTCAACGATTTTGAAACTATTGAACTTCTAGTTTGAAACCAAAGAAAGCGCCACATTTTTAAAAGCACCCAAATCGATTATTTTAGAAGAATGCAAGGAGTGGATAGAAGCTACTAAACTCTAATTTCTTAAAACAAGAGTACCTTGATGAAAGAAAAGAGCCTGATGACAATCTGTGAGGTAATCAGAAGCAGCAACATCAAAATAAATCACTGAATTCATATTCTATAACTTGATTGCATCCCTCAAATTGACAGCAATGTCACCTGCTAGCGCCTTCCACAAGGTAACCACTAAATCATTTAAAAGTACTTTGAATCATTTTGAAATCGGTCCGTAAATAAAAAACCGTACACATTTAACTAACTTTTTTTTTTTTTTTTT
>Ga0105054_10012174_pt1 | contig 10576 bp, 5 predicted proteins | sample BON02_FD_78091 | JGI IMG/M metagenome (GOLD analysis project Ga0105054, IMG submission 78091) | Freshwater microbial communities from Lake Bonney liftoff mats and glacier meltwater in Antarctica - BON-02 (megahit assembly) | ecosystem: Environmental > Aquatic > Freshwater > Ice > Glacier... | reverse complement strand
TAAATGATTCACTTAATTTATTTGTTAAATATTCATTATATTTTGTTAAATTATCTTTTTTAGCCCATTGTTCTAAACCATACAAATAATTACTATCATTTTTTATAGTACAACCATCCCAAAATTTTTCAACACCATTCACATCATATTTTCCATCACATAAAGTTGAAAATTTATGAAAATCTTTTTTTAAATTTGGAGAAATATTAAACAAAGCATATCCAACATCACGCCATGATGCATAATTTGTTGCTCTTTCTTTTGACAAAATACTGCATAATTGTATAGCACAGTTTTCATTAATTAATTTATTACCTACTTTATTTTTATTTTCAATATTTATATTAATTTGTAAATTATTATCTTTCTTATTTTTATTTTCAATAAAAAATGTCTTTTTACTATTCATTATTTCAAAATATTTTAATTTTAATGTAATAATATCTGCATCATTATATACATTTCTTATTCTTAATCTTTTTATTATTTGTTTATCTTTCATATCAACATCTTCTTTAATATAACCATTACTATAAATTTTTAATTTCAACTTATATATATTAAATTGTTCATCAACTTTTTTACCAGATTTATATAAGAACCACCATTTATCTTTAAATATTACACTTTTATCAAATATTTCTTTCATATTTTCATTTGTTTTTTCAGTTATTCTATCAATAAATTCCATATCTTCTAATCTTGATTCAATTTTATCATATATTAATAATCTATTCTCAGAAGTTAATATTAAATTTGGATAATGAATATGTATTCCATCACAATATTTTTCTTTTGATTTATTATAAATTGGTTTATTTTTATATAATATAAATGATATTAATTCATCTTCGATACAATATTTATTATTTTCATTTTCATCATCACTATCATCATTATATAATAAAACTTTCACATTTAAATATTTTCTAATAATTTCATTCATATTATGAACTATATTTTGAATATCATTTGTGTCAAATAATCTCTTTTTATCATTTACTTTAAAATCAAAATCAAAATATAATGGACCAATATCTCTTGATTTTTCCATTATATTTATTTTATTATCTTTATTCTCTTTTTCATTAGCATAAAATTTTATAAAGTTTACATAATTTTCATCTTTAACTATAAAATTTGTTCTATATCCATCATCTTTAACTAATTGATGTGTTTCATTTTTACTACCTTTTTCAGATATATTATTATCTATATACTCTTGTAACGATTTATAATTAAATGTGTTTTTAACATCTTTTACTACTTCTTTAATACTCATAATATTATCAATATTCATAGATTATTATATTATTACTATATATTTTAAATTTTAATTTCAATTTTTTATTTTATATATTATTTTATTTATGAAAAATAATAACCAGTAATTAAGTATTATACGTAATACAATTTAAAATTGTACTAAATATAAAAACGCAAGGTGCATATAACAAAGTATATAACATGCATACAAAAACAATTATAAATTTAATACATTTAATTTTTAAATATTATTTTAATCAACAAATAGATTTATCAAATAATATAAATTTAACACATTTAACTTTTAAATATTATTTGAATAAAGAAATAGATTTATCAAATAATATAAATTTAACTTTTTGAAATGTTTTCAATTACTAAATTAATATTTCATTAAACGTTAAAAGTTTAAATATGTTTGAGTGCAATAATCAATAGAAAAATTGCATAATAATATTGAATATTTAGAATTACAAAATTAAAAATAAGAAAAATTCCTAAAAAACTTAAAACTATTAAATGTGATAAATAATATGAATATATTGATGAATTTATTTTATTTTAATCTTTTTCATAAATTTTTTTAAGGGATCAATATCTCTATATTCGGATATTGGAATTAATATATTATCTAATATATTAATAAATTCATTTTTATTTAAAATATCTGAATATATTTTTTTTATTTTTATATATGAATTAAATAAATCATAAATATTATTAAAATTTTTTATTTTTAAATTTTTTTTATTTGTTTTTAAGAAGTTTTTTATTTGCATATCTTTATAATTAAATTTGGTGTAATATGATAATTGTATAATATTCGTAAATTTTTTAGTATCAATATCTAAATTTAATTCTTTTATTATTTTTTGTGATATATTATTTAAACTATCAACACAAAAGATATTAATGAAAATAAACATTAACAAAACATAAATATAAGTAAAATTATAATTTTTATCTTTATGTGATTTAATAATATTAATATCTAATATAGAATTTGTTCTAAAAATTTTACAATTATTAAAACTTATAAAATTATCACTTTCAAAATATATATCAGTAATTGTTATTTTATTGTATTTATCTAATAATATATTAGATAATTTAAAATCCATTACCATTTTTTTTGTTTTACATATTTTTTTTGCTAATAAAAATAATTGTTGAATTATAAAATAAGAATTATTAATATTATTACTATTGCTAAAATCAAAATGTTTTAAATCTTTTCCTCCATAATTCATAATACTATAATAATTATAATCATCTGCATTATTAATTAATTCACCAGCATATGTTATATCAACTACAAATTCTTTTAAATCTTTTTTTAAATGTTTATAACAACCTTTTAAAAATTCGGGTTTTTCATTAGTTGATAATTTTATAACACACTCTACCTCATTTAAATCACATTTAAAAACTGTTCCATAACCTCCTTCACCACAATAATCAAGTATTTTTAATTTTTTTATATTTACCTTTTTATTATTAACCATTTTTATTTCTATCTCATCACCAACTTTTATTTTATTATTAATATTCTCAATATTATATATTTTCATATCTTATAATATTTCTATATAAAAATAGATTTTATTATTAACAAAATTTTAAGCTATTATACTTTAAAAATATCCATCCAAAATATTTTTTTTTAAATATCAAAAAGAAAAAATTATTATCTAATTATAAATTTTTAATTTATTTTTATAAAAAATATTTAAAATTTAATAGATTTATATTTTAATAATGTATGATTAACATTAACTTTAATAATCTTATTTTGTAAAATTATAATTCTATTTATTAATTCAACACTTTGTAATGTCATTAATTCATTTAATTTTTTAAATTTATCTTGAACATCTTCAGAATTAATTTTTTTAATTGGAACATTAAATTTTAAACAATTATAAATATAAGTAATATCATTATCTAAATTTTCTTCATAATCTGTTATTTTTGTTTCTAATATATTACATAATTTAGTTTTAAGTAATATATTACTAAATGGTTTTATTTTTTTAAAAGTTTTAGAAATAGTAACTTGTGAAACATTAAATTGTTTAGATATTATTTTTTTTGGTATATTTATTTTTTTAATTGTTAAAACTAAAAATAATATTCCAATAGCTACAGTTTCGGGATTATGAGATTTTGATATTTTTATTTTAATTACATTTCTTGTAATATGTTTAGCATATTCTAATATTCTCTCACTTATATTAAGCTTTTCAAAATAATCAATTAAAAATTCTTCAGATGTAAATGGTATTGTATTTAAATTAAAATTTTTTACTTTAGAAAGTTCTTTGTATCTTTTATACCCCCGTTTCATATCTGTTTTTTTAATATCAAATATTGATGAAACCGTTTTTGCGGTTATAACTACTCTATTATGCTTACAAGATATTAAAAAGAAATTTGCGATTAAACTTTTATAATTATCACCCCTAAAAATAGAATTTTTTATTCCATCATTTTTTGTATCATATACTTGATTATAAATAATTTTTGTTGTTTCTTCAACCATTTTACTAAAATTATATGTAATGCATATTTTTTGTATATATTCATAAAATTGTCTTCTTTTATTTTCTATATATCTAACAGCAGTCCATCTTATTAATCTTTGAAGATTTTTAGAATAATTACCTTTTGATAAGTTTAATGTTGATGTTTCTGGTATTGTTTATTAACTAATATTGTTCCTTGAATATTTGTATTATTTCCAATATTATTATCAATAAATGAAATACTTGTATCTATAATTCTTGATATTATTGAATTACATAAGGAACACATTATATATCCATTATTTGAATCTGTTAATAAATTGTAATTATTACATTCAATACAATATAGTTCAGTTATAATATTTTCATTTTCATCTTCATATATAGAATTCAATAATTCTAATTCTTCATTACTAATATTTTCAAAATTATTAGTAAGATCCATTATAGATGAATACATTATTATATCTTTGTATATAATATTTTATTCAATTTTTCTTGTTGTTTTAATTTTAATTAAAAATATAATATTAACTTAATACTATTATGTTTTTAAAATTAGTATATAATTTATTTACTTTTACAATATATTTATATGTATATAGAAAATATTTTAGTTATAATTTTGCTGAAATTAATATTATTAAAAGTATATTATATTTAATTTTAGGATTTATATTATATATTTCAATTAATTTTCAATATTTATTTATTAGTTTAATATTATCACTATCTTATATTTTAGCAAATACTAACTCTAAAACATTAGATAATATTATTAAATTAGAAAATATTAAATATGTAGAAAAAATTAAAAATAGTATTAGTAATTTAAATGATTATATTATAAATAATAATAATCCATTATTTTATTATTATGATATTATATTCAATTATATATCTTCAAAATTAATTGATTTAAATTTTTATACACATAATAATAATAATATGTTAAATCAAATGAAAAATATGCTAAAAGATATTAATAATGATATTGATAATTTAGAAAATATCAAAAAAAATAATATTAATGATATTGATAATAATTTTTCATTTATTAATTTAAATAATAATGATATTTTTATGGAAAATGTAATGAATGACCTATTAGATAATAATAAAATGATGGTTGATATGGTTAATTTAATGAATACAATAAATGGTGATATTTTACAAATAAATAAAGATGATAAAACAAATAAAATTAAAGATGTTAATAAAGAAGAAATTAAAGAGGTTAATAAAAATGATAAATTAGAAGATTATTTATCATAAATATTTTTTAATTAATTTTTATATAAATATAAAAATTGAAATAAGATTAAAATAATAATATAATAATAAATATAATTGTATATTATAAATTTTATGAGTAATAATACTTTAGAAATGCTTTCTGAAAAGAAAATATTTGATTTAATGGATGAACGTTTTAAAGAGAATAATATATTATATAAACACAATATCGAATCATTTAATAGTTGTGTAATAAAATTAATTGATTATTTAGAGAATAATAAAAATGTGTTTAGTGAAAATAAGAATGGAGATTTAATTGAGAGAAATTATTTTAGTATAAAAAATGTCAAAATTAGACCACCAATGAAAAAGAATGGTAAAGATATATTAATGCCAACTGAAGCTAAAATAAGAAATATTACATATATAATTACTTTTATTGCGGATGTTACACAATATAAAGAAATATATAATTTAAGCACTGATAAAATTATATCAAATGATATTGTGGGCGAAATATCCAAGGATATATCAGTTATGGAAATACCTAATATGGTAAATTCTAATACTTGTTCTAATAAAATTAAAAAAGATGAGAATGAATGTATTGTTGATCCAGGTGGATATTTTATTGTTAATGGTGGTGAAAAATTAATGTTATGTATTGAAAAACAAGTAGATAATAAACCATTAGTTTTTATGTCAAAGGAAGGAACCGGAATTAATATAGTAAATATATATAGAGTTCAAATTCATTCGTGTCCAAATGATTTAAATTCAATGATGCAAAAAACACAAATTATTTTAAAGAAGGATTATTCAATGGTAGTAAAAGTTCCATTATTTCATGAAGTATCAATATTTATAATATTAAAAGCTTTAGGATTAGTAAAAGATAAAGAAGTTGTAGATTATATAACATATAATACAAACGATAATGAAATGATAAAATTATTAGAAATAATTATAAATATATCTAAAAATGAAGGCGAAGTATTAATTTTAAGTCAAGACGATGCATTAAATTATTTAATACAAAAGGTTAAAGTTAGTATTAAATATAATGATTTAATTAAAGAAAGTAAAGAAAATGAATATTTGGTAAAGAAAGAACATTTAAAAATGTTATTAATCAAATCATTTATACCACATATAAATAATTTTGAATATGATGATATATTAAGAACAAAAGGTATTTATGTTTGTTATATGATTAATAAATTATTAAATTGTTATTTGGGTAGAACCGAATTAGATGACCGTGATTCTTTTTTAAATAAAAGAATATCAATGTCTGGCGATACTATTTTAGATATCTCAATTAAAAATCATAAAAAGATGTTAAACAATACAAATAAGGCATATAAAAAAAGAATGCAAACAAGCAATGGAAATATTAATGTTATTAATACAATAGAAACAAAGCCAGTTCTTGGTTCTTTAAAAAAAGCATTATCTAATGGAACCAATGAAGATATAAATCAAACAAATTTAGCAATGGTTTTACCAAGATTATCATTAATTCAAACATTAGTATATTTACGATGTGTTAAATCAGCAACAAGTGATAATACTATGCAAACTTTAGTTCAACCAAGAATGTTTCATCCAAGTCAAACTGGATTTATAAGCTCAACTGAAACACCTGAACATTCGAAGATTGGATATACAAAACATTTATCATTAACCAGTTCAATTACTGTAGAAGATAAAAATCAAACAATATTATTATATAACGAAATTATAAATAATAAATTATTTACTCATTTTAATTATATTTCATCATTAAATTTATTAACAAGTTGTAAAATATTTTTAAATGGTAATTGGATTGGTTTTACTAATAAACCTACTGAATTTTATAATGAACTAAAATTATTGAAACAACATAATATTATAGATCAAACAAATGGAATATCATATGATATAAAAAATAATGAAATTAAATTTTATAGTGATTCAGGTAGATTATATAGACCATTATTAAATGTTAAAGATAATAAATTAATATTAAATGATAAAATGATAGATGATATTTTAAATTCAAAAGTTTCAAAAAATGTTAATAAATGGAATTTATTATTATCAAAATATCCTGAAGCCGTTACAATTGTAGATGTTGAAGAACAAATTTTTTCATTAATTGCTTCTACTCAAGAAAAATTAATTGAAATGCAGAATAGAGAAAAAAATGTATTTGAAGATAGTAATGAACCAGTATTAAATAATTATGATGATTCATATATTTTAAATTATACATATTGTGAGATTAACCCTGTTTTTACAATGGGCATTATTTCTGGTGGAACAATATTTGCAAATCATAATATGTGCACAAGAAATCTTATGTATTACGCACAAGCAAAACAAGCTATGGGTATTTATGCTTCTAATTGGAAAAATAGATTGGATATTTCATATATATTATATTATACACAAAATCCATTAGTATATACAAAAATTGATAAATATGTTAAAACTGATATATTACCTGCTGGTGAAAATATTATTCTATTAATAGATTGTTATACTGGTTCTAATCAAGATGATTCATTGGTTTTTAATGAAACATCATTGAATAGAGGTTTATTTCGTGCTGATGTATTAAAAAAATTTTTTAAAAGTATTAAAAAAGACCTAACAACTGCTGAAAATAATTATTTTGGAATACCAGATAAATCTAAATTAGTTGAAAGAAGCAGATTTAATACATATGATAAATTAACTCCAAAGGGTTTTCCTAAAGACGAAACTATAATTTATAAAAATGATGCTATTATAGGTCAAGTCACGCCAATTAAAAATAAAGATAATGGTGGTGATAAATCATTAAAAGATAATTCAGAAATTTATAAAGGTAATTATCCAATGATTATTGATAAAGTTTATCATGGAATTAAGAATGATGATGATTATAATATGATTGCTATTAGAGGTAGAATTGAAAAAATACCTAAAATTGGTGATAAATTTTGTTTAGATATTGAAAAAACAGATGTATTAACAATTAATGGTTGGATTAAATTAAAAGATTTAACTATGAATGATTATATTGCTTCATTGGAGAATGGCAAAATTATATATGAACAACCTAAAGGTATTTATATTATACCATATAATGGAAAAATGCATAAAATTAAAAATGATTATGTTGATTTAGAAATAACATTGGATCATAAATTATATATTAAAAAAGAAAATAATGATAATTATGAATTAGTTGATTCGTCAAAAGCTTATGGAACAAAATACAGTATGCTAAAAGATGCTTTATTTGATTATGATGTAGTTAAAATTATTACAAGAAATAAAGTAGATATTAATTACAATAATTATTTAAAATTATTAGCATTATATATTAATTATGGTAATGTTGGCGATAAAGGAATTATTAACTTTAATTTTAATGATAATAAAATAATTAAATATTTTAAAGAAGTTTTAAAATTATTAAAATTAACAATTAAAAATTATAATAAATCTAAATTTAGAAATAGTGAAAATTTTAAAATTTATAATGAAACATTATATGAATTATTTAATGAAATTACTAATAATATGGGAAATAAATTAATCCCCAAAGATGTAATTAAATTAAATTCAATCCAATCTAAAATATTTATTGAAAATTTATTTTATGATACAGATAAAATTTTTACACAATCTCAAGAATTAATTAATGATATTACTATGATATGTATTCATTCCGGGTTAGTAACAGATACTTATTATGATATTAGAAATAATATTAATGTTATACAATTATTAAGTAATGATAATAATGAAGTCTATATAAATCCTAATGATGAAAGTATGTATGATTTTAATGGATTAGTTGGATGTCTTGAAGTATCCAGTCACGTGTTTATGGTTAAACAAAATAATAAATATGTTTGGACAGGTAATTGCTGTTATAGTAGTGATCATGAAGTTATGACTTTTGACGGTTGGAAAAATATTACTGAAATTACTATGCAAGATAAAATTGCTTGTTTAGAAAATGATAATGATATTATTTATAGAGAACCTAAAGAAGTTATGAGTTATGAATATGATAGTGCATTTCACGGTAAAATGTATGAAGTTAATACTAATAAAGTTAGTCTTCGTGTAACACCGAATCATAGAATGTATGTTGGTGATAGACAAGGCAATAATTATAAAATGGAATTAGCCGAAGATATTTATGGAAAAATACGTAAATATAAAAATAATGCTGAAAAATATATTTTAAATCAAACTCATCCATTACTTAAATATAATGATAATGATGAACCAATTGAATTTATATTTAATTATAATGATAAACAAAAAACGGTTGATTTAAATTCTTGGTGTATTGTATTTGGTATTTGGATTGCTGAAGGATGTGTCGAAAAAAGTATCAAAAATGAAGGTTATACAACAACTTTTTCAGTTGATACAGAAAGAGTTAAAGAAATATTAAAACCTCTATTAAATAAAATGGATTTTAAATATAATAATAAAACTGATGAAGTAGTTTCAGATGAACAATTAAAATGGTCTATTCATAATAAATTTTTAGGAAGTTATTTAATTTCAACAACTATGAAAAAAGCAATTCATAAATTTTTACCGGATTGGACTAAATATTTAACAATGAAACAATGTAAATTATTAATTCATGGAATGATGTTAGGTGATGAACATATTATAGCTACTGTTAATAATGAAAAATATAATTCTTCTGGTGTTATTTATGATAATAATAATAATCCAATTGATAACAATGATAATATTAGAAAAAGAGAAACAAGAAGATATGATACATCTTCATTTCAATTAGTTAAAGATTTTCAACAATTATGTCTACATGCTGGATATGGGACAAGAAATAGAGAAGGACATTCTCATATTATTAAAACTGGAATATGTAAAGGTAAAACAATTGCTTCTAATGTATTAGCGTATCGTGTAACAATTGTTGAAACACAAAATAATCCAATTGTTAATAAAAATATGAAAAATGATGGAACACATCAACAAGATAAATTAATTGATTTTAAAGGAAAAGTGTATTGTTGTAAAATGTATGAAGATAATACAAAAAATGATGGTATTATTTTAATACAAAGAAAAAGTAAAATGGTCTGGTGTGGCAACAGTAGATCGGGCCAGAAGGGAACTATAGGTCTTGTTTTACAAGCATCTAAAATGCCTTTTACTGAAGATGGTATAATTCCAGATATTATTATGAACCCTCATGCTTTTCCAACAAGAAGGTCATTTGCTCAATTATTAGAAAATGCTCTTGGTAAAATTGGAGCAATTAAAGGAATTAAAATAGATGGAACACCATTTAATAATATTGATTTTGAAAAAGATATTATGGAAGTTTTAGAAGAATTAGGATATAATGGAGATTCCACAGAAACATTTTATGATGGTTTTAATGGAAGAAAAATTGTTAAACCATTAACTGTTGGAATTAATTATTATTTAAGATTAAAACATTTAGTTGATGAAAAAGTGTATTCAAGATCTAATGGAGCATCTAAACCTGAAACAAGACAACCTTTAGAAGG
>Ga0105054_10012172_pt1 | contig 10577 bp, 9 predicted proteins | sample BON02_FD_78091 | JGI IMG/M metagenome (GOLD analysis project Ga0105054, IMG submission 78091) | Freshwater microbial communities from Lake Bonney liftoff mats and glacier meltwater in Antarctica - BON-02 (megahit assembly) | ecosystem: Environmental > Aquatic > Freshwater > Ice > Glacier... | reverse complement strand
TCTTGTAAGAACGGTTAAGTCGTACGACTTAGCCCAGTATGCCAAATAGGCTCGACCCGGACCTGAAAGTACCTACCTAGGTAATTTCCGGTCCGGGTCGAGCCTATTTGGCATACCGGGCTAAGTCGTACGACTTAACCGTTCTCACACGTACGTTGATGCATATAAACTTTTTTGGAATTCATTTGGTGTTGTGCAATTTGTATCTCACGAGGTTTGAATCTGACAAAGGGGTTTTTATTTGACACTTTCTCCATTGCTATTTTTACAAATTGTGTCAATCATTGAGTATTTGAATTCGAATCCTTCTCAATACCAACAAATCGGTAAACGAAAGAAGACACTGAATTCGCAGACAAGATTTGTTATAAAAAAATGCTCGGCAGGCAAAACTTGTGAAAGAAAATGCGCCGCAGGGCAAGATTCTATTTAACTCCCGATGGGTACTCTATCCTCTTGAAGAAGTATGTAAATTTTTATTCACAAATCACAGGTCAGAATCTTTTTAATCATTATTCACAAATCACAGGTCAGAATTTTCTTTCTTTAATTGCTGAATGAATTAATTGATGAATCAATCAATGAATTAATCAATGAATTAATCTTGGGCCGGCCCAGAGTACGTTTGTTTGCCTCACTGCATAATCATCTACAAGTGCAAATACCAAATTTGACATTTGGCTGCCTATGTCCTGGCCCTGCAACACTTTTTTTTTCTGTGGCTGTCATCAATTGTCGTGTTGGCATACTTATTTGAATGCAGTTTTCGTGCTGCAAAGCAGAGTGAGGAGAAGTAGATTCAAAGGTGGAGGAAGGGGAGTAATCAAGAAAGGTGAAGGGTCACTTGTGATGACATCAGTAGCTTCTGCTAAGGAGTAGAGTGTTGCTTGTCAGGCTCCAACAGCAGTACCTCATCAGAAGCGACAAGACAAAGGATAAAGATCTCTGTGCCCCAAGGACAAAGAGGCATGTGCATCGCTGTGGGCCTTCTGCAGTTCAGTGAGCGGGTGCTGGAACAGATCAATGATTTGATGGAGTGGCAAGGCTTGCTCGTCTTGGTCGCCGTTGAAGTAGTCGTGTCCCATCATCGGCCTTTGGGAAGGTGATTATTAGACGCACAAGCTCACAACATGCCGCACACTATGCGGGCACAGACACGACAGGGTGCTTCTTTCCCCGTTCTAGCTGAGAGGGTGGCAACCATTTACCACCAGCCAACGACCCTTTCACCATTGTCAACCTACACTTCTGTGTGAAGCTGATGAAGCCAACCCGGCTGCATGTATGTTGTAACTGCCAGGTGCATGTATCACTGTTTTTTTGTTTTGTTTATTATGACCACCACACCGCTTACAACGCAGCTGTTCCACCCTCCAATCTAGCGCATGTTGGGTTGGTAGTATATCCCTGTGCAGCGTTCTTGCAACATGCGTGATCTACAAGAGCAATGCCCTGTCTAACTTAAAACGAAAATTGTTTGACTGAGACTAATTGTCTGCCGCGGGCATAATCTCAATGTCTTTCAATCTTAATGTTTCTCGCTCCTCTTGATGAGGTTAATCTTTAATATATACTTTCACACAATCACTATTTTTCTCTCTTGGTGGCTGTCTTATCATAGATCCTCTCTCTCTTGGACCTTTTCCTCTCTGGCAAATGCTGCTGACACGCACTCCAAAACCCCAGAGAAGGAAATCCCTTCAACCTGAAAACTACAAAATGTCAAACTACCATTTGAGTGCGAAACAGAGTTCTTTTTCTCCATCCTATTGACAACTAGGATCGTGATATTGCTCTGGTTTTCCGTGGCTTGAGCAGTTCCAAGGCTTGTTCTGCCTGTCTGAGGGTACAAATTGATGATACGATTTCTTGGGTTCTGGTTCCTAAGGTCCATCACATTTAGAAACTAAGTTTGTAATCAAACGAATTGTCACTTTTTCAAGAAACCTAGAGCCTTCTGAATTCTGTTTCACAACCGAATACTGAATCTTAGTCTTGTTCTGATCCAGATTCCAAACGTAAAATGCAAACAGAGCCAACATGGCAGTTTTGCCTTTTGTCTGAGCAAATTTTAAACACAAACACACAAATCGGTACATAGAAGCATATTCTCTGTCTCAGTCACAATTTCAGTTTTTCTAAATTTTAATTCAAAATAAAGACGTGTGTGAGTTCACAAACTTGGAAGTGTGACCATTTTCGATAGTCATGGATGTCAAAAAATGATTAGAAATTTGGTTTGAACGTACCAATTTTGGTTTTGCGTGAGACAAGGTTTATTAAAGAGTAAACCTCATCAAGAGATGTATGAAACATTCAAATCGAAAGCCATCGAAATCACAGCTCCAGAACTTCCGGGCGCGCGGCAGCGGAACACTTTAGCTGCCGTGCACCCACTGGATCAGACCATTGTCTTGATGTCCCCACCAGGTAGTGTAATGTCCTCAAAAATAGGAAAATAGACTACCCTATTTTAGGACCTCAGGACAGAACTGCTACTAGAGGGGGAGTAAGGGGAAATTACACTACGGTTGACAGCCAATTTTGGGGCCTCCTCAACGTCGTCGACGAGCATGTGTGTGTTGCTTTGTTTTATTAAACTGATATTGGGGAATCGTTATGGTCCCGGGAAATCCTCGAGAGCAAGTCGAGGGGGATGCACCCACGATTGAGAAATTGCCGACAACCCTCCTAACCCTGCCCCCCCGGGGCGCGTAGCAAGCGGAGGGGCTTTAGCCCTGGAGCTACTGCGCGCCACTCGGGCTGCCAAAATTAAAATTTTTCTTCCGAAAACACGCGCCGACAAGGAATACGCCGACTGTATGTCGGCGCACTTTTGGAGACAAAAAAAAATCTGTTGGCGCACTTGTTTGCATTGTGACCAAAAGTGCGCCGGGCGCAAAAGGTAACCCGAATGGCGCGCAGCTGGCTTTGGGGGCTAAAGCCCATCCGCTTGCCGTGCACCCGATAACCTGGAAATCCAATAAGCTGGGGAATCCTCACTCTCCACCTAAACTACGTGGCTGGTTATACCTGTCCCCTCCATGTCACGGCCATTACATTGAAAATCAGTGATGTCATCAGACACTTCGGCCGCACTCTCCCACTCAAGCATCTGGATGTATAAGGCAAACCCATCAGCAGGGCCGGTCTCTGAGATTCCATCACGATTGACTGCCGCAAAACCGCCAACCGCCATCGTCACCCTCGACGGAATCTGCCGTAGCAGCAGCGACAGCACCTTATTGGGCATCTGAACCCAAGGCAGCAGAACCCGCAAAAGCAAAGGCGGCACCTGGAGCCAAGGGGGGGACATCACGCACGGCTTGCAACACCTCACCAAGACGCCCCCAACTGCGGTTGCCACACCGTACCTGAAACCCTGAAACCACCTGAAACCACGGGTGTGGTGTTAACGACCTTGTTGGCTTCAACCCCAAAGACTGCTGCGACGGCGATGGCATTCATGACCAGATTTGAACAACCTCTGTCTACGTTTCATGTTTGCATCCGGATCGAAACGGCCCTTACTCTCCCTGATGTATGTATCATGATAGTAAATTACAGGAATTTGTAACTTGGTGACAATGAGATTTACAGAGCGTGCGCGCTGGTGCGCGCACGAAAGAGGGAGGGAGACACAGAGAAAGAGAGAGAGCGAGACAACAGCATGCTACACACAAATAAAAACACACTCACACGTACACTCACACGCACATTCACACGCACACATGCATTTATACACCCACTAAAATCTTCACACATACTCCTGGAAACACATACACATACAGACACACACATGGACACACCACAACACTGACCCACATTCGCACTCACACTCAATATTTTGTCTCGCATGCGCATACGCTCTCTTGACTCTTTCTGTGTCTGTGCGCGCTTTCTCTTTCGCTTGCTCGTTTCTCTCTTGGACTCTCATGCTTTCGTGCTGGCGCTTGCTCTCGCACTTGCGCTCTCCTGGCTTTCGCACTGTTTCTCTCGCTCGCATGCACACACACATACGCAAATACGCTTTCTCACACACACAGTAGTACAGGTGAGTGTTGTGCCAATCACCTCTTGTCAATTGGCTGACCACTCAAAAATCTGGTTACAACGGCCTGATCACAATGCTTCTTCCGCTGGTGCTTCAGCTTCTTCATCACGATCTGCCACTCCAAGCTGCATGTCCCATATACTGTCAGTCAAGAACCAGTTCCACCATGCCCCGCTCACGTTGGTAGGTGTCGAGGCAGTATTGCAGTCAGTACTGGAGACACTGGCGCCCATCAAGGGGTTCTACCAAGACTGTGATTTAGTTCCTTGTCACCACCGTGCGTGCTTGCTGCATTACAAATGACATCATGAACCAACAACCACCTTTCCACATCCCCGTGCGCCCAGGCACTTTAACAAGGGGCCATGTAACAGGATGAAAGGATCTGTGTAGTAAAGCGCCTGCTGGGTCTAAAAAAACATCCAAAACCCCGAAAACGCCTTATTTCCGCTATGGATGAGCATATTACGACTGTCATAAATTAGTAGCGACCCTGCATGATTCCTGCATGATTTGCGCCTGTGCACTTTGCAAGGAATAAGTTGAAGCGCCTTCAACCAGCATACAACAGCGAGTGCTGACCACTGTGCGCAGCGTTGTCGCAGTGCCCAACAGCACACCAGCAGGCACACACGGACACCACACTGTTACGCACAATCAGCTGAACTCAGGATGCACAGACTCCAACTCCCAGCACCACAGGCTTGCATTTCCGCCGACTGTGATTCAGAGCTCAGCAGCGCCCACACCATTGCAAGCGGCTGCCGCAAGGTCTGTTCGTGTGCACCCCCTTGCATGTCCTGAGAGCATGCTACTGGCCCGTGCGTATGTGTGTCTCACCAATATGTCAGTGGCACTGCTCATTCGCTCGCGCAGATGTGGGTACAGGTGTGGGGCTCTCTGCTAGTCGAGCATGCGTCTCAGAGCTCTGTGTACAGAAGAGAATGAATCTGCAATGTCTGACACTGCGTGTTGACAGATGCCAATTCTGCCGCCCATGGCCTCGGTGCGTTCAAGCCTCTCCACTGGCTTGCCCGTCTGGGACCTGAGCCACACGTTCTCGGGTGAAAAGGACAAACATGCCGATACCGCAGGCACGCCACCCCCGGGCGCAACAGCCGACACCTGCAGCAGTGCCGGAGCGAGCCCATCCAACACTGTGCCTAACACGCCGAGCCTTGGCTTCAAAACTCCCACCGTGCGCACGGTCACGCCGCCTCCCGCCTTGTCGAGGGGAGATGAATCCGACCAGGAATCGTCGGAAACTACGTCTGACACAGACAAACACGTCGATGACGTGGACGATGATGCACACAGCATGCAGGAAGATGACAAGAACTCGCCGGTGTACACGGGCGTCTCGCGCTCCGGCCTCAATGGCCGCTGGCGCGCACAACTCAGCACCCGCGGACGCACTGTGCACCTTGGCACTTTTGCCTCTAGTTTCGAGGCAGCCAGAGCGTGGGACCGTGCTGCGGTGCAGGAGAGGGGCAAGGCGGCGGTGACAAACTTTGCCTTGTCCGACTACATCAACTCAGACGGCAGCGTCAAGTCCGACGCAGGTGCCTCGTCACAGGGCGGCAAGGGGCAGCGTGATGACGAAAACACCACGAACCCGCGCGGGCACAAGTCGTTCCGCGGCGTGTACCATTCCGGCACCTATGGGCGCTGGAAGGCGCGCATCGTGGTCAAGGGCCACAAGATCCATCTGGGCACCTTTGCCTCAGCCGAGGACGCAGCGCGCGCCTGGGATCTCAAGGCACTGGAGTACCGCGGCGCTGGCACCGTCACGAACTTCGACTCGTGCCTCTACTCCGCCAGCAAAGCAGCCGCGCCGCGCGGGCTCGAGGATCACGACTCGGACGACTTCTCCACAGGCAAGCGCAACCGCTCCAACGGCGCCACCTCCCCCTGCCCCTCAGAACTCTCCGACCTCAGCACCCCCCGCTATGCTGATACGCGGGTGCCCTCCGACTCAAGGGCCAAATCCTCGTCGTCAAAAAGGAGGAAGCACGCCTCCCCAAAGGCGCATGCCGCCGCCGCCAGCAAGAGCGGCTACAGTGCTTCCAAAGGTGGGCGGCATATGTGGGAGTTTTTGGGGGAGGAAAAGGAGGAGGGGGATGAGGAATCAGAAGTGCAGGGGCAGTCGACGAATAGGGCGGACGGCATGGCGCTGTCGTCGTTGCTGTCGCTGTGTGCTGCGGCCGAGGCTATGTCGTGACGCGGCACTTGCTTTATGTGTGACACGACTCATTCATGTTGGGTGTGCTGTCACACATCTAGACCCATAATATATATATATATATGTATATGTATATATTTATACATATATATATATATATATATATATACATATATACACACATACATCTATGTGCACCACTATACACACACGCCTATGTAGTGAGTTTCCCTGTACACGACGCTGTTGATAAATGACATATATGAGGAGGAGGGAAGAGGCCAACGTTGTGCATTGAGTGTGCCAACTCGATGCCCAGCGAGTGCAGCGGATCATCCATTTTTGCTGCAAGTTTAAACGTGTACATTAAGTCGGTTCGTGACTTGTACCATACTCTTGTATTCACAGGCGTGTGTCTCTGTCTTTTTTGGGGGGGGTTACTGATAAAAGAATCATCAACACACGGTGATTTCTTTGTTGGCTCCCGCGAGGATTTCTCGTGCGTGTACTATTGCGCAAGTGTGTACTATTGCGCAAGTGTACATACCTTGGGAGTCTCGTATGAGTCTTTTGTTTGGGGGGTTTACTCATAAAAGAATCACCAACACAAGGTCATTTCTCGTTTGGCTCCGACGAGGATTTCTTTTGCATCTACCGTTGCGCAACACACATAACACACATCAATCTATATAAACAAAAGTTCGGTGAACCCTAAGTCTACCTCAAACCAGTCGAGCAAACCCTGTACAGTGCTACAGTACCCATCAAGAAAAGGATTTCGTTTGCATCTACCGTTGCGCAAGTCTACATACCTCGAGGGTACAAAGTACATACCTCAAGTGCACCATAAGTGTACCTCAAATGTACCTGAAATGTACCTCAACTGTACCTCAACTGTACATACCTCGGAGTCTCGAAGAAATGTCTTTGTTTTTGGGAGAAGCAAAAAATCATCATGGTTTCTCCTTCTTTTACACAGACGAAAAATTCTCGTATGTTGATCATTGTACATTGATCATTGCACAAGTGCAAACCTTGGAGTCTCATACACTCAGGCTAAGGTTGTCTCTTAATTAGAATAATCATGATTGTCGATTTCGGGCGCGCAGCGGTTTGATTCAAGATGAGTCATGGGTTGAATGAGCTTGCCCGAATCCGTTTGAAAAACAGTCCCAAAAAAAACCTGAACATTGACAGCGAATAGTTGAAGCGTGATCAAGTGACCATGACGCTTGACCTACGGGGTGGCAACGACTCGGAGGCTCCCTGAAGATTTAGGTCTCTTTTGCAAAAGAGTCCTACCAAAACAGGGCTCTTTCCCAAAACAGGTATATTAGTTGGTTTATTCTGTTGCACAATGAGTATTCTGAAAACAGGGCTCTTCATGAGAAAAATCGAAAGAGACTGGGCCATTTAGGAACACTCGATGATCAGACGTCGATTCTCAGCGCATTTCCGAGACACTCAGATGTTGTACACGTATAGCTCACAGCGACTTGACGCACAGACTGGACATAGACCTGACATATGATGTATACATATACGATGATGCGACGAACCATGTTGTAGAATCGAGGTACGAGTGCCACGGGCGCAAGGTATCCATTTCCGAAACACCCGCATGTCGTACAAGAGCATCACGCAGTGATTTGACGTACAGATGACATGAAATGACATGGAATCCGTCAACATGACATGGACTTGACATCTATGATGATGCGACGAGTCACGCTGTAGAATCGAGGTACGAGCACCGCGGTCACGTGGTGTGCTTGTCTGACACAATGAGATGTCGTACACGTACATCTCCCAGTGACTACGTGTACATAGTTCGTGACTCATGTGTATATGGTATATCTATAGTTCGTGACTCATTTGTATATGGTATATCACCCAGTGACTTGACGTAGACTTGACACACAGACTGGACATAGCCGCCCGCCCCTATGAATCATGTACAATATTTAAGGGCCGGCCCCGCCGAAATGCCTTTTCAAAACTGGTACACCGCCAATACAAATCATTTCCGCCTGACAGATTTCGGTCAGGCGGAAATCAAAAACACAAGTGTGTTGAGTAATAAACCCAGTACCGCATAATCTTGTGCGGAGGATCAGATTCTAGAGAATAAAATCCTCGGAACAGGATTTTAAATATTTGTACTGAACGATAAGTAAAATAATTTTCTGAAATCTATTTACCTGTAAACAAACATAAATCATTGATTGGGTCGGGCAGACTTGACGGATATATATGATATATATGATGATGCAGATATATATGATATATATGATGATGCGGATATATATGATTTATATGATGATGCGGATATATATGATATATATGATGATGTGGATATATATGATGATGCAGATATATATGATATATATGATGATGCGGATATATATGATGTATATGATGATGCGGATATATATGATATATATGATGATGTGGATATATATGATGATGCGGATATACATGATATATATGATGATGCGGATATATATGATGTATATGATGATGCAGATATATATGATATATATGATGATGTGGATATATATGATGATGCAGATATATATGATATATATGATGATGCGGATATATATGATGTATATGATGATGTGAATATATATGATGATGCGGATATATATGATATATATGATGATGCGGATATATATGATGTATACGATGATGCGGATGTTTATGATATATATGATGATGTGGATATATATGATGATGCAGATATATATGATATTTATGATGATGCGGATATATATGATGATGCGGATATATATGATTTATATGATGATGTGGATATATATGATGATGCGGATATATATGATATATATGATGATGCGGATATATATGATGTATATGATGATGCGGATATATATGATATATATGATGATGTGGATATATATGATGATGCTGATATATATGATATATATGATGATGCAGATATACATGATTTATATGATGATGAGGATATATATGAGGACGCGGATATATAGGATATATATGATAATGCGGATGTATATGATATATATGATGATGCTGATATATATGATGATGCGACGAATCTCGCAGTAGAATCCAAGTATGGGGTGGCTACGGTTAGTAGGCTCGATTAAATTATAGGTCTCTTTTGCAGAATATAGTCTCTTTTATAGGGTTCTTTTGCAAAAGAGACCTGTAATTTTATGGATCCTACTCACAGTAGCCACCCCATAGGAGTGCCACATGGTGCGCATTTCCGAGACACTCAGATGTCGTATCTCTAAATCATTTGACGTATACTTGACATGTATGTGATATATATGTATGTATAGATTGTGACTCATATTCATAAATCGTGACTCATGTACATAGTTCGTGACTCATGTACACAGTTCATGACTCATTTACATATTTCGTGACTCATGTACATAGTCTGTGACTTATTTGTATATGGATCGTGACTCATTTACATATTTCGTGACTCATGTACATAGTCTGTGACTTATTTGTATATGGATCGTGACTCATGTACATATTTCGTGACTCATTTACATAGTTCGTGACTCATGTACACAGTTCATGACTCATTTACATATTTCGTGACTCATTTGCATAGTTCGTGACTCATTTGTATATGGATCGTGACTCATGTACATATTTCGTGACTCATGTAAATAGTTCGTGACTCATTTGTATATGGATCGTGACTCCTCTTCGTTGTTGGTGGATCCCCTGTGCATATCCAAGACACTCAGATGTCGTACCAATACCATTGTCAAAAAAATAATTAAAAACATACACATCAATGCCATTGTCAACAGTAATAATTAATGTGCGATCATTATAAAAATACACGCCAATTCCATTGTCAACAAAAACAAGAGACCTGTCTTGTTTAAGGACCAGATTCAAGAGAAAACAAGAGACCTGTTTTGTTTAAGGACCAGATTCTGGGTTTTTTTTTAAGGACCAGATTCTGGGCTGAAATCCCCACAAGTGTATCACATCAGATCTGAGGCACATATATGCCGTGTACGTATCACACAGTGACTCGACATATACATGTGATGTTTCACATATATGCCGTGTATGTATCACACAGTGACTCGACATACACATTTTGGTGTGAATGAATACATATATATATATATATGTCGTATAGGTGTATATATGAATATATATATATATATGTGTCGTACAGGTGCATCACAGAGTGACTTCACATACATATGAAATACGTATACATATATCAGTCACGAACTATACATATGTATGAGTCACGAACTATATATGTGTCGTACAGGTGCATCACAGAGTGACTTGACATACATATGAAATACGTAT
>Ga0105054_10012171_pt1 | contig 10577 bp, 12 predicted proteins | sample BON02_FD_78091 | JGI IMG/M metagenome (GOLD analysis project Ga0105054, IMG submission 78091) | Freshwater microbial communities from Lake Bonney liftoff mats and glacier meltwater in Antarctica - BON-02 (megahit assembly) | ecosystem: Environmental > Aquatic > Freshwater > Ice > Glacier... | reverse complement strand
GTGGTCATGCCGCCGAACGGGCGTTGATAAATCTTGCCGTCTTCCTCGCGGCGCGAGAACGGCAAGCCCCAATGCTCCAGCTCGTAGACGGCGGCCGGCGCGTTCTTGCACATGTATTCGATGGTGTCCTGGTCGCCGAGCCAGTCGGCGCCCTTGACGGTGTCGTACATATGCCAGCGCCAGTCGTCCTCGCTCATGTTGCCGAGCGAAGCCGCGATGCCGCCTTGCGCCGCAACGGTGTGCGAGCGGGTCGGAAACACCTTGGTGATACAGGCCGTGCGCAAGCCCGCTTCCGAGCAGCCGACGACGGCGCGCAAACCGGCGCCGCCGGCGCCGACAACGACGACGTCGTAATGATGGTCCTCGACCGGATAGGCACGGCCATTGATGCCGGGAGCGCCGTTGCCGTTTGCTTTGCCGTTAGTGGCCATACCTAGACCCCGAATGAGAGCTTGAGAATGGCGAAGGCGCAAGCCAGGCCGACGGCGATGACGAAGAAGGTGTTCATCATCAGACTCAAGAATTTGTATTTATCCGCGTGAACGTAATCCAGGATGATCTCCTGCATGCCGATCCACATGTGATACGCGGTGTTCAGAATGAACAGCAGCATGATAATCGCGACCAGCGGCGAACCGAGGATCTGCACGACGGCGGCGTGGCTGCGCCCGAGTAGCGAGATCGCGATGACAATCAGCGCGACGCAGAGCGGAATGCCGGCAACCGACGTGACGCGTTGATGCCAGAAGTCCTTCGTCCCCGAACGGGCGGCACCAAGGCCGCGCACGCGGCGCGCGGCGGTGCGCATGTCGTTTGAATGATGGCCGGTCATCGCGGGCCTCCCATGGCGAGATAGCCGACGACCCAGACGACCAAGGTGAGCGAAATCGAGCCAACGAGCGTCGCCAGTGTCAGCATTTCCCGATCGGCCGGTTCCAGACCGTGCAGCGTGTCCCAGATCAGGTGGCGGATGCCGCCGAGCATGTGATGCAGCAGCGCCCACGTATAGCCCAACAGCACGATGCGGCCGATCAGCGAGCCCATGAACCATTCGAAATTGGCGTAGGCATTGGGACCGGCGGCGGCGGCCACTAGCCACCAGGCCAGCAGCAGCATGCCGAAATACAGCGCCGAGCCGGTGATGCGATGCACGATCGACATCATCATCGTCAGCGTTGGCCGGTAGATTTGCAGGTGGGGGGAAAGCGGTCGCGAACGCTGCGGTCCTGTTGCGGGACCCGCCTCAAGCTCGGCCATCGTTAGTCTCCAATCGCACCACCGTAACCCTGTCGGCGGTTGCGCACGGTTGGTAACCAAACCGGCGGCGCGCCGCAACGCACCAAGAGGTGGCGCGGGCCGCCGGATTCTAGTCATAACAATTCTAACTTCTTCAATTGCGAAACTAAACCGTGTAAAATGCCCAAGCAATATGTGTTATGCGTAGTCAGCCTTCGTAGAATAAGAAGGATAGCGGAATCCCCCCATGCGCTTCGACCTGATCGACCTCAATCTTTTTCGCCATATTGTCGAAGCCGGCAGTATTACGCGCGGCGCGCAACGGCTCAATCTGGCATTGGCGGCGGCCTCGACCCGTATCCGCAAGCTGGAGCAGGCCTTTGGCGCCGAGTTGCTGGTGCGCGGCCGCCAAGGGGTAACCGCAACCCAGGCCGGCCGGACGCTGCTGGCCCATGCCCGGACCATCCTGGCCCAATCCGACCGCTTGCAGGAGGACCTTATGCCCTACGCGCGTGGGCTGGCCGGGCAGGTGCGGGTGCTGTCAAATACCAACGCCCTCACCGAATTCCTGCCAGAGACGCTGAGTTCGTTTCTGACGGCCTATCCGGATATCAGCGTCGACTTGGAGGAGCGGCTGTCCGATGAGATCGTCGGGCTGATTGCCGAGGGGACCGGCGATATCGGCATTGTCGCCGGCACCGTCGATCATGCCGGCCTGCATACCTTTCCGTTTCGCAGCGACAGGTTCGTGCTGGTGGTGGCGCGCGATCATCCGCTGGCGGGCCGCTCGCGCATCGGCTTTGCCGAGGTGCTCGACTACGACATGGTCGGGCTCGACCGCGCCAGCGCGATCCAGCGCTTTCTCGCTGACAAGGCCAATCGCGTCGGCCGGCCGTTGCGTTTAAGAGTGCAGTTGCGCTCCTTCGACGCGATTTGCCGTCTGGTGGAATGCAATGTCGGCGTCGGCATTGTGCCGGAAACGACCGTGCAGCGCACGGCGCGCAACATGGCGATCAGCGCGGTCCGCCTCACCGATCCATGGGCGCTGCGCGAACTGACCATCTGCGTGCGCGACGTCGCGGTGCTGCCGCCTTATGCGCGGCAGTTGGTGGATCATTTGCGTGCTAGTATTTAGCGGGGCATCAGCACCCAGTAATCGAGATCGAGGATGACCGCCGGGTCGTATTCCTTGCCGATCTTGTAGGGGAAGTCGTCGCAGGGCTTGTCCTTGGTGGCGACAGTGCGGATGCGTAGCGCGCCGACATCTTCGCGGCCGTGCAATACGGCGCTGTCCAGCACTTCCGACCAGGCGAACACGGTGTCGCCGGCTCCCAGCGGTGCCACATGACGCCCGCCATTGATGGCGGCGATGTGAAACGCGTTGGCGAGCCCGTTGAACGAAAGGGCGCGCGCCAGCGATATGGCATGTCCGCCGTAGATTAGCCGATGGCCGAAGCGGCCTTTGCTTTCGGTGAAGTGATCGAAGTGAATGCGCGCCGTGTTCTGGTAAAGCCGCGTCGCGATCATGTGCTCGGCGTCCTCGACCGTGATACCGACCAGATGGTCGATTTTCTCGCCGACTTTGTAATCGCCGTGACGGTGCGGACTACCAGCGAGTTCGGCGTCATAGGCCTCGCTATTAATGATCGGGCAGCCATTGCCGAGCGATCCCACTTCGGCACTTGATGGCAAGGTCGGGACGACTTCGTCCGGTGCTGGTGAGCTTTCGTCGCGTTTGCGCACCATTACCCAGCGCGCGTAATCGAGTACCGTCGCGCCGTCCTGGTCGATGCCGCGCGACCGGACATAGACGATGCCGGTCTTGCGGTTGGAATTCTCCTTCAGGCCAATCACTTCAGATGTCGCGCTGATCGTGGCGCCGGGGTAGACCGGTTTAAGAAAGTGGCAGTCGGCGTAGCCGAGATTGGCGACGGCGTTGAGCGAGATGTCGGGCACGGTCTTGCCGAACGCGACGTGAAATACTAGCAGGTCGTCGAGCGGCGCGCGCGCATAGCCGACTTTCTCGGCGAAGCTGTCGGCCGACTGCACGGCGAAGCGCGGTCCGAACAACCCGTTGTAAACGGCGACGTCACCGAGCGTGATCGTGCGCGGCGTGGCATGGCGGATGACCTGGCCAAGGCTGAAATCCTCGAAGAAATTCCCCGGATTGGTTTTGCCGGAGGACTGCGGCGCAATCGATTTGCTCATAAAAGGGCTCCTTACCCCGGTCTTCGCCCGGCCCTGCATTCTCACAAAACCGTGAGCCAAACGCTAGGTTGCGACAACGGGAAACTGATGAGGACGTGCTTGGACACCGTGTTACCGATTGCCTCGCAGACTTCAATCCTCTGGAGGAAATCTTATGAAAAAGACTCTGTTTTCGGCCGTTCTCGCCACCGCAATCGCCGCCGGCTTCGCCTTCGCACCGTCCGCTTTCGCCGACGATATGAAGAAAGACTCGATGAAGAAGGACACCATGGCCAAGGATTCCATGAAAAAGGATACGATGGCCAAGGATTCGATGAAGAAAGACGGCATGGCCAAGGACGACGCCATGAAGAAGGATTCGATGAAGAAGTAACGGCTTTGCGGAACGGCCGGGGGCGCATCCGCGAGCCCGGCCGCGCCGTAGTTTCAGGCAAGGCTTGTTTCGATCAAAGCCCCATTACGATAAGATGACAGCGCAGGCTTGCCATGACCGCTCAGACGTTGACCGCATCGCCGTCCGCCATCATCCATCCGGGCTGGGTGCGCGTTTGCCATTGGATCAACGCTTTGGCGATCCTGGTGATGATCGGTTCGGGCTGGCAGATCTATAACGCGTCGCCGCTGTTCGATTTCACCTTCTCGCGCTCGATTGGACTTGGAAACTGGCTGGGTGGTGGATTGCTCTGGCACTTCGCCGCCATGTGGGTGCTTGTCGTCAACGGTCTGGTCTATTTGACGCTTGGCCTCGTTACCGGCCGCTTCCGCCGCAAGCTGCTGCCGATCTATCCGAGCGACGTCATCGCCGATGCCAAGGCTGCGCTGACGTTCAAGCTCGCGCATGACGATCTCTCGCATTACAACGCCGTCCAGAAACTTCTCTACGCCGGCGTGATTCTGGTCGCGGTGGTGATCGTGCTGTCGGGTCTGTCGATCTGGAAGCCGGTGCAGTTTCAGGAATTGACCGCGTTGTTCGGCGGCTACGATACCGCGCGCTATGTGCACTTCTTCGCCATGGCGGCGATCGTGGCGTTTCTGATCGTGCATGTCGCCTTGGCCGTGATTGTGCCGAAAAGCATTCGCGCCATGGTCGTCGGCAAGTAGGAGGCACGCATGCCCAAGCAAATCCGCATTCCCGGTGTCGACGCCAAGCTGCTGATCAAGGACGCCGGCAAACTAATGCCGGACCCGATGCGCCGCCATTTCCTGCGCGGCGCGGCCAGTCTCGGTGCGCTCACATTTCTCACCGGCTGCGATATCATCGACGGCGATACCGCCGAGAGCGTGTTGCGAAAGGTGTCCGAATTCAATGACAAAGCGCAGGCGGTGATCTTTCAGCCGAACAAGCTGGCGCCGACCTACAAGGAAAGCGACATCACCCGGCCGTTCCCGTTCAACGCTTACTACAGCGAGGACGAGGCGCCGGTAGTCGATCCTGCCACCTACAAGCTTGAGCTTTCCGGCATGATCGAGAACAAGAAGCCGTGGACGCTTGAGGAGTTGCACGCGCTGCCGCAGGTCTCGCAGATTACCCGACACATCTGCGTCGAAGGCTGGAGCGCCATCGGCTCCTGGCAAGGCGCCGTGCTGTCGGATTTCCTTAAGCGCATCGGCGCCGACACCCGCGCAAAATATATCTGGGTGAGGTGCGCCGAAGGCTACACCAACACCATCGATATGCCGACCGCGCTGCATCCACAAACGCAGATGACCTTCAAATTCGACAACAAGCTGTTGCCGCGCGCTTATGGCTTCCCGATGAAAATCCGCATGCCGACCAAGCTCGGCTTCAAGCAGCCGAAATATGTGGTGGCAATGGAAGTCACCAATGTCGATCGCGGCGGCTACTGGGAGAACCAGGGCTATAACTGGTTCTCCGGACTCTGAGGCGTCCAGCCAGTCGCCGAGAAATTTCGCAGCTCGGTGATCGAGCGCCGCAGCACCTCGCAAGCGGCGGCCGCGTCATCGGGGCGAGCGATACGAATTTCAATCGTCACGCGGTTTCCCCGCCGTCGGATGTTGCGCCGTGATCAACCGCGCGCCGCGCTGGAATGTGATGTAGCTCCACAGCCAGCTGAAGGCGACGATAAATCGGTTGCGCAAGCCGATCAGGAAATAGATGTGCGCGACGCTCCAGAACAGCCAGCCGATAAATCCGTGCAGCTTGAGTTTCCCGAATGTCACCACCGCGGCGCGGCGGCCGATGGTGGCGAGATCGCCGAGGTGAAGGTAGCGGAACGGTTTGCTTTGCTCGCGTCCGGCCATGCGAGCGGCGATTAGTTTTCCGAGATATTGGCCCATTTGCTTGGCCGCCGGTGCGATGCCCGGTACCGGCTTGCCGTATTTATCGTTGACCGCGGCGGCGTCGCCGATGACGAATATGTCCGGGTGTCCCGGCACCGATAAATCAGGATTGACCTTCACGCGCCCGGCGCGGTCGGCTTCGGCGCCGAGCCATTGCGCGGCAGGCGATGCCATCACGCCGGCAGCCCAGATGATCGTGGCGGCATCCAGCCTGCCGCTGTTGAGGTCGACGCCGTTGGCGTCGCATTTCGTCACCATCGTATCGGTCATGACGGTGACCCCGGCTTTCATCAGCGCTTCGCGGACGTAATCCGATTGCGCCGGCGGAAAGGCCGGCAGCAGTCGTGGGCCTGCTTCCACCAGGACAATGCGCGCGTTGCGCGGGTCGATGCGGCGGAAATCCCTTGCCAGCGTCTGACGTGCAATCTCGGCGATTGCGCCCGCCATTTCGACACCGGTGGCGCCGCCGCCGACGATGACAAAGGTGAGCAGACGCCGTTGCGCATCGCTGTCGGCCAGGATCTCGGCTTGCTCGAATGCAATGAGGATGCTGCGCCGGATGCGGGTGGCATCTTCGATGCGCTTGAGGCCGGGCGCGAACGGGGCCCAGTCGTCATGACCGAAATAGGAATGCATCGCGCCGGTTGCGATCACGAGAGTGTCGTATGCCACCTCGCCGAAATTGGTTTGCAACCGTTTGCGTCCGGTATCGACACCGGTGACTTCCTCCATCAGCACGGTGGCATTTTTTTGCGAGCGTAGAATGTGGCGGACCGGCCAGGCGACGTCGGCGGGCGACAGCGCCGCGGTCGCCACTTGATAGAGCAGCGGCTGGAAACAATGATGGTTCTGCCGGTCGATGACGGTGATATCGGCCGGCACCCGCCGTAGCGCCCGCACCGTTTCCAGGCCGCCGAAGCCGGCGCCGACAATGACGACATTTTGGACGATATTTGGGATGATGTTAGCGCGTGCTTCCACCATTCGGTTCCTCGCCGCGGTCCGTTGCGCGCAAATTGTGCCCAATGCCAGGCTGTTGCCAAGGGCCCGGCAAGGCATTAGCAATCCGCGCACCACTTACTTTGTGAGGCGTAACGACCATGGCAACCCATAATCTTCTTTTGCTCCCCGGCGACGGTATCGGCCCGGAAGTGATGGCGCAGGTGAAGCGCGTCATCGAGTTTTTCAATAAAAAGAGCCCGGATCGCTTTTCCTTCGACGAGGGGCTGGTCGGCGGCGCCTGCTACGACGCGCATCAGGTCTCGATCACCGACGCGACCATGGAGAAAGCCCAGGCGGCCGACGCCGTGATTTTCGGCGCGGTCGGCGGGCCGAAGTGGGACAAGGTCGAATACGACCAGCGCCCTGAGGCCGGCCTGTTGCGACTGCGCAAGGACCTCGCGCTCTACGCCAATCTGCGCCCGGCGGTGACCTATCCGGCGCTGGCCGATGCCTCGTCGCTCAAGCGCGAACTGGTCGAGGGTCTCGACATCATGATTTTGCGCGAGCTCACGGGCGGCGTTTATTTCGGCGAGCCCAAGACCATCACCGATCTCGGCAACGGCCAGAAGCGCGCCATCGACACGCAAGTTTACGACACCTACGAGATCGAGCGTATCGGCCGCGTGGCTTTCGAACTGGCGCGCAAGCGTCGCAACAAAGTCACGTCGATGGAAAAGCGCAACGTCATGAAGTCGGGCCTGCTATGGAACGAGGTCGTCACGGCGTTGCATGCGCGCGAATTCAAGGACGTGCAGCTCGAGCATCAACTCGCCGACTCGGGCGGTATGCAACTGGTGCGTAATCCAAAGCAGTTCGACGTCATCGTCACCGACAACCTGTTCGGTGACATGTTGTCCGACATCGCGGCGATGCTGACCGGTTCGCTCGGCATGCTGGCCTCCGCCTCGCTTGGCGAAGCCGATCCGAAGACCAAAAAGCGCAAGGCGCTGTATGAGCCGGTGCACGGTTCGGCGCCGGACATTGCCGGCAAGGGCCTGGCCAATCCGATCGCCATGATCGCTTCGTTCGGCATGGCGCTGCGCTACTCGTTCGATCTCGGCAAGCAGGCCGACATGATCGACGCGGCGATTGCCGCGACGCTCGACAAGGGCATCCGCACCGGCGACATCGCGGCGCCGGGACAGAAGTCGGTCGGCACCTCGGAAATGGGCGACGCGATTTTGGAAGAACTGGAAAAGCTGGCTTAACCGGCGCGACCTTAAAGACAAATAAAAACGCGGCCCTCAGGGCCGCGTTTTTATTTGAAGAACCGCTAGCGGTTAGAAGCGCAAAAACGGGTTGTTCCGGCTCGGCAGATCGAACGGGCCCGGCAATGCCGACTGGTTGCTGCCGAAGGGCGTATTGTCGAGCACGCTCACCGGGCGATCGCCAGGCTGGAACGCATAGTTGTGTTCGCTTTCGCCCGGCGAGGTTTCGGTACCCGGATCGAGGAAAGAGCGCTTCTGAATGATAATGCGCGTGCGCGAGCGGCCATCTTCGTCGCGCGTGGTCAGCACCGTGCGTCCGCGGGCGTCATAAACGATCTGCTTTTCCCGCGGCGCGGCATCGGCCGGCGCAGCCTGGAGGGCCAGAGCGGTCATGGCTGCGAGTGTCGCGGCGGCGAATTTCAGGCGCATATTTTATCCTCGACAGGAATCGGACGATGCGGTGCAGCCTAACCCGCTTTTAGGCCGGATAACAGGTGAATCGCCAAATTATGACCCGCAAGCGGTTAGAAACCCAGCGCCCGTGCCAATTTTGCATCGACCAGGCCGGCCGGTGCATTCCGGGCCATAAGCGTCGCTCCCGAGCCTTCATCTCCGCTCAGTTCGAACGCAACCGTTGCATTGGCCATTTCCCGGCCCGATAGTTCGGCGCGGCGTTCGCCACCAGAGGCCCTGCCGGGGCAGCCCATGAGCCTAGACGTTCATTCCACGTTACCGGCTTTGCTGCCTCGTCTGGTGGCATTCGCGCGCACCATCATCAGCGACCCCGAAATCGCCCGCGATCTGGTCCAGGACGCGGTTACGCGCGCGCTCGGCGCGCGCCGCGTGCCGGACGTCGCATCTGCCTATCGCGCCTGGATGTTCAAGATTGTGCGCAATGCCGCCATTGATGAGATTCGCCGTAAGCGCTCGGAGAAATTCGAGGACGAGCCGTCGGTTGATCTGTGGCGCTTTGACAATGCCTGCATTGCCAAAATAACGATAGACCAAAGCTTGGCGACGCTCGGCCCCTCGCACCGCGAAATTATAGCCTTGATCGACATTGCCGGTTTCAGTTACGCCGAGGCCGCCGAATTATTGGGGGTGCCGATTGGCACCGTCATGAGTCGCATCACGCGCGCGCGTATGGCGTTACTGGCCGCCATCGAAGCAAGCTCCATAAGACCGATGAAGTCGAACCATGGCAGTTGAGGGCAAAACTACAGACGTCTTTGAGCGCCTTAACGCGCTCATCGACGGCGAACTGCCGCCGGCCGAACATGCGGCTTTGGCCGACCGGATCGCGGCTGACCGCGACCTTGCCCATGCGCATGCGACGCTCGCCCGCCTTAAGGCCAGTATTGTGCAGGCAGCGGACTCGGAGCCGCCGGTTACGGTTACGCTGGCCAGACCGCGGCGCCGCATCTTGCCTGTGGCCGCCGCCGCCGCCGTGACCGGTATGGCCGCCATAGCTACGCTTGCCGTCTTTGTCGGACTGCGCGAGCCCGAGCCGCAACCGGTGCTAAATGCCGACATCGCGTCAATCATCACGCTGGCGACGTTACCGGCGGCCCCGGTAATTCCCGACCTTGCTAATGCCGGGCTCAAACTGGTTGGCGGCGAAGTCGAGCGATCTGGTGAAACCAATGTGCTTGTTGCAGCCTATCGTGGGCCACGCGGCTGCCGGCTTGAACTGCGGGTCAGGCCGTCTTCGGCCGCGGTGCCGCCGACTGTCGGAACCAGCCGGCGGATATGGACGGCCGGCGATCTGACTTATGAACTGGTCGCCTTCGGCATGCCGGCCGGCCGGTTCGTTGCCGTGGCTGCTGCGGCGATGGATGCCGCCCGCGCCGGCCAGATGCCGCGCGAGGCCGAAACGCGGCTGCGCGAAGCGAGCCTTTCGGCGCCGCCCTGCGCCGGCTGATGGAATAAATTTCGAGGCTGATCCGTTTCTTCTCCAACGTGTCATGGCGCGGGCCATCGGCACGATGACGCCGCCGCGAGCGGCCAAGGGGGAAGCAAATGTCGGGAAAAATCGAGCGCTCTATCGAGGAGCTTTATCGCGACGACCCGGAGCGGGCCGAGGCGGTTGCCTTTGGCCGCGAAACGGGGCCGAACCGGCGCGGCTTTTTAGGCGGTGCCGGTCTCGCCGCCATGAGCGCCGCCGTCGGCGGTGCGATTCCATTCGCGGCGACCATGCCGGGCGGGCTGATCCCCGCCGCCTTTGCGCAAGGAACGGCGCCGGCCGCCGCTCCGCCCGCCGCGCCGGCCAAGAAAGGTCCGATTTATCTCAACTTTCCGGGCAAGAGCGACAAGCTATCGGTGATCGGCGAGCGCCCGCTGGTGGCCGAGACGCCCGAGCATTTGCTCGACGACGACACCACGCCCTTCGAGAAATTCTATATCCGCAACAATGGCCAGATCCCGGACGAAACGGCGGAGCCGGACAAGTGGAAATTCACCATCGAAGGTGAAGTGAACAAGAAGCTTGAACTGACGCTCGGCGAGCTCAAGTCGAAGTACAAGGCGCAGACCCGTCGCATGGTGCTGGAATGCGGCGGCAATGGCCGCTCGTTCTTCTCGCCGCCAGCCAGCGGCAATCAATGGACCAACGGCGGCGCCGGT
>Ga0105054_10012168_pt1 | contig 10580 bp, 7 predicted proteins | sample BON02_FD_78091 | JGI IMG/M metagenome (GOLD analysis project Ga0105054, IMG submission 78091) | Freshwater microbial communities from Lake Bonney liftoff mats and glacier meltwater in Antarctica - BON-02 (megahit assembly) | ecosystem: Environmental > Aquatic > Freshwater > Ice > Glacier... | reverse complement strand
TCGGCGTCGCGGAACAGGGATTGCCAGTAGCTTTGCGGGCGGGCCTCCAGCGTCAGCAGGGGCAGGGAGGTGACCTTGTCGAACAGGTTCCGGCCCAGGCGGACGTCGATGCCCGTGGCGGCTCGCTGCAGCACCCGGCTGCGCGCCTGGCGCAGGATCAGGTCGAAGGCGATGACGATGGCCACACCCATGACCAGCGCCACCAGCGTGCGCACGCCGTGATAGAAGACGACCCGGTCATAGACCTGCAGCACGAAAATCGGCAGCCCCAGCGCCAGCATATTGACGAAGAGCGACATCACGGCAACCTCGCGGAAGGCCGGCATCAGCGGCTTCAGCAGGGGCTTGAGCCAGGTCTTGGTCGTGAATTTCGCCATGGCGGTGATCTTGCCACCGTGGGGACGCGGAAGCTACGGCCCTGAGCCGGCGCCAGGCCCTGCCCACGAAGACGCTTCAGGCTGCCCGGCCCTGTGCTAGACTGGCGTGAACGGGGAGTATGGGGGCACATGAGCCGGTTTTTCCTGAACTGGAAGTTCACCTACGCGCTGGCGTTTGCGCTGCTGGTCGGCATGTTCGCCCTGCGCGCGGATGATCCCTCGCCGCTCCAGATTCTGCGCAACAAGACCTTCGACGTCATGCAGCGGACGTGGCCGCGTGAACCTCCGGCCGAAGGTTATCCCATCAATGTGCGCATCATCGATCTGGACGATGAAAGCCTCGAGGCGCTGGGTCAGTGGCCCTGGCCGCGCACGCGCGTGGCAGCCTTGGTGCGCAAGCTGGTCGACGACTATCACGTCGCCGCCGTGGCCTTCGATATCGTGTTTGCCGAGCCCGACCGAACGGCACCGGCCCAGCTTGTCGAGAGCCTGCAGGACATCACGCCCCAGATTCGCGATGCGCTACTGGAACTTCCCGACAATGACGCGGTGCTGGCCGAAACCATCGCCGGGCGCCCGGTCATCCTCGGCCAGGCGACCATCGGTCGCGGCGAGCCTCCAGCGGCCGACGACGTGCCCAGGGTTGTCGGCTTTGGAACCAAGAACAACACGGCAGGCGATACCAGCGTGCCGAGCGATTGGCTCCTGAATTTCCAGAATATCGAGCGCAACCTGCCGATCCTCGAGGCCAACGCGCCGGGTATCGGCATGTTCTCGTTCAATCCCGACGAGGACAACATCGTGCGGCGGGTACCGCTGGTCGTCGCGGTGAACGGCGAACTTTATCCTGCCCTCAGCGTCGAATCCCTGCGTGTCGTCCTGGAACGCATGCAGGGCAACCGGCTGTCCCTGTTCTTCCAGTACGGCCAGGACGGTGCTCGCTCCATCGCCTTCCAGGGCAGTCAGTTCAGTCTGCCAACCGATTCGAGCGGCCATGCCTGGGTCTATTACGCACCCTATACCCGGGACCGCTATGTCTCGGCCAAGGACGTGATGGACGGCACTGCCGATCCGGCCAAGCTCACCAACCACATCGTCATCCTGGGCACGTCTGCCGCCGGCCTGCAGGATATTCGTGCCACACCGCTCTCGGTCGGGCTGCCGGGTGTCGAGGTCCACGCCCAGATTCTGGAGAACATCCTTTCGGGTGTCTTCCTGACCCGCGATCAGGTCGCGCCGATGATCGAAATGGGCGCGATCATCGTCTCGGGCCTGCTGATCATGATCATCCTGCCGCTGGGCGGGGCGCTCTGGAGTCTGGCCGCGGTGATCCTGGTCAACGGCGGCCTGATGGGTTTTTCCTACTACGAGTTCAGGGAAGAGTACCGCCTGGTCGGCTTCGTTTATCCGCTGATTTGTTCGGTCCTGCTCTACACCTTCCTCACGATGATGAACTACATGCGCGAGGAACAGGCCAAGAAGCAGGTGCGCGGTGCGTTTGCCCAGTATCTCTCGCCTGCCATGGTCGAGGAACTGGCAGCCAACCCCGAGCGCCTGAAGCTGGGCGGCGAGATGCGCAACATGACGCTGCTGTTCTCCGACATCCGCGGTTTCACCGCGATCTCCGAACAGTACCGCGGTAATGCGGTGGGGCTGGTCAGCCTGGTCAACCGCTTCCTGACGCCCATGACCGGCATCATCCTCGATCGCAAGGGCACCATCGACAAGTACATGGGCGATTGCATCATGGCGTTCTGGAACGCGCCGTTGCTGGATGACGAGCAGATCGACCACTCGATCGACGCGGCGCTGGCCATGACCGAGGAGGTCGAGCGACTCAACCTCATCGTCGAGCAGGAAGCCAAGGACGAGGGCCGCCGTTTCTTCCCCATCAGGGTCGGTGTCGGCATCAACACCGGCGAGGTTTTCGTCGGCAACATGGGCTCGGACCAGCGCTTCGACTATTCGGTCATCGGTGATGACGTGAACCTGGCCTCGCGCCTGGAAGGCCAGTCCAAGACCTACGGCGTCATCATCGTCATCGGCCCCAATACCCACGCGGTCGCGGCGGACCTCTACGCCACGCTCGAACTCGACAAGATCCAGGTCAAGGGAAGGCTTGAGGCGGTGACGATCTACACGGTGCTCGGGCGCAAGGACACGCTCTCGGACCCGGCCTACATCGCCTTCAAGGAAAAGAACGACGCCATGCTGGCGGCCTATCGCGGCCAGGATTGGGACCAGGCCGAAAGCCTGCTGGCCGAGTGCCGGCAGATGTGGCCCTCGCTCGTTGGCCTGCACGACCTTTATGCCGAGCGTATTGCCGAGTTCCGCATCAACCCGCCGGGCGCCGACTGGGATGGCGTCTACGTCGCCACGTCGAAGTAGCAGACAGCGTCGGACCGGGGTTGCCCAACGAAAAACGGCCATCGCCCTGCGGCGATGGCCGTTTGTTTTCGACGCCGGTGAGGTTAGAGCGGATCACGATCACCCGGAACCATTTCATGGTTTCGTGTGATCGTGTGAATCCGCTCTACATCAACGAGATAGAGCAAATTCACACCTTCAGGCGCAATCGCGAAGCGATTCCGCATGAAGGTGATTTGCTCTAGTCGAAGCTCCAGGAGCGGGTGAGATTGGCATCGGCGCCGGTTTCACCGTTCACCATTGAGCCGGCGACGAGAGATGACGACGTCGGGCTCGGTGCGGCCGTCTCGCCGGCGGGGGCCGTCTCGACCAGCACGGCGCTTTCGTCCTCCGTTGCCGGCCAGACCAGTGTCTGGCTTGCCGCCAGGATCTCGACGCTTTCGGCAACTGTGGTGGTTTCGGCCAGGACGACGGCTTCGGCCGCTTCGGGTTCGGGCATCGGCGCGGAGGCCAGGGCCACGGTCGCCTCGTCGGCGCTCGCGGTCAGGTTGATCTCCGAGGCATCGCCCTCAAGCGCCGACATGTCCTGGGGCGGTGCGGCGCCGACCCGGTCGGGCGTGAGGCGGCCCATGGCCTGCAGCAGGCGATAGACGCCCAGGTACATGTCGTATTGCGCCCCGATCAGATTGATCTGGGCGTTGAACACGTCGTTCTGGGCATCGAGCACGTTCAGCACGGTTTCCTGGCCGGCATCGCGCAGCTTGACCCGCGCGCCGTGGACCTCGATGGCGATGTTGACCGCGTTCTCGAGCAGTTCGACGCGCTCCCGCGAGGTCGTGAACTGCTCCCAGGCAAGTTCGGTGTCCCGGATGACAACGCGCGAAAGGGCTGTGCGGTCGTTGACGGCAGCGACGTATTGATAGGCGCTGCGGGCGACGCCGGCATCGGTCGCAAAACCGCTGAAGATCTGCCAGTTGGCCTCGACCAGCACGGCGGCGTCGCGGCGCACGCCCTCGGTGCCGTCGACGTCGTCTTCCCAGTTCAGGCGACCGATCAGGTCGACCGTGGGGTAGTAGCCGGCACGGGCGGTGGTGCGTGCCTCTTCGGCAAGCTGGACGTTGTAGTCGCTGCCGTAGCCGCGTGGATTCTCGGCTTCCGCGATCGCCACGGCATCGGCAAGCGTCGCCGGAATCTCGCTTTGGGGAATCGGCGGCAGGCTCATCGCCGGCATGACCGGGTCGTGGCCGAACAGCCTGCGGTAGCGGGCAAACTGCTGATCGAGCGTGCCTTCGAACGCCACCTTGCGCTCCTTGGCGATCTGCATGCGCGTCTTGGCCTGCAGTTCGTCAAGGGTGATGCCCGAGCCGCGCTCGACACGCTCGGACTCAAGGTTGAGCTGGGTCTGGATGACCGAAACGTTCTGTTCGGCCAGGCCGATCAGGGCGCGTGCGCGCAAGACTTCAAGATAGGTGCGGATGCCCTGGAACATCAGGTCCTGCGTCGTGTTCTCCAGGGTCGCATCGGTGACCGCACTGGAGAGCTGGGCGCTGTCATAGTTCGATTGCGTGCCCCAGCCGTCGAAGAGACGCTGGCGCAGGGTTGCCGTGACACGGCGGCGGGTGAGGTCGACGTCCTCGCCCACGCCCGTGTTGTCGGTCGGCTCCTCGGTATGTTCGTAGCCGACGTCGCCGGAGAGATCGAGGGTGGGCAGGAAGCCGGCAAAGGCCTCGTTGATGCCCTCGTCGGACGCCAGCGCCTGGTTGCGCAGGCTGTTGATCTCCGGGCTTTCGGCAAGCAGGATGCTCAACTCGTCGCTGAGGTTCTGGGCCTGAGCGTTTTGCACGCCGAGCGCCATGCCCACCAGCAGTGCCAGTCGCGATACCGACGAAAAGCGCAAGGCCATGGCCGAACTCCCCCAAAAAGCCTGGCTGACGGACAATCTGCAAACGCCCGGCGGAACCGGTCCATAACCATGCGGCAAGCCGGCCGCTGCCGCGCCCCAGACCGGCTAATGCACCAGACTAACACAGGCGACATACCGCGCAACGCGGCAACTGTGAGATTTTTGTTACCTAAAGACTTGATTCATGGTCGTTTTTTGGTCCGGTCATGCCGTGCGGCCCTGGCCCTTTTCCGTTGCGTTGACCAGGCATGCCATGTTGCCGGCGGGGTGCTTATTGTCCCGCATGAGCTGATGGGTATGGCCGATCTCGTCGAAGCTGTAGGTCGCCGAGAGGCAGGGATCGATCTTCTTCTCGATCATCAGCTGGTTGACCGCGGCGGCCTGCTCGTCGTTGGAGAGATGGCTGCCCTGCAGGCGCTTCTGGCGCATCCAGTGGTAACGCAGGTCCATGGTGATGTTGTAGCCGGTGGTGCCCGCGCAGATCACGATCATGCCGCCGGTTCCCGCGACAAAGCCGCTGGTCGGCAGGGTCGATTCGCCGGGATGCTCGAAAACGATCTGGGGGCTGACCTTCTCGCCCACCGCGTCCCAGATCGCCTTGCCGAAGGCGCGCGCGCCCTTGGCCCAGGCGCCGTATTCCTTGCTCTCGGTGTCGGGCATCTTGCCCCAGTGGTCGAAATTGCTGCGGTTGATGACGCCAACCGCGCCGTTGTCCATGCAGAACTGCCGCTTGGCCTCGTCGGAGACCACCGCGACCGGTTTGCCGCCCAGCGCGCGCGTGATCTGCAGGGCATAGGTGCCCAGGCCGCCCGCCGCACCCCAGACCAGGACGACATCGTCCTTCTGCACCGTGTTGGGCGCCCAGCCCATCAGCATGCGATAGGCCGTGGAGGCACACAGCAGGTAACAGCCTGCCTCCTCCCAGGAGAGGTGCTTGGGCTTGGGCTGCAACTGGTGCGCCTGCGCCTTGGCGAACTGGCAGTAGCTGCCGTAGTTGGTCTGGTAGCCCCAGATACGGGTCGAATCGGCCAGCATCGGGTCCTTGCCCGACAAGACCCAGGGATCCTCGGGCTCCCACCAGCCCGAATGCACGACGACTTCGTCGCCCGGCTTCACGTTGGTGACGGCCGAGCCGACCTTGAAGACGATGCCGGCGCAATCGGAACCGCCGGCGTGGAAATCTTCGGGCTCGCCCTGCTTCTGGCGCACGGCGATGACATCGACGGGATAACCCAGCGCGGCCCAGACGTTGTTGTAGTTGATGCCGGTCGCCATGTTCCAGATCAGCACCTCGTCGGGCTTGAGCTCGGGAACCGGGATGATCTCGCGCTGCCAGGCCGACTGGGGCTCGCCGAAGCGATCCTGGCGCACCAGGAAGGCATGCATCTTCTCAGGCGCTTCGCCCAGAGGGGGCATGTCACCAAGTGCGCAGATTTCCATGGGGGCCTCCAGAAGCCGGTTTTGCAGTGCAACAAGGGGCCGGAGTTGTCCCCTGATATGGCCGGTGGCGTCAAGGTTGGCGACGTTCCGCGGCAGCCATAAGGGCGGGCAGCAGGTCGGCGGCGTCGCGGCAGACGGCTACGCCCAGGCGGGCGAGCGCATCGCCGACATCGACCGGCAGGCTGGTGTTGGTGCTGTCGGGGATCTGGTTGAGCCTGCCGCCCACCAGAACCGGCACATCCAGCCCGCGCGCGGCGATCTCGGCCAGGAAGGTTTCGACATAGGCCAGCGCGATGCCGTTGTAGGTGCTGATGCAGACCATGTCGCACGCGGTCGCGGCCAGGCGGGCGGCCAGATCGTCGGGATCGACCGAGGTGCCGCCGTCGACGACGGCGACGCCCAGCTCCCGGCACATGGTCTCCAGCAGGGTCTTGCCATGTTCATGGACGTCGCTGGTGGCGATCAGCGCGCTCAGCCCGGCTTGCGCGATTCTGGCGCGTGTCGCGGCAGGGACCGTTGCCAGCCGGTGCTGCGCCATGGCGTCGATTTCCCGCCGCACCGGCGAGGTCGCAACCGGGCTCCTGGGGCCGAATGCCGTCTCCAGGCGCGCCGCGCCGATGCGCCGCAGCGCAAGCAGCAGGACGAAGGGATCGGTGGTGTCGTAGCCGCGTTCGGTCAGTCCCGCGAGCACGGCATCGCGGAAGGCGCACCCGCCGGCGACGATCCGGGCCGCCTCCAGCCGCGCCGGTTCCGGGTCGATCAGTGGCGTGAGGCCCGCGGCCTGCTCGATCAGCCGGTCGGCAAAGAGCTGGGCCTCGACGATCTCTTCGATATCGGGAATACGGCTGTTTTCGGTGATTGGCACCGGGTTGATGGCATGGCCCGTGGGCCGGAAATGCTGACCGGCGATGTCTGTCAGCAGGTAGGCCGCAAGGCTCGCCCAGTTCTGCGCCGCCTCGCCGCGATAGGCCGTGGTGTTGCCGTAAATCATCGAACCGGGTGCCCTGGCGCCTTCGGCCAGGGCCAGATGAAAGGCCATGCGTGACACCGGTTCGGAGAAGTGATGGCCGAAACAATGGGTCATCGAGGCGCCGATCAGGTCTTCCACGATGAAGCGTTCGATCAGGGCGGCGCCCAGGCAACAGGCCAGATCGGAAAAGGTCGCGGCAAAGCCGTCGTCGAGATTGGCGTGGACCAGAACCTCCACCGGTTGCGCCGCGATCAGGCCCAGGGCCTTCACCGTTTCAGCGACGCAGGCGACGTCGTTGTCCCAGCCGGGCAGGCGGAAGGTGAAGAGCTGGCCCAGGTTGCCGATCGCCGTGCTGCCGGCCGCCAGGGCCCATTGCGTGTTGGTCAGCGCACCGGGAAACCCCAGGACCCAGTCGCCGAAATGGGGCGCGACCGGCGCCTGCGCCGTCAGGGCGACGAAATCTTCCGGCCCCGCCAACCACATGCCGGTGCCGCGCGGCCCGGCCTTGCGCATTGCCAGCGGGTAACCCATCGCCCAGTCGAGCGTGATGCCGTAGCGATCGACCCGCGCGCCTGCCTGGTCGCAGGCCTGCCAGATCGCGTGGTAGCAGCGGCGGCTTTTCTCGAAGTCGCGGAAACCGATCTGGGCATGGCGCATGATCGTGCCCTGCGCCATCGCAGCGCGCTTGAAGGCCGCTTCGCTGGCAACACCGTGTTCGGTCAGGAACGGGCAGGGGCCGACCTGCCAGTCTCCGGCCAGCGTGCGGCCATAGGTCAGCAGTTCCGCTCCGGCCGGCAGGTCGGATTCGGGAAGGATGGTCGCACGGGAGAGGGGATCGTCGATCATGATCCGACTGTGCCGTTCGCGGCGCCTTGTTGCCAGCCTGTCGTTGAGTGGGCGAGGGCCGGCGGGTACACTGTGCCCATGCAACGTGACCGCACCCTGATGCCCGCCGAGGCCCTGCGCCTGGCCGCGCTCGGCATTCTTGCCGCCCGCGGCAACGTCGCCTATGGCGCGCTGGCCACCGAGGTGCGCCTGTTCACGGCCTCCTTCGGCGGCTCGCCGATCGATGTCATGGCCTCCTCGATCGAACTGCTGCGTTTCGAGGGCTTGATCGCGGTTGCCGAGAAGGCGGACGAACCGGGCGATGCGGTGGTCGAACTGACCTGGGAGGGCAGGGGTGAGTTGGCCCGCCTGCTCAATGCGCCGCTCAAACCTACCGGCGCCTACGCCAAGCTGCTGATTGCGCTGAAGATGCGCTTCCTGCACCTGCTGCCGCCCGAGCAGCGCGCCCTGCAGCACGAACTGATGGCCGAGGCGCTGCGTACCGATCTGGCGCGCCTGCTCGACCTGCGCCAGCGCATGGCGGACGAACATGACGATTTCCTTGCCTGGCTCGACCGCGACATCGACCGGGTCCAGGCCGAACTGGCCTGGTTCGAGCGGGGCGAAACAGCGGAGTAGCCGGTCATGCGTTTGCTGATGGTTGTTGTTGCCGTGATGGTCGGCATGCTTCCTGCGGCCTGCAAGACGCGGCCAGCCGCGCCGCCGAGCGACGTCACGTTGTTCGGGCAGATTCCCGCCGACGCCATGGCCTATGACGACTGGCCACCCTGGGTCACGGTCGCCAGGAACGCGACCGGCTGGGACATCGTGTCGGAGTACTGCCCCGGTCGGACCAAGACGATCACGTCGACGGGGGGCGAACCGCGGTGGCAGGACGCGCGGCTCGCGCTTTACTTCGCCAAGGCCCTGCGCCGCACCGAGGCCGAGTGCGCGCAACTCGAAGCCAGCGATGCCGCAATCGCCGAGAATCAGGCCGCTGCCGCCAACGCCTGCCGCACCGTCTTCGTGATGGAACAGGAACCCGACGTGGTGGCTCAGCGGCGCACCTGCCCGGGTGACGACCTCTGGGACGTGACGCGCGTCAACAGGTGCGGTGACATGCGCCTGGCCGATGAGGCCGAAAACAGCTTTGCCTGCCGCTCCATTGCCGTCGGCGCCGACAGTTCCTACACCGGGTCGCCGGAGCTGTAATCGCGCACCGGGCTTTCAGGCTTCGGCGCGCAAGGTTTCTCCGGCCAGGCGGTCTTCCCGGGTGATCGTCGTTTCGAGGCTGGCGAGATCCTGACGCGCCTGGGCATGGCCCGCATCGGCGGCCTTGTTCAGTGCGACCCAGGCTGCAACATGATCGGGGCGGCCCAGTTCGCCCAGCGACAGGGCCCTGCCCAGCGTGGCCATGGCCTCGATATCCCCGGACGCCGCCCGCCGGCGCAGGGAACTCAGGGCCATCACCCGCTTCTTGTTGGTGGTTTCGCTCATCGGTTCGATCCCCAGTTGATGACGCCAGAATGGAGCAGATGCCTCTTCCTTCGGCTCAATGGCACTTCGGCCATGACCGATGAGGAAGCAATCGCCTTCGCCCGGGATTTCTTCCTTGTCCTGCCCCACCGAGAATTTCTGCGGTCCGGTCAAGTTTTCCGCTGAAGAGAGTCCCACGGACCGCTGTATCGAGGTTTTCACCGACTGAGCTCTGAGGCCGGGAGAATAGCTTTAGCCTATCCCCGACACAGGAAAAAAGCGTTGGCCTTTCGCCAGTGGCCCAGCAAGACTCAAGGGTAATGCACCATGGTGCGAGGGAGAACAATCATGCTCAGGAATGCGAAGTACGACGCTCAGGACCTCTGGCAGAAGGACCACGACCACGTCATTCATCCGTGGACGAATTTTGCCGAATGGGATTCCAAGGGTTCGGACATCATGGCCGAAGCCGAAGGCATCCACGTCTATGACACCGGCGGCAACAAGTACATCGACGGCATCGGCGGCCTCTGGTGCGTCAACATCGGCTACGGCCGCGAGGAGATGGCCGAGGCCATCGCCGAGCAGATTCGCGCGATTCCCTACTACTCGCCGTTCAACCATCTGGGTACGCCGCCCCAGGCGCTGCTGGGCGCCAAGATCGCCGAGCTGACGCCGGGCGACCTCAACCATATGTTCTTTGGAACCGGTGGTTCGATGGCCAACGACACGGCCATCCGCTTCGTGCACTTCTATTGGAACAACCTGGGCAAGCCGAACAAGAAGAAGATCATCAGCCGTGTCGATGCCTACCACGGCATGACCTACATGGCCGCCGCGCTGACCGGCATCGCCTTCGACAAGATCGGCTTCGACCAGGCCGACAGTCTGGTCGAGCACGTCGCTTGCCCCTATCCCTACCGTCGCCCGGACGGCATGAGCGTCGAAGAGTTCGGCGACTGGCTGGTCGAGGACCTGCGACAGAAGATCGAGACCGTGGGTGCCGAAAACATCGGCGCCATGATCGCCGAGCCGATCATGGGCGCGGGCGGCGTCATCGTGCCGCCACCGGGCTACCACAAGCGCACCCGCGACCTGTGTGCGGAGAACGACATTCTTTTCATCTCCGACGAGGTCGTGACCGGCTTCGGCCGCCTCGGCCACTTCTTTGCCTCCGATGACGTCTTCGGGATCGTTCCCGACATCATCACCTCGGCCAAGG